>Ga0315279_10003749_pt1 | contig 20856 bp, 11 predicted proteins | sample YL17G06_20_MG_FD_203694 | JGI IMG/M metagenome (GOLD analysis project Ga0315279, IMG submission 203694) | Sediment microbial communities from Yellowstone Lake, YNP, Wyoming, USA - YL17G06_20 | ecosystem: Environmental > Aquatic > Freshwater > Lake > Sediment | place: USA: Wyoming | collected... | reverse complement strand
ACTGCCGTTCTTGTTACGATTGACAGCGCGAAAGAGGACACGCGAATCCTGACAGAAACCTTCAGTAAAATGCGTGACACTTTTGGCGTAATCGTGTCTAGGCCTGATGCCGTAAAGGATTGGCAAGAGATGAGCGTCGACGCTGTTTTTGACGCAGTCCCAGGCGCGATACATACGGAAGAACAGAGACGGGTAATTCGCGATGAGATTGTGAAGATCTATGAACCATTGGTAGACGCCTACAGGATGATGCACAAACTTGTTTGTCAGCTTTGGAATCCTGAAACGGCTGGAAGCGGCGACGCCTTCATAGGTTTCACCAAAGACAGTAGCCTAAGCCTAATTCCCACGAAAGTGCTAGAACAGAAAGGACTCGGCCCCTACCTTCTTTCACGGCCGCACCGCAGTGCGCAACGACATATAAAAGGGCATTGAATAAAGCGCGCGGAAATACAATCAAATCAGTTCCCAGAAATAGAGGTCTATGTTAAGGCGCGCGCGCTCGAAGCCCGTCTGTAGACTCAGGTTTATGTCTTGGAAAGGCTTAACCGTTTAAGTCCCGAGGAAGTTGGGCAACTCAAGGGAGCGTTTGCCAAGAATAAACATCCCTCGTTTCAAGAAGGAATTTACTGCTGGCAGGCACAAGCCTTTTGGAAAAACATCTGACTACTTGAATGCTCTCGAAAATGCTGATTTAGCCAAATTAGCAAAGGTCATTAAATTGGTTGGGATGTTGATGCAGACAAAGGTCTATTTATTCTGGAAAAGAGATTAGCGGCCTATACCTTGGTATATTTTCCCTTTTCCAGTTTTAGTGAAAATGCATATTTTCCGTTTGCACTGTATTCTCTGAATTGAGTTTTACAGTTTGAGCAGGTATATGAACTGACTTCGTAAATACTGTATTTCCACTTCTTGCTGGGCTTAGAAACCGCTTTGTCACATTTGGGGCATTTTGTTGACATGAATCAAACGTATGTCTGAGACGGTTTTTAACTCTATCGGGTTTATTTTATTTTAGAGACGCTGTTACTCAGCGCTTCAAGTAGTGACCGAACATATTCATTTTTATGTCCGGCTTTTGAACTCTTGAGTAACTTTTTGGTTTTGTCAGGACACAGACAGTCATGATGCGCTCTTTTTTTCTGGGAGGTCCCCATGTCGTAGCGCCCGAGGTATATTTCTTAAATTCATCTTTTGTCAAAAAAATACGTTCTCCGAATTTCTTCTCAGCCTCCGTGGCAGTCAGAAACTCAACTTCGCTTATTGTTGCTTCCCCAACAACACCTTGAACGTGAGAATCATAAAATTGAATAATACAGCCCCCGCATAAGTGGTTGAACTTTCCATATTTTATTAGCACATCTTTTTCTCCAGATAGTAGTCTTTCTACTCCTGAATGAGGAATAGGTAATACAACTCCATAGATATCAGCCAATTCTTTTCAACTCGCTATTGAGCTATATGGGTTTTTTCTATTAATTATTTAGTTGTCAGGAATCGCCAATAATTTCAAACATTCTTGTGATGCATGATTTGCTTGGAACAGCGTCACCTGAGGATTGAAAGAGTATATGTTTTTCATTTTCCAAATTGTCGATTGTCAAGGTAGGTCCGTGTATCCTTGCCAAGTTTTGGAATGGAGTGACTGACAGAACAAAAGCGTCCAATTTTATGTTTGGGTTGCCGATTTCTCTCTCGACCTCTTCGTGCAAATATTTGTGGAGTTTAAGCTTGGGGTCGTCTAGATCCATATGAGCCAGTCCTTTCGGGTCTATGAAAACTATTGTCTGTTTTTGAGCTTTTTTTATCCACATTATGAAATCTGGGTAGAACGAATGAGCTTCATAGAAACCCACCCCTCTGCTTCTTGTTAGATTTCTTAATAGGTATATGTCGGCATCCATTTTGTGTTCGTTAATATACGTCTTCAAGTCTTCAACAAAGGTTGATTCGCCAGCATTTAATCCAGTTGGGACTGTTACGATGTTTGAGTTTTCTTGTTTTACCAGGAGCGGTTGGTACAAGTGCCCTTTGAAATGAGCATTCTTGAAGGAGGTTGGATTTCGGTCAATGTAGGTTTTCAGGTCAGCTATAAGCTTGTACTGAACTGATGAGCTGTATATTTTTCCAGTCTTGATGAGATTTTCAATATTTTGGGCGAGTATTTGATCTTCTTCGTTAAGTTGAATCCTGTACAGTGTTAGAATGTTTTCGTCTTCCTGTTTGAGTGATTTCAGTTGTATGTGTGTTTTTTCTGCTGCGTTGCGTCTTTGAGAGTAGAACATGCTTACGTATTTTTTAAGTAATAGTACAACTATATCGGTGGTCAGAGGTATGCCTTCGAACGTTCTCGGCTCGATTAGCTGAGGGTCGCAAAGTAATTTGAATTTTCGATTGTATAGAATTTCTTTTAGCGTTTCCTTTTTGATTGCAATATTAAATAGTTCTCGCTCACTCTTGTATTCTAGAATTCTGTAGTATATGTCATCCCAATCAAGCACGTCGAGAATTTGTTTTCTTATTGTTTGCGGAAAATAATTAGTAGTCGGTGTTAGGCTTTGATCGCCGCGTCCATCTATTACCTTTGCTCTTGGAATTAGGTCTAGCTTAATTTCCAGATTGTCCTGAATTTCCAGACTGAGCAATTCATTCTCGAAGGACCAGCCATGCTTCAAGCCTATTATTTGCAAGTCTTGTGGGAATGGTTCCATTTTTACGGTTGGCAATTCAATTTGATAACTTGGAACATCCTCTTTCTCAATTATTTCTTTAAACGTCTCCATATAATTCGCTTGAATGCCGAATACATGAAGCGTCTCCAGTATTTCGATAAATTGTGGGTGTGGCGGCTCCATGAATCGACTTCTTTTGAGACTAAAGTCTTTTCCTTTTAGTCTTACACCTCTACCAAACAGCTGGATAATTTGAGGTCCTGCACCTTTTCCAACATAAAGTAGGCTCATTGTTGATACACGCCAAGAATTCCACCCTTCAATGAATTTTTTCGAGCCGATAAGCAAGTTTATGGTAGAGTTTGGTTCGTTTATATCCTCGAACAATGACTTGCTTATGATCGCTCTTTCTACGCTAATATCTCTAGTAGTGTCGTCGATTAATTTCAGGAATTCTCGTTTATCGCCTATGTTTATAACCGCAAAATATTTCTCTGAATTTCCAGCCCTTAGCCCAATTTCTCCTTCTGACTCTCTTAAATCAACTAGGTGAAGCTTATGATTTGGGGTATCAGGTGCTATATGAAAAATATCATTCATCATTCCAGCGTATATATCATGAACCGATGTTTTCTCCTGTCTAAAATAGCAGAAATTTCGCTCAGGGGTTCTTGGGACAAATGCGTCCCTGTTGTTAGCAGTTATACCGGATTGGCCCTTCAGGATATTGCTCATTAATTCTTTAATCTCAGTTTTGTGTTCGTTTAAAAGCCAGTTTAGGAATTTGACCACTTTGAAAATGTCGCCGGATTCTTTTTGGACTTTACTTCCAACAAAAATCCACAGCGGTTTTTCTATATTGTACTCTCTTAATGCAGACGCTTCGTTCTTGTGTTGAACCAATTGTTCATAGAATGCGATTGCATTAGCAAGTAAGAGGACTCTGGTCTGTTTCTCGCTAAAGTCTTTCTTTCCTAAGTTTAATATTCTAAAATCTTTGCCGTAACCGTCGCCATAGAAATATTTGTATGAATAATCAAACAATATAGCCTTCGAGTATTCTTTGAATGATTCTTCATTGCTGCTATCGATGGCTTGACCGAAAGTGGCGCTATATTCGAGCGTAAAACCATCCTTCGCTAGTTTTTCTCTAGTTCGCTTCCATGTCATATCTTCAGATTTTTGTCCCTTGTGCCCTTCGTCTACGAAAACTAAGTTTTTTGTGCCTAAAGATGAGATGTCAATGGTTACGCCTTCACCTTTCTTATCTTCTGGTAGTTTCAATTTGTGAATACTTACAACTTTGACAATATTTTTGTCAGATTCGAAGTACTCTCCAGTTTCTCCTTGGAAAAGTGTTGCAGGTATACCGCTAGCCTCTAGCTCGTCCAAATGTTGTTTTGACATTTCGTCGCTTGTAGTTATCAGGATAATATTTTCGAAGTTTATTCTATTTGGCCCTTTGTTGTAGGCTAGAAACTGCCAGTAGTTTGCATGCATTATAAGGGTCTTTCCACTGCCTGTTGCCATCCAGTAAGCTATTTTTTGAAGGTCTGGTCGTCTTGAGAAATAAGTGTCTGCTCCGATCTGCCCCACCCAATCATTTAAGTCATTAAGGAATTTTACGGGGTTTTGGAAGTACTCATCAAGATAGATCTCAGAAAACAGTAGACCCAGATATTGATAATATTTCAATGAAATATTCTGGCGCCTGTTAGTTTTTAATTTGTTAAAGTATTTCTGAATGTTTTCGTCGTATTGACGCAATTTATCGGCAGATAGTTTGTTTCCTCGCTTAGAGATTAAACTATAATACATGTAGCTTCTCCCATCATCTCCAAAACCGTCATTAACATCGCTGAACTGCTTAATCTCTGAGATTTTCTTCAATCCTATCTTGTTGGCAATAAAATGGGTAAGTATCAAATGATTTTCTAAACTGAAATGTGTTTCGCGGGAATCTGTTAGAATGGGCAAGGAATTATGCTCCCATTAATCTCTTGAATTCTGGCTCTATCGCTCTAGCATTTTTGAGGTAACTATCACCATTTACATACAGGGCGTCGATGTTCTTTCCTCTAAGAATTTTGTTCTCAATAAGCTCCCTGTCCTTTTGAAGGTCGATTTTTTCTAGGTTTCTCCAGACGACGACAATGCTCTTGTTCTTACTCTTGCCAAATACTACTTTGTACTTTCGATCTTTATCATCTAAAACCTGAAAACTCTCCACATCGAGTCCTAGTAAATAGTTGAAGGTCTCAACAAGATCGATTGTTACTTTCTTTTCTTCTGTACCATCGCAAGTAGTTATTTTATAATCAAAAGGTGTAGCAAATTTGTCAACCATTAATCGCGTGGGGCTTTCTTTCGTCTCATAATCAAGCATATACCGAAGGAAATAGTCCCCGTAACTACTCAGTGTTTCTTGGATAGTTTTGTCAGATTCTTTGAAAACAATATTGTTAAGGGTATCCTCATATTGTTCTAGGTGTAAGCATTTAACCAGTAAGGTAGTTCCTTGCTTTGATGTGGGAAGCTTATTGGCCCAATCCCTAGAGAACATTAGTTTCTTTATTCGCGGTTCAAGAATGTTATTGAAGCAATCAAGATCCATCTCAACAAGGATAAATCTCCTTTTTTGATCCATCTTATTATTAAGATTTATAATAGCAGAAGCAGAAGTTCCAGAGCCTGCAAAGAAGTCTAGTAGAATATCATCTTTTTTCACGATTGTATCAACTAAAAATTCAATCAGCTTCGAGGGTTTCGGAAAAACCGTGGCTCTTTCCCCAAACAAGTTTTGAATTTCTGTCGTTCCGTCCTTCGTCTTCGCTATTTCAGTTAAAACGGTCTTCGGATGCACTGTTCCTCTTTCTTTTTCATACCAAAGTATGCCTTCTTTATTGAAGAAGAAACGAAGCACTTTCTGACCTTTGGTATCATAGGTTTCTTTTCCGTCGAGCCATGACAAAATTTGATTCCGCATTGCCCATCCTGCGCTGATTGTAACAGGGGACTTCAAACGACCTTTTTCAAATATCATAGGCCCACGTACAATCGTCTCTTTTTCTTCACCACCGATTTCTCCTTTGAAAGTGGCATTATCACCTTCAAACTTCATTCCTGCCGGGAAGGTTATTTCAGAGGCTGGATTGTCTCTCGAAATTCTCTTTAGCGCACCATGTTGAATTGGGCTCTCGTCCTCAGACTCAAAATACGGAAGAGAGGTCTTTTCACGTGCGTATGACAAAACGTATTCGTGAGACCGCGTGAAATGACCGGCTTGAGTTCCCGTTCCCAGGTTCCAAATAAGTTGAGCAAGAAGGTTTTCTCTATCATATATGAGGTCCATTAATTTGCCGAGATTAAGTATCTCGTTATCGTCGATTGAAACATAAATTACGCCTTCCTTTTCCAAGAATTGACTAGCAAGCAACAATCTCGTGTACATCATCGAAAGCCAGCTAGAGTGAGCATAGTTATCCTTGTAGAGAAAACCATCTTCGCCGGTGTTATAGGGGGGGTCAAGGTAAATGCATTTTATTCTTTCTTTGTACTTTTCAGATGTCAATTGAAGCGCTTGGAAATTCTCACTTCTAATTATAAGACCACCAATCTTATCGTCAATGTTATCAAATGTTGCCAAGAGGCGATCTTTAAATGAATCATCGAAATAATGCGTATCAAGAACCAAAGACCTATGCTTCTTGAGAACCTCAGAATCCAACGTCTTTTTACCTTTTGTAGGGTAAAATGTGTTTTCGTTTATTTTATCGAGCATAAATAGGGTTTTCCATTCTGCAACTTGGCCCTCATTCTTGGCTATCTCGCTATAAAACTCTGGAGGCACCAAATCTAGAGTCAACAAATAATCTGCCTGTAGCACAAATTTCTTCTTTTCAAACAACCGTTTTTGGAAATCTTCTATTTGACTGAGGAAATCAATTATTTTGTTTGAAATATTATGGATGGCGTCTACCTTGGCCGAAATCATCTTTGCCCCATTTTGGCCTACTGATTCAAAGTCTTGGAGATTCCAGACTTCATTTTTTAAATAGAATTCAAGTTCACTCTTAAGGAACTTATCAAGATTCTTATGAATAAAAAAATCTCTTGTGTTGCGCTCAACATAGCTCCTCAAATGCTTTTCAAGCAAAGATGGCTCATTTTCACCTCGAGGTTTCAATACTCCAGCAACAGAACTTTTTCCCAAGGTGGATGTTAACACTTCGATTGCGTCTGCAATAAGCGCTTCTTGTATCTCCCTTTTGCCTATTTTTGAGAGCTCGTCACTATTTAACGCCCGATAGTTGAATCTAATTTCAAGAGCAGAAGCTTCATCATCTAACGTTGTGGGATCATCATGCGAAATAATGAAGAATTTTCTGTCGCCCTTAACATTACCATATTCGACACTTGCTTCAGTTAGAACAAAATTAATGAGAAGTCTTCCTGTTCTAAAACTGTATTTCTTAAAAAATTCGCCAGTCTTAACATAATACATGTCCTTGGTAGCCCAATAGAGGGCTATTTCTTCCCCGTTATAGGGGATATAATACTTGTCTTTGCCTCCATAGCGTCGTTTAGGAATTATGTCGCCTTTATCATAATACCTTGAAAAGAATTCATAGACATGATTGAAAACATCCGCTACTTGATACTGCGTTATACTAGCTTCTTCAAGGTCTTTCAATTTGCCGATGTAAAGTTTAATCTTCGGAGCGTCCTCATTCTTCCTCACATTGCCTTGATCATCTAAGGTGTCAGCGCCAAAATCTGAAATAATCTCACGCTTAAGTCTATCGACTTCTTCCCTGATATCCTCCTGGCTAATTTGTATATACTCCTTGAACTGCCTTTCAGCCTCAGCAATTAAATCCTTCTCTATAAAATCCTCGATTTGTTTTCGCTTGTAGTTCATTATCTTATAAATTCCAAAATCAAGGTCCTGATTTTCAAATTGGAAAAGTTCTTTCAACAGACTTTTTACTTTCTCTCGAACGTTCTCTTCAATCTGTGCCATGACTATTTCCTCCACCGGCAAATTGGTTCCTGGTCACACCGTTTGCAGCTCTCGCCAGGAGTGGGCTTAAACTTGCGCTTTGTTATTCTCTCTACAACCTTTTGTGCATTTTGCTTTGCTTCGGTTAGGGGCTGATCGGAGACATCAACTGGCTTTACGTCTGCATCATCAAGATACGCAACTGAGCCGCTAGTGACGAGCCTGCCCATAGTTCTCAAACCTGAAGTGTAGAGCCTAATTTGAGTTCCAACTTCTTCCAAAGTTCTGGCTTCCTCGGAACTTTTGTAGTCTCTAACTTCCAATTCGCCACCGCTTCTTAGGATAACGTCGACTTTCCCCATGATGGTGGCACTTGTAATGCCTGCGTCGTTGATTGGAAACTCTAACCGGTATTCAACTTCCTCGATGCGGTTTAGATCGTCTCCGTGTTTCTGGGAAAAAGCCACTAGCTTCTTCTTAGCACTGTTTCTGAAGTTCTCAAGAACACTTCCACCTACAAACGGCATGTGAAAGTCCTCGTCAACGCTTGTGGCAACTGCGCTAACTGGACTGTAACCTTCCTTGACGAGCTCACCTGCTCGTTTCAGGCAGTAATGCATGCCGTTCCCGTAGCCGATAGCTGGGTTAAGCTCTGGTTGATAGCCCCAAATCTCTCTCAAAAGATACATGTGAGGACAAATGCCAAAGGTTACGATTTCGCTTGCTGAAAAGGTCTGAATCTCATCAGACATAGTTCCTGAATGAAGTAAGATTGGTGGAATGGGCGCGCCATCATTTAGCGGTATAGCATAACGCAAATCCATGTCCTCAATGAATTCGCTTCTTGAGACAGCCCTTGTCAATCTCGAAAAATGACTCACAACCAAAGCGTCTTTAGCCCTAGTGATGGCAACATAAAAGAGACGACGCTCATCGTCTTTGTCGCTTTCATATCGAGCAACATCAAACATGTCTCTAGGAACGCCACACCAATCTTGCTCTCGACCAACCATCGAGGAAGGAAAACGCCTAACTACTGTGGCAAAAAGAAAAACAGTTGGCCATTCCAAACCTTTAGCCTGGTGAACTGTCATGACTTGGACCGCGTCGACTCCTCGAATATCATCAGAAGGCTGCTCCTCGTAAGCCGAAATAGCGTAAGTGCTCATGAACCAACACAGATCCTTCAAGTCTTTTCCCCATCTTGGACTGTGGCCACCAAACCTGTTGGCAGACTCAAAGTCGGTTAGAAGGTTGTTGAACCTGCCTAAGTTAGCCATAACCGCAGCATCGTTCCGGTCATCATAATCCAAGTTGTCAAAACCCAACACAGTTAAGACATCATAGTAGATCTTGGTAAAATTGTTGTAGGAGGGCTTGTCGGAATTTAGATCTTCCTTGATCTTACGCAGTTTTTGCTCTGCATCTCTTGGGTGACCGTGAATGTGAGCAGCATCCCAACATTCCAAAGCTGACGTTAACAAATCATCACCCGTGATTTTATCGCCCCAGTTGTGCGCGTCAATTGTCCAAAAGCCTTCATTCGAGAACCAAGCGAATATCTGGCCTACAGCTTGCGCTTCGTCTCTCTTGAAAAGACCAACTTTCCCACCTACAATGTAAGGAATGCGCCTTTCTTTCAACAAGTCAATTAGTGGTCCAGCCGAGGTGCTAACGCTTCTTGTTAGAACCCCAAAATCCGAATACTTCAAACCTTCATTGTCTGACATGAGCGCTTGAATCTGGTCAACAATCCATGAAGCCTCATTCTCTGCAGTTTCATTACTCGCAACTGCAACAAAGCCTTCTTCCGAACGAGTCGGATCCATTGCCTCGTAGTGTCCTCTTTCGAAGGTGCCAGCGAACTTGTTAGCGTTCCAAACAATACGTTTCCCACTACGTCGATTCTCATTAATGCTTACTTGCAGCGTATCTGGAAACTTTTCAGAAAAGGACGAGAAGAATCGTTCATCCGAACCCCGCCACTGATAGATACTCTGCCTTGGATCACCCACAACAAAAATGCCGGCGTTCTTCCCAACATACTCAATTAACTCAGCTTGGGCGCGGTTAATGTCCTGAAACTCATCAACAAGAAGATACTTAACTTTGCTAAGAGTATCTGGAGCCTGTCTTAGCTTCAAGACTGCTTCGTAAATAATTCTGCCAAAAGTCAACAACCTGTGCTCCTTCAGGAGGTCCTCGTAATGCTTAAGCTTCCTAAAGAACTCGGGAGCCCTCTTATTCAACGTCTTCTCATCTAAGAGCTCATCCCAAGCCATGTTAACAGTCCGCAAAAAGTCACGGCAACAATTGGAATAAGAATTTCCAGGGACATGAAGCCCCATTTCCCATCCATGCCGCAAGAGAAAAGCAATTTCCCGATTGTCATCCAACACGTTGTAGTTTCCAAACATGAAGTGATCCTCCAAAACCCGTTTTGCATAAGCATGGATGGTTCCAACGTACATTTCCCCAAGGTTAGCCGTAGCCTTTTCTCCGCAGATTTGCCCAACCCTCTGATAAATACGACTCTTCATGCTCTGAGCTGCCTTCTCAGTAAAAGTAAAAGCCACAATCGACTCCGGCTTCACCGCCTCCACTGAAAGCAGGTAAACTATCCGCCTAGTTAGCGTCTCAGTCTTTCCAGCACCAGCACCGGCGATAATTCTGTTGTATCTGCTTTTAGAAAGAACTGCCTTCTTTTGGTCAGCTGACAACTTTGGCGGGCCGTCAAGAATCTTCTTAACTAAACCAGACGATGTCACTGTTTCAATCCTTCCCGACGCGCAACCTTATGTAACTAGCAGTGTTCTAGGAAAAATGCCTTTTCTATTTCCCCACACTCGAACACTACAAAAACCAATGGAAGGCATACCAAAAGCAACAATAGCCGTAAGATGATGATATGGAGTGCGAGGATAAAATGCAATTGCCTATGTCAAGTGAAGAAATGCAAGTGTTCATCGAAGTAGGAAAACTCGTCTCTTATCAACGCGCGCGCTAAGGGAATTCAAAAATCAACATGGGCCCGCTTCGGTTACATGAGCGTCTTTTAGTAAGTCTTTCCAGCCTTCTATTAGGATTTTGAATTGCAGAATTGACATCTGCTGTGCGATTTTCGAAAAGACACTGAACGGATCACAAACCTCAATTATGCTGCGTTTATCTGGACTAAGAGCGTTTTCTACCACATAGAGCCAGTAGTTCTTTCCCAGTCTCTGGGAGACTATCCATTCGTGGCTCGTCAACTCTAGGGGCCCAGTCTCACCAAATGATTTGACTTCAATGTACCTTTTTTCGTCTTTCCCTTCGCTGACCACATCGTACCCTTTGAACATTGGCGATACATCTATAGGCTTTCTGTCATGTTCTTCTTCATGTTTCAAAACGAATTTGACTCCCGCTTTCTCAACATCGATTTTCATCTGCGCCCCAGATCCTTCGTTTTTGGATTGTTTCTTGCCCGCCATTCCAGTAGTCAGAATCGCAATTCCTAGGCACTCAGGAGCTTCGTAAGCTAATTGGCATTCATATTTCAGCTTCTCTAGCTCTTCTTCAGTAATCTTCTTCAATCGTTTAATGTGTGCCTCATCTCTCCCGATGTTTTGCTTCAGACGGTCTCGTTCTTCTTTGCCAATGAGTGCCCCGTACTGAAACCTCCGCTCGCTTTGAGCGACTCTTTCTTTCAGAAGATTCATTGCGTCGCCCTGATAATTCTTGATATCCTCAATCTTGATCGCAGTCTCTCTCTCAACTTTCTTTTTTGTCTCATTAGCAGCATCTTCGGTTAGTTTGATGGCAACCTCCTCTGCCTGTCGATATACTGTGGTGAAAGACTTAGAGTCTCCAACAATGCCCTCAACTCTGGCATTCTTTGCCCCTTTGTCTAGTTCCCAAAAACCGGCAGGATCAACTTCCCCGAAGTGATTGGTAGTTTTATCCCATATGACCGCAATCAGTCTTTCAGCTCTTGAATTGCCTGCCAAGTCCATTATTCTGCTCTTGAAAACAAACAAAGCCCCTGTCTCTCCCGAAAGACTTTGCTTTATCGTCGCTTTCCCACCGAAATCTGGTTCCATGCAGATTTGGATAGTCCTAGTAAGGAGTGGATGACCGAGAGCCACAAATCGTGCGTCCTCATTCTTTTCGGCTATTTCTTTGCAGAAGGTAATTGGTTTGCATGCTCTGAAGTTCGCACGACCACTTGAAGTCACCTTCCATCCTTCAACATAAAGACTCTGGAGGATTCTCTTGTCATCTTCAAGAATCCGAGGGAGATCTATTGTGAATATGCCTTTTTCAGTTTGACTGCCTTCAAGTTTCCCTCCATGTGTTTTTAGAAACAGATGAATGAATCTTTCGATTTCGACATCAGTAAGTCTGGCTTCGCTTGATTTCCCCAAAAGCCTTTGCACGGTTCCCATATCCAAGGTGTCTTTAATCAAGGACTTGCTTTCTATTTCCTGTAGAACACTTCTCTTCGCATCATCGATCATTACTTCAACTGATAACATCTGGGTTTCCACCCACGCTGAACCTCTTCCCACAGCTTGCATTACAAGATCTTCGATGCGAATGTTTGAGAGCAGCAAGCCTAGAACATCAAAGACTCTGTCTCCTATCTCCTCTTTGATGGTCTCAATTTTGTCCAATAACCGCTGGAAGATTTCTCCTTCAATGGTGTTTTCGATCAGCATATTGTGCACGAATACTTTCTTGTGTTGGCCAATCCTGTGAAGTCGACCAATGCGCTGTTCCAGTCTATTAGGATTCCAAGGCAATTCGTAATTGACCATCAGATGAGCAAACTGGAGATTTAACCCCTCGCCTGCTGCGTCAGTTGCCACCATTATTGGAACATTTGGCTCCTTAAACCTCTCTTCTTGAGAAACTCTTTCCTCCAGCTTCATGCCACCATGAATTGTGGTTGTCTCCGCATTCCACTGCTTGATAAGGGGCTCTAGTCTTTCAACCAGATAGTTGAGGGTATCCTTGTACTCAGTGAATATCAGGATCTTTTCCAGAGGATCCTGCTCATGCGTCTTGCTAACAAACTCGACTAAAGCATCCGCCTTTGAATCTTTGGTCACCGCTCGAGCAAGCTCAACAAGCCCAGAAAGAACATCTATTTCCTGGTCAAGCTCCTTGAGGTTCCTAGCCATTGTCAGAACTTCATATTTCTTCTCCAGCTCTTCTTTCTCCTTATCCTCTAGATCTTCAATGCTGACTCCTTCTTCTTCCATTTCCTGAATTTCCAGTTCGGCGAAATCTTGAAGCCTGCCTAATTGCCGAAGATCCATGAGTCTTCGCTGTCTGTTTTCGAGCGATTTTGTTATTGCAGCAATGCTCGATGCCATCCTTTTTTGAAGAATCATCATGGCAAAGCTAACTCCCCTGTTCTTTGCCGTCGTTGCAAGGTTGAAATAATGAGTCACATAATGAACCACACTAGCGTACAAATTGGATTCCTGAGGAGAGAAAGGAACAACTAACGTCTTGGCTTCCCTCGGTGGAAACAGTGGCTTGTCGTCCAAAGTTCGAACGTCTTCTTTTGTTCGTCTTATCATGATTCGTTTCAGCTTGTCTTTGGTCACATATCCCTCTCGTGCGAGGAGATACGGGTCGAGAAGAGAGAGAAGCCGATAATAGGCATAGCTCTCCCCTGAATGAGGAGTAGCGGTGAGGAATAGCAGGGAATTTGAAGCTTCTTGCAGAGCTTCGCCTAGGACAAAACGTCTCGTTCTGAAAGTCTTTGCACCGAACCGGTGGGCCGCAAGCTTGTGGGCCTCATCAACGATTACCAGATCCCAATCTGTTCCAGAAATCCCATCCAGAACACTTTCCCTCTTCGCAAAATCCATTGACGTTATTACATGATCATAGATTGACCAAGGGTTTGACTCAGGCTGATCTTCATAACAACTACTAAGGCGAGATGAATCCATGACCGTAAATTTCTCTCCAAAGCGCTCGAGGAGCTCTCTTCTCCATTGATACAGTAGGGCAGCAGGCACAACAATCAAAACACGCGTAATCCTCCTCCTCAGTTCAAGCTCCTTGATCAACATGCCCGCCATTATTGTCTTTCCCAAGCCAGCATCATCAGCAAGCAGATACCTAGGCCAATAGGTTTCCAACATCCTGTAAACCGCTTCAACTTGGTGTGGGAACACAGTTATCTTTGTGGACGAAAGGCTGAGAAGTGGATCATAGAGATACATATAGGAAAGCCTGTTTGCTTCAACCAGTAGATCAAAACGGTCCGAATCGTCGAACTTTCCGCTCAGAGCCAATTCTAGGGGTGACAATAAAGGCTCTAATATCATGGGAGGAGAAAGAAAGGTCATTATTTTGTTGTTTCTTAGAGACAGCAACTCCAGTTTTTGGCTTTTTCCTATTGGAGTTGCAGAAACAACTTTGAAGATGCCCTCTAGCCCGTTGATCTTGACAAGATCCCCACCCTTCATCGAAACTCACCCACGTCTTCAATCTTAACGATTTCAGTTAGAGAATAATGTAGTACCAAGATATTTATGATTTACAAACAAACTTCCAATCGTCCAATTAAGCAGTTTGCGATTTGAATTCGCGTCTCAGTTTTTATATCATGACACGCTACAAGAAACGGAGGTGTAGAAGCGAAGACTCATACTCCCTTGGCGAGTTTGCGTCTCGACTAGAGAGTACTAGAAGCATAAGAGGCACAAAATGAGACCTGTCAATTCGGAGAAATGGCAAATTCAGCCTGGCAGTCGAGCAAGTCCTATTTGCACATGTGGTCTTAACACGACGTACTACCTCAAGGACCTTGGGGAGAAAAAGTTGGTTTATAGACTCTGCTCGAGATGTGATGCTTCGCTTATAGATCATCTTGGATCTCAAGGATGGCAAAGGTTCATATTAGTTCCGTCGACAAGGAAACCCTTCGACTCTAAAGGCTATGATCCCGACAAAGTTGGCCCCTTAGGTGACAAGAAAACCTGCAAAGGTTGCAGGCACTTTGAGGAAAATGTTGGTAAGTGCCTGGTTACTGGAAAAAGGGTTAGTGCAAACTGGAAACACGCTTGTCGCCAGTTTGGAAGAAAAGGTTTGTAGCGTGCGCGACTAAACCTTTTTGCCGTTTCTCTTTTTCCTTTTCTTTCCTTCTGCAGTCGCACCTTGCCCTCCCGATCCAACATAACTTGAACCTCTCAACGGTGAAGGCACTCCGTACGGCACGGAATGAGTTCTGCGACCGCCTCCCCCTGAGTGAAATCCCATGGGGGGTAGCTTCACATCCTCGGGCCATTTTGTTCCATCTATTAGTACGATTTTCGGCAAGCTAGTCGTCTGAACAGAAGAAGTGGGTTGTGTTTGATATCTCCACGGCTTTCTGACACGTGAACGCGGTGCATTCATTGTCTGAGCTTCAACCCTGCCAGTCATTGCTTCCGGTACTTGTTTGCCATTCTTTCGGTCCCATTCCTCGAGTTTGGCTCGATCGATCGCTATGACGACACGGGATCTGGTCGACTTGGAGTCAAAAAAGTAATCCGTAAAACTTGACTTTCTAACGAGTCCTATCTTGGCAAGAGTTCTCATTATCTTCTCAGCTAGCAACGTCTCGATCTTCGAAAATTCGGCGATTTTTGTGCAAACTGTCTTTTCATTCTCTCCTTCGACAGGTCCTGCTTTCAGATATTCCAGGACAGCCTTAATACTATTGCCGATACTAGCTTCTCCGTCATCCATCTTGTCGGAAATAGTGTTCGCCTTCAAGTTAGATGAGTAATACCAGAAGATATTCCTTGCGAGCGCCCAGAAATCGACGCTTCCGAATAGAAACATCCTCTATTGGAGCGCGTGTACATCAATGTATACATTAGTAATGAATTTCTGTAATCTGTGCCCTCCAATTCCCAAACGTGAGTTAAGAAGTTTGATGGCACCCTCCCATTCATAAAAGGTTGCAGGCCCCTCCATCTCAGTGTCGTTGAGGAAGTAAACATATACTAAGTATGCAGGTAATTCATTTTTTCTCAGCAAGTAAAGATGGGCTAAGCGATTTGTGTACTGATAGAAACTCTCAGACCAGGCTGCGTTAACTCTAGAATTCAGATAACGCCCAGTTTCCTCAAGGCTCTCTTGTATCTTTTTCATTGACGCTTCATCCTGAGCCTTCGATTTTGAAATCAATTCTGAAATGTGTGATTTTGCTTCAACCAAAAGCAACTTTCCGCCAGAGCTTTTCCCCAAGGCATCCCACTGAGGCCCTCTTTCAGGCCAAAACTGTGCCAGAGGCATTTTATCTAGCTTGACTCCGAGCAGGTTCAGGAAAGCTTGATCCCGATATTCCGCGTAGTTATCTCTTTTCAAAGGTGAAAGCCATTGAATGTCTTCTTTCTCTGGGAAATTCAGAGTGCTCCAAATCTGCGAGTTAAGAATCTCCGGCCTATCATTGACCAGTTTCTGAATCCATTTTTGACTTCCTTTCCTCGCTTGAGGTTGAGGGAATCGCGTCATTTCAGTTCAGCCTTGATATTGGTCAACCTACGTTATTTGTTTTTCCAAAATTGGCGCGCGCTGCCAGCTTTCCTGAGTCTCAAAATCAATGTACACAGTACGTCTGGAACACGCTAGTTTCTGGCTTAATTCTTTCACAATCTCAGCCTGAGAAAAACCCAAACCTTCGAGCTTCAGCAATTCCAAACGCCTAGAAACCACATCCACCCTCGCCTACCCCCCTCAAATTGCAACTTTTCTTCAATTCTTTCAACTGCATCCGCTAATCTGGAAGGACTTGAAACACCGCAAGGCCTGGCTCAGCTATTAACTGCCCAAGAGACACCTCAGAAACAAGACACCAAAAAATACCTCACATTCTAATCTTATAACACTTGCCCTCTACAACAACTTCCAGAAAAAGAGCGGTTTTGCGGGAGACATCACCACTTTGGTAATGGCCCAGATTCCTTGCCGATTGTGTTGAAAGAGTGCAAAAGGACTCAAAAGTTGGCTCTTCCGTCAGGAGAAAATGGGGTTTCTAAACCCAAAAGACTCATTTGTGCCAACTATTCATTTAATTTTTTTGGTTTGGGGATCTTCCAACAATCTTTCAAATTCATCGATAAGTTCTTCTACATACTTCTCGTCCGCAGTGATAATAGCTCTCATAGGTCCGTCAGCAGCATTGTATTTTTCATAAGGTTTCAGTGTTTCTCCAATATTATCAAGTTTCGGCCTTTGAGTTTCCATCGCTTCTGGTGCGGGCATAGGTATTATAGCATATTTATGCTTTGTTGAAAGTGTAAAACCAAATACTAGTTCATTCAGTCTTTCGTATGGAAGCAAACAACGCGAAGGAAATCTAAAAAATGTATTTGTATTATGTAGTTTCTCCAAGTCATTGGAGATGTCTTTCACATCCATTAATTCATCGACGAAGGAATCAGCGTAGACCATTATCCGAGTTTGATTGATATATCCATTGTACTTGTTTGCGTTGCTCTTTAGATAGTTTATATACGCTTTTTTTCTCGGTTGGGTCCAAAAACCATCAGTCCTATCGTTTCTCGACAAGACGTAGACACTGTCGCTACTATCATACCGCAATTGCGTAAGGACATCCAAGACATTGTGCCATGAAATGAATCGCATCGTTTCGTTAAGATCTTTCACAGAATCGAATGCGGCTGTTACAACGTTCTTCAGCTCAAAATCTAAACCATTTTCCTTGAAATACCGGATTATCGAACTTTTAACCGGAGGAAAATAAGAAAACTTCTTATAACGGTGTTCTGCACAATGGGGGCTATAAAGATAATCCTGTTCTTGTGAGGGGTCATAAGTAAATGTTTTCAGTTCCTCGTTATGTTTTGTGATGACTGGATCATTTTCAAAGAATGGATACGATTTTTCCAACCCTATTCTTCTTAGGAGCTTATGGACTGATTCGCCAATCAATATCTCGCGCGGCTCACAAAAGTTTATGATTCGTGAGAGAACATTCATTGCATCTCCAATTTGTAGATATTTTCCTTGAATACCTTTCGAAGTGTCAATTATCAGGGCGCTCTCGTCTTCGGAGTAGTTAACAGCGGTTCTAAGAATCAACCCTTTCTTGAGCATATCTGAAGCGAAGTCGATTACAAAATCCATGAATGCCTTAGCATTATGTTCGTCTATTTTGCAATTCCTACCAACTGAAACGATTGCGCCATCGCCCGTAGAAAATGCATCCGGCCTCATGTCGCCTAAATCACAAAGCCTCTTGTTGAGGTTCTCGATAAATAGACTAACCAGTCTTGCTTGAGTAATTGGATTCTCTTTCGAAAAACCTTCGATATCAAAGACTGATACCAAAGACCTATCAATTTTCTGGATTTGGGCGATAAAGATTCCCTTGTTGTCAGTTAATTACATTCTTCTTTTAAGTGTTTTGCTCATTAAAAACTGAGGCACTACACTACCATTCTTTCGCGCGGCTCTTTGCATTTTGGAGATTGGCTGATTTTAGGATGTTCTATTGTTTTTCAATCGAAGACTCCGAGCGTTTGCTATGGATCAATATGATTTGCAGGAAATCCATTGGAGTCTCCGTCCTTTCAGTTCCTTAGTAAGTGTTAAACATCTTGCTGAAAGAGCAAAATCGGTTTAAACGCTATAAAGTTAGCTCTCTTTACCATCGACTGAATTGACTCCATCTTCAGTAATTAAAAGACAGGAAGCCGAAATTCATTGAAAATACATAGAATACTTTGGTCCAAAAACTAAAAAAAGGGAAATTGCAGGTGACATCACCACTGTGGTGGGGGTTCCAATCTCTCCCGGCCGCACGCACTCCTCACACACCCTGTGATCACTCTGTAAGAATGAATATGGAAAAAGAAAAAAGGGGTGCGCAGGAGACGTTTCGGTCGTTGGACTAAGAGCACAAGTTATTAAGTATTGGAGCAAAACTTGCGCGATAACGAGTTACCAATTTAGGTCTGGAGTGGGAAGTTCTTAAAGCAGAATTTGGCTAAAGGTTAAAGGGATATACTAATGAGCACTAACCATAAACTAATCCAGACACCCTGGCTCAACTATTTCTGCGAGTTTGTCAAGAGTACCAAGAATGAATTACTAGTAGTTGCTCCATTCTTCTCTTTGGAAATTATCAATAAAATATTGGAGTATGCAGGCGAAGGAGTCGAACTACGCTTTCTGCTAGGCGCAAAACTGAGAGGAATAGCGGCTGGCGTCTCCGATTATGATGCATTGATTCGCCTGCATGAAATATCATTTCAAAGGAATATTATCGTCAGGAATATCCCAAATCTCCATGGCAAGGTAATGATTTCTGACCAGACAAAGGCAATAATATCTTCTTCAAATCTTACAAGGAAGGGCTTGCAGAAAAACATAGAATTTGGTATAGAATTGGATGGGAATTCAGCTCTGGAACTGTATAGAATGGTCAGAGAATACTGGAACGAAGCTGAAGTAATCAAATTGAATCAAGGGATCAATAATGCACGAAAGGGTTTGACATCTTTTCAAGAGAAGGAAAAAAATCGAGAGATTCCACAAATACCTTTGACCCTTGGGAACCATATCTGCCCGAAAGGCAATGACGTAAAAGCTTCTTCTCCGGTTGCCGTTATTGGCCAGAATGTAATTTCACCTTTGCAAGAAACATTGGCTGACCCTGATAAAAAACAGAATCTTCTATTTAATGTGTGGTGGAATGACAATCAATTCAGAGGAGCTTGTCTTGACATTTCAAACAAAACGGTCTGCAGAAGCTTCTTCCTTAAATATTATCGTGAAGACAGAACCGAAGAATGCGAGACTTATCAGAACGGCTGTGATAGCGCTTATATTTTCTCCAACTATGCCTACTACATCAACACCAATCTAGACAACCAATTTCTAAACAAGTGTGCTTTCTTCATAAGTAGAAATCCAGATGACAACAAGTACTGGATTATAGGATACCTTTTCATCATCGAAAAAGGTGAGAATTTCAGGTATGCCAAGGAATCCGGTGAGACAGGTACAATCCCACGATACATCAAAGGAGACGAATCTCGCTCACTACGCTTTCAGCCTTACATTGTCTTTAATGAAGGGTTCATTAGACAACTCCCTCTTGGAAACAAATGGGGAAGCAAAGAGACTAGTGAAGTCAGCTGGATTACTCACCATACCCGGTCGAGCGCATCTTGTACATACTTGAGCAATGCCGATGCGGCTACAATATTGGAGACATACAAGAACAGTTCAAAAAACAATAGGGACAAAGAAATACTATTAGAAATCCTAAAAAGGTATTACTATAAACCCGCGTGATAACTAAAATATATGAAGAATGGTCACTTTAAGCTGCGAGACAAGTTATGAAAGATGTATTTGAAAGTAGGTTCTCCATTTGTCGCTGGTTTAGACCATTCCAACTCAAGCAAACCTTCCTAAAAGGGAAAAAAAGGAGCTGCGGGAGACGTCTCCACTGTTGGTGAAGTTACAACCAACGCAGCAGCCCATGTAGAAACACACCTACTTTCCCTTCCTAGAAATCTTTAAGCCATCTTGATCTCTAATGTACTCGAATCCTACTTCGAGTAGTTCTCTGTCCTTTTCTACCGCGCACTAAATTAGATTCACCTTGCCGTCTATGTACTCTGGCACTCGTTGCTGCCTTCTCGACGTTGGATAACTGTTTTGCGCAGTTCGTATGGGTCCATTCTTCTTCCTGACGCGCGCTGCCCTGTCCCGAATTTGGTCTTAAATGGTCCTAATTCTTATTTTTGGGTTTGTGGCCAGTTTTGTGGTGTGTATCTGTTTTTAGCCCTGTTGCATGCCGTGACGTTTCAAGCGGGCTAGGTGCAGCCTCAACGGTTTATGGAAAAACTTCACTTTCTTTCAGATTCGTTGGAACCCATGAGTTGCCATCTTGACGCGGCGCCAAGAGTTGCTCACCAAACAAGCCCGTATCAGACGTCAATAGACAAAAGAAGAACAAAAACCATTTTTAACCATTTCAGGGACAAGCCAGCGCGCGTATTTTGTTAGATTTCGCAAAATTATCAAACTTTGTACTTGTTTCTGATGCTGTTGAACAGTTTGCAGTATTCTTCTGCCTTCCCTCTGGGATTGCTGGAGTAGATTATATCCCTGCCCACGTTGATCAAGATATTATCCCCCCCTGTTTTGACA
>Ga0315279_10003747_pt1 | contig 20871 bp, 21 predicted proteins | sample YL17G06_20_MG_FD_203694 | JGI IMG/M metagenome (GOLD analysis project Ga0315279, IMG submission 203694) | Sediment microbial communities from Yellowstone Lake, YNP, Wyoming, USA - YL17G06_20 | ecosystem: Environmental > Aquatic > Freshwater > Lake > Sediment | place: USA: Wyoming | collected... | reverse complement strand
CTTCGAATAGGTTTTAAGGGGTTTGCCGTCCTATTCTCTGGGGGCGGGGGTTCCCAAGTGGTCAAAGGGGCGGGACTCAAGATCCCCTAGCTCAGGCTTTCGAGGGTTCGAATCCCTCCCCCCGCACCATGTTACTAGAAAATGTCAGATATAGGCTGCTGAAGAGTAAGGTGTACCAAGAAACTTTCCTATATTGTGTTATCCGTTGAATTTTTTTTCATCTCTAGTGTTAAGCTTGTAAGCCTCGGGAAGATTGCACGCGTCTTAATTAGCATAACGTGATCAGACAGATAAGTACGTCTTAACATCCTCGTCATAAAAGGACTTCAAATTAACCGAAGATCAAATTGACTTAGGATTTGGGAGATGAATCATGGCTTGTAGTAAAAATATTTCGATACAATATATTGGCTCTAGGTGATTATAATGATTAAGCTCCGTGTAGACATTCAGGTAGAGTTATTTAAGATCTTTCTAAAACTTTTCTTCGATTTTTCCCGTTATTTCCTCGTTTTTATGAATTTGAGCTTTTTTGGAATCAAAATCATCGTCAAAATTTTTTGCTCTTATAAAATATTTTAATGTTTGTTCACCTTTTTCTGTAATGTAATACTCTTCTTGGCTTTTATCTCCCTTTTTTTCTTTTCTTATTAGTTCCACTGATATCATTGTATTTAATATTTGTTGAAGACTTTTAAGTGGCAAATTTACAGAATCCATTATTGATTTTAATTTATGTGATCCATCCGAAAGCGCAAATAAGACATCGATATAAATTTCAAACTTTGATCTTTTAAGAGATGAAATATTTTCCCTCGTCTCTTCGATATTTTTAATTAAATAAAATGATTCTAAGAAAAGATCATCGCTGAGTCCAAATTTTTTTATAGCTATAATACCCACTATAAATGATATTAAAAAAGGTATTACAATAAACTCAATCATTCTTTTCACCTAATAATGAGTCTTAATTTAAGAAGCTTGTACATTATATAGATTACAGGAATTGGTAAAATATACGTACCTGTACAGAAAAATAGTATCGATATATATGATGCCCAGGAAATTTCGTTAAAATAAGTTATCGAAGACAAAATTGCACTAGAGAGTAGAAAAATCGTAGAAAAAGTTCCTGTAAATAAGAGGAAAGGAGCTATACGGTTTTTAGCTCTCTGAGGGAGGGCGAACGTCGTTATCGCAATTCCGAGGGATCCAGCCCCTAATGCCGTTGCTAGAAGAAATTGCAGCTCATTTGATAGTGAGGAAAACATTGATAGATAATTTGTTAAAGTTATTAATATTTTTATGGAAGAGGGTCAGAAGAAGAAAGGAATTATAACCTGTAAAAGTACCAATATCAGGGCTATATAAGTTAAGAAACGATTCGTCCTTTCAGTCTATTCTGCGATACTATCCTCTTCTCGATATTTTTGTTTAATTTTGTTAGTATCTTTCATGTTAGTAATGACCTTCAATATCCACACTTTCCCCTATAATAACATCTGTCGATCTTGGGGCACTATAGCCCTAAACTTGCGCCATTTTTCTTAGACGAGCAAATAGTTTTTCTTTTTCATCGTTTTTTCCTTTTATTTGGATTTATTTCATCGACTTCTAAATGAATTATACAGGCCGCAAAACGTTCTAATTGATTATTAGGTTTTTTTGCTTTTAACGCAAATTCAATACATTTACTAACATCATGATTCTCAGAACGATGTCTAGATCCAATGGTTTGCGATGGTGAATCCATCCACCGGTTTGTTTTATCGCAATTATTTTTACTAATTCCAACTTGAATGCAGACTCTGTTATGTTCCGATCTGCAAGGCAATTTCATTTTCTCCTTTACCTGTTTCCCGCTTTTGAAGTTGATAAAAATGTTTTCTTTTTTGGGTCACAAAATTTACCAAAGCCATCTTCTTCGAGTATAGCGAGATGTTTTTTTGCGGTTCTTGTATCTGTTTCAGCAGCTTTGGCTATCATTTCAATATTTGAGCAGATATATAGATTATCTTTCTCAACTAGTTCGATGGCCTTTTTTATACGTTTGTGGACATCTAAGTTGCTCAATTTACTCATGATATAGTTGCATGCAGAAATTTAAAAGTTTATCTATTATTCAATCAAATTTTTGATTATATATTCTAAGTACGAGTGTCCGGTTTCCTCCCCCCGCACCTTTGAAGATTAATCTGGCTCAGGGTTAGTTGTATTACAAAAGCAATAAATGTAATACCATCAATCCTGAAGTATGGTGAATTCGCTTTGAGTTATACCTTGACCGAGAAGGGGACCGTGACCATCCCCGCTGAGATCAGGAGAAAATATCGGCTCAGGAAGGGCTCACGCGTAGAGTTCGTCGAGACAGACGAAGGGGTCCTCCTCGTCCCCGTCGTCCCCCTCGAGGAGCTTCACGGCGCGGACAGGGACAGGAAGGAGACCGTCTACAGGATGATCAGGGAGCTCCAGGAGGAGAGGAGGGAGGAGGCGCCTGGCAAAGAGTAGGCTCGTCCTCGACACGGGCCCGCTCATGCTCTACTTCGCCGGGGACAGGCGGGTCAAGGAGATCCTCGACGGCGCCGCCTCCGGCACGACCGAATGCTACACATGCGACACCAGCTTGGCGGAGCTCTACTACAAGACCTGCGAGGCGCTCGGCAGGGAGGTCGCAGACCTGAGGTACACCTCCCTCAGGAACTCCCCGATGGCTGTGCTCGCCACAGACGAGCGGCTCACGCGCACGGCGGGAGGCCTGAAGTGCGCGCACAGGAAGCTCGCCCTGGCGGACGCCTACGTCGTGGCAGCCGCGCAGAGGCTCAGGGGGACCCTCGTCACGACGGATCACGTGATCTATGACCTTAAGCTGGTGCAGACGAGACTACTGCAAGTTCCCTAGACGGCTCCTCGATCCCCCAGGCTGAGGATAATTACTCCGGTCCTCTACAAACAGTTGTTAAGCTCAGCAGCCGCGCGCGCTTCGAATTTACTATTGTTGGAGAGTTAAGAATTTTTCTTATTATTGTGTCTGTCCTAGTGTTGCGCCATGTTTTTCTTTGATAAATTCTTTCCATAAATTATCATTTGAATATGCATACACCGAGGTTAACAGATCATCGAGTAGGATGACCAGGAATCTATCCAAGTTATTAATTAGGTTACACCAAGCAACTTTCTGTCCGTTCACTGTACGGATAGATCCAACACCTCTTTCTAGAGCCTTATTCTGTTTTGGATAAATTACGCCAAAGATTACTTTCTTGTATCTGCCCGTCTTCTCCAACATATGAGCTAAAAGTTGATTTCTCATCAGTTGGTAGAGGCCCGATCTGAAGGGGCAGGCCCCTTTCCCGACTATTAACTCAATCTTAATCTGACCATTTTGTGTTAATTCGTCCCAATATTTGATCTTGTTATTCGCTAGATAGCATTTCTTAGGATGATTGTAAGTATCTAAGTCTCTACATTTTTCCTTGTTGTATTTGCTACAAGTACCGAAGCTGTCCTCTGTATACTTGAACTCGAAGAGAAATAGGTTAAGGTTGCAGTCGTCATCCAGCCACTCCATTGCCAAATCGACGTTTGTCTGCTTTGGTTCATTCAATAAGTTGAGTGGGTCAGTATATTCGAAATCCATTATTCCTGAGAATTTGTTGAAGCCTGTTACGTGTTCTCTGAAGTAGGGCTCAAGGGGCTTAGTGTTGTACATAAAGGGAAAGAAGAGGTTGAAGCATAGTATCTGTGAACTGTTTAAATGCGCTTTGCCCAGATGCCAGTTGATGTATCGGTGTTTTGCGTAATTTAGTATATGTTCTCGTTTTTGGCTCCAGAGATTTTCTTCCCAGCTTTCATCTGGTAGGATGTGACAGTACGGCTTTCCACGAAAGAGGCCTAGTTTTGGAACTTTCAATGTCTTTTCTTTATATTTACATAACTGTGCTTTGACTTGCTCATTATAGGAGTCCATAATAATCTAAGTAATATTTTGGCTCTAAGTTGCTTTTAACAATAATGAATTGAGAGCAAATACCAATGGAATAAAAATTTAGGCGGATACACCTCAATTCGTACTATTAATTTACTAGTAAAAACGTGTCAGTGTCCCTCCCAGAGTCCACTAAAAACGTTTCTCACGTGTGTAAGATCATATACTCACAATTTTTACAATAGTAGTTTTCCTTATAATGATCCACGAAGTTCAGTCTTTCTGGGGAGATCCAAATCTTCTCGAGATCTTTTTCATAAATGTTACCAAAGATTTGTGGGTTGAACATGTTACAGGTATAAACGATCCCATTGTTAGCGATCATTATTTCAGAGAGAAGGTTAGGACAAACATCTAGACTACCGCAACTTACAGTTGTAGTAATTGAGTCAGGTATCCTTTTCCCCCAGATCTGATCAGGAATCAATAACCTCTTGGGTGGGATAATGCCGTGCAAATCGCTTAATTGATTAAGAATCGCATCCCATTTTACATCTATCAGATTCTGGAAATTTTTCCTATAATCCTCGTTGTCTGTTCTTACGATATTAAGGATTAATCCAAGATGGTATTGGTTTGCGAATTTTCCAATATCGCGGATCTCGTCGATATTGCTAGTTTGGAGCGTGAAAACCAGAAAGGCACCAGAGAGTTTTTCGAGTCTATTTATCAATAATTCGAAGTTAGCGCCTCGTCGAATATACTCATAGTTTGCTTTGTTCGGGGAATCAACCGAAATCAGTAGCTCAACATGGTACTTGAGGAGATTATCTAGAATCGTTTCATCCTCAAACATCAGGTTCGTGAACAAGGACAACCTGACACCTGGGAAACACCCTGCGATTCTCTGAAGGATCTGGGTAAAATCAGGATACAGAGAGCTTTCTCCCCTACCATTGAGACGAATTTCCTCGAGGCTCGACAAGAAATCCCTATTGCCAATAATTTTTTCAATGAGCTCCTGCGGCATGAATCCTGAAGCTAATATTGGCTTCCCACCAAAACCACACATAATGCAGTCTAGATTACAGTTCTGGCTTAGCTCTAGAATCAATCGCTTCGGCTTCGATTCACATCATCCCTTAATTGCATCCAGTTTTGACCAGAGGAAATGATCCCAACATGTCTGCTGGAAGTGTTTACCACAATCGAAGCCATCGAGACGTTTATAGATGTTGATCAGATCCTCCTCCGCAATGTTTCCATATTTTAATTGCCTGCTATACGCATTTGTTAGACAGGGATACACAGAGCCGTCAGAGTCAATTATTATGTGCTTTATTCCAGCGGAGCATTCGTCATATGGATTATCGTTTAATTCATCATAACGTTCAAGGTACTCCCGTAAGACAGTATTTGGCCAGTTTAAGATTTTTATATCCTCTAATTTATTCAACTGTTCTAAAACTAGAGCAATTTCACCTTGGGTGAATTGGTTATATTTGGTTGGTTTTTCAACTATCTCGAAGGGCTCAACTAATGCCAGTGAAACCTCAATATCCCTGAGTTTAAAAAATTCAACATGAGAGATGATATCTTTGAAATTTTCTCTGGATATTACGCTGTGTACATGAATCTCTCTTCTCCCAAAGCCATCATATTCTTTTAAAATTTCCTTAATCCGATCAACATTAGTTAGGACAAGGGGGATGCTTTGGTTTTTGTAGTTAGGTTCTTTTAAGTTATCTATCGAAGCTACAACTTGCGCATGTTTTGAATTTGTGCAAAAGATCGATCTGTACATTTCTTCGTTGAATCTAAGCATGTTAGTGATAACCATTATACTCTCTGCCTTGGTATGACTTGAGTCCTGAAGAGGTTTCACGATTTGGCTAAAATTCTCTCTCAGCGATGGTTCTCCACCGAGCAAAGCAAAGTGGGTGAAACCAAGTTCTAGAGCATCATAAAGTGATTTCCTTATTCGCTCCCATGGAACTATTTCAGAAGCGAACGGAGGATCCTGATGCCCACAATATACACATTTATTATTGCATCGATTAGTGATTTTAAAATCGAGCCACTTGAATCCCATGCTACAACGCTTTCCTTAACACGAGATCAGATCTCTGCTTTAATAAATTAAGTCGAATTTAAATCGAGTTTGATTAAGGAATGACAAGTGATATTAACCAATTATATAATTTTGATACTCAACCTTGTTTTTATCCTGGCATGGATTCTCCCCACAGAAAAAACGGGCACTCATAGCTCCAAGCATCCAAACGACTAGAGATATTTCCATCGTCATTCCAGTTAAAAACAATCAAAATGGGATCGACCACTTTCTGAATTCCTTCATGAAAACACAAAAACCAGAACACCTACCGCTAGAGATAATTATAGTAGATGACCCTGAATCAACAACATATCTTAAACAGAAACACGATGATAGTCTCGTTAAAATAAAAGTAGTCAAGTGTGATAAACCGGGTCCAGCAAGTGCTAGGAACTATGGGTGGAGAATCGCTGAAGGAGAATGGATCCTCTTCACAGATAGCGACTGTATTCCCACAACGAGCTGGCTTGAGGGTTATTTGGTGGCTAGTAATGGATCTGTAGGATACGCTGGCGACGTATTAGCATTTGGCCAAGATAGCATCTCAAGGTACTATGATAGTCAGCGAATACTCGTCCCCTCAAGCTACTTGATGGGAGAACTAACCTATCCCGACTACCTGATAACAGCAAACGCCCTAATATGGAAAGAAGCTTTGAATGAGATAGGTGGATTCAGCGAGTCAATCAAGATAGCGGCGGGAGAAGACATCGATCTCGGCTTCAGGCTAAGGGAAATTGGAGAGATAAGTTTCGCCACAACATCTAAGGTGTACCACAACTTTGATGACGGATTACTTGGATTCATGAAGAGGTTCAAGAGATATGGAAAAGGGAATCGCATACTAGCTGACTTGTACTCATTGAATATGCGGCCACGAGATATCAGGCCGAGAGAGAAGACTCTTAAAAACTCGATTCTTTCTCGCGTCCAATATCTGAGTCTCCTATGGGGCTACCATTTTGGCTGAAAGGAAAATAAACAATCGAAAAAGAGGTCGAGAATAAAATGAATGTATTTATCACCGGAATCGCGGGTGTATTGGGCAGCAACCTTGCAAAAATGTTAGTTACCAAAGGGTACAACGTTGAGGGCTGTGACATTCTTAGAAGGGACGAAGCTTGGAGACTCCAACCAATCCTTAACGAAATAAAGTATCACTGGAAAAGCACACTAGACCTCTTCTCCGAACTGGATCGTATGGACATAGTGTTTGATTGTGGGATTGGTACCGCGGATCGACCATTCGGTAATCAATCACCAATACAGACAACATTGGGAAACATCATGCCGCCACAATCACTTCTGGAGAAAATCAGTCGAATGTCGAGGAAACCAACTATAATCTATCCGAGCAGCTTCAACTCTCTTTATGGCCATGTGGGAGGCAGCTACAGCGAAGATACTTCACAATATCCGACCAGCATCTATGGATGGACTAAAGCCTCAGTGGAACAACTCTACTCAGCATATAGGATAATGTATGGATTACCAATTATCCTAACCAGAGTTGGATCCGCCTACGGGGAAGGGATGCGCTCCGACGAGCTTATCGCTAAATTGATAATACACTCCCTCCTCGAGAAAAGAAGATTTAATCTTCGATCACCGAGGGCAAAGCGGTTATGGACCTACTCCGCGGATGTATTGACTTTCTATGAACGCCTTCTAGAGAATCTTGACCAGTGTATCGGGGCAACACTGCACTGCGCAGGAAATGTCAACGATGAAGTGGTTGAAAACATAGAGATCGCAAAAAAAATCACAAGTTCAACAGGGACAAACATGGAGGTATTCGAAGACGAATACGAACCTGGCGAAATTGTATATGGAAAACCAATCGACTTTTCAATCAATTCAACAAAGACAAGAGAGCTGATTAGGTGGAGTCCTCGATTCAGCTTAGATGAGGGGATAAAAAGAACGATTAATTGGTTCAAATCGAACTTGCATCACTACAGCTGAAATCATCCGTCGAGCGTGTTGTGTTCATTAATTAAATAACAATGGAATAAAATTTTGATGGGTACCTCCCAATTTGTACTATTAATTTACTAGTAAAAACGGGTTAGTGCCCCTTCCCCCCCACCACTTCACTCATATTATATGTTTAGATGTATGTTTAAACATACACGCGAGAGGGAGAGATGACCAAAACCATAACCCTCAGGGACGACGTCTACAACAGGCTGCTCTCCCTGAAGCGGGAGGGCGAGAGCTTCAGCGAGCTCTTCGAGAGGCTCTCCGACGGGGCAGACCCCCTCGAGACGCTGCGGGGGCTGAGGGGATGCGTCGAGTTCAGGGACAAGGAGACGATGCTCTCCGAGATCAACGGGAATAGGGAGGAACGGAGACCGTGATGCTCCTGGACACCCAACGTCCTCATCGAGATCTTCGACAGGAGATCCGAGGAGGGGACCAAGGCCGCCGTCACGGACCTGACCCTGGACAGCGTCCTCATCATCATGGAGGACAGGGGCAAGGACGCCTCGGAGCTCGCCACGTTCATCTCGTCCATAGCGACGTACAGGGGGCTGAGGCTCTACTGGCTCTCCCTCGTCGACAGGCTCCAGGCCACGGCGCACATGAGCCGGACGGGGCTCGACTTCGAGGACTCCGCGACGCTGGAGGCGGGCAGAAGGCTCTCCGTAGAAGGCATAGTGTCGTTCGATAAGGACCTCGACGGGCTCGAAGTGCCTAGGCTTGAGCCAAGAGACCTGCTCACGCGGACCTGAACTCGAACGCGATCCAAGGAAACCCCGACCCCAAGCATCCTTCACAGGCGAGGACCTGTTTCCTGACCGGCTCCAGTCAGTTAAACGGACTCATTTTCCGATAAAATATTTATATTTCCGTATAACCTCTCAATTACTGAGATTGCATTGTTTTGACAGAATACGTTGTGGACGTACGTGAGAGAGGCGAAATAACGATCCCGAAGGAGCTGAGGGAGAGATACAGACTGACCAGCAAGACCGAGGTTAAGCTCATCCCCAAGGCCGAGGGGATACTGATAAAGCCCAAGGTCGCCGACCCCGTCGGCGAGCTGAAGGGCCTGGCGGCTGGGGTGTGGCCTGATGACGTCTCGAGCGTCGCCCTCGTGAGGGAGCTCAGAAGGCGCACAGACCTCGAAGCCAGGGAGAGGCTATGAACGTCGTCATAGACACGAACGTCTTCCTCAACGTCATAAGAACCGAGCCCGGTCTCGTCGAGGCCTCTGAGGAGCTGCTGAGGAGGGCGCTTCGAGGGGAGGTGACCGGGCTCGCCTCCAGCGTCGCGTTGATTGAGGTCCGATGGGTCCTCCACGAGAAGAAGGAGTTCGGAAAATCAGAGAAGGCGGTCGCCATGATCGAGGAGATCGTCGACATCGTCCCGGTAGATGGGGAGATCGCCAAAGAGGCGATAGACATCAAGATCGAGCGGAGCCTGGAGCTCCTCGACTCGATCCACGCCGCCTCGGCCGCGTCCAGGAACGCGGTGCTCGTGACGAGGGACGATGATCTCAGAAGACGAGTCGAAGACATCGTCAGGGTGAATACGCCAGAGCAGGTCCTGGTTGAGATTAAAAAATCCAAACATCCTGTGCAATAATAGAACATGTACCGGGAGACATGCGTTAGAAGGATACCTGATCAGAATAATTATATTCGATAGGCCACAATGCAGGCGAATAAAATGGCTGAAGAGCCAGGACGAAAGACCCACCGACTCAGACTCCCGAGGGCTCGAATCCCTCCCCCCGGCAGAAAACCCGTAGAACGATAAACCCGAACAAACAGGGAAGCGGCGACGACGACTACACCCCCCTCCCCTGCACGCACAGACAGAGATCCGCTGACCCTCTCCGCTAGGTTCCCCCCGCACCAAATCCTCGCGCGGGTACAATCAAGTGCACAGAGTGCAGGCTGAGAGGCTAAGACGGTCAACTCCCACGTCGAGGACGCAATATATCAGGCGTTTCCGTCCTCCGCCGGATATTAACAAATACGTTACAATATTAGGGATCAAATATCCTTAAAAAAAACGTCAATTGATGACAGAGTGCAACTGAACGCGCATATACCATCCCCGTGCATGGTGTTTGCCCAGGTGGGAGCGACCGAAGGGTCAAAGCAGCGAAAGACCCCCAAAGCCGCAGAGCCGTGAGGAGTGGGCTGCGAAGGACTCGGCTGGCTTAGGCTGGCGGAGAAACCTACGCTCCTCAGCAGATCTCGAGCGCACGCGTGACGTACCCGGGAACGGGCTATAACCGCGCGGGAGCTGCCTCTCGGCGATCTCGCCCGGGCACCTTAATTCTTGTGACACACTCTTTTAGCCCCTACATTATATGAGGCGCGACGGCATAGATCATTGAGCCTCTTGAATGATGCCTGGACCGTGGCCCTCGAGGCCCTCAGCTGGGTCGATCTTCTTGAGATGAACGAGGACGCCGCCCTCAGAAAGGCACTGAAGCAGCTCAGGGTCAAAGATAGGGTGGCCGCAGACGATGCAGGTACCCTTCTCTACGAGGTCATGAAGAGGAAGAACGCACTCGACTACCTGATCAACTCCGCCCTCGAGCCGGATGATCTCGGCAGCCTAGACGCGGGCCTGAGGGGCTTCATGAGGCTCTACACCTACATGATCCACTACGGCGGCAGCCCCTACTACGAGGCTCACCGGCTATCGGAGCATGTCAGAGGCATCCTAGGCGATAGGAAGCTCATCCCCGTGGAGGAGGCCATCGACCTCATTCCACACCAGGAGATCCCATGGGGGAGCATAAGCCACGACGAGGAGTTGGCGTACAGAAACTTCCTACCCGTCTGGTACGTGAGGTACCTACGCGGGCTCTTCGACGAGCAGGACTTGGCGAACCTGATCCAGCCGGTTGACACGCCCAAGTACATCCGGGTCAACACTCTGAGGGCGGACGAGTCCCTCATCGATCGGCTGACCCGGCGAGGCTTCCGGCTAGATAAGGTACCCGAACTCAGGTCAACGTATCGTGTACTCGGCGCCTCGACTGGTTTGACGAACACCGAGCCATACAGGGAGGGCGCCTTCATACTTCAGGACAAGGCGAGCATCCTCGTGGGCGAGGTCGCCGCGCCCAAGTCACGGGACGTGGTGCTGGACATATGCGCCGCGCCAGGGGTCAAGACAAGCCACCTCGCCCAGCTCATGGGCAACCAGGGCAGGATCATCTCCGTAGACTTCGACGCGAGGAGACTAGCCTCGTGGAAGAGGCTGGTCAAAAGGATGGGGGTCACGAACGCCGAGCCGATGCTCGTCGACGCATCGAAACCTGACGGTCTCCCCGCGGAGAAGGCGGACCTGGTCATGCTTGATCCGCCGTGCTCGGGGACAGGCACCTTCAACAGCGCACCGTCGGGTAAATGGAGGATCACGGAGAGATCAATCGGGGAGATGGCGGATCTACAGAGGAGGCTCATAGAGAACGCCGCTCCCCACGTCAAGGATGGCGGCTCACTGGTCTACAGCACCTGCAGCGTGACCGTGGAGGAGAACGAGGGCATCATCAAGGGTCTCCTTGAGGATCACTCCGAGTTCAAGCTAACAGAAGCGGAGCCGAGGATAGGCGCTCAGGGGCTGCTGGGGCTCACGGAGGCCCAGAGGCTCTACCCCTGCATGCACGAATGCGAGGGCTTCTTCATCGCTAAACTCGTTAAAAATGAGCTTTGATCGCCACACTGCTTGTTCAAGTCGCTAAATGTTACGATACTTGATGATGATTTTTAACTAACTCCATTTGATTATAGGCTTCACACTTTGGACATTTATAGAATGCCCGCGTTACTCGCCCACTGCGGAATGATTTTAAGATGACATGACCGCAGTGACCGCATGTGTAATCAAGAGCACCTTCTCCCACTATGAAAGGCTCCATCTTTCGAGGCTGGGGAAAATTGTCTTTATGAAAAATATTTCCTACACCCGGTGAAGTGAAGGTTTTCATTTGAATTGTTTCGTTGATTATGTTAACACCATAACTATAGTGATGTCCGCCTTATATTAAGCATCTTGAAAAGGATAAACGCACTTTTCCACGAGGAATAAGTTACATTCTCGAACCTCAAGACTCCGTGACTGTAACCCCTCTGATCTTCAGATCCGAGATAATGTTCTCGAAGAGTCCCTCGTCCATTCCCAGCCTCTCCGGAGGAATCACCCCCTTATCCTTAATGATCCCCCCGGCCAGCTTCTGAGCGACAATCGAGGCCGTGTAGGCGGTCGTCCTGGCCATCGCCGTGACCCCACTCTCCTCGTCGAATCGGTCCAGGAGATGATACTTGAACGTAGCCTCACGGCCATGCCTCTCGCCCTCCACCTCCACATACATGGCTAGGATATCCCCGACTTCGGGCTTCCTCAGGCTCTTCTCCAGTATCCTGGCGGCCGCTATTCTGGGGGCGACCTTCGCTCCCTCAACCTCCACCGCTTCTTCATTGAAGAAGCCCAGCGCCTTGAGGAGCTCGATCTTCTGGACGTGCCCAGGGTACCTCAGGGTCTTCTCCCACATGCTCTCCACATGAGGCAGCGTGCGGAGCAGCGTCCTGAGGCCGTCAGTGTAGAAAGCCTCGAGCCTCCCCACCCCGGGGAAATCGACCTCCTCGAGCCCGCTCAGCGCCGGCACCTCGACAACGCGCCCGCCCTCGACGATGCGTGCACCCCTGACGTACTCGTCGATCAGCCCCTCCGCCGACCACGTGACCGTATAGCCCAGTGGCGGCACGGCGTACTCCGGCAGCCCGCCTACCATGACGTGGGCGCTCCGCATGAAGTCCAGCTTCGAGGCGGCCCGGCCGACGAGGATATTGGACAGCCCAGGAGCGACCCCACAGTCCGGTACAACGGTGATTCCTGCCTTCTTAGCCACCTCGTCGAGTTCAAGCGGGTCCTCGGCGGAAAACGAGACGTCCAGCACGTTGACACCTGCCTCGACCGCGGCCCTCAGCGCCCTATACCCGTAATCTCCTGGCAGGGCTACCAGGGCGAGATCGAATCCTCTGAGGACCCCAAGCAGACTGGAATAGTCTGCGGCGTTCACCGTGGTCCAGGCCCCCGCCCCCGTGCTCAAAGCCGTCTCCTCGGCCCTCTCGGCGCTCCTGTCCGCGACCGTAACCTCCGCACCGTCAAATGACCTCACAAAATCCTTAGCGATAACCGAGCCTATCTGGCCACACCCCAAAACCAAAACCTTCAAGCTCATATCCACCTCCGAAACCTCGTCAACCGCATCACGACGCTCTCCTCTCCACCAGATCGTCAGGCAGCCCGTACCTGTGGAGGATATCCCTGAGGACTTGATCCAACTCCTTGCCGGCATCCCCTGGCAGGGGCTTTGGTTCGTGCTCCCTTAACAGCTTATCGACCCTTGACCTCGCCCTCTGGACGATGTCTCTTGACCCCTCCTTCCTCCAAGCGCTCGGCGACAACCTGCAGACGACGTCCGACGGCATGAAGTGTTCCCTGCGCAGGTTCTCACGAGTATGCCTCTCGCCCAGGAAGTGGCCGCCGGCGCCCACCTTCGCAATCACATCAACTACACCGCGCATGCCCTCAGCGGAGGCGCCCTCGAGAAGCCTGTACGCCATCCCGCAGACCTCATCGTCGATGACCATCTTCTCCAGCGACTGGCAGTTCTCGCTGGCCAGCATCCCTGGGCCGGATACGATGTTTATCCCCGCCAGCGCCGCTAGGATGATCCCCAACCCTGACTCGAAGCCGCTCTGGGCGTCGACCACCTTTGAGTCGCTCAGGCCAAGGTAGGCGTGGGTAGGAAGCCCGTAGTGTTTCCCGATCTCCGCGCCGGAGCAGGCCGCGATCATCGCCTCGATGGAGCCGAGGCGGGCGGTGCAATACCTCATGTCGAAGACAGAGGGGGAGCCCCCGTACACGATGGGGGCGCCAGGCCTCACCATCTGGGAGATCACGACGCCGCTCAGTATCTCGGCGTTAGACTGGATCAGGGTGCCGGCTACCGAGACGGGGCTGGTCGCGCCCATCTCGGGGGCGGGGATGATCTCGGCGGGGATGCTGAACCTGGCGCAGTCGATGAGGTTCTGGCAGGTAACGTCGCTCCACATGAGGGGCGAAGACGGGCAGGCGTCGAAGATGGCTCGAGGAGCACGGGCGAGCTCCTCAGGGCCGCCCACGACGGCCTCGAGCATCCGCTTCATGTCTACGAGCCCCTCCTTCGTGAAGGCGCCCGTCACCATGGGCTTATTCGAGTTCCTCAGGATTACGTAGAGCCTGTAAAGGTCCCCGACCTCCTGTGGGACGTCCCCTGGGACGATCGCCGTGCTCTGGGCGTGGACGTGCTCAAGGGCATCCACTAGCCTAACCAGCTGGACTAGGTCCTTCGACAGGGCCCCCCTCATCTCCCACGTGTCCCTGTCGATGAAGTATATGGCCGCTGACCCCGGATCATAGACGACGTTATCACCGCCGACCCGGAAATGCTCGTCACCGGCACGGGTATAGAGCTCGAACGTCGGGACCACTTTTTTCAGGCATTCCTCCACGAGGCTCGAAGGTATGTGGACCAATTGTGAGTCGATCGTGCAGCCTGCGTCCCTGAGAATCTCGAGGGCGTCAGCGTTCTTGACCAGGATCCCAGTCCTCTCGAGGACCTCCAATGAGGAGGCATGGATCGCCTCCAGCTCCTCCTCCGGAAGAAACCTGAGCCTACCCGTCTCCCTAGACATCCCTTCAGCTCCCCTCAAGCATTTTCATGGCTGATTTGACCGCGCTGCTCGCATCGAGGCCGCATGCTTCAGGCCGCACGCGCGGCGCTTCCACTTATTGATGCGCGTACTAATAGAATTCTTTTATGAGTGAAAAAATCGAACACCACCCAACAATCACATTTATGAACCCTGGAGGCTTTTCGCCTCCAGTCACCTGCCTCGAGTCTTCCTGTTCCCCAGCTAGGTTATTAGTGGTTGAACTCTAAACCTAGATCTTCCAGCTCCTTCTTCACCTTATCATAGAGTTCCAGGAACCTCTTTTTTGGGGTCAGCGTCTTCAGGTTGTATATCTCTCCGAAGGTATACCCCCATGGGCCGCCGTCCTTGGTTATCTCCTTCTCATATTTCCCGACTATTTGTTTAACTAGCTCATTGGCGTCCTCGCGGTTCAGCCCGGCCGCCGCGTACCCCACCTCGGCGTGGAACCTGTTCTCGAGGGCACTCCCAAGCATGGGTTTGACCTTGAACCTGCGCACGCCGCCGCCGCAGAAGAGGTCACGCCCCGAGGCCATCCCGGCGATGCAGAGCGCGGCTATCTCCCGGAACTGCATCTCTGTGCCCGGCCCCGCGGCGGTCAGGAAGAACCTCCCGTTGACGCCCTTGTAGTTCCGCGCGATCGCCTGGCCCGTGAGCTCCGTCCCCCACATCCCGGGGTTTATGCTCGAAATGGGCAGGGCGCCAGGGCACCTCGTAAGACCGTGATCGCCGTAGACGGGACCGATTCCATGTTGATAGACCATGACCGCCGCCAGGAAGTCGGCGATCGAGACGATCGCGGCGCCCTCAGGCCCCCCAGCCCAGCCGCCGATGATGGCTCCCCCATGCGTGCCCTTGATGCAGCCGTAGTCTAGGGCGAAGGCCACCTTCGCGAGGGCCTCGTAGTCCGTCTTCAACTCAGCCGTGAGGGAGATCATCAGTCCGTCGGACCTCCGGGTGCCGTTCTCCTGGTTGCATCCAGCGATGTCCGCTATGGCCGATGGACACGCCGACACGAAATGGAGGCCTGGTCTGCCCGCCCTCCACACCGCCTCGCGCGCCCAGGCGGCCATACATCTGCCCAAGTGCATGTCGAGCGGAGAGCCCATCCTAACGGTGCGGCCCTCGGCCGTGTGAAGCGGTGGACCGACGTAGAGTCCGTCTATGAGGGGCTCCTGGGCGATGCTCTGATAGAGTTTGACGAAGTTCTCGCCCTCAGGGAAGTCGCTCTCGATGACGCCGCCGATCACTGTCGGAGGCTTACTGCCCCCTATCCCCCTGCGGGTCACCAGCCGCCTTTCTGAGCCTTCACCGATCTCGACCTCGCCGCGGACATCCTTGAGGGCCTCTTTTACCTCAGACTCATCGAACTTGATCACTCGTCTGGAACTCATGCAGTACACGCCGACCTCATCGAATAGCTCTACACCGGCTTTCCAAACATCATCCGCCAAACTGTCATCGCTGGGCACCAGGGTTCCTGGGTCGTATCTGATGTCGTATTCTTTCACCAGCCTGGATGCGACGTTGAATATTTTCATGTCGAACTCTTTGACGTTCATCATCGCTCCTGTGTTGCATGCCCTGTCCAGAACTTCCCAGATATTTGGGGCGGTCATTCCATTTGCTACTCCTAAATTATTAATAATATTAGTCGAACCCATTAATTTTTGGGCTATTATTAAATAGCGCGCAACGTTAGGCTGGCCGCCATAGAGGCGATGTCTTGCATCGGCACGATAGACGCGTTAAAGCAAGTTGAGAGAGGATTATCCGACTCGAACCTCAGCGTCTTGAAGGCGGTCGAGGAGGTTTTAAGCCACCGCGATGGGTAGCACTTCATGGGCGGCTACTAACATTTAGCTGACTTTTCCAATCACATTTTATCATAAAGCGTAAATACCGAAGACGAGCCCTCGGTGTATAAGGCGATGAAGCCCGCCTTAAACCGCCGCGCCTCCTGAGACGCGGCTAATAGCTTCTACAACAACTCATACATGGAAGGGAGACATGGTTGGCTGAAGCATTGAAGATCACAAAGAGAACCGCCTACGTCGCGGTCCTCACGATGGGCATCGTAAGCATGCTCGGAGACATATGCTACGAGTCGGGCCGAGGAATCGCGCCCGACTACCTCCGCTTCCTCGGAGCCTCCGCATTCATGGTGGGAGCGGTGAGCGGCGCCGGCGAGTTCATCGGCTACGCGATGAGGCTGGTGAGCGGAAGCCTCGCCGACAGGAGCAGGGCCTACTGGCTATTCATCTTCCTCGGCTACGGCCTCATAGTGGCCATCCCCCTCATGGGTCTCACATCCAGCATCGAGCTGGTCATGGCCCTGCTGCTACTCGAACGCCTTGGAAAGGCCCTCCGCTCCCCTTCACGCGACACCGTCGTCTCCATCATTAGCAAGGGAATGGGCTCAGGGAAGGCCTTCGGCCTCCACGAAGCCATAGACCAGATCGGCGCCATCATCGGGCCCCTCATCCTCGGCGCCATAATGTTCTGGACCGCGAACAACTACTCCATCTCGTTCCAGTTCCTATTCATACCATACGCCCTGATGCTCATCGCGCTGTTCTACGCTTTCAAGCGGGTTGGAGGAAGTGTAGAGTCCGTGGCGAAGAGCGCGTCGAGTGAGGGCGGATCACTGAGCCGCGGCTTCTGGCTCTACTGCGCGGCGATCCTCCTCAACACGGTTGGCCTCATCCCCGTGGCGCTGATACTCTTCAAGGGATCCTCGATCCTCCAGCCTCAGGGGCTCCAGTGGCTGGTTCCGATTCTCTACGTGGCTGTTCAGTTCGTCGACGCGCCGATGGCTCTTGCCGCCGGCTACATGTTCGACAAGATGGGTGTGAAGCTACTCGCGCTCCCGTTCATTCTCTCGATACTCCCTGCATTCTTCGTTTCATACGGGGGCATCATGGGCGTCGTCGCGGCTTGCCTCGTGTACGGTGTTGTTCTCGGGATGCAGGAGTCAATATACCGCGCCGCGATCGCCGATCTTATTCCTCTCAGCAGGAGGGGTACAGCCTACGGGGTCTTTAACACGGCTCTGGGCGTGGGGACGCTCGCTGGTGGCGTGGTCTTCGGTTATTTCATCGATCAGGGTTACTCTGCTTATTTGCTTGCGGGCTTCGCATTCGTGATGCAGGTGGGCGCCCTCGTTGCTTTGAGGGGTGATAAGGAGCTTTTCACGGTCTCCTCCAATAAGGCTTAAGCGTTAGCCCTTTTCAGGGCCTCAGACGTCTCTTCGGGGAAGTCCCTCAGGAGGCTCTCCCGAATGGTCTTGGCGATGTGCTGCTTGAACTCGGCCTCGTCCATGGCGGGGCTGTAGACCCCGTGGTGGCCGCCCTTCCCAGTCCTCTCCACGCCCTTGAGGACGCCTGCCTCCCTCATGGCCTCGAGGAAGTTGATGATGCTCGTCCGCGAGATGGTTGCGGGCTTGAGTTCTGCGCTCACCCGGTCCCACACCGCCCTGGAGCTGAGGCCCTCGGGGCTCGCCCAGATGATCCTTAAAGCGATCTCCTGGTAGTCTTTCAGGACGGCTCTCAGCCCCTTTTTGGAGGTGTCGTACTCTATCTTTCCTTTCATCGTCTTATGATCCGAATCGAGTTTTATATTTAAATATTTTTACATGGTGTGAGAGGGGACTTTATAGAAAGTTCGCGCACGCGATAAATTAGGTTCAAGACAAAGCGATTTCAAGAATACCTGCGCCGAGCAGAAGACTAAACACGATACACGCCTTTGCCCACGACAACTTGTGATAAACCATGGGGCCGATGAATAGCTGAATGACCGCCGCCCAAACTGCTGCCACGGTGGCGAAGTAAGGCACCCAGCCGAAGAGCAGCGCCGGAGCGTCACCGTACGCGATCATCCTCAGTGTGTCGTTGACACTTCCCTTACCTCCCACCACCTTGAAGATGATGTGAAGGTAAGCTGTTGAAATCAGAAGGATCACGATGTAGAACACTTCAATCAGGAATGGACGAAATTCTAAACCTAGCCCAAACCTGATGGAGACGTCTCTCGCTAGGTACTCGGCTTGACCGCCTGCGTGGAGACCGTTTACGTCCTCATAGCCGGCTAGAACCTGGAGGGGTGTAAGGAAAGCAGTTATGGCACCGATAACCAGGATGAAGGTTAAAGCTGAGGAGGTCTTTTCTGATCGAAGTTGAGTTAAAGTGTTCTGAGGATCGCTTAGAATTCCGCGAGCTATTACTAATATTCTCTTAAGGTAACTCATTCCTCAGACTCAAGATCATGATCGATTGTGAAACCAATAAATTTTATCAACTATTTGTGAACGCCTAGTTCTAAATTATGTTAATGATCCTTTTTGGCTTCAGTGTCCTGAAGGGAGGCCTATTGTGCGCGCGACGCAATATCTTTAAACAATAAAAATCTTATTGAAAATGTTTACAATATGGAGTTTATTTGGGAACCGTTTATTTTGAGCCTCATTGCAGGGATGGCAACGGGAATCGGTGGGCTATTCGTCTTGATGCTGAGAAGAGTAAGCGACAGAGCCGTGAGTTTCTCCCTAGGATTCGCCTCCGCGCGCGCGGGCTCCCGATTATCCGAGGTGAAGTAAATGGCAGATAGTAAGCGAATCCGAGTAGCGGCTATCCAAATCAAGTCAAAACTAGGGCAGCCAGAGGAGAACATCAGGCATGCTATCCCTTACATCGAGCAAGCCGCCAGGGAAAACGCGCAGTTAGTCACCCTACCTGAAATGTGTATTCCCGGTTACACGCTTACAAGGCAGGTCTGGCAAAATTCAGAACCGATCGGCGGTTCCTCCGAGCGCTGGCTCAGCGATACCGCCAGGAGACTCGGGATACACCTCTGCGCGGGACTAACACAGTTCGAGGGAGAAGATTTCTACAATACATACCTTGTAGCCGATCCGGAAGGCACGATCGTCGGTCGCGTGAGGAAAACCCAGACCGAGGTTGCAATCCACATGGCCGGTTCGCTGGATTCCCATATCTTTGACACCAGCCTTGGACAGATCGGCGTCGGAATATGCGCAGACAACCACATGGTTTCCTTCGCGCGGTTAATGCGCGAGAAGAATATCGATCTCCTCCTGATGCCTCACGCTTCGCCTATTCCCTACCGGACCTCGAACTTGATTAAAGAGTCTGATATCTCGGAAGCCGAGGGGAAAGTCAGAGACTTCGCAAAGTTCTACGCGGGGCTTTTTGGTATCCCAACCGTGTTCGTCAACCAGGTTGGAGGCATCGAGGGCGAGCGCTGGCCGGGTATCACGGGGAGGCTGGTTACTCCTGAGTACTTCAATTACCCGGGATATTCTACAATTGTTGATTCGGATACCGTAGTGGTGGCACAGCTTCAGAGACAGGAGGGAGTGATAGTTGCGGATGTCACACTCGATCCCACTCGTAAACGCTGCGCACCCATACCCGACTATGGGGGATGGATCCACCCAGGGAGCGCCATTTTCAGGAAAATCATTCTTGCTATCGATATATCTTGGGGTAAGCTCCATTACAGGCTCGGTGGAGGAACAAGAAGAAAAATCGTGGCAAGAAGAATGTAGTGCATATTTTCTTGAACGTCTTTAAACTCCCCGATGCATTGGGAGATCGATCCTATTGTCCGTTATCGATAGACCCGTCACGCGCGCGCCTCTGATCAGGACTTGAAGAAGGCCCTCAGGCCCTTTTCGGCGGTGTCAAACTCTTCTATTACCCATTACTATTGAAAAATTGTAATGTTTTTATTAATATATCGGACCAGTTGTTTGACGAGATGATAGAAAGTGGATAATAACATTTCTTCGACAGCGCGATCACCTAAAATACGACTTCGAATAATGGTTTATATATAACAATGTTATCTACTATTCATCGGTATGTGCGACTCAGACTGCGGCTGCGAGAGGCATGGCGGAGAAGGTCGGTGCCATAGGCATCGTCCCGAGCGGGGCTGGCTCCAACTCCTCTTCCTGAGGCTCATCCATGAGAAGCCGGTCCACGGCTACCAGCTCATGGAGGAGCTTAACGGCAGAGGCTTCGTCCAGCCCGACAGACTCGAGGCGGGGACGGTCTACACGATCCTCCGCAGGATGG
>Ga0315279_10003745_pt1 | contig 20877 bp, 19 predicted proteins | sample YL17G06_20_MG_FD_203694 | JGI IMG/M metagenome (GOLD analysis project Ga0315279, IMG submission 203694) | Sediment microbial communities from Yellowstone Lake, YNP, Wyoming, USA - YL17G06_20 | ecosystem: Environmental > Aquatic > Freshwater > Lake > Sediment | place: USA: Wyoming | collected... | reverse complement strand
GCTGATTGACTGACAAAACCCAAGATTAAGCATTGAATAACCCATGCCACTATGCGAAAGAAACACCCTCATAATCCATTTTGATAATTCGTGAAGGCAAAATGTCGGTAATAATGACTTTCAAACACTCGTTTACGCCGCCTTGAAAGATGATTACAGTGAGAGTATACAATCATGATAAGGCTTCTGCGATCAGTGAAAATCAACAATTCTTTATGGTGAATAACCTCAACAAACCATCTGGAAAAATGGAGAAAAACACTTACCGGCGCTTGTACGTCCTGACAGCGATGACATGGAAGGTTCAGGATCAATTCCGCCTATCAGACGAAGTTTGCTACATAAACACCATCCCTTAACCAACGCTACCCAATTCCAACCGATCTTCAGATAACTGCTACCTCTGAACCAATGCGGGTCTACCCATCTTCGTTTACCTTTATTAACTTACTCCCTCACAAGATAAAGTGTTGCTACTGCCAATACCATGCACAACCTTTCCAAGCCTTCTGCTGATCTTACTCGCTAACTGAAAGCCATTGGACTTGTCATCAAGGAAATTCTCCTCTATGTCAAAAACCATACTCATGGAAAGTCTCTATGCTTGCAGGTTCATCGCTGGCTACATACCACTTTTCTTTTCCATCAATAGAATAACCCAACGCAAGGTGAACAGAACCATATTTCTGCCATGTAAGACACACATGATTCAGAAACAACGCTTCTCCTGGTTGAAGTGGAAACTTCATGCTTAAAAGTATATCACATTTTGATTAAAAATTGAAGATTAAGAAGGAAATACTAATCTTCAATCTTCAATTAAAAAAGGGAGTTAATATCTGATGTTAGAACACATTTACATTTCATCTCCCACCTAGCAGCTGTTCTTCCGTTGCTCTTCTCTTCCGTCACTCGGCGGAACGAGATCGGCGGAACGTGAGAAGCTAGGAAGGAGTCTTCTCGGTGAATAAGATAAATCTGTTATCTTTTAATCAATAAAATTCGCTTTCACTAATCATAACATGAATTTTATTCAATATCAAATGAAAATTGATCAGATTTTTAATTCGGAAAGATAATAATATCAGAGTTAAGCTAATAAGAATCCGAACTTTTCTGCATACATTCCGTCTAAAGAGTGAATAAGATAAGGAGAACTAGAGGATAAACTACAAGTTTCAGTTACATGAGTGTAGGTTGGGTTTATTTAATGAGATAGAGATTACATAACATATAACTTTATTACGATAATAATCAGAATATCAGAAGATAACCCAATCTACAATATTCAACTTACATTAAAAGAAAGGAGATTGGAACATGCGAAAATTAATTTACTCTCTGGTGTTTGTATTGGTCGTAGGCTTAACAATATCAACTTTAAGTATTGTTTCAGCACAACAGCAAGACCCAGCACAACAAGGACCAGGACAGGGCGGTCCTAATCAGCAGAATCGTCAGCAAAGACCTCAAATGGACCCGGAGGCAATGATTAAGCAAATGATTGGACGGATCATGGAGCAATTGAAGCTTAAAGATGATGAGTCTGCTGTTATAACACCTATGATAGAAAAAATTATGCGAGCACGCATGAGTCAAAGCCAAGCAAATCGAGAACTGGTTAATTCTCTGCGTACAGTTATAACAGCAACAGATATTGATGCTACAAAAAAGACTGACCAAATCAAAGCTAAACTAACAGAGATCAAAGCTAAACGAGAAGAGAATAAGAAAAAATCTGAAGCAATGGAGAAAGAACTAATCGAGCTTTTAACTCCTGAACAAGAAGCTCTTTTGACTATTTCAGGTGTCGTCAATAGCGATAGTTCTGGAATGGGAGGATTTGGAGGTCCCGGCGGCAACAGAGGACCCGGGAACCAGGGAAATCAGGGAGGCAATCAACCTAGACAGGGACAGTAATTGCCATAGACAGGCATAGAGACATAAACAAGCGATTCAGTTCATGGCTCTATGCCACGCTTTTGTGATAGGAAGATATAAATGAAGTCAAAGATCCATATTCCTCGTATTGCAATTATATTATTTATTGTTGCTTTGATTGGTCCCGGTGTGCTATTGGGTAAATATGTTTTGAATAAACAACCATCAATTGCGACTCAAGATACTGGATCAACAGCATCTACGAAAACTGCAAAATCAATACCTTTTAATGATCCTCAAAGGTCACTACCCGATTATCAGATAATAGTCAAAAATGACCTGTTTGATCCTTTAGGCGGACAAAGGGCTTTAACAGTAGCAACAGTACCCCAACAGATGGCTCAAGTAGAAAAAAAACAGGCACCTCCTGATCCTCTATATAAATTGACTTTTACAGGTGTCGTTCAATTGGAATCAGAAGATTCTGCAATCGTTGAGGATTTTTCAAAAAATAAAGCCTACTATCTCAAGAAAGGAGACAAACTCAAAGATTACGCTGTAGAAGCAATTACTGAAGATAGTATAGTTCTAAGTAACGGAAACTCAAAATTCACAACCCGAATAGGTTCAGTGTTTTATTACAACACAAGTGGACAAATCTCTACATCTGAACCTCTAAATAACCAAATAGTCGCAAAAGCTTCTGATAACAAAACTGAAGAAACTGCTTCATTAAACAGCAGTTCTGCCAATCTAAGTCTAATCGAACAGATGAAAGCCAGACGTAAAAAGGAGTTAGAATAGCAATGAAGTATAAGCGTAAAAGTTTAACGATAATTACATTACTCATATCATTGATAGTCTTTATTATATCCAATCCTATATATGCTCAAGAGACTAAGCAAAATAATAATCAGCTAATCTCCATGAGTTTCCGAGAAGCCGAACTGGATTACGTGCTGGACTTTTTTTCACGGGCAACAGGATACACTATTATTAAAGACGCTGACATCAAAGTCCGCATCACTATAATCAGTCAAAAAGATGTTCCGATTGATGAGGCTTTGTCTGTTCTGAATTCAATCTTGACTATCAAAGGCTATGCAATGATCATTAACGGCAAAGTTATAAAGGTAGTTCCTCTGGAAAGCGCCAAACAGGAGAACATGGAAATAAAAGTAGGTAGCGATCCGGCAGAAATTGGACAGACGGATACTATTGTAACTCAGATTATGCCACTTTCATATACTAGCGTTGGACAGGTTGTGAAAGAACTAAAGGATCTAGTTCCAAAATACGGTGTTATGGTAGCACACACCCAGAGTAATACTCTAATCATCACAGCAACTTCTGCCAATATCAATCGCTTCGCCCAGATAATAAAAGCACTGGATATCCCTATGTCGGACTTGATTAAAATCGAGGTTTTCTTTTTGAAATACAGGGATGCGGATACACTGGCAACGGTAATTACGAAAATGTTTGAGAAACCAACAGGAACTACAACTGACCAACAAAATATTAATAATGCCAGACGTGCTAGAGGAGGGTTCCCCGGAGGACCTAATTTCGGACCCGATCAACAAGGGGATCAGACACAATCATCAACTACTGAAGAAAGCGAACGACTTCAGATAATGGGCGACGTGAAAGTTTCCGCCGATAAAACGACTAATTCTCTTGTAGTTTCAGCCAGTCCGAGTAATTTAAGTCTTATAAAAGAGGTTGTTGCAAAACTGGATACGCAAACATCAGCACAAGCAGAAACGAGAATATTTACTTTAGAACATGCTGATGCAACTACTATGGCGGAAGAGATTAATGATGCTTTTAGTAGCACATCATCAACGAGTCGAACTTCTTCTACACAGTCTATATTTAATCGTCAAGGTTTTGGAGGAGGCGGATTCCCCGGTGGACCTGGTCAAAATCAAGGGAATCAGGCGTCCAGTACAGGTAGCGGCGTATTGGGTTTGCCCGAAGTCCGTGCGGTAGGAGAACAACGTACTAACTCACTGATAGTTACCACTACTTCGGTGCAGATGGCAGGCATCGCTACACTTATCAAACAGCTTGATCAAGACGTGTCTGAATACGAACAATCCACAATGATAATTTCACTGGAAAATGCCGAAGCGGCAAATATGGCAACAGTGTTGAATTCGTTATTCCAAACAACCGCTTTTGAACAACAGAGAGGTAGGTCTTCTTTCTCCAGCACATCCGGTGGGGTCATGGGAACTTCGGCAACAACAGTAGCAACAGCCCGTGGACTAACTGGTAACGTAAAAATCGTAGCCGAATCAACAACAAATTCATTGGCTATAACTACTTACAAGAGGAATTTCCCGATATTGGAGGAGATCATAAAAGAATTGGACGTTATGCTGCCGCAAGTACTTATAGAAGTTGAGATTGTTGAAGTTACACTAAATGAAGACACCAAATTCGGGATTGAATGGAAGTTGGATAAGACAACAAACGTGGATGGTAAGAACTATCAACAAAGCGGGTTTACTAAATTTGGTCTTTCTGATGAAGTTTATGGTTTGAAGTATGGCATCGTAGGTAACACACTCCAGGCGCTACTTTTAAGCCTGGAGAAAGAGACAAAAGTTAATATTCGTTCAACACCTAGAATTCTAACTCAGAATAACCATCAAGCTATCATTAACATTAGTCAGTCAGTTCCCTATCTTAGTAGTACTCAGGAAACAACTACAGGTGGTGTTCTAACCAGCTACGAATATCAAGATGTAGGAGTTATTTTAACAGTTACACCAAGGATTAACAAATCTGAAACGGTTACTATGGCGGTAGACCAGGAGATAAATAACTTGATTGAATTTACCCTTTTTAATGCTCCTGTTATCTCCAAACGAGAGGCAACCGCATCAGTAACAGTAAAAGATGGTCAGACAATGATTATCGGTGGAATTATACAAGATAACAAAACAGAGACAATAAATAAAGTGCCGATTATAAGTTCGATTCCACTTATTGGTAGGTTTTTTCAACGAAAGGAGACTACACCAGAAAAGACTGAATTGATGGTTTTTATCACTCCACATATCATCCACAGTCCGGAAGAGGCAGACAGATTTTCACAGAAACCGTCAGAAAAATCGCAATAAAAAGATGGCTCTTTGGGAATTAATGGGGAAACTTGTGTTTATAATGGATTCCTGTTTTCACGGGAATGACACAAACGTAATCGTTGTCATTCCAGCGAAAGCTGGAATCCATCCTACGCAAGAATCATTCCCCCATAAAATATCAAAGAGCCAAAAATAAAAGGGACAAGATTATAGAACAGTTTCCTGAATCTTCAATCTTCAATCTTGAATTATTATTTCTGTGTTATTCCGTGTGTTTCTGTGGCTAATTAAATTGTTACCTATCCTAATCTCTGATCTTCAATCCAGATTCAGATTCTTGCCGAAGCTCTAAATAGTAATCATATCCACATGGATAGACTTTTGCTTCACTATTATTTATCTCTATAACAGTGTCGGATACTTTTGACAACAAGTGCCTGTCATGAGATACGAGTATGACAGTTCCACGAAAAGCGATTAATGCTTCCTCAAGCATCTCTATGGATGGTATATCCAGATGGTTTGTTGGTTCGTCCATCACTATCAGATTTGCCTTTGTATATACCAGTTTGGACAGCATCACCCGATTTCTTTCACCACCACTCAACTCATTTATATTCTTGAAGGCTTTATCACCCCTGAAAAGCATCTTTGACAACAAATACATCGTCTCATTTTTCGTCAGGTTGGTGCTTTCAAACTCCTCGTATATATTACCTTGATTATTCAGACCTTGCTGTTCCTGATCAAAATAGCTTATCATCAGGTTCTCACCCAGATACACCTGTCCGTTAGTCGGTTCTTCGAGACCAAGCAGGATTTTAATAAGAGTAGTTTTCCCTGAACCGTTGGGTCCAACAATGGCAACGTGATCACCCCATCTTACGTGAAAGCTAACGTTAGAAAAAAGAACTTGATCACCATATTTTTTTGATAAATCAATCGCTTCTACAACCATATCACCGCTTCTTTTTTGATAATCAAAGGCTAATTGCATTTTCGGCTTCTTACGGGGTTTATCCACAGGATCGATCCATTCCAGACGTTTTTCCATGCTTCTTACACGCCTGCCTAGTTTTGGGTTACTGCTTTTCGCTGACCAATGCCTGAGAGATTCGATTGCTTCTTTCAGGTGTGTTATCTCCAACTGCTGATTAACATAATCGTAGTGTTGTTTGGTCATGGCACGCTGTTTTTGGTCAGTGTAATATGCGTAGTTTCCGTTGTATTGGTGCAGATTTCCATGTTCAATTTCAATTGTCTTATTCGTAGCATTTTCAAGAAGGTAACGGTCATGAGAAATGACTATAACTGAGCCTTTATAATTATACAGTAAATCTTCGAGCCATTCTAGCGCATCAATATCCAGATGGCTGTCTGGTTCATCTAAAAGCAAGAGATCGGGTTGTCGTAACAATGCCTTTGCTAATTGCGCACGGGATTTTTGTCCACCGCTGAGTGCAGTTATCGGCTTGTTAAGGTTTGCCTGATTTAATCCCATGTTATTAAGTATTGTCTCCAATCTTGCTTCGTATCGGTATCCATCACAGTTTTCAAACTCTGTTTGCAGGAAATTATATCTATCGAGAGTTTCCAATAGTTTTGTTTCATCATCTTTCAAAAGCGATATTTCTTCTTCTATCTGTTTGATTTTTTGTCGGAGATTCTCAAGTTCTTGAGCGCTTATGTATTCTTTGAGCGTTGCTGATGTGTCAAAAACAGGCTTTTGGGGTACGTAACCGATACGGAGACTATTATCAACTCTAACGATACCGCTATCAGGAGGCATTATGCCAGCAATAATCTTGATTAAAGTAGTCTTTCCAGAACCGTTCATACCGACGAGAGCTACCTTATCGCCAAGATCGAGTTGCCATGAGACACCGTTTATGATGTTATTTGGTCCGAAAGATTTTCTGATATTACTCAACTCAACAATAGTCAATTGGCATCATCCTTATATGAACCTTTTTATCTATCGCCATTTTGCTTACTTCCTAAATGGCATTATAAAACATTCATTTAACATTGTCAAACTATCGCTTATCTCATGTATAAAGTTGAAATTAATACTCACCATCAAATTTTGTTTTCTATTGATGTTAATTCGTTTTCGGTGTTATAATACCGATCAAGTTATTCATAAGTATATGTCAATGGATGCACTCAAGTTAATATCGAAATGATTGTGATTTTTAGGGATGATATAAGCGATGAAACAACTCCTGAAGCTTGCAGTAGATAAAGGAATTACACTTCATAAAAGACCAAATTGATTATTTCGTTTGGAGGGATTAAGGATGTCCGTAGGAACTAAGAAAATAAGACAAACTAAAAAACCTGCCATTGAAATATTGCAATTATTCCCTCTTCAAGGGGAGTGGACAGAATCAGACTATTTCAATCTGCCAGATACTAACCACCTGATTGAACTTTCGGGGGGGAGGATAATAATTAAAGATATGCCAACTGATGAACATCAAAAAGCTGTTTTAAGATTAACTAGAGCCATAGATACTTTTATTGAAGAACATCAACTCGGTGAGATGCGTTTTTCTCCTATGCCTGTGAGACTCTGGCAAAATAAAATCAGAGAACCTGATATAATTTTCATGAGTAATGCTCATAGGGATCGTATAAACAGTAAAGCTTGGGGTGTTCCTGATCTAGCTGTAGAAGTTATATCTCCAAGTAATAAGAATGACGATAGAATAGAAAAATTTGCTGAATACGCAAAGGCTGGCATAACTGAATATTGGATAGTTGATCCCATAAACTTGACTATCGAGATTTACTTACTAAAAAAAGACAAATACTCATTAAAAGAAAAAAAGCAATCTGGAGAGATTGTAAGTTCTAGTGTTTTAAATGGATTTGAGTTTGCAGTTGACTGGCTGAAATAACAAAAGGAGTGATTTATGAACTACACGAAGACCGAACAGCATTTGATTGAAGCGATGGAAAACATGATGATCGTTGACGCACACGAGCATCTTCCACCAGAACACGTCAGAACAGGTTCAAAAGTGGACGTTATGACACTATTCTGCCATTACACACGTACTGACTTGATAACGTCTGGTATGAATCCTGACGATTATAACAAAGTCATTGACTCAGAACAGCCACTTGATGAGCGATGGAAGATGTTTAAACCATATTTTGAGCATATACGATATGCGTCCTATACACGTCCTGCACTGATGGCTGTAAAGGAATTCTATGGTTTTGACGACATCAATGACAGTAATTATCGTGCAATTTCTGAGCGTATGCAGGCAGAGAATACGCCCGGCATATATCACAGAATACTAAGAGACAAGTGCAAGATAAGAGTTGCGCTGACTCAAGCAGGACGAACAGATTATGATGACGATCTGCTAGCATCGCTAATGCCGATTGATGTCTATGGTTTTATCAGGAACGCTGATGATGTAAAAAGCAAAGCCAGCAATTTTGGTATGGAAGTGAAAACCCTTGACGATTACCTCGCAGTCGTGAAAAAAGGTATTGAGAAATGGAAGTCTGAACGTGTCGTCGGGATAAAGATGATGTCACGACCTAACATTGTTCCATCACGAAAGACAGCAGAAGAGATATTTGATAAGATCATGAAAGGCGAGAATCCCAACGTCTCAATCGGTCATGATGATCATTTGACTGATTTTCTATGGAATTATATCATGGACGTTGTTGGTGAGCTTGACATGGTGATGGCTGTCCATGCGGGTATGTGGGGAGATTTCCGCTATCTGGACTCAAAGCATAATATAACGATATTCCCAAGACATCCAAACACGAGATTTGATCTATACCATCTAGGTATGCCTTCAGTCAGAGACACGATAGTTATCGGCAAAAATCATGCTAACGTATGGCTGAACCTCTGCTGGTGTCATATAATCTCACAACAGATGACATGCTCAGGACTTGACGAGTGTATTGACATGGTTCCCATAAACAAGATAATAGGCTTTGGCGGTGACTACGGCAGACCTGTCGAAAAGGTCTACGGTCATCTAGCAATGGCACGTGAGGATATTGCGACTGTTCTTGGACGACGTGTTGACAGAGGACAGATGAGCGTTGACGAAGCGATAGTCGTAGCTAAAAAATGGCTCTGGGACAATCCCAAGAATCTTTATAAACTAAGTATTTAGCTCAAAAAGGCAAGGGGTTGCATCATATAAGAGAGGGTGAGACCTTAATGAGCAAATATGAACGATTGGCGAGGATGTTAAAAATTATAACCCTCGTGAAAGCCAATCCAAAGTTAAGTCGTGTTGAACTAGCCCGTCTTTGTGAAGTGGATTCTGTACGCACTATCCAAAGAGACATAAATAGCCTTGCATTAGCTGATATTCCCATTTATTGGTCTGGAGATGGTTATGAGATTATGCCCAACTTCTTCTTGCCTTCTATGGCTTTGACCATTGATGAGGCATTTTCGCTGGTATTGAGCGCAAGAACCTACTGCGAAGGCGAAGGGCAGTTCCATAAAAACAGTATTGAATCTGCTATATCGAAAATATTAACTACTCTGCCTGAAAGGGCAAAGGAATTATTAGAGACGGGCTCAAGCAAAATTAGTGTTGAAAGCAGGAAAACACCTGACACAGGAGGATTAATCGTAAAACTTTATCAGGCGATTATCGAAACAAAACAGATCCGTATGACCTATTACTCGTATAGTAGCGATAAGGTCTCTGAACGGGTGATAGACCCCTATGTTCTGACGTTTCGTAGGCGATCATGGTATCTGATCGGATACTGCCATTCCAGACACAAGGTTCTGATGTTCCGAACAAATCGTATAAAGACGGTAAAATATACTGGTGAGTTATTCCAACCACCACAGAATTTCTCAGTAGATGACTACATGGGTAAAAGCTGGCAGGTGATGACTGGTAAAGAAACTAAGGTCGTTATTTGGTTCAACGCTGAGATTGCGCCACTTATCAAAGAAGTTGAATGGCATCCAACTCAGCAGATCATTGATCTGTCAGATGATTCGATACTTTTCACTTCCACAGTCGCCGGAACAAAGGAGATTGAACTCTGGGTATTGAGTTATGGTGAAAAGGCGGAGGTACTTTATCCAGAAAGCCTTAGAAACGAGATCACAGACATTGCAAAAAGGATGTATCAGCGTTATAAGGCAAAGGGAGCAAGCAATTCAGAAGTACTAGAAAAGGTTAATGAGATTGTAGGATAATTGCATTTGTCCTTGAACAGAGAAACTGATTCTGATAGAATTCGCTAAGACACAAAAGATAAACGGTTCTTTGGTATTCAGTGTGAAATGGATGTAAGGTTCATTTCCACACGGAATACCAAAGAACCGATAATCTTTAATCTTAGAATCTTTAAATCCATTGGAAAGGAGATATAAAAAATGAAGTTCTCCATCTGTAATGAACTGTTTGAGGGATGGAAACTGGATGATGTATTCAAATATTCTGCTGAACTCGGTTATGATGGTGTAGAGGTTGCTCATTTTACTATGTGCGATTCAGTAACTGATATATCGAAATCTGAGCGTGATCGTATCCGCCAATCAGCAAAAGCTTCGGGAGTTGAGATCGTTGGAATACACTGGGTACTTATATCCCCAAAAGGTTTACACATAAGCCATCCCGATCCTGAAATTCGACTAAAAACTCGTAACTATATCCACGAATTAGTGGATTTCTGTGGTGATTTAGGTGGGAAAATAATTGTATTTGGCTCTCCAAAGAACCGAAACGTATTATCCCCTCTTACACCCCAACAATCGTGGGAACTCGCTAAGGAGACATTCCAGCATTGCTGTCAACACGCTCAAGATAGAGACGTTACTATCTGCATCGAGCCGTTAGCAAGCTACATGACTGATTTCATCAATCTTCCAGAAGATGGAGTCAAGCTCATCGAAGATATAAACCACCCCAACTTTCAGCTTATACTGGATACTTACAGCATGAACTGCAATAAAGTAGACATGGCGAAAGCTGTTGAGAAATCCAGCAAGCATTTGGCGCATTTTCACATAAATGATGATAATCAGAGTTGGCCCGGGTCAGGTAGTATTGATTACGCTTCTGTTGCCAATTCTTTGAAGAAAATCGGTTATGATGGATACGTCTCAGTCGAAGTTTTTGACTTCAAACCCGATCCAAAAACTATCGCTGTGGAGTCAATGAAGTCTTTGAAGTCTATATTTGGATAATTAGCTAATCTGAAGCATTGGCATTCCCGGAGAAAGCTTTCCATCTTTTCGGTGGAAAGTGATTTCACTAAAAAATTAATCTGGTTGTTTACTGGTAGTCAACCGAATTAGTTTTTGATGATATATGGAGTGCATAAGCTTGCTTATGCACTGCTTTGACAAATACAATCCAAAATAATTAGTAAGGTGAACCACTAGCATCTTGTATCCAGACTAGATCAATGGCAATTTCACGCTTCTACTTTCCTGAGCGGAAATCTCAGCTGCAAGGCATATCTCATGCGTTTTTACGCCTTCTTCAACGTTGACGAATGATTCTTTGTCATTCAGAACGCAGTCAATCAGATGGTCTATCTCGCCTAGATATGGATGATCGGTAACATCTCCGCTGTCTGGAAGGATTGTTGGTATTATAGCAAATCCCTTCTGACCGGGCATCTTGCTAGGTGCATAAAGCTGATTATTTCTGATTGTTCCCTTGTCACCAAGTAAATGTATGTTGAAAACGTAAGGCGTAATGCAATCTATCGAAGATGCGACTTTGCCGACTATTCCGCTTTTAAATTTGATGATCGTGACCATCGTTGGGTCATATTCATAAAGTGCAAAGTTCGGATTCTTGCTACGAGTTGAGTATGCAGATACTTCAATCGCTTCATCACCAAGAAAAAATCTCAATCCGTCAACCGCATGGCATCCCGCAGAAAGAAGAGTGCTTCCACCTATATTTTTCTTAACATTCCATTCATATTGCTTGTACCATGGACCTATGCCGTGATAATAATCAACCTCACCATAAAAGACTCTACCAATCGCATCATCATCTATCAATGGCTTAATAGTCTCAAACAGTGGATTCCATCTGAGAACGAATCCAACGACAGTCTTAACCTTTGCTTTCCTGACTGCATCCCTGAGTTCTTTAAGTTCAGAAACATTGAGTGCAATCGGTTTTTCAATGAGGAAATGCTTTCCTGCCTGTGCCGCCATAATCCCCTGTTTGACATGAAGGTTGTTGGGTGTGCAGATTGAAACTATATCAATGTCGTCACGTTTCAGCATCTGCTCATAATCTGTATATAGATTGCATGTTCCTAGACCAACTTCACTCGCTTTTGCTTTGCCACGGGATTCATCCCTGCAACATATCGCTACGACTTCTGAATGAGGATTGTTCATATAAGCCTTTATATGCTCTCCGCCAGCCCATCCGGGTCCAACAACACCAACACCAAGTTTTCTGTCCATTTATTTGTCTCCTTTCGTCAACGTAAGTGTTTAACAAAATTAACTGATGAAAAAGAGAAAATCTTCTGATATTATGCTACAAGAACAAAAATCAACGTTGATATTCTAACACAGATAACAGAATATAAGCAAGTCGTTTTGATTAAATTTTTTGTGGCGTGTTTTTTCCTTTCTTTTTCTCCTTGAGTAATATAATCAGGGTACTCCTCTAAGTAACCAAGCCATATATCTTCATCTTGCCAATAATAAATTTCCTTACTTCCATAGCTTTATTCCTTTTGAAATTATGTTAATCAAATCAAATATATAATCTACATAGACTCTCCAACGTGATGATTAAGGACTTTTGAATATCCACCGTTCTTGATCCAGTATATCTGCCCATTAATTAGATCAGAAAGTGAGTCTATCGGCTGACCATATAGACTTTCTATTTTTGAGCTATTTATCAGCAGATGAAGTTCCGCAGGTTTTGCTGTATATTTGACAGTTTTACCAAAGGCTTTTCCTGCTGTATCAACTATCTGCCTTATGTCTACGGTATGACTTGATAGGTTCAGCGTTGTTACAGGATTTGATGCTGAATCTACGGATAATATCACGTAGATATTTGCGTCTCTGTGTCCAATTATGTTGAAATAAGTGAGTTTTGCAAGATCGATCTCTTTATCATTTAGAACTGCAAGCACAGGAGTTTCCAGTCCTCCGTAGGTAAAATCGGTCATATATCCGCCTCGAAGTATAATTGCTTTTGACGTATTTCCTTTCAATATATCTTTGACGACATTCTCTTTATCACGTATAGAAACTCCATAAAGATTGCTTTCTTTTGGCAATAAAGGCGCATCATCTTTCGCCTGATCATCAACTCTTGTCAAATCAACTCCGTTAGCAGAACCTATCACGACTATATCCGCATTCTGTTTATGATGATTAATCACTATTCGAGGGATGTCGTTCCCATAAAGCCTGCATAACCTTGCATATTCTTCCTCTGTCTCGGTTGTTCTGAATTTATAGCCTACGCCGTAGATAACCCATTGAGCATCATTTGGTACATCCTTCAGATCAGGATTATTTACCAGATCGATCTCGTGTAAGACAAACAGGCCAGAATATTTTGCGAATCTTTTGTCAAATTCGTCTTTGTTCCTGAACCTTGATATTAGATGTATTTTTCTGTCTGTTGTGCCTGTACCCCTTATGGCACGCAGGATCATCTCCGTCAGATCGCTCATCCATTTCCCTGTTGCGCCATATACGATAATTTCATCGTATTTTCTTCTTGTAAATAAGTCAATAATTTTGTCTGTTGGTCTGGAATTATATTCATGCAGATCATCTATATCAACAGAATTAATATCAGCTAAAGTGTTTCTCCACATCATTATCTACCTCTATTAACCTAGATTACGAATATTATCAAAAAAAAGTTCCTCTAGCAATTCTTGTCTATCCGTTTCAAGATATGAAGCAATATCTTTTAACAGATTGCCTAGAGTTCCAATTCTTAAAGGTTCATGGTTTGGAATACTCACATGATGTTCTGTTCCTTTAAAGTAAGAAGTTAGCCTAATATGACTGCCAGTTTGACGAGTAATAGAGTATCCATATTTTTTCAGTAATTTGGCTAACTCTTTACCGCCGATGTTTCTAGGTAATCTCATACTGCTATAACTTCCTCCTTCACAAGATGAAGTCTAATTATTAGTGGCATTTCTGATTCATCAAAATGGCAATGCACAGCATCTTGCACCATTATTTTAAGTTCATCAAAAGTGTCTGCCTCTGTGAAAATGGAGTAACCAATTGCTCTAGCTTCATATCCACCTTCTAACGATTCTTCTACGAGAAAAATAATTTCTTTTTCCATTTCATTTCTCCAGCTTTAACTAAATAGTATTCACTGATTTTCTGTTTTAAGTTTCCCCTATGCTTCCTATGGTCTTAGCAGTATTATATACCAGACGGATATGATTAAAAAGTTTACTCAATCCATTATTTTTTTTCAAGAGCTTTTCTTCGCTGTTTTCTCTATTAACTCTCAAAATGCTATCGAGGTGTTGTTGATGCTGGCTTCTGGAGATATCTTCGACATATTCACGCCTAACCACTCACGTTCCGCCGTGCAACGGAAGAACAGATTGGTGCAAACCTTGTAAAAGGTGTATTGCGCCATCAAGGCATGGAGTGTCTTTCTGTCCAGAAAACTCTTGCTCGTTACCGGATGCCATATAGCATCAATTAGAACAATAGGTCGCCATAATCCTTGTTTCTTAATATTTTTATTATCTTGATTTTGATCTTTCATTCTGAAATAACGTCTCATACATTGCCATAAAACACAAAGAAATAGTGACGAGTGACGGGTTTGTCAAATTCATTGTCTTTTTACTTGTTATGCGTCACTTGTCACCCGTTACTTATATTCTTCGTGTTCTGGGAGGTCTTTTCAGTCCCATCCTTCTCAGTTTCTTGGATACGGAATCTTGTGTTGTAATCAAACTATCAGCCATGTCGCTGTCAGACATTTTTAGATAATTCTCAGCAAGTAATTTTTCGGATTCAGGCGTCCATTTGAAAAAACGACGCAGCCCCAACCTTATGAGACGATTATTGATAGATAGAGGTGTCGTCTTCAATCGTTTCGCAAGCTCTTTATTTGACATAACGAGATAATTGGTTCTCAGGTATTTATCTTTTCTCTCATCCCATCTGTTTTTTCTGATAAGCCCTAATTTTTGCAACTGGTAAGCGATGGAATAGATTGACGTGCCAAAATGCTCTGCAAGTGTTGCATTATTCATTTTCAGGTAGTTGAGTGACAAAAACTCACGATCTTTTTTAGTCCAGCGTTTTCTGGATATTGTTGTAATATTTTTTTCAGTGTGATTCATCTTTATAATCCATAGTTGATTAAACAAATAGTGAAATCAAAACCTTTCTCTAATTATCCCATATCTGCATGGATTTTTCAACGTAGAAAACGAATACTAATTTATCACGAATTACACAAATATGAAAAAAAGTCTATAGGTGAATGGGTCTATTGGTCTATGGGTTTATAGGTTTATGGGTTTCAACCCCATAGACCAATAGACTTATAGACCTGTTTTCATTCTCTATGTTGACATTTGAACTGAAACTATGTGATAATAAAGTACCAACATTAGAATTTTGTAAGTAATACTTTAAGGAGAGCATTAACATGAACCGAAAAAAACTAAAAATTGAAGGAATAATACCCGCCCTTGCCACGCCCATGAATGATGACGAATCCCTAAACGAGAATGGTCTGCGAACGATAATTGATTACGTAATCAAGGGTGGAGTTCATGGCATTTTTGTCACTGGAAGTCAGGGTGAATCTTTTTCTTTAACGATAGAGGAAAAAAAGCGTGTCATAGCGACATCAATCGAGGCTTCCGCAGGACGAGTTCCCATTTATGCAGGGACAGGAACGATCACAACTGCTCAATCCGTACAACTGACAAAGATGGCAAGGGAATTGGGTGCTGATGCTGTCTCGGTGACGACACCGTATTTCATCAAACCTACTCAAAAAGAGCTTATCGATCACTATAAAGCTATATCGGATGCGGCGGAAGATATGCCTGTTTTATTATACAGCAACCCAACTCGCACAGGCGTGATGATTGACGTAGCTACTGTGGTTAAACTTTCTGAGTTAGATAACGTAGTCGGTATGAAGGACAGCAGTGCAGATATAGTCCAGACAACTGCTTACATCGAAGCAACAAAAGGGATGGATTTTTCTATACTTGTGGGGAACGATGCCTGTATATTTGTTGCACTAATGTCAGGTGGCAAGGGTGCAGTTGCGGCGACAGCAAATGTGGCTCCAGCGCTAATCGTTGGCATATATAACGCTGTAAAATCCGGCGATATAGATAAGGCAAGAGAATTACAATTTGAGCTACTGCCGATAAGGAGAGCGTTCACAATGGGAACTTTCCCTGTCGTAATTAAGGAAGCCTTAAACTTGATGGGTCTGCCTGCCGGACCTGCGAGACGCCCAATTCAGGGATTGGCACCAGATAAAAAAGAAGAATTAAGGAAGGTTCTTGCCAATGCTGGATTGTTGAACGGTTAATACCATTATGACCGTAGGGGCGAAGCATTTGCTATTGTGAACTATTATATAATCAACGTTTACAAGGCAAATGCTTCGCCCCTACGATTTTAGACAGTATTGTTATTACGTTCAAATCTCAAGACGTGGCTTATCAGCTTGTCATTTCGCCTTAAAGCGAAATCTCGCACAAGATAGAACCCAACTTCCTTCATATAAGAGGTTATACTGTCATACATATCTTGTGCTATGAATAAAACGAGTTTGCCGTTCGGTTTAATCACACGACATAATTCAGGCAGTGAATCAATGACGCTCTGTCTGTATTTATTACTGAACGGCGGTTCTGTAATGATGGTATCAAACGTACCGTCTTTGAATGGTAACTTTCGGACATCGGCAAGGGCGCAGCGATTATTTGTGACGTAGGCAAGCCCCGGTCTTACCACAGAGTCAAGGTCAGAGGCAAATACATTAAACCCTTCTGATATACACTCGATCACAAGTCCGCCTATCCCTGCAAACGGGTCAAGTATAACTTCATCTCCGTTTAGCTCAGAGATGTTTAGAATGAACTTTGCATCACTTGGAGATACTCCCCTTTTATGCCTTCGACCTTTCGTCTGCTTAACTTCGCCATCTTTTTCTATATAGAATAGACGCTGATGCGGGGCGTTATCAAGCAATTTTTTTTTATCCTGACGGTATATCTCTGTCAGGTGTATCTTTGTGTCACGAAACCTTATCCAGCCTACGACCCAGCGCCCGGTACCATGTGACTGTAATTCTTCTCCAAGATAAGGCTCCTCGTGTGCGCTGAGTATTCCGTAAGTGTAGCCTAATCTATCTGCGAGTCTGGCGACTTCATCATTGGATGCTTCAATAGAAACGTGAAGGCGCATCTTGAAGGGCAGTTCGAGTAGTAGTATAACATTGTAGTTCCTGAAAACGCTCAAGAATTCAGCTTTTGCGGTTTCATAGTCTATACCACGACCACCCTTTTTTGTCTTGAAGAAAACCTGAAAATAATCAGACATCGCCATCAGCTTTTGGGTATGACCCCAAGAATTTAACCAGTACGGATTCTTTTTCTAGTTGTTCCAGACCTTTTTTGATTGGTTCATCATCTATGTGACCTTCTATATCAACGAAGAATATATATTCCCACTCTTTCATGCCCGATGGTCGCAGTTGGATGTTTGTGAGATTAAGACCTTGATTTGCAATCAACGTGAGTGCTTGTGCAAGCGCACCAGCCTTATGTTTCACAGAGAATAGGATTGACGTCTTATCGTTACCGGTTCTCTCGCTGTAATGGTCGCCAATTACAAAGAATCTGGTCATATTATTGGATATATCTTGAATTTTCTCAGCCAGAATGTCAAGCCCGTATAGGTCAGCCGCAAGTCTGCTTCCGATGGCGGCAATGTAGTCGCTTTTGGCGGCTAGTTTAGCAGCTTCGGCAGTGCTGGATTCAGCAACCAGTTTTACGTCCTTCAAGTTCCTTTCAATCCATCCTCTGCATTGAGCAAATACCTCTGAGCGAGAGTGTACTTCTTTAACCTGCTTCAGTGGAACTTTTGAAAGCAGGTAGTGCGAAATCTGCACAAGTATCTCTGCACAGATAAACAGGTTTGTCCTTACAAGAGCATCCATTGTTGGATTCACAGCACCTTCAGTGGAGTTCTCAATTGCAAGTACGCCGTAATCAACCCTTTTAGTTTCGACTTCCCTGAAAACATCCGCTTCACTACGCATGGGTTTATAGATCACTGATGAGCCAAAGTTCTTTATGCTGGCTATATGAGTGAAAGATGCTTCGGGACCCAGAAATGCTACTGAAATCTGTTTTTCAAGTGAGCGACATGCCGACATTATCTCTCTATAAACGTACGTCAAGGCTGTGTTTGGAAAAGGTCCCTTATTGAGTGTAGTAAGCCTTTGTAGAATTTCCTGTTCTCTGTGGGGAGCATAATATGTTGAGCCTGTATCAGCTTTTAGTTTTCCGATCTCTAATATAATCTCCGTTCGTTTGTTGAGTATTTTTAGGAGTTCATCATCCAGAACGTCTATTTTTTCTCTAAGTTCCTTTATGTTCACAATTTTTTCCTCGTTAAACAATCACTTTAAGCCTTAATGAAAATCTCTATCCACGAATAACGCTAATATTCACGGTTCTTCTGCGTTGAGTGTGGAAATATATACAAACTGAAAGATTTTAAATCCCCCTAACCCCCTTTTTCAAAGGGGGAATGGCTCTAACTCCCCCTTTAGCAAAGGGGGCAGGGGGGATTTGAGGCGGATACATTCTTACTACTTTCCACTGAAGATTCTGCCTAGATGTGCACTTATGTCGTAAACTGTTTGATCCGGGAAGCTTGAATACGTTCCCATCTCCGCTGTTATATAATCGTCATAACCAATGTCTTTGAATGATTGCATAACCGCAGTCCAGTTTATATCGCTGTCCAACAAAAAAGTAAACGTCTTTGGTCCTACTCTGAACCCTTTAACGTGGACTTTCTTAATCCTTGACCCTAATGTGCGAATCCAGTGCTGTGGGAATCCGTAGATCAATATATTGCCAACGTCAAAGTATGCGTTAACGTATTTGCTTCCTATTTCGTCAATGTATTTTGCGAATTCAATCGGGCTGAGTAGAAAATTATTCCATACATTCTCAATAGAAATATTAACCTTGAGGTCCTCTGCGACTTTAGCAAGCTCTTTGATTTCTTTTTGAGACGTTGCGTACGCATCTTCGTAGCAAACGTCTGGATTCACAACTGCTGGAACGAGTAGAACAGTGTTTGCACCTACGATTACCGCTGATTTGAGTGATTTCATCATTCCTTCAACGGATTTTTTTCGTACTTCGGGATCAGGGCTGGAGAGTGGATACTGCCAGTGTGCGCTGTTCATGATACTGGGTATCTCAAGTCCGTATTTATCAGCGAGTGCCTTTAGTTTATGGCTTTCATCGTCAGTATCAACCGTACCTATTTCGACGCCATGAAAACCCGCATCCTTTGCAAGTCTAAATTTTTCTTCTAAAGCGCCGGGAACACAACCCAAACAAATTCCTTTTTTCATATCATTCTCCTTTTTTTATTGTTTTTTAATCTTATGTGTCAACTTCTTTTCCAGCGTACCTCAAAATTCGGCTATGAGGCGGATGATATTGCCACGATACAGCATTCATAATCTCCTGTTGCCTGTCTATTCGCTCAGAAGCGGGCAATTCCACAACAATGTCATCCACATCATGGGGACCGATACGCCAATGACCAATTACAGAACCTTGAAAATCACCGTCAATAAATAAATATTGAAGAACCTCTCGATCGCCAAAACGTCGCTTTAATTCATGGGTATGTGATCTTGCCAGAATATCTGATTTGTGAAGCATGAAAACCGAAGGCTCGATTTTACTTGGTTTTAAAGAAATATCTTGAGCAAGAATCCAGCCTTCTCCGAGTCCTTCCACAACTTTTGGTATGATTAAACCGTTCTTCTCCATATCCTGCAACAGTTCTACCAGAGGCTTTGAAGAGAATTGTGACCAATCTCTAATTTGTTCCAAAGTCGCAAATACATGCGAATGGAGAAAACTCGACAATACTTGAACAGCGGATTCTTCCCACATCTCTCTTTCTATGCGAATCTCAGACCATTCGGAAGCGAATTCATACCAATTACGCTCCCAATTGCTGTCAATCTGATCCTCATAGACGAGGAAAGCTTCCTGAAGTCTATGTAAAGCGGGTGTGATCTGCTTTATGAGTAACCCTGTTTCCTCTTTAATCTGACGAGTAGTAAGGGTCTCTGAGCGTTTTATGGCTTCGAGGACAGTTTGTTGCATCTCACTAAGCCATGGCAATGGACGACAAAAAGCGTTTGCATAAACCTCTAAGTCTTCTGCAAGGACATAACCAATGATTCCACCTAAAAATCGTCCCTTGATGATAATACGTTCTCCCCTCATTTTGTCTGACACAGCACCATCATCAAAGGCTATCCGATGCACCAACCGTGGCGGGTCCCCCGGAGCAGAGAAAAACACGGGAGACACCGGTTGTAGAAGCCTGAAAAGCTCTTTATACTCCATTGGGTCTTTGAGTGGTTCAATAAACCGTTGACGCCATAGACGTTCTGCAAGTATTGTTGGCTTATCCATGTCGGTTACCACGATCCTTTCTGAATCAGGAAGCCCACTGCTTCCCCCTGCCCCCTTGCATTCAAGGGCGGACAGGTGAAAAAAGTATTGAAAATAACTTGAGAATATAACATGATCTCTCTAGTAACATAAAATTCTTTTTAACAAAGAAAGGAGAGATCATGTATGTCTA
>Ga0315279_10003743_pt1 | contig 20881 bp, 13 predicted proteins | sample YL17G06_20_MG_FD_203694 | JGI IMG/M metagenome (GOLD analysis project Ga0315279, IMG submission 203694) | Sediment microbial communities from Yellowstone Lake, YNP, Wyoming, USA - YL17G06_20 | ecosystem: Environmental > Aquatic > Freshwater > Lake > Sediment | place: USA: Wyoming | collected... | reverse complement strand
AGATCTTACCAAACGAAGCCAGCTCGTTTGCTGGATAGGGAAAGATGAGCATAGACAAAGATCAGATCACAAGTCAGATCTTCCTCTACACAGATTACCCCTCGTTCGTGTTCATCTTCATCATGGCTTTCTTGCTGGAGGATTCCCTCTAACCAGTCTCGCAGATTTCGCTTTCGTCATCTGTACCGTCCGTCGTCTCATGGTGTAGTGTCGTTGCGTCGTTTCTGGATGATGTGTGTGGGTAGGCTGGTGCGCACACACACACACACACTAAACCCCCTTTCTGGTGGAGTTTGGCGTGTTGTGTTTTCTTATGCATTGAGTGTTGGAGTCAGGAACTGGTGATGAAGTCACGGTTTTGTGGGAGTATAGAAGTATAGGATAACAGCCGCTATCCATTCTATAGTGGCGGCTGGTAGAGTATACTTTTAGACTAGCGCAATTCTCAGCCATTTATGGCCCTGAATTCCACCAGCAGCAATGATCCGGTGATTAAGTTCAGACCAAGGGAAGCGGTTGGAGGAACTGAAGAAGCTAGGGTTCAGCGGGATAGTACGAGGCTAGTTATCACTCGCGAAAGTTGGCATAGACGCATCTTCAAGCTTTCTTGACGCACAGCGGGAAAATAGTAAGTATGTCCTATGCGGTTTTGCAGTGTAGAGTTCTGAGACTGCATGAGACCCTTTGGGACATGGTGATTTGATGGCTCACAAGGGCAATAACAGCAATGGGTCCAGTGGAGCCAATCTCGGGTTCGAAAGGAAGCTGTGGGAGGCTGCTGACAAGCTACGCAGCAACATGGATGCCGCCGAGTACAAGCACGTTGTCCTTGGACTGCTGTTCCTGAAGTATATCTCCGATGCCTTTGGCGAAGTGTATGAGAAGCTGAAGAAAGATCCAACATCAGATCCTGAGGATGTCGACGAATACGTTTCCAGAAGAGTGTTCTGGGTCCCCAAAGAGGCAAGATGGGATTTCCTGGCAAGCAATGCAAAGAAACCCGAAATTGGAAAAATAGTCGATGATGCAATGGACGCAATAGAACGAGACAACCGTTCGCTCAAGGGCGTGCTCGTAAAGAATTATGCGAGGCCTAGTTTGGACAAGAAGAGACTGGGGGAACTAATCGATTTAGTCGGAACGATTGCTCTAGGAGACAAAGAGAACAGAACTAAGGACATTCTTGGAAGAGTTTACGAGTATTTTCTAGGACAATTTGCCGCTGCGGAGGGCAAGAAAGGCGGCCAATTCTACACTCCGAGAATCATCGTTAGACTCCTCGTTGAGATGTTAGAGCCTTACAAGGGAAGAATCTTCGATCCGTGCTGCGGCTCTGGCGGAATGTTTGTTCAGAGCGAGAAATTCATCGATGCACATGGAGGAAGAGTTGGAGACGTTTCTATCTACGGTCAAGAGAGCAACCAGACGACATGGCGCTTATGCAAGATGAATCTGGCCATAAGAGGGATAGAGTCAGACTTGCTGAAGTGGAATAATGAGGGAAGCTTCCTAAATGATGAGCACAAAGACCTGAAAGCTGATTTCATCTTAGCTAATCCACCGTTCAATGACAGCGATTGGAGCGGGGAGCTCTTACAGGAAGACGTGAGGTGGAAGTTTGGGACTCCTCCGAAAGGGAATGCCAATTTCGCCTGGGTGCAACATTTCATACATCATCTCTCGCCCGGTGGAATCGCGGGCTTTGTTTTGGCCAATGGCTCTATGTCTTCTAATACATCAAACGAGGGAGAGATTCGCAAGAACATCATCGAGGCTGATTTGGTCGACTGCATGGTGGCTCTACCCTCCCAATTATTCTTCAACACCATGATTCCAGCGTGCCTGTGGTTCGCTTCACGTGACAAGAAGAATCAGAAATTCAGGGATAGGAGAAAACAGGTGCTGTTCATCGATGCTCGAAAACTGGGAACCATGGTCGATCGGAGGCACAGGGAGCTAACAGATGAAGACATAAGGAGAATTTCGCAAACCTATCATTCTTGGAGAGGAGAACTCAAAGACAAGAAATACCAGGATATTCCCGGCTTTTGCAAATCTGCTTCTTTGGAAGAAATACAGAAGCAAGGATGGATTCTAACACCTAGAAGATACGTAGGGGCGGAGGAAGAGGAAGACGATACAGAAGCATTCGAAGTGAAGATGAAGCGCCTGACTGCTGAGCTCTCAGAGCAAATGACGCAAGGCCAGAAGTTGGATGAAGCAGTGAAGAAAAATCTGCTGGAGATTGGATTTGAGTTGTGAGATGTTGACCATGGCGGACAAATCAGGCTGGGAAAGAATCCGACTCGGTGATATCATATTCATCAAGCACGGATGGCCGTTCAAGACAGAGTTCATTTCTGGCGAACTAACAGGTAGGCCAATCGTAGTAAATATCGGAAATTTCGAGTATACAGGCGGTTTCAGATTCGATAGCACTAGAGTAAGAGAATATCGTGGCGAATATCCACCAGACTATGAGTTGCAATCGGGTGACATCTTACTCGTTATGACATGCCAGACAAGCGAGGGAGAAATACTCGGCGTACCGGCTCGTGTTCCTGATGACGGTCGGCTCTATCTTCATAATCAGAGATTAGGAAAGGTGATGGTCACATGTCCAGACAAGGTAGATTCGAATTTTCTATATTGGCTTTTCTTGTGGCGCGAATTCAATAGGTGGCTCTTCACTTCCTCATCAGGTACTAAGATCTTGCATACTGCACCCGAACGGATTCAAAGTTTCGAATTCGATTTGCCGCCATTGCATGAGCAACATGCCATCGCGAATATTCTCGGTTCAATAGAAGCAAGAATCGAACTCAATAATCAAATGAACAAAAACCTGGTGGCAATCGGTCAGGCAATCTTCAAGCACTGGTTCATCGACTTTGAATTTCCAAACGAGGAAGGCAGGCCCTACAAGTCATCGGGCGGAGAGATGACCTACCAAGAGGAGCTAGGGATAGACGTACCGAAAGAGTGGAAAGTGGATAGACTAGGTAATCATTCTATCATTAAAGGACGTATAGGCTGGAAAGGATTGCAAATCTCTGAATACACCCATGAAGGACCTTTTATTGTGGGTGGTTTGCAGATCAAGAACGACGGTGTGGCATGGGAAGAATGCGCTCATGTTACAGAAGACCGCTATAATGAATCTCCTGAAATCATGCTCCGCGAAACAGACATCTTAATGACAAAGGATGGCACTATCGGAAAGCTAGCATACATAACGAGCTTACCTAACAAAGCCACCGTCGCATCCCACATACATGTAATAAGAGCAAATTCTGATAGGGTTTCACCAGAATTCTTGTATTATTTCTTCAAGTCATCGAAGTTTCAAGGCTTAGTGCAGAGTAGAATTAGTGGTTCTGTGGTGCCTGCACTCACACAGAAAGACATAACGGATATGCAAATGGTCTTACCTGATTCGCGAATTGCTTCGCACTTTGAGTCGGTAGCGCGTGACATTCAAGGTAGAATTGCCATCAATTCATACAATTCCCTGTCACTAAGTAAGATACGTGATTCTCTCCTTCCACGACTAATGTCAGAAAAGATTCGAGTTCCTAGCGAGATTTGATGAACATGCCTAAAGCCATACACGAGTCAGATGTAGAAGAAAACGTTTTGACTATTCTTGAAAGCCTCGGCTTTGGAATAATCAGGGGAGATAACGAGGAGTATCTTCCCGGCGGACGCTCGGCATTAAGAGCTGATTACAAGGAAGTTGTTCTTGTAGAAAGACTGAGGGAAGCGCTGCGGAAGATCAATCCCTCCGTTACCGAAGAGGCACGAGAGCAGGCAGTAAAGCAGGTTCTGAGAAGTGAAAGCCAGAAGCTGACAGCAGACAATGAGAGCTTTCACAAACTGCTGGTCGACGGCGTAGACATTCCAGTCCAGTTAGAAGGTGAAGAAAGATATCAGAAGGTTTGGCTTTTTGACTTTGAAGATCTTAGGAACAACGATTTCCTAGCAATCAATCAATTCACGGTAATCGAGAACAATGTTGAGAGAAGACCTGACGTCATTCTGTTTGTTAACGGAATTCCACTTCTAATCATCGAGCTGAAGAATCCTGCGGACGAGGACGCCACTATCTGGACCGCATACGACCAGTTCCAGACTTACGAAGACCAGCTTCCTTCACTGTTCAGGTTCAATGAGATTCTGGTCATCAGCGACGGGATGGAGGCTAGGGCAGGCACAATAACATCGGAAAAAGAGAGGTTCATGCGGTGGAAGACAATCGACGGAGAGAAACCAAAGAAAGGGCTGACCGAGATTGAAGTGCTACTGAGAGGGATGTGCGAGAAGCAAAGGCTCCTTGATATCACGAGGAATTTCATAGTTTTTGAAAAGGACAAGGAAACAGCGAAGAAGCTGGCTGCTTATCATCAATACTGGGCAACAAACAAGGCAGTAGAGTCGACGATAGCGGCAAGAAAAGGCAACAAGAAAGCGGGGATAGTCTGGCACACGCAAGGCTCGGGTAAATCGCTGACTATGATTTTCTATTCGGGCAAGCTCGTAAGGGAACTTGACAACCCGACTATTGTTGTGTTGACCGACAGGAACGATTTGGATGATCAGTTGTTCGGGACCTTCGGAAGATGTCAAGATGTTTTGAGGCAAAAGCCCGTACAAGCCAATTCCAGAAAAGGGCTGCGGGAACTTCTGAGTGTGTCTTCAGGCGGCATAGTGTTCACCACGATACAGAAGTTCTTCCCCGAAGAGGATAGGGAAAAGCATCCTCTCCTGTCGGAGAGAGACAATATCGTTGTTATCGCTGACGAAGCCCACAGAAGCCAGTATGGTTTCTCCGCAAAAATCCTGAACAAGAAAGACAAGTCGCTGATAACCTATGGATATGCAAAGTACCTGAGAGATGCCTTGCCTAATGCGTCATTTATCGGGTTCACTGGAACTCCTATAGAAAAGGCGGACCGCTCCACTCCTAGAGTCTTCGGAAAGTACGTAGACACTTACGATATTGAGCAAGCGGTTGGTGACGGCGCTACAGTTACAATATACTACGAGAGCAGACTGGCAAAACTGGAACTCAAGCCCGAAGAAAGGCCGAAGATAGACAAGGAATTCGAAGAAGTGACCGAGGGCGAAGAGGTGGAAGGCAAGGAGAAGCTGAAGAGCAAATGGTCAAGAGTTGAGAAAGTCGCAGGTTCCACAAGAAGAATTGGCAGGATAGCGCAGGACATTGTCAACCACTTCGAAGAGAGAACCTCAGTCTTTGAAGGAAAGGGCATGATTGTATGCATGTCGAGAAGGATTTGTGTGGACCTGGACAACGAGATTGCAAAGCTAAGACCGGAGTGGGTCAACGAAGACGATGAGAAAGGGTTCCTTAAAGTCGTCATGACCGGTTCTGCGTCGGACCCGAAGGAATGGCAAGCTCACATAAGGAATAAGCTCAGGAGAAAGAGAATAGGAGACAATTTCAAAGATCCAAGTCATGAACTGAAGCTGCTTATTGTAAGAGACATGTTCTTGACGGGCTTTGATGCTCCCACTCTACGCACCATGTACTTGGACAAGCCGATAAGGGGACATACACTGATGCAGGCAATTGCAAGAGTGAACCGCGTCTATCCCGGCAAGAAAGGCGGTCTAGTAGTCGACTACATGGGCGTGGGAGCCGAGCTGAAAGAAGCCCTGAAAAACTACACAGCCAGCGGCGGAAAAGGAAAACCAATTCTCGACCAAGAGAAAGCTGCCATGCTAATGCAGGAAAAATATGAGATTGTCAAAGATATGTTCCATGGCTTCAATTACAGAGAATTCTTCGCACTCAAGGCAAGCGATAGAATTTCATTCATACCTCATGCAATGGAACACATCCTCAGGGAACAGGGCAAGAAGGAGAGATTTGCGAGAGAAGTCACGGGGTTGCTAACGGCATTCTCTCTGGCTGTCCCCAATGAAAAGGCGATGAAGATCAAGGAAGACGTGGGCCTGTTCCAGGCAATAAAGTCCGCAATAACAAAGACTACGGAAACGAAGGGGGAAAGCGAGGAGAAGTTCGATGCTGCAATAAAGCAGATTCTGTCGAAAGCAGTGATATCGGACAGAATCATAGACATCTTTGAAGCTGCGGGGATACAGAAACCCGAGCTATCCATTCTGTCGGAGGGCTTTCTTGCTGAAGTAAAGGAAATGCCTCAGAAGAATCTGGCGTTCGAAGCTCTCAAGAAACTGCTGAACGATGAGATCAGATTCATCTCCAAGAAAAACATCGTGCAGGGAAAATCCTTCATGGAGATGTTGGATAAGACGATCAAGAGGTACACCAACAGAAGCGTTGAAGCCGCTCAAGTCATCGAAGAGCTGATAGAACTAGCAAGGAAAGTGAGGGAAGAGAAGAACAGAGGAAAGCAACAAAACATGACTGAGGACGAGCTGGCATTCTATGATGCGTTAGGAGTAAATGACAGCGCCGTTCAAGTCTTGGGAAATGAGACTCTGAAGAAAATTGCCTTAGAACTGACCCAAATGATAAGGAACAGTGTAACAATAGACTGGACGCAAAGAGAGAGCGTACAAGCCGAAATTCGCCTGAAGGTCAAGAAGATTTTGAGAAAATACGGTTATCCTCCCGACAAACAAGAGAAGGCAACTCAAACCGTGTTGGAGCAGGCTGAATTGATAGCGCGTGATTGGGTAGCTGTTTGAGAGAGATGAGAACGCATGAGCGAAAACAAGCCGCCGGAAACCACGATCCCAGCCTGGGGTCCATGTTACCGATGCGGTCATGTTTGGCCGAAACGTAAGTCGAAGCCACCGCGCAACTGCCCAACCCAAAGTGCAACTCGCCTTACTGGTTCACCCCGCGTCGAGCTGAGGGTGAGGGTAATGAGGGTATGCCACTAGACCAGCCGGAACCGGCAAAAGACAGGATGAGCCATGAGATCCAAGTTCCTGTCGAATTGAAGTGTAGTGGTTGCAGCCACAAGTGGTTATACAAGGGCAAGCGCGAGTATCGGACCACATGCCCTAACTGCGGCAACACCGTCCGCGTCCACCGCAAAACGGCGACGGAAACAAGCGAGGCAACATCTCAGGTCGCCCGTTAAATCTCCTGACGTGTGTGTCGGACAGGGGAGTCGAAGCTCAGGACAAATCAGATTTGAGTCTACTTCGCAGTCTGCCGTATGTCTGAAGGCTGCGATTGGCCTTGGCTCTCTTGCGAAGGTAGTGCAGTGTGCTCTTAGCGATTCCAAGCCCCTTTGCCTCCGACTGCGAAAGAGAAGGGATACGCCTGCGAAGATCCACATCATCGGTTCTGCGCAGAGTTGGAGAAGGTTCCGAGAAATCAAGCCTACCAATGCGCCCAGCAAGGAAGCGACTGAATTCCACTGCTTTCTGCTCGATAACCGTATCCCACTTGAGAGCGCGTCCCTTGTACCTGACTCCAGAATTGAACCGTTCACGAAGCAAGTCCAAGAAGCCTTGTTTCGCTTCCGGCTCAAAGCGGTACCTGTAATCGTCGCCAGTGAAGTAGAAATCCGGCAGATCCAACACTCCAGACTCGAACGACTCCATGACTGCCACATCGGCTATCCAACGGAACGGCTCCTGCAAATCATAGACCAGTGACTGCTTTGTCTGGTAGCCGCTAGTCTCGTGAAGGAATCCTACAGAAGGCTCTAAGCCAACCGTATTGATCGCTCTTCGACATTCGCCTTCCAAGACTCCGTACGCATAATTCAATGCCACGTTCACCGGATCTGAGGCGTTGTTTTGGTGACTCGTTGTCATCCGACCTTGAAAGTCCAGTGATTCTGGCATGACTGACGAGTAGGCTTGCCAGTACCTGAGCGCAACCCGACCCTCCACCGTCCTAAGATCCACAACACTGCGGGCCTTTCCAAGACGAAACGCTTCACCCTTTGTTAGTCGAACTTGCTTCTCAATGTCGTAGCGTTGAGCAAGCCAATCCAAGACTTGTAGGTTCCTAGCAACCTTCGCACGAACAATCGCGTTCGCAATTGAGAACTTCTTCTTCGCGTCCTCGCTTGCTTTGATCTGTGATGCACGCAGATCCGCTTTGACTGGAGTGGGCGGTAGTATGCTGCTGATCATTGAGCCGTCATAGTCGAGTATGAAGACTGGAACCCTATTCCTTGAAAGCCAATGGAAGGCTTGCAGTGAGACGTATCCGCTGTGGCCGTCGATGATGATGCTGGTGTAAGGGAAACGTCTAGGACGAAAACGCAGCATTGACTCGGCTCTGTCATCCTCTCGTCCATTGGTGATTTCTAGCTCAGATCGGGAGCGAAGGTTCTGAACGCGGATCTTGACGCCCCAACCAGAGAGATGAAGAGGGTTCAGCGCTTTCTCCCTCCTTGCTTGCGGACTCTGATCTCATGATCCCACACTGAGAGGACGAGGATATCTCCCTTCTTCAAACCCAAGCTATCAACTACTGGTTTTGGGATGGTCAGTCGGAGCGAGTTGCCGACTTTGGACAGCCTCATCCTGAGCTCGATTGGCATCTGAATTGGCATCTGAAACCACTCGTATACACCGCGTGTATACGCCGTGCCTAAAAGCCTTTAGACGATACAATCAAGAAGTTTATCTAGTCCCAGCTGCCGGTTGGCATGGTGACAGAAACTGCTAGTGAAGACGGAACCTGAGTTAATTGCCGTTTTAGTAGAATTCTTCGTGGCAGTACTGATTATCAGAAGATATTACTTCACAATCGCAGCCCAATGGTATGATCCGTGGTCAGGCCGCAAGAGAGAAGTCGAGACGCATTTTAGCATCGCACGGGGCGGACAGATAAGGGATAATCGCCGAAGCCTTGGCATCAGAGGCGCGCGATACCATCAAGTCATGCTATTCAAAACGTACGGGAAAATCGTACCGCTGAGCAGCCTGAGAGTCCGGTTTGAACGCCAAGAACGAGCTGGGAAGGTTGACAAGAAGATCTCCGTGAAAGCTCGGGCCATGCAGTACAAAGGAAGACAATGGAGCGCCAAACCACTACCTTCTACCGAAATAGGACTGCGCGCTTCCAAAGACGAGAACGAACTCTCAAAGTTCCTGAAGAAGATGGCGGATGATCGTGAGGCCAAACGGAAGAGAATCAAGGCCTTGAAGAAGAGGTTGTGGAAGGAGTTGGTGGAGAATGCAAATAAGAAATTCAAGTCTCCCAAATGAAAGCGTGCTTAAAATCGACAAGGACTGTCACATAGACACGGAACTTGAACATGAGTACATTCAGGACTCACTAGCCATCTTGTCTAAGCGAGGCATCAGGGTTCTCAAGATCGAGGCGACACGAACCTACCACGGCAGGCACTACTACTTCCACATTGCAGAACCCGTTGATGCTCGAACTGCGAACCGTTTACAATATCTTTTGGGCGACGACACGAACAGGGTAGACTACAACCAAGCCCGCATCAACTCACGGCTCGTCGGCTGGAACAAGCTCTTCGAAGCTATCGGCAGACAGCTCAGAACCATCTATCCCAACCCGGAAAAGCACACCAAACCAGCCTAGGTCGCTGATGTTCCTCCAAACTAATTTCTTATTCAGGTGGCGTGCCCACATTGAAACATCCTCGCCGACGCATCAAGACGCACAGACGAAGGCATGTCAGCCGGAGAGTTAGAAAGTCTGGTCTCCCGGACGCTTCCACATCTATCGACCGCCTGTGCCAGTTGTCTAATGCTCTTCGACCGGGCAGAACGCCCCTCCTCGCTAATGCGTCAAAGTCACTCCAGCATCGATTCCTGATGGACTGCAAGGCGACTCTGGAGCTTGCCCGCAAGGTGGAATCATGGCTCAGAGGCTGGCTGCTTGCATCAATCATACCCATAGTCAGCTCCATGTCCATCAACCTGAAGATGCCGGAGGGAACGAGGAAGCTCAACAGTTGCCTCATAGTCGCGCCCAGAGGTTCCGGCAAGACCGAACTCCTAGAACGCATGCTTGCCGCAAGCAACCCGGAACACTTCGTAGTGCTAGCTCCCAAGATTTTTGAAAGCCAACTAGTGCAGAAATCCCGCGAGTACTTCCACAACAAGATAATCGTCCTCGACGACCTGATAGTGTCATTCGAGGGCATGGACCTGAAGCAGAGGCAGCAGCTTCAGAACTTCTGGACTAAACTTCTGGAAGGAAGCTACGCAAGAGACGCCAGCAGCCTCACAAACGTCAGCACGCTCGTCCTGTTCGGCCTGGCCTCAGAACAACTAGGCAGGTTCAGACGCGAACTCTTCTACTCCACCTTCCTAGACAGGGTTCCGACCTTCCTGCACAACGTCACCTCCAAAATGAAGGAGCAGATACTGCGGCTCAGAGCGCAAAGATCACGACAGAAGCCAGTCATCAAACTGCCCCTGCCCGACAAGATCGAGGACAGCAGGAAGGTGGACGTGGCATTTCTGCGTTCCAAGTGGATTGAGGATAGGATTGTGGACTACGCCATGGAACTCGACAGCTACGGCGTACAGAGCTCAGCCAGAGCCCAAGACTACGTCAAGACCTTCATGCAAGCCAACGCCCTGCTGAACAGCAGAAACAAGGTCACTAAATCTGACCTGCTCCTGTACGATCTGATTCACCCGATGTTCCTCAACAGTACAGGGGAAATAGGAACAGAGAATCGCATTCTGACACTCATCAAGAACAATCCGGGTGCTTCCGACATAGAACTGCTGGAGAAAAGCGGCCTTTCCCGGGCAACGTTCTACAAGTACAAGAGAATTCTGCAGAGGAAGGGTGCTATCTGAATGACGGCCAAACATGTCTGGAAAAGGGCATTGTTTGGTGGATCGCTCTACCGGCATCCAAGTTGCGGCCGCAACATCCTAGGAACCACAAGGGAGGTGATGCCCGAACATGGACAAAGTTGACGAGGACGCAATCGAATGCGTCAAAATTGAAACCGACGGCGCAAGGAATACTGAAGTCCTCAAGAACAAGGACTCACTGTTACAAATCAGAATGATGAGAGACCAACCGATTCTCAAATGTGGGAAAAAGTATGCAGTTATCGACGGCGCAGGAACAGCATACATCTACGAGGAAAGATAGCTTCCACATCGGTACATTGCTAGGCTAGGAGCAATCGGGCGTCCTGGCCCTTCCATTCTTTTGTGTCTAGCGATCACTTATCTGAAGAACCTGTTCTGAACACGGCTAGATGACTTCTCTGGCCAGACTCGGATACTAATTTGAACAGTCGCTCGTCGTGTGTGCGCACCAGTCTATCCACACACACAAAATTACCGATTCGCAACGGTTCAAATTACGACGCCCGCACCATGAGACCACCTATGAAAAGTCTGGTTCTGCATGTGATTCTCGGGTGGTTCTTCCGCGTGGCGTTCAAGCCGTATTGACTATTCTCTCAAGACGTTTATGCTTTTCTTCTGTTTTTCATCTCCATTCTTTATGGTTGGCTTGAACGCGGCACTCACCTATCCGCGCGCGAAGCGCATTCAATGAGCCGCTCTGGAAGACTGCCCATTCACACACTCGACCGTTATTGGTCAGGGTCTCTTCGGGCTTACCAACCACAAGAATGACTCACACGCTGGAACTTGAGACTTTTCATCCTTTCACACACGCCAATCCAAGAACGACGACCACGAGTCATGCTAGGCGGACATAAGACCAGTACTGGGGAAAGATCGCAGGACCCGCACCAAGTGATCCACCACAAGTTTGGCTGAATTCGTGGTGCTGGTCATGTAGCGAGAACCGCAACCAGACGATTCTTCCCTTACCTTTTTGAGCACATGCGACCAACTCTATTCAGGTAATCATGCCCCTCTTCAAGCTCAGGACCCTTAAAGCCGATAAACTGGAGACAGACAAATCAGGCAAAGAGAAAGCGATTCAGAAAATATTCGAAGAAAACCTGTCTACGATCCTAAATGTGGATTTTCTGAAGAGCGAGCACGTCACAAGCTCGGGCAGGATAGATACCCTTGGAATCGACAAGAACGGATCGCCTGTCATCATCGAATACAAAAGGACGCAGAATGATAATGTCATCAACCAGGGCATTTCGTATCTGAAGTGGCTCCTGGACCACAAGGCCGAGTTTGAAAAGCTATGCCAAGGAAACAGTGTGAGCGTTGAGATTGACTGGACATCGCCACGACTAGTATGCGTCGCACAGAGCTACAGCAAATTCGACTTGGACACGGCTGAATTTCTACCAATCAAAATCGAGCTACTGAAGTACACAATCTACGACGGAGACCTGCTGTATGTGGACAAAGAGTCGCAAAAGCATGAGAGGATTGCCACGTCTAGGATTTTCGAGAAGGCGGGCAAGATCCCACGTGCTCGTCCATTACAGGAATCTTACTCTGTTGAAGGCCATTTGGAGAATGCCGATGAGAACGCCAGAGAGATTTTCCTGAAGCTTCAAGAAAGTATCAAGAGCCTAGACGATTCAATCCTTGAGGAACCGAAGAAAAGATACATAGCCTACAAGCTCACGACCAACTTCGTTGATGCTGTTATACAGAAGAGTTCGGTGAAGATTTTCCTTAACATGCCAAGCGGCAAGCTCAACGACCCCTACAATCTCGCAAGAGATCTGGAGAAACCGAAACACGTCGGCCATTGGGGAAACGGCGATTACGAAGTCAATATCAAGAATCGTCAAGACATCGAAAAGGCCTTTGAGCTCATCAAGCAGTCCTACAATTATAACAAATAGGAATCACACTTGTTGTCGGCTTTGACTGGATTCGCTGAAAGACTGATGTAGGCACTTGTAGAGCCTCATCCTCTTTTCTATCAGGAAGAGCTCATCCATCATAGTTTTTTTGTTCACCCCACGGAACTGGTCCATCCTCGGGTCAAGGTAGATTTGCATCTCATGTTTGGCATCATGTATTCTTTCGAGCAGGCCTAACAGATCGACCAGCCCTTTTCGATTATCAAAGTTCATGAGTTTGAGTTTATCTTGACGGGCTAGAAAGCCGATTAGCATCGGGTGCGTGAATAGCACTCGGTCTCCGTCGGGGACGACGAACGGATAAAGCATCCGAAGGGCCAATTTGAAATTATGAGCGCTGTCTGATATTGTGACTGGTAAACCAATATGCTTGAACAGTCGTCTCAGGAGTTCCATGTTATCCTCGCGCAACTCGTCAATGTTGCAAATGTACGCTGGTCTTTCTGATGAATGATAAAGGTCGTTAACCTGCATCCCAAGTATTGTGGTCACAAGATCAAACATTGATTCACCTATTTCTACGACATTGCTCAGCAAATTTATCCTTCCGAGTTCAGATCTTAGTTCAATTAGCATAGCGTTAAGAAAGCATGTCTTCAGGTCTTTCTTCTCCAAATCTTCAACCACATCCATTGGTACGAGAGCGTGGATTCCATTCACAACCTGAATTTCATCATCTGAAACTGTAACGCCTGCAAGAGTCAGCTCCCTGCAGTCAATCGAACGATTCTCGACGAATGCTTGACGGAAGTTGCCGATCGAAGTTATCGTGTAAAGACCCTTAGTGATGTTCATGAAAGACGTTATCTTTGCCCGTCGATGAAGGAACTGAGATGAGAATGTGTACCCACTGCTTGGTTTAGCCCAGAATAGGTATTGGTAGTACTTCTGAAAAGGTTCGAGAAGTTCATCAGGTGCTTTGTTGAGGTGTGCGCCGTATGGGAGGACGAAATTCATACTAGAATATTGAGCCGACCGTGGTGATGGAGAAAGTTCAAGCAGCATGTCGCCCTTGTCCAACTCTTGCTCGAACTCCTTAGAAACATACTGAGAGGACTCCTCGAATCCCCAAAATTTGAGGATGGTTACGACGTTCAGGTTTACCAAGTAAACTGGAACCATTCCGAGGTGAGCGACAAAGAATCTCTCCCATTCAATCTGTTTTGGATAAGGAACCTTCTTGCGCAGTCTGCATATTGGATGAGATAGCAAGACGAAGGCAGGTTCTCGCAAACTCAATCTGAAGCCCACAGGATCTACGAGCACGCCATCTTCTATGGTGCCCAAGGCCCCTGAGAGCCCTTTGTCTTCGGCGAGGTCATTTGCAGCCTTTACCCTCTGGAGATAACTTAGAGCGAGAGTAGTGTCAAAGTCCTTCAGTAGCCGCAACAGGTGATGCTCCTCGAAAGCTTTCTTGATCATCCAATTAGCTCTGTGTAAACCGGTAAGTAGTGTTAATTATAGTATTGAACATTATAAGTTATAATGTTGAGCTCGATGTTTAGGGACGACAGCGAGATTGATTGTTACCAAGATTTGATAATCGCTGAATATGAGAACCTTGAACGTAACGCGTTCGCATTTGAAGAGAAGACTTCACGCCTGAACGATACTCAAATTCAGAGCGTGTGTTCGAAGAATGGCGTAAATGACAACGAACTGAAGAAGACAGGCCTGCTAGTGGAGTACCCAGACGGAACCTTCCGAACTATCCATATGGATTTGGTCTACAGAGCGATTAATGCTAGGGCGGCGTCATGGAGTCCGAAGATACCCCTCGAATTCAAACTGGTTAAGCCCAGAGCGGAACTGATGCCATCTTTCGATGAGCACAAGCTTGAGGAACTTGAGCCGCTGCTGCCCGGCAGCAAGAAGACGAATGCCATGCTGGTGGCAGCGCTCGGCAAGTCAGGATATGCGGGTCTTGCGCATCACCAATTGCATTATCTCACCAAAATACTCGCAGGCGAGGACAAATGTTACCTTCTCGTTTCGCCTACAGCTAGTGGAAAATCACTGATTTTTTACATCGCCATATTGGCATCGATTCTTTCAAACCCTGAAAGCAAAGGTACGAGCGCATTCATCCTTTACCCCAGAAAGGCGCTCGCCAGCGACCAGCTGATGAAGTTTCTAAGGGTGATTAATGCACTAAACCAGCTGTTATCGAAGGAAGGCATGTCACCTATCAGTGTAGGCATAGACGACGGAGATACACCTCGAAGTTCAAGCTCCGAGGAGGTCAAGAAAGGCGAAGTCTTTCGCGGAGTCAAATGCATAAGAAACGGTTGCGGAGGAAATCTTCGATACCGGCTTGTCAAGTCAGCCTGCCAAGTCGTATGCGAAAAATGCGGTAGTGCTCATGAAGAGATTGTTGCGACAAAAGGAGATATTTGGGCGTCTCAGCCGAACATTATTTTCTCGAACCTTTCCGCCTTGAATAGGCGCTTGATGACAAAGTCTACCCAATCAATTCTGGGGCCACATGTAAAATGGATAGTGCTTGATGAGGCGCATGTTTACAGGGAGGAGGTCGGCGGCCATGCCCGATGGTTGCTCAGGAGAATACTTGCAAGATTCAACGTATTGGTGAAAGGCGACGCCAAATTCATAATATCATCCGCGACGATTCATAATCCGTTAGGATTCGCACAGAAGCTATTGGGGCTATCTCACGCCGTATACCACGAAGACTATCAGAAGATACTTGAAAGCAGCAAGAACAAGAAGAGGAAACTTGCAGTCAATCTCATACTCGCGCCGAACCCATTACGATCTGCAGAGTCTCTCGCTGAGGAATTATCACTTGAACTTGGCGTGTGGGGATATGCGCAGGGCAAGAAGAGCATAGTGTTCATAGACAACGTTTCCGAGGTCGAAAGACTTCGAAATTTCGTTGTGAAGACAATCATTCTGGAACGTAAAGCCCATAATGATCACATTGATCCCAAGAAGACCCCTAGCATCTCTGACGTTTCACAGAGTTTCAGTTGGCTAGGATTGTCGAATGGACAACAAAACATCGACCCTGCAAAACTAGCGGCAATATACGATCATCATTATGCAGAACTTAATCCAGAAGAGCGAGCTCGCGTAGAAGAATCATTTAAGAACCGCGCATCAGGAATCCTGTTCGCCACTTCTACATTAGAACTTGGCATGGATGTCGGAAATGTCGCTGCCGTAATACAATACAAAATACCATTGACAGCCGAAAGCTACGTGCAAAGAATTGGCCGTGCCGGAAGAAGCAATGAGGTTGGACGAATTGCGTTGGGAATTCTGGTCTTGACTAACGGTCCCAGTCAGATACGATATGTTTTCGAAGACGAATACAAACGCCTTCTCGAACCACAGGTCGAAATCCCAGTTGCTTGGGAGAATGAGGAAATCAGGAAGCAGCATGTAATTTTTTCAGTTCTTGATTATCAGGCATCCAAGAACAAGAGCACCTTCATGGACTTCACAACCGAGATTAGGTCAACATGGTTGAATGTTTCGGATGCGCTTAATTCCCTAAAGACACTCATCACGGATACACGCAAGGATATTTCTGGGCTGCAGAATTATGAGATTGAGATCGCTGGGAACGATTCTTCGCTCAAGACGTTATCTGATGTGTTGGACCAGATAGAAAAAAAGGTTGACTTTGGGCTGAAAAACTACAGTGCTTCTTCGGGGGTTGACATTGATGCAGGTCTCAATAAATTGCGACAGGCAGAAGATAAGGTGCTGGACGCAAAACGGACAATCGGTCAGACAATACTCTCTGCGAAAGCAATGCAGGACGTGATTAGTGCCAAGGAGCTTGAAGATTACGAATCTTCTGTCAAGGGATTGGAAGAGTCCTTGACCAAGGTTCTTGGAGACATGGAGAAACTTTGGAGTTGAATGATGTGAGTTCTACGGTAATCGAGAAACTAAGAGATTCTGTCATGGAATCTAAAGTCGCTCAAGATGCAGTACGATCAACAATAGAGGCGTTGGAGAAAAAGAAGGATGATTTGTTCTATTCAAAAAAGATTGACTTCGCGACCAAGATGAAGCTCGGTAAACTCACTGGAGGTGTCTATGAACTAATGGAGAGCGACAAGCTCAACAACAGGCTGAACGACATAGTCGCAACCTCTCACGTTGTGTCAGTCGCACCATATTATGCGCTTGACGAGGTCTTGGTCGGTCATGAATGGACCGACTTGATAGAGGTGCTTCGAACCTTAGGATTCAACCTCAATACACTCTTCGAGAAACCACTACCTTCGGTCTCAATTGGTACCGAAAGAGACCCGGAACAGCGATCGAAACCAATTGATAATATGTTGTTCTCATACACTCCTTTCAAACTTCGCGGCGTTGGTCCATACTTCATGCTGCTCTTGCCTTCAATCCGTGGTCACAACATAACTACAAGATGGTGCGATGATGATTCACAGACCTTTTTCGACGGTACGGCAAAAATCCTTACTCCGAATTCAATCAGGCTTACAAATGTAAGCGACCTGCACGGACCACCACTATCGGTGAACGGTGAACAAGGGTTTAGGCTCGAACTCGATCGTCGCTCTCCTGATGCGACTTACTACTGTAAGATGGGGCTGTATGTTTCGCCACTTGCGAAATGCAACCGGAGAGAGTGCTATCTGTGGGATCCGTGTCAAGGGAATAAGTTCTGGAAAGGTCCCAAGTCATTTTACAGCCTTAGCAAAGTCTCTCCCGACATAGCAGTGAAGATTGACCGATACGATCCACCCAACATAATCCAGTCGAACAAACTCGGATTATCTGTGGAGAGCGTCGAGAATCTACAGGCTAAAGTCTACATCGATTCTGTGATTTTCTATTCAAGCTATTTCACTCATCCTCCGATAATCAAACTAAAGGAAACGCCTGGTTACAAAGTCACCACGAGAGCAATGGCCTTCTCGCTTCCAGCATCATGGCTAGAGAAATTTGTAGAGACTGTGTTAACAAATGATCCTGAAATCTTTGCATGGATTCTCACAAAATACTACATTTCGGACAACTATGATGTCAACGATCTACGAAGCATAACGGCATTCTTTTGGAAAATAATAAGCGGCGGGAAGGACGCGAAAGTGACCGAATATGAGAAGAAGATTAAGGCCCGCGAGGTTACGCCTGAGCTTGTAGCTTTCGGTGTTTCATTACTTATGCACAGTCTAGCTCATATTGTGCACGAAGAAGTCATCGCAATGCTGCAAACCTCACCTAATAATTTACTCTATTCGTATAGCAGAACACCAGAGACAGACGGAAAGTACAGGGTATTCATTATAGAAAACGCGGAGAAGGGCTTAGGGCTTACGCAAAGTTTCGCAGCTTCAGTAAATCGACAAGGAACAGACTATCTCAGTGACTTGGCCAACAGAATAAACAAGATCCTCACGCTTTGCAGCAGACAAAGTCTAAGCTTCACTCCCCAAACCGGTGCCAGTTCTGATGTCACTCTCATTTGGAACCGTGTAAATGAGTATAACCGCATTTTTCAATTGAGATTTGGAGTGTCCATGCCTGTTGAGTTTGTGCGCTATGTCCTCAGCAGATACGATGGGGCAACATCTTCCGTGATTGAAAAAGACGAGGTGGCGCCCTATGTTGATGACATTTTGTCAGCGACTCCATTATGCTGGGATGGTTGCTATCATTGTGTAAGACTTGAGTCGGATTGCCATGATTCCCCGTATGAACAGATATTCGACGTCTCGAAATCGTTAGTTATCACGTTCCTGAACGAATGGCGAGGAACATTCAAGCCTGAGGGCGAATTAACCGGAAAAGCCAAGACCGTAATCGAGATCGGAGAGGGGCGCAACCTTCTCAATTACATTAGGAAAGCGAAGCATGAGATTAGCATTATTTCGCCGTGGTTCTCAAAAGAAGTCGCTCGGACAATTTGTGAACTCGCTCGAACCAAATCCCTGAGTTTGAGGATACTGACATCTAACGACCTCAAGAACGAGACTCATGTCGAAGCGCTGAAGATATTCGAGTCGGAGCAGAGCAAGACACTGAAATCGAAAGTTCTGATCGACAGATTACCACACATCAAGATGATAGTAATTGACGACTCGCTTCTCATAATGGGCTCAGCCAACCTTACGCTATCTGGTCTTTACGATAACGTTGAGGGGTATGTCATAATTGACGATCCCGAAGCGATTAAGAAATCGTTACTCAGTTTTGAAGATATTTGGAAGCAAGGAGAAGACGTTCAAATTTTGAGTTGATTCGATGCTTAACCCACGTACTCTCACAGCTGGAGCTAGACCAAGAGCAGAAGCTGTAGTCAGGTATTGGGGCCGCAAATCGAACAGATTGGCAGAATTCTACATCAGTAGCTATACGAAGAAGAACCAAGTTGTCGCAGACTTTTTTGGCGGGTCCGGAATTTTCGTGAAAAGTGCCCTTGGCCTAGGTCGGAGAGCAATCTATGTTGATCTCAATCCTTTTGCTCATCTGATTGCAAGGACCACAATTGTCCCCTGCGACGTCGACAAGTTTGTGAGTGCGTCCAACACGATATTGATGAATTCTACGGTTCGGTTTAAGAGGAGAACGAAGTCTAAATGCGAAAGTTCGAAGTTCTTTTCAATCCGTTGCAAATGCGGAAATCCAGTAGAAGTCTCGTCGATTCTCTATCGAAGAAAGTATAGCAGGCTCAGTACCGACGGAACGAAACTTACGGGGCTCGAACTGTCTGTGTCCCGTTCGATTGCTTCGAGAAATGGGATGACCCATGAAGCTTTGGTCTCACTTCATCCCGAGTTGAGCACACAAATCCTATCGCGGACCATTAATCGGCTCGTGAAGAGTGGGTTGGTCAGAGAGAAGGAATTTCCAGCCTCAGCCCGATTCGCTTCTCCATGTCTACGCTGCGGACGAACTGACACGCTATTGCGGAGAACTGAAAACTGGCTTGTTGGTGGCCATGTGAAACCAGCACACTGGTACCCCCATGACAGACTCAACTATGAAGATGGAACACGATTTCTGAAACGAAGAGATGTTCATGATGTATCTGGATTATTCTCTGATAGAAACCTCGCAGCCCTCACCTCAATCTGGCATGAAATAGGGAAGCTTCGCGTCGAATCCAGTGTCAAGCATTGCCTAGAGCTGACATTTCTGGCCACTCTAATCAGAAGTTCCAAAATGACCAGAGACGAAGGTGGAACCTGGCCAGTCAATAGCTATTGGATTCCTCGAACATATCTAGTTAAGAACCCGTACATCGTATTCAACAATTATGTCGATCGAATAGCCAGTATGTTGACGAGACAATCGAAGGTGAAATCAGGAACACCTCGGGACGTCATACGTGGTCGTGCGCACGTCAGCCTGCTACTCGCAGACGCGGCAAGAGTTCAGTTGCCAAAGAATTCCGTAGATTATGTCATAGTCGACCCGCCGCATTCGGACGAAGCGCAATTCTTTGAGTTGAGCCTATTCTATACGGCGTGGCTAAGGAAGAGATTGAATTTCAAGCAGGAATTAATCATCAACGAGAAACAGGGCAAGGATGTTGAGACCTATCTTAGGATGTTGAGAAGTGCTTCAAAGAGAGTGTATGAGTCCTTGAAGATCGGCGGTCACTACACCATGATTCTCCACAGTCTTGATCACGAGTTTCTTGACAGTTGTGCAAACGCCGTCAAGAGCGCAGGGTTTAGGCCTCTAGAGGAAGATTCGATCGACGATTACACAGTTTACACTTTCAGAAAATAGATTCATTATCGCCTGCTCGCCCCCATGCTCGGATATGGCAGGTTTGGCCAGTCTAAAAGTATAGTCTACCAGCCGCCACTATAGAATGGATAGCGGCTGTTATCCTATACTTCTATACTCCCACAAAACCGTGACTTCATCACCAGTTCCTGACTCCAACACTCAATGCATAAGAAAACACAACACGCCAAACTCCACCAGAAAGGGGGTTTAGTGTGTGTGTGTGGGTAGGCTGGTGCGGGCGTCCAGATTTGAACCGTCGTTCTTGGTATTTTGTGTGTGAAAGGATGAAAAGCCTCAAGTGCCAGCGTGTGAGTCATTTCTCGTGGTTGGTAAGCCCGAAAAGACCCTGACCCAAGTAGCGGCCGGGTGTGTGAATGGGCAATCTTCCAGAGCGGCTC
>Ga0315279_10003742_pt1 | contig 20883 bp, 19 predicted proteins | sample YL17G06_20_MG_FD_203694 | JGI IMG/M metagenome (GOLD analysis project Ga0315279, IMG submission 203694) | Sediment microbial communities from Yellowstone Lake, YNP, Wyoming, USA - YL17G06_20 | ecosystem: Environmental > Aquatic > Freshwater > Lake > Sediment | place: USA: Wyoming | collected... | reverse complement strand
GCAGCGCTGCTGGGCCCACAAGCTGCGCAATATCGCCGACAAGGTGCCCAAGAAGGAAGGTTCGTGTGTGCGGGAAGCGGCGGCGATCTATCAGGCCGCCAGCCGCCGCGAAGCCGTGCGCGTCTATGGCGTTTGGGCGGAGAAGTGGCGGGAGCAGCGCCCCCGCGCCGTGGCCAGCCTGGAACGCGACTTGGACGAACTGCTCAACTTCTTCGCGGTTCCCCAGGCACACTGGCGGAAGGTGCGCACCACCAATGTCATTGAACGATGTTTCCGGGAAGTGCGGCGCCGAACTCGACCCATGTCCAGCTTCACCAATCCGGCGAGCTGCGATCGCATCGTCTTCGGCGTCATCACTCACTTGAACCGCTCCTGGGAGAGAAAACCCCTCAGGGAATTTACACAAAATGCTTGACGCTACCGAAGATCAGAAGAGGTTGACCTCGGGGCCGGCATCAGCGCATTGTCACTCCACCATGGCAGGCCATCCCGACTTTGAAAGTTGAGGGGGCCGACTGAGGGAGCCGCGGCTTACTTGGGTGGATAGCGGAAGCAAGCCTTCGTGTGAAAAAGCAGGAGCAAGCCCCCCCCACTCCACAGCCAGTTGCATCCCAGCGCGCCTCAGGCGAGAATAGGGCCGCCCGGATTTCTCTATGCTGGCATTTCTTTGCGGGGGGATGGAGTACGCGCCTGAGGGCGGGCGGCAGTGGCGCGAGCGGACGCGCTCGTGGCTTCAGGAACACCTCAACCACCGCGTCTACGATCCTACGGAAGAGGCTCGTCGCATCCTGAGCGACGAGGAGTTGCGCCACCTCCCCGCCTGGAAGGCTGGCGATCTGGAACGATATCGCAAGGTGATGCGCTTCGTTATCAGTCATGACTTGAACGTCATGGCGAATCAGGCCGACTATGTGGTTTGCCTTTGGGATGAAGCCGCAGCGCGTGGCGCGGGAACCCAGGCCGAGATCACCGCGGCCTTCCGCAAGGGAATTCCCGTTTATCTTGTGACGGAAATCCCCCTGGAACAGGTGAGCGGGTGGGTGTTGGGGTGCGCGGACAAGGTCTTGCCGAATTTCGAGGAATTGAAGGCCTTCCTTGCGGCAACCTACAAGAAGGAAACGGCTCAGCGCGTCTTGTGGGAGAGAGTTTAGGGTGTGGGGTAGGCCGCCCCGGCGGATGGCCTGCGTAGAGACGTTCCGCTGGAACGTCTCTCTTCCTGAGACGGCCCACCGGGCCGTCTCTACGAGTGGGCGATCATCCAAGTGTGCAGGTAGAATGCTGCTACAGCAGGAGACTATATGAAAAAGGTAGGCGGCTTACTGGCGCTGGTGATTGTCCTGGGGATTGGACTCTACATGTTTAGGACGGAGTTTCAACATTTGCCGGGCGGAGGCGCGCCGCCTAAGCAGGTCATCGATGTGGCGGGAGTGAAGAGCGACCTCCTCACTATCGGCCAGGCTGAGAGGCTCTACCTGGCCAGCCACGGGTCTTACGCCAGCCTCGACCAACTCCAGCAGGAGGGTTCCATCACATTCTCGGGAGCCAGCCGCCGTGGCTATAATTACACGGCGGAGATCGATGACGGCCAGCACTTCAAGATCACGGCCACACCTTCTGACCCGGCCAAGGAAGGCTGGCCCACACTCTCGATCGACGAGAACATGCAGATTTCGCAGCAGTAGTTGTCAGTGGTCAGTCGTCAGTTGTGCGCGGGAGGCCATTGCAGAGACAGGAGGGCTTCCGCCAGAAGGTGCAACGTAGTAGGCGGGAGGCTGAAGACAGAATACAGAAGTCAGTACTCCGTTGTCAGTCGCCCGTCGTCCGTTGAAAGAACTGGCAAGGGGGGGAACTTCCTCGCAGGCGAAGACAGCTGACTACGGACCACGGACCACTGCCAACTGACAACCCACAACTGACGAGGTACCCATGAGAGTCGAAGCGCGCGCACCGGCAAGAGTCGACCTGGCGGGCGGGACGGTGGACATCTGGCCGCTTTATTTGTTTCACCCGGGAGCGCAGACCATCAACATTGCCATCCGCTGCTATGCCTCCTGCGTGATTGAGACGCGGGCGGACCGGCGGATTGTGCTCAGTTCCCATGACCAGGGAATTCGCGAGACCTTCGAGAACCTTACGGACCTGGCCCTGGGCAAGTCGCAGTTGCCGCTGCTGCGGGAACTGGTGCTCTTTTTTGAACCGCGACGCGGCCTGACCATTAAGACCAGCTCACAGGTTCCCGCCGGCGCGGGCCTGGGAGGGTCTTCCGCCCTGAACATCGCGCTTTGCGGGGCCCTGGCCCACGTCACCGGGAAACACATCACCCGCAGCCAAATCCTGGAAATTGCCAAAAACGTGGAGGCCATCGTCATACGTGTCCCCACCGGCTGGCAGGACTACTTTCCGGCGCTTTACGGCGGCGCCAACGCCGTGCACCTGGAGCGCGACGGCGTGAAGCGCGAGCGCCTGCCGTTTTCCTTCTCGGATGTCGAAAAGCGTTTCGTACTCTGCTACACGGGCCAGCCGCGCAATTCCGCCATCAACAACTGGGAAGTGATGAAGGCCCACATCGACGGCGACGAGAAAGTGCTCAGCAACTTCGACCAGATCACCACCATCGCCAGCCAGATGCGCGAGGCGATGCTGGCGAAGGACTGGAACGACGTGGCGAAGCTCCTGGCTCTGGAGTGGGAAAACCGCAAGCGGAACTTCAAAGGTATCTCTACCCCCAAGATCGACCGCATGATCGAGCAGACGCGCAAATCCGGCACGATTGCCGCCAAGGTGTGCGGGGCCGGTGGGGGAGGCTGCGTGGTCTTTATGGTTCGGCCCGGCACCAAGCCCGCCGTGGAGCAGATGCTTACGCGCCTGGGCGGGAAGATCATCAACTTTGGAGTTTCACGGAACGGCCTGGAAGTTCGGTCCGAGCAGGCCGAGTTCGATGGCGGGGGCCGGAAGGAAGAGGCTCGGTGAGGTGGGAAAAGGTCCTTCTGGACCACGACGAGCTGCGGCCGATCTGGCGCTGCCTCCTCTCGGTCGTGATGATTCTGCTTGCTTACCTGGGCATCGCCATCGCGCTCGGCATGGTGTTTGGGGGAGTGGGCCGGTGGCCCCGGCTGCTGGGGAACCTCTTCTGGTTGAACCTCTGCATGCTGCCCGCCCTGTTTGGCATCTTCAAAATAATGACCGGGTTTTTTGACGAGAAGCCGCTGGCGTCGATCGGTGTAGCATTGCGCGGGCGTTGGCGACAGGAATTGGGGCTGGGGCTGGGCCTGGGAGCCGCCATGATCTTCCTGGTGGCGGGTCTCGAACGCCTGCTGGGGCTTGCCACCTTCCGTTGGACCACCGACTCACCTCAGCGGGTTCTCGCCGTCGGCGGCTTCTTGTTTGTCCTCGTCCTGGTCGCGGCCAGCAATGAAGAGCTGGTGTTTCGCGGCTATCCCTTCCAGCGCCTGGTGGACTCTGTGGGGCCGCTGGCGGCGGTGGCGGCCTTCTCCGCGCTCTTTGGCCTGGCGCACCTCGCCAACCCCTCTCCCACCTGGGTCTCGACACTCAACACCATGTTGATCGGCGTTCCCCTGGCGGTCGCCTACCTGCGTACTCGATCGCTTTGGATGCCCATCGGCATGCATTTTGCTTGGAACTTTCTGGAAGGGTACGTCCTGGGGTTACCCGTCAGCGGCCTGGCGTTCCCGGCGGCGGTGGCGCAGGCGGAAAGCCATGGCGCAGCTTGGTTGACCGGCGGCACGTATGGCCCCGAGGGCGGCCTGCTGACCACGCAGGTCATCGTGGCCGCGACGGTCTACCTGTGCTTCTCCGAGCGCATCTATATGAGCGAGGAAACGAAACAGTTGCTCTCGGGTCCCACGATCCCCAAGCAGGAGCCGGCGGCGTCGCCGGCTGCCACGCGGGGTTTGGATGATCGGTAAGGAGCGAGCGGGAAGGATTCGGAATCCGATGCCTGCCGGGAAGTGGAAAGCAAGGCAAGCGCCGCGCCGCCGTTTTGGGGGCAGCCTCACCGCCGTGGCCCTCGCGCTCTCGCTGGCGACGTTCTTGATCCCAGGTGCCGTCCCGGCCAAGGAGAGCATGAGCCGCGCTACCCGCATCGATTTGATCCGCGGGCTGGTGAAAGAGATCGGGGTTACCAAGGTGGCGTTGCCACGCGGCAAGAAGGGAATCCGCGTGAGCTCCCAGGGAACACTCGATAAGGTAAAGGCCAACGCCGAGTTGCGCATGAACGGTGTGGCCGTCACTCCCGGCATGCCCGTGGAGATCACCAAGATCACGTTCAAGTCCGATGCAATCGTTTTCGAGATCAACCACGGCGGGAAAAAAGGGAAGAAGTGGTACCAACGCATTGAAGTGGGTGTGGGAACCACCACGCGGCCGGTGGTGACGGATACGAATCCCTCCATCGTCAACGGCTCCTGGATCACCTTGACCTTCCCAGGCAAGGTTCCGGATGTGAGCCTCCAACAGGTGAAGCAGGCGCTCGGCGCCGTGCTGGACTTTGAGCGGCACTCCCCAACCGTCCTCTACAACCCCTCGGTGCCGCCACAGATCAAAGAGGCAATCAAGAACCACCAGGTCATCGTGGGGATGGACCGTGACGCGGTGCTCTCGGCCAAAGGCCCCCCGGATCGCAAAGTCCGGGAAGCCCGGGAGGGCGTCGAGCAGGAAGACTGGATCTACGGCCTGCCGCCGCATGTCCTGTTCGTCAAGTTTGATGGCGACTCGGTCACGGAAGTGAAGCAGTACTGAGCTGTGGCGACGGGTGGCCCAATAAGGTGGGGCGCCATCAACGAAGAAGGCTGCGCACAGCAAACTTACCGACATCCCTCTCTCCTTCAAAAAGCAAGTAGCGCAGAGTTGTTTTGTAACTCTGCGGCTCTTGGGTGTTGCCGATTATTGAAACAGCGAGTACTCTTTCCCCGTGTCGCGCCTGCGGCGCCTCGCGCTCTCGGACCGGTATTTCTTCGTGACCTGCAATCTTTTGCGGACGCGGGGTGTGTTGAACGAGGATGATTTCGAAACCCTGGCGCGGGTCATCGAGGCGCCGCGAGAGGAGCACGGATTTCTTCTGGCCGCCTGGGTGTTTCTTCCTGACCACTGGCATGCCATCCTCGGGCCGCGATATCCGAAGGGCCTCTCCCTCGTCATGGAATCGGTGAAGGTCAGCTCCACGCGGCAGATCAATGCGGCACGTGGAGAGCTGGGGGGACTGTGGCAGGGACGATTTTTCGACCGCGCGCTGCTTCCTCTGAATATCTTTGTGGCGGGGCGGCGTCGGGCGTTGTGAGCGGTAGGGGTACGGCTTGCCGTACCCTCACCATTTCCGAATAGCCAATAGGGTAGGGCAAGCCCTACCCCTACGTCCCCTCCCGTTGGAAATACCTGGAGACGGTCGAATACATTCATTTGAATCCGCTGCGGTGGGGACTAGTCAAGCGGCCGGAAGATTGGAAGTGGTCGAGCGTCTATGAATACGCGTTCCCGGCAGTGTCGGAGGCGCGGCACCAGCCGCCGTTGCGGATTGACCGCGTGAGGATTCCCGCCGATGAAAGGGCGAGGATCTGAACAAAAGCCGCAGAGTTCAATGCCGCTACAGCTAGGAAACTTCTTAGAGGAAGCGGCATTACAAAACAACTGTGCGCTACCTGCCTCCCCTTCACCCGCCGGCGCGCATCTTGCAGGCAAACGCCTTCGCAGTACAATACAATTCCAGCGAACGGCGAACAGTGTCTTAACTGTTTGTCTCATCCCAGGGGACAACCCCAGCTCAATCCCGCCAAAGAGCGTCGGGACAGGCAGGGCGCCGATTCCTTTCGTGGGTCCTGGACCCCCGGTATAGCGCCCCGACGGCTCTCCAACATTGTCGGCGCGTCCAGCGCGCCAGCCCCTCCTGCTTCGATGCCTGCCCCCGGCACGCCCTCGAAATGGTCCCCACCGAAGAAGCCGAATCCTGCCTCGGCACCAAGTTCCGGTATTAGCCCGCAACTCCACTCCCGGCTCACAAGAGGGCGAGGGGTCGTCTGGCCTCACTCACACAGATCGCGAAGAACACCTTGTATGTCCTTCTCGAACAGCAAGCAGCCGAATCGGCTTCCTTTTCCATGCGCGGGATGGCACAATTGCGAGCGGAGTTCAAACTTTACAGAGCGAGAAGTTTGAAACGCGCTCTTTAACCCCTAAAATGATCGAACGCGACTTTGACGTAGCTTTCATCGCAGGTCTTGCCCTACGCGAAAAGCAAATACAACAGAACTACCGGCCAATCATTGCAGTACATAAATGGTTCGCGCGACGGCCTGGTACCCTCTTCCGGGCTCTGCTGCTTTCGGAATTTGGATCAGGCCCGCTGCGGGAATCCTTCTACAAAGCTCACGACTTCCGAGGGAAGGTTATTGTTGACCCCTTCATGGGAGGGGGGACTCCACTCTTGGAGGCGAACCGCATCGGTTGCGACGTCATCGGCTATGACATTAACCCGATGGCATACTGGATTGTGCGGGAGGAAATCGAACATATCGACTTGGCTAACTATCGTCAAGCGATCTGCCGAATTCGGAGTACACTCGAACAAAGGATAGGATACTTATACAAGACCAAATGCCTGCGCTGTGGGTCAGCACAAGTCCCAGTTAAATACTTCCTGTGGGTAAAAGTGCAATCGTGCCCCGCTTGCGGCGCCGATGCAGACCTCTTTCCCGGATATCTTCTCGCCGAAAACCGACGTCATCCGAAAAATGTGGTGGTGTGTGCGAGTTGTGGAGAGCTGAACGAATCCGAGACACTGGAAAGGCTTGGCAAATGTTCCCAATGCGAGGGTTCTTTGATTCTCGAAGGCCCTGCAAGGAAGAATTCTTGTCATTGTTCGTGTGGTTCCAGCTTCAGATACCCTGACCCCAAATTGGGACCACCACGGCATCGACTGTTCGCAATTGAATATCACTGTATGAGTTGCAAGCCACGTCATCACGGTAGGTTTTTCAAGAAGCCGGACGAGGCAGATATCGGGAGGACGCTGGAAGCGGAAAACCGCAGGGTAAAACTGGGAGCCAGTTCTATTCCCGATGACGAAATCCCTCATGGCGATGAGACAGAGCGACTTCACCGGTGGGGTTACAGGCGTTACCCGGAGATGTTCAATTCTCGGCAGTTGGTCGGACTCGCATTAAGCTGCGACCTCCTAAAACAAGAGCCGTCCGAGCGGATCAAGCGCGCGCTAGCGACGAACCTTTCGGACCTTATCCGTTATCAGAACATGCTATGCCGATATGACACGATGGCCTTGAAGTCTTTGGACATATTCTCTGTCCACGGGTATCCAGTAGGGCTAGTCCAGTGCGAATCAAATCTCTTGGGAATACCAAACAGCAATACCGAGAGCAGTGTTGGGAGCGGAGGTTGGCAAAATATCGCCGAAAAGTACGCGCGAGCCAAAGCTTATTGCGACGAACCGTTCGAAGTGCGGCACTCCGGGGGGCGAAAGATAACCGTCCGCATTCCCGGCGAATGGATCGGCGAGTCGAAGAACGGAATGCCTGTGTCGTTGCGCCGAACAGTAGATCTCCGCTGCCAGGACGCTGCCTGCGCCGAGATTCCCCCAGGTAGCGTTGACGCGGTTCTGACGGACCCTCCTTACTTTGGAAATGTCCAGTATGCCGAGCTGATGGACTTCTGTTACGTTTGGCTACGTAGGCTCATACCGTGCAACAGGCTCTTCAAGATGCCTTCGACACGGAATGATGCCGAGCTCACTGCAAACGATAGCATGAACCGTGGGCAGGAGCATTTCGCGGAGGGCCTGGGGACAATCTTCCGAAAGATGGCCTACGCCCTGAAGCCTGGCGCACCACTTGTTTTCACTTTCCACCACAATCGCCTGGAGGCGTACATTCCTGTAGCAGTTGCGATCCTAGACGCCGGTCTTACCTGCTCAGCCTCACTCTCATGTCCGGCCGAAATGGGCGCGTCGATTCATATCAGCGGGACAGAATCGTCGATCATCGACTCGATCTTTGTTTGCCGATCGACCGGATTAACTCGCAAGAGCCTGCTCCTTCAAGATATAGAATCCATAGCGGACCTTGTTCGACGAGATGTTGCGGACCTTGAGACAGGTGGCGTTCACGCGAGCTTAGGCGACATTCGATGCATCGCCCGGGGACATCTCACTCGACTAGCGGTGTGGTTTCTGAGGAAAGAATGGGATAAAGACGCATGCATGTCCGAAAAGCTAGCAACCGTCGCGCGAAAGGTAGGGGAGCTAGGAAGCGTGGTCGAGATAGAACGACGTGTTCGGATTTCAAATTCTGTACCTCAAATCCCAGAAAAGAAAGCCCTCGCAGTCAAGACTTAGGCGCCCAATTAGCTGATGAAACAACCCTTCGAAGTTCCGTTCGCCGAGGTTGAAGCCGATCCTGAACCCTTCGTGGATGCGGTTTTCTCAACGCTCGTCTCCGACTTTCTCGTTATGCCAAAAGGGGAGGGCTTTGTTGACTACTCGACGTTCAACACAGGATACGAACGACTGAAACAGGCGACAAGCGATTTCCAACAAATTAGTGCAGAGCGCGTGCTTTCTGCTGTGTTGGAATGCCCCATGGCTCTTGTCGTCGTCCGATCGATTCTGGGATTTACTCCCCCGGAATGGGCATACGTAACAAGTCAGCGATTGGGCATCGAAATTACTCAGGGCGCCGCAAGGTCCCTTGACCGACGAGCGAGGCTCAAGCCCAGCGTGAGATTAGGCACCGAAGGAAAGACCTTTGAACGAATCAAGGCAATGATCGTAACCGCCTGTGAACTCATGAATGAAGGAGCACCCTCAACAGCCCCTGATAAGCTGCACCGCCTGGACAAGATAGACACCAAGTTGGGGGCGAATACAATACGGAACATGGCAACAATGGGCGCTTCGTACTCAATGCTGCTATATGAACGTTTTCTCGGGAGGCCCTTTGCGGGGCATCGTGATTCGGTCAGTGAACTCGTAGGTGACCCTTTGGAGTCCGGCATAGAGCGTGTCCTCGACGAGGCTGGGATAACTTTCCGAAAAACGAAACGCGCAGAGAAAGTGCCGGGTTTCCCGCAAACCCCTGATTTCATCATCCCTGATGAAAATGACCCCAGGGTAGTTATTGAAGCGAAGTTCACCGAAGATGATGGAACGGCACGAGACAAGGTCAGTCGGATCCTTGAGCTAGTGAAGTTCAGCAAAGAGAATCAGCTTGGAGGTGGACAAAAGTACGAGGTGATTGCTTGCATCGGTGGTCGGGGATTTGGTGTCCGGCGAAACGACATGAGGAAGTTGATATCTGAGACTAAAGGGAAAGTGTTCACGCCCGCGACCCTGACATCTCTTGTGGATTACACCCGCCTTGAAAACTTCAGGTCGAAATCCTAGCGTTCTTGGCGAGTGGTGGCGGCAGGTGTAGTTCGAGAGGCTCTACCGACCCGTTGGAAGGCGGCCCTTCCCCGCCCAGGCTCGGTCTTTGGCGCGCTTGCTGTCCATGCGATCCCCCATCCCCCAGGGAAAACTGCGACCTCAGACCCAAAGGCTTTTGAGGGCAGTCCCCATGCGCTCAAAGTCCTTGTCGCTGGTAACCAAAGTGGCCTTCCTGCTCTGCGCGAGGGCGGCGGCGAAGCAATCCGCGTAGGGCAGGTTGTGCTCCGCCTTGAGGCTGGCGGCCAGCTTGCCGAGTTCCATGTCAACGCCGACAATCTCAATGGGAAGATGGGCGATCTCCTGCAGCTTGGCCGCCGCCCCTCATCGGCGAACCTTTCGAGGACTAGCGCCTTTCATTGCAGCTAATTGTCTCTTCATGCCCTTTGGAACACAGGGTGCGACAACGGTCTGCCATACCCGTGGGTTGAGCTTTTTCGCGCAGGCCAAGGAAGGGCGACAGTTTGGCTCCCTAAGTGTTTTGTCTTTGACTTAGCTTTACTGGCCGCTTAAGATTCCTGATTCAGGTCAAATCTGTAATCATGCACTGTGGAGGTCTCTCTATGCCAGTTAAGGTTGGAATCAACGGCTTTGGGCGTATCGGACGAAACCTGTTACGCGCGGCGCTGAACGACCCGGGGATGGAATTCGTTGCGGTGAACGACATCACGGACCCCAAGACCCTGGCCCACCTATTGAAGTACGACTCGGTGTTTGGAACTCTGGCCGCCGACGTCGGCTACGGCGGCGATGGCATCAAGGTGAAGGGCAAGACGGTCCGCGTCTTCAAGATCAAGGACCCGGCAGAGATTGATTGGTCCTCGCTCGGTGTTCAGGTGGTTGTCGAGTCGACCGGTCTTTTCACCAAAGGGGAGGATGCCAAGAAGCACCTGAAGGGCAGCGTGAAAAAGGTGATCATCTCCGCACCCGCCAAGGGTGAAGACATCACCATCGTGCTGGGTGTGAACGAGAAAGCATACGACCCGGCCAGGCACCACATCATTTCCAATGCTTCCTGCACCACGAACTGCCTGGCGCCGGCCGCCAAGGTCCTCCACGAGAACTTCAAAATCCTGAAAGGTTCCATGACCACCATCCACGCTTATACGAATGACCAGCGCATCCTCGACCTGCCCCACAAGGATCTGCGTCGCGCTCGCGCGGCCGCACTCTCCATGATCCCTACCACCACGGGCGCGGCCAAGGCCATTGGACTTGTGATACCCGAACTCAAAGGCAAGCTCGATGGCTATGCCATGCGCGTGCCCACACCCAACGTCTCCGTGGTGGACTTGGTAGCTCTCGTCGAGAAGCCCACGACCGCGGAAGAAGTGAACGCCGCCTTTAAGAAAGCTGCCGAGGGGCCTCTCAAGGGCATCCTCCAGTACGTCGAGGAAGAGTTGGTTTCCCGCGACTTCCTCGGCAATGATCGCTCTTCGATGGTTGATGCCGGCTTCACCAAAGTCATCGATGGCAATCTGGTGAAGGTCGTCGCTTGGTACGACAACGAGTGGGGCTACTCTTGCCGCGTGCGTGACTTGATTAACCTGGTGGCCAAGAGCCTCTAGCTGGGCCGGAAGTAGGCAGTAGGCAGAAAGCAGTAGGCAGTCAGCGGAAGGCAGTCGGCAGTGGGAAGCTGAAGAAGTGCAGTCGGCGGCAGGCAGTCCGCACAAGGCGATCGGCCCCAGAGCTGTTGCGGACAGCCGAAGAGCCCCGCCTCCCCCTCGGGGACATCGGGACTTGAAGGTCCTCCAGTTAGCTTACAGGCTCGCAACTGAGGTCTTCAAGTTGACCAGGAACTTCCCCGAAGATGAACGCTACTCACTTACCAGCCAAATCCGTCGTTCTTCCCGAAGCGTGGCCGCGAACATCGCAGAAGGATACCGCAAACGACAGTACCCGAATATGTTCGTGAGCAAACTGGCTGACGGTGATGGCGAAGCAACGGAAACTTAGGTCTGGATCGACTTCGCCTACGACTGTGGATACATATCCCGGGAGCGTCACGACCAACTCACGTCCGGTTATCAGGAAATAGGGAAGATGATTAACGGGATGATCACGCATCCCGGGGAATTCGCGCCGTCCCGATAATCTGCGCTGCCGACCTCCAGTTGCCCACTGCCTTCTGCCGACTGCCTACTTCCTCCCTGAGGGGAGACCGTTCATGCGGAGTAAAATGCCATGGCAAAATTATCAATCCGCGATCTGGACCTTAAAAGTAAGCGCGTCTTCATGCGCGTGGACTTCAATGTCCCGCTGAACGACGCGGCGGAGATTACGGACGATACACGCATTCGCGCGTCCCTTCCCACCATCCAGTACGCCCTGGAGCACGGGGCGCGGCTGATTCTGGCTTCGCACCTGGGGAGGCCGAAAGGGAAACCCAATCCCAAGATGAGCCTGAAGCCGGCCGCGACGCGCCTGGCGCAACTCCTCGGCAAGCCTGTGGGCTTTGCGGGGGATTGCGTGGGGCCGGAAGTCGAGAAGCAGGCCCTGGCGCTCCGGGACGGCGAGGTCTTGCTACTGGAGAACCTGCGCTTCCACGCTGAGGAAGAGAAAAACGTTCCGGAATTTTCCAAGCAACTGGCGGCGCTGGCCGAGGTTTACGTCAACGACGCTTTCGGTACCGCCCACCGCGCCCACGCTTCGACGGAAGGAATCACCCACTTCCTTGCTCCCGCGGCGGCGGGCCTGCTGATGGAGAAGGAGCTCGAATACCTCGGCAAGGCAGTGGAGAATCCGGCGCGGCCCTACACGGCGATTGTGGGCGGCGCCAAGGTCTCCGACAAGATTGAGCTGCTTCAGAACTTCTTGAAGCTTGCCGACAGCGTGCTGGTGGGCGGCGCCATGGCCTACACGTTCCTGAAGGCGCAGGGTGTGGAGGTCGGCCTATCCAAAGTGGAAAATGACAAGCTGGATCTTGCCAAAGACCTGCTGAAGTTCGCCGAGAGCAAGGGGATCAAGTTGCTTCTCCCCAAAGACCACGTCGTGGCGGAGAAGCTCGATGCCGGCGCGGCGGCGGAGGTGGTGAACACCCGCAGTATCCCCGCGAACCGGCTGGGCGTGGACATCGGCCCCGCTACCCGCGTCGAGTACACTCAGGAGATCGCGCGCGCCAGGACGATTGTCTGGAATGGTCCCATGGGGGTTTTTGAAATTCCTCAGTTCGCGGAAGGAACCCTGGCCATCGCTCAGGCCGTGGCGGCGTCTTCAGGCATCTCGATTGTGGGGGGCGGAGATTCCGTAGCGGCGGTCAAGAAGATGGGTGTGGCGGCAAAGATCAGCCATATCTCCACCGGCGGCGGAGCGTCGCTGGAATTCCTGTCGGGAGTCACGCTGCCGGGCGTTGCCGCGTTGACCGAGAAGCAGGCGGCTGCTGGCAGCCAGAAGTAAGCAGTAGGCAGTTGGCAGTCGGCAGTAGACGGTTGGCAGAACGCAGTAAGCAGTAGGCAGAAAGCAGTCGGCCGTACGGACCCGCCAGTAGGCAGAGGGAAATGAGGGGCGGCAACATCGTGATCTCGCTTTGAGAGGGCTGGAAGTCTGCGCTTGCGGATACAAGCCAGTATGGGAGGAGCCCATGAGGATACGCAACGATTGGTTGGGATAGCTGGGGTGCACTACGTCGCCTTTGAACTTTCGCGTCGGGGTATCGTGGCGCTTCCGACCGTTCGAAACACAGTGGGGTATGACATCCTGGCAATCGGCCAGACCGGGACGAAGCAGGCAAATCTTCAAGTCAAGACTGCGCAAAGACGCCCCAATTTCTGGCCAATGCCGACATGGAAAAAGGTTCGTCATGGCAAGCACGATGTTTATGTGCTCGTCCGCGGCTTGGTCAGTGGCGATCCACCTGAATGCTTCATGGTTACTGGAAGAGAAGCACGGCGAGCTGTTAAGAGAATCGAGGATGATCAAAGGAAAAGCGGGCGACGGATTTTCCCCTGTATCCACGTTACCGGGAAGCACGCCCCAAGGGGAGCGGAGGAACGCTGGAAGAAGGCCTGGGAGAAGTGGAGACTCTAGCCTCGGACGGATTAGATCCTTCGCCGCGCCGAACTGCTACCCGGCGGTAACCGGAATACCCGATGGAAGGCGCAACGGCAGTACCTACTAATATCCATTTGAGTGCACGCGGGTACAGAGACCTGAAGGCCTATCAGTTCGCGTTCAAGCTGGCGATGGAGATCTTCAAGCGCTCGAAAGGATTCCCCGAAGAAGAGCGCTACTCACTGACCAGCCAAATCCGTCGTTCATCGCGGAGCGTGGCTGCGAACATTGCGGAAGGCTATCGTAAGCGGCAATACCCCAGCATGTTTCTCAGCAAGATTGCCGACTGCGATGCCGAGGCGGCCGAAACGCAGGTGTGGCTGGATTTCGCGCGCGAGTGTGGTTACCTTTCCGTAGAGGATCACAAGCGGTTGGTGGCGGCCTACGAGGAACTGGGCAGGATCTTGAGTGGCATCATGGCCAACCCGCAGAAGTTTGCTCCAAAGTGAGCAATTCCCGTGAGAGGGCTCAGGTTTCAGGCGGTACTGCCTACTGCTCTCTGCTTACTGCTTACTTCTAAGCAAGGATTACCAACATGCGACTACCCGTAATTGCCGGCAACTGGAAAATGTACAAAACCATCGCGGAGGCGGTGGAGTTTGTCGAGAAGATCAAGCCGGTGGCGGCGAAGGCCGACCACTGTGAGGTGGTAGTGGCGCCGCCCTTCACGGCCTTGCGGGCGGCGGCCGAAGCTGCCAGGGGGAGCAAGGTGGGCGTGGCCGCTCAGAACCTCCACTGGGACAAGGAGGGAGCGCACACCGGCGACATCTCGGCGGGCATGCTTGTGGACGCCGGCTGCACCCACGTCATAATCGGCCACTCCGAGCGGCGGCATGACTGCGGCGAGACCGATACGGACGTTAACCGCAAGGTGAAGGCGGCTCTGGTGGCCGGACTCACGCCCATCGTCTGCGTGGGCGAGACGCTGGAGGAGCGCGAGAAGGGGGAAACTGAAAAAGTGCTGGAGCGCCAGTTCCAGGGCGGGCTCGCCGGGTTGACCCCCCAGGAGTTTTCCCGTATCATGATTGCCTACGAGCCGGTTTGGGCCATCGGGACAGGACGCACGGCCACTCCGGAAATGGCCGCGGAGAGTCATCGCTTCCTGCGGGAGCTTGCCCGCAAGAGGTTCGGTGAGAGCGAAGCCAAGGCCATCCGAATTCTTTACGGCGGCAGCGTCAAGCCCGATAACATCGGGGGTCTGATGGCCCAGGAAGAAATTGATGGGGCGCTGGTCGGGGGGGCAAGCCTGAAGGTGGATTCTTTCACCGCCCTGGTGAATTACCCGCGCTAATCGAGCGGCGAAGAAGGAAAGAGGTCGAATGGTTACGGCAGTAGCTGTTCTCCACATCCTGATCAGCATCCTGCTGATTCTGGCAGTGCTGATCCAGGGCGGAGAAAACGTGGATATAACCGCGGCGTTTGGCGGGGTAAGCCAGGCGGCGTTTGGCCCGCGCGGCGCCATCACGACCCTGGCGAAGATTACCTGGGCGCTGGGCGCCATCTTTATGGCCACCTCCATCACCCTGGCGGTCTGGGCCACCAAGCACACCGCGGGGTCAGTGATGGAAAAGGCCCCCGGCAAGACAGCGCCCGTGACTCCTGGTCCGGCGAAGAAGTAAGAAAGCAGTTTTCAGTTATCAGTTCTCAGTTTCCAGTACACGCCGTTACTGCGCTGTGGCCACTGGCTACTGACAACTGACAGCTTCTGTTAATGCGGAAGTGGCGGAATTGGCAGACGCACCAGCTTGAGGGGCTGACGGTCGCAAGACCGTGGGGGTTCGAGTCCCCCCTTCCGCACCATTCACACCTGCAGGCAGAAGGCAGTAAGCAGTCGGTAGTAAGTCGCAGATGTCCTTCCGTTCCGCTTCGGTTCCGCAACGAACTGAAGCCTGAACGCGCTGAGCAGCAGGTCCACATCCCGATTCCAGGCGGCTCAACCGATGCTGGCGACCTTATCCACGATGTACTGAAGGCGCTCCCACTCGGCGTCTGCCGTCACCATGTCGCTGACCCCCAACACGAAATGGCTCTGGCGCCCATAACGATCAACGAGCTCATCAATGAACTGCCGGAACTCTTCCACGCTGGCGCTGCCGGGACAGAGTAGGATCGAGGGGATACCTCCCCAGATCGTTATCCGATCGGCGAACGCTTCGCGGATCTCCTCGAGCCGGCAGCGGGTCATGGGATGGGGACAAAGCGAGTCGGCGATGTCGAAACCGGCCTCCCGGTACAAGGGTAGGAGCAGGCGATTCTCGCCGTCGGTGTGGGTCATCAAGTACTTGCCCTTCCGGTGCAAGGCCTCGCCATAATCGCGCAACGGCGGTAGGATGTATTTCTTGAAGAAGCCAGGATAGGTGATCGAGTCGTCGTAGTTGGCGCCCAGCAGGATCACCTCGGCCGGCGAGTCAGCGGCAATGGCCTTAATGCTCCGATAGAACGGCTCCATTTGTTCCGCCAGCCGCTCAACTTCTGACGGGTAGTCATGCAAGGCGTAGAAGAACTGCTCGATCGTCATCAGTTCCGCCATGATGTGGTGGATGGGGCAGGCCCGGTTGCTCGCCCAACCGACCACGATTCCCCGCTCGCCCATTCGCTCGCAGGCCGCCTGATATCCGGCCCACTTCGGCTCGACTTTCAGGTGCGAGAAGATGTAGCCCACCGCTGCGAAGTCGCGCGGGTCGCGGATGGCATGCTCGCTCACATAGGGGTCAGTGGCGCCTGCCTGAAGCATCTCGTCGGTGAAAACGGTGGTGGTGCGGACTGTGCCAGCCGGAGTGTGATACTCAACCCTGGTTTCTCGGCCGCGACTCAGCACGCGCCGCTCCACGCCCTCCAGGGTGACTTTGAAGGGGAGAACGGGAAGACGGAAGATCCCCAGCGCGCGGTGCACCCCATCCTCCTCCGGGCAGTCGGAGAAGTCGGGGACCTTGGCATAGTAGCCCACCCCCAGCCGGTCCGCGATTTCCATGAGACTGAGACCACGCAATTCGGCGGGGAGAGTGCCGTTGCGGAGCCGCGCCCGATACCAGAACTCCAGCCGCGGGACAAAGGGCAGGCGATCGGGTGCCTCGCCCCGAAGCGCCGCCAAGATACGCTGGCGATCGGTCATGCGCCGCGCTGCGTCCCGCAGTTCCGTTCGAGCGCTCACGTGGATGTCTCCTCTCCGGTCGGTGGCGAGAGTATTCCGCTGAATCGTTGCCGTGTCCAAGCCGGGGACGCCGCCTTGGCCCTCGCGCCCGGCGCGGATACTAGCACGACCTTCCGGCAACAGCCAGCAGGGGCGGTTAGGGATAGCGCAGAGAGTGACGCGTCAGGCCGTGCCGCCAACACGTTTTACCTTGCCCGCGCTCGAAAATCGGCCGACACCAACTCACCCGGCATGCCCTGCCCGACCGCTGAAATCCGCAGGCTCGGGGCATCATTTTCTTGCGCTTTATGGTAGACTCTGCGCGCACCAAAGGTTCTAATTCTCCTGCCATGGTTCAAACGACTGAGGCAAAACAAAAGCTGCGTGAAATCTGCCGCATTGCGGCGCGCGTGTTTTACGAGAAGGGTTACGATGGCGCGTCCATGCAGGACATCGCGGAGGCCGTCGGCCTCACCAAGGCGGGGCTTTACCACCATGTGGGCAGCAAGGACCGGCTGCTTTTTGAAATCATGAACTACGGCATGGATATCCTGGACGAGACGGTGCTCCAGAAAGTCAAGGATATTGCCGACCCCCGCGAGAAACTGCGCCAGACGATCATCGGCCACATTGACCTGGTGGTGCGCGCCCGCGACCAGGAGATCACCGTGATCCTGCACGAGAACCGCTCCCTCACCGGGCCGCTGCGCAAGAAGATCAACGTGCGCAAGAAAGCTTACATTGAATATATCGAGGGTTTGATCGCGCAGGTGCAAGAACAGGCGGGCGGCAAGGTTTTGCTCTCTCCCCACCTCGCGGCGTTTGCCGTGCTGGGAATGGTGAACTGGCTGTACCAGTGGTATCGCCAGGAAGGGCCCGTCAAGCAAGCCGAAATCTCCCAGGCCTACGTCGATTTCTTTTTCCGGGGATTGCTCGGCGCATCTTAGCGCGCGGGGCCGCGATCATGGGTTTTTTTGATCGTCGTGGTTCTTGTGCTGCCGCCGCGACTCCGTTCTCGGACGCGCTCACCGGCACTTGACCAGCGCAACGAGGACGAGGTGTCAAGCTCGCCACGTTGTCGCTTCCGTGCCAGCGTCCCGTCTGGATCATTCCAAATAGGAGAAAAGAATCGTCTATGGGAAATCCCACCGTGGCCTTCCAGGGTGAGCGGGGCTCGTTTAGCGAGGAAGCGGCGTACAAGTTGTTAGGATGTCGCATCCGCGTGCTGCCCTGCGAAACCTTTGCAGCGATTTTCCAAAGTGTTGTGAGCGGCAAGACGCGGTACTGCCTGGCGCCGATTGAAAATACTCTTGCCGGCTCGGTGTATGAGAACTACGACCTCCTGCTGGCGAACGACCTGCACATCGTGGGAGAAGTCAACCTGCGCATTGTGCACAACCTCATCGCCTTCCCGGGAACCACGCTGCAGGACCTGCGCCAGGTTTACTCCCACCCCGTGGCGCTGGCGCAGTGCAGCAAGTTTTTCGAGCGCCACCCGAACGTCGAGAAGATCCCTTTTTACGACACGGCGGGAAGCGTCAAGATGCTGGCCGAACGCCGCATGCGCGGGGCGGCGGGCATCGCCAGCCGTATCGCGGCGTCGGTATACGGCGCGCGCATCCTACAGACGCACCTCGAAGACCATCATGAGAACTACACCCGCTTCCTGCTGCTCTCGAAAACCTCCGCCGTTTCACGGAAGGCCAGCAAGGTCTCGATTGTCTTTTCGACGCGCAACGTGCCCGGGGCGCTTTACAGGTGCCTCAGCGTTTTTGCCCTGCGCGACATTGACCTGAGCAAGCTCGAGTCACGGCCCCTGCGCGGCCGCCCCTTCGAATACTTCTTCTACCTGGATTTCATGGGCCATGTAAAAGCAGAGCCCTGCCGGAACGCCCTGGCCCACCTGGGCGAGGTCACAAACTTCCTGCGCGTCCTGGGCTGCTACGAGAGCGCTAAACGCTGAATTGGCGCGCCAGTTGTCCGTGGTCGGTTGTCCGTTGCAGGTCGTCGGCTACATGTGTTCATAGCTACTGACGACTGACTCGCCGCCGAGGGAGCGCAGCGCCGTCATCCTGAGCGAAGCGCAGGATGTGTTTGGAGCGAACCGAAGGACATCAGGATTCTTCGCTACGCTCACAATGACAACTCAAGACGCGGCCCCCAATCAGACACTGGCTACTGACAACTGACTACTGCGCTTACCACCCCAGCGCGTAGCGGCCGCCGCGCACGTCGGCGCCACCCCGGATGACGCCCGTGGCCGCATCGTATTCCACCAGGGTAGGCGCGGTCGGGTTGCTCCAATCGCCCTCGACATTCAGCTTATGCCCGCGCGCCCGGAGCGCCTCGAGAACTTTCTCCGGAAGGCGCTTTTCCACGTCGAGCAGCAGAGGCTGGTCGGAATGATCGTCAAAGGAGCTATACATCGCTTGGGAGTTGAAGCGTGGAGCTTCCACGGCTTCCTGCGGGTTCATCCCGAATTCCACCACATTGAGGAAAATCTGGAGAAGGGTCTGGTCCTGGCTGTCTCCTCCCGGCGTTGAAAACGCCAGCCAGGGCTTACCGTCCCTGAGCGCCAGGGTGGGCGTCAGGGTGATGCGCGGCCGCTTGTGGGGCGCGAGCTGATTGGGGTGGCCGGGCGTGAGGACAAAACTCTGCGCCCGCTGGGTCAGGGGAATTCCCGTATCACCCGCAATCACTGCCGGAATCCACGCCCCGCTGGGGGTGGCCGAGAAGAGGTTTCCGGCCTTGTCGATCACATTCACGCAGGTGGTGTCCTGGTGCTCGCCGTTGCGTTGTGACAGGCGCGCTCGAACAAAATCCCGCGGCGCGCGCGCCTGCAAGTGAGCTGGGTCGCCGGGGAGGTGCTCAGCGGACGCTTTGCCGGCAGCGATGAGCGGGCGCCGCAGGTTGGCATAATCCTTGGAGATGAGCAGCGCGGGGATGGGGCTGAACTCCGGGTCGCCGTAGTAGGCGTCGCGGTCGGCATAGCCGAGCTTCATGGCTTCCACCACGGTGTGGACATAGTCCGCGGAGTTGTGGCCCATCGACTTCAGGTCAAAGCCTTCCAGGAGATTCAGGTTCTCAAGGAAAACCGGGCCCTGCGTCCAGAAGCCGCATTTGTAAACGTCAATGCCGCGATACCGGGTGGAGAGGGGTTGCTCGATCTTCGCGCGGTAAGCCGCGAGGTCGCCTTCGCGGAGCAGGCAGCCGGCTTCCTTGCAGAAATCGCTGAGGCGCCTGGCAATGGGACCGCGGTAGAAGTAGTCGCGCACCCCCTCGATGGCTGCCTCGCGGCCGCGCCCGGCGTTCTGCTTTTCCGCTTGCGCCATGCTCTGAAAGGTTCGAGCGAGGTCGGCCTGCACGAAGAGTTTGCCCTCCTTCGGCAGCCGTCCGCCGGGCAGATATACCTTTCCCGTGGCGGGCCACGGCTCATAGACGGGGCGGGTGCGCTCCATGGCGTGGACCAGGTGAGCGTCGAGCGGGAAGCCCTGGGCCAGTTCGATCGCCGGCTGGATGACTTCGCCGAAACTCATCGTCCCGTACTTTTCCAGCGCCAGGAGGATGGAATCGACGGCGCCGGGAACAATGGCGCTGAGGGGACCGAATGCCGGGATGATTCCTTCGCGAGCGTCGTGAACGGTGGCGATGTGGGGCAGCCGGGGGTCGTCACGCCGCAGGCGCTCGTAAAACTCCACCGTGGCGAGCTCGGGCGCAACCCCAGCTCCGTTGATGGCGATCACCGGCCCGTCCTTCATCTTGATCAAAATGGGGCACTCCCCGCCTGCGCCGAAGCTCGTCATCTCGACGACCGAGGCTGCGAAGAGCGTGGCCACGCCGGCGTCCACGGCGTTGCCGCCCTTTTGCAGGATGCGCAGGCCGGCCTCCGCCACCAGCGGATGGCCTGCGGCCACCACGCCGCGTTTGCCCATCACCAAAGGTTTCATGGTGACGGCGCCGTCCAGCGCGCCGGGAAACAAGACAGCGGCGGCAAGCGCCAGCAGGAAAGATTTTGCGAGCCAGGCGGAAATAGTCATCGTACTTCCTCCCCCACGGAAGTCATCCGCGCCTTCACATGCGGCGTCGGAATGCTGGCGAAAAAGGTGTGGCATGTCAAGCTGGCAGCCGAGCCGGTAGCGTCAAGCATTTTGTGTAAATTCCCTGAGGGGTTTTCTCTCCCAGGAGCGGTTCAAGTGACTGATGACGCCGAAGATGATGCGATCGCAGCTCGCCGGATTGGTGAAGCTGGACATGGGGC
>Ga0315279_10003741_pt1 | contig 20886 bp, 11 predicted proteins | sample YL17G06_20_MG_FD_203694 | JGI IMG/M metagenome (GOLD analysis project Ga0315279, IMG submission 203694) | Sediment microbial communities from Yellowstone Lake, YNP, Wyoming, USA - YL17G06_20 | ecosystem: Environmental > Aquatic > Freshwater > Lake > Sediment | place: USA: Wyoming | collected... | reverse complement strand
ATCATGCCCGTCGGCGTAAAGCACGTCGAACATGAAAAGGGAGACAGGGTAATCTTCAATCGCCTGCTTGATCTCATACTTACGCCTTCGATGCATAAGCTCTTGAAAAGGACGCATTTCACCAGTGGCAGGATTGACAGCAACGCATTCACCTTCGAGAATAGCGTTTCTTGCCTTAACACATTTTTTGAAAAGCTCAACCGCGTCTGGATACTGATTCGAAATGGTCTCTAGACGCCTAGAAAAAAGCGTTACCTCGTCGCCTTTCTTATGAGCTTGAATACGTTCACCGTCATACTTGTATTCAGCTGCGCATTTGCCGCCGAGCTTGTCCAAGATTTCTTCTGGCGACGAAAGCCTTTCTGCGAGCATAGGTCTTATCGGTTCACCGACCAAGACCCGACACCTTACCCTTTACCCGAAAAACTTGATAACGCAATAGAAACTTCACAAGCAGTTTTTGGGTTCTGGACTTCTAACGTAGCGAATAATCAAGACACAAGAGATGTGTTTAATTGGGAAATCTCTGCCTCTTACCACAAGAAACCCAGAAAACCCATCTACGTTTTTGCAGAGAAAGGCGTTCCCGCTCCTATGATGATAGATTACATCACGGTTTAAGCTACTTATGACCCGATGGGTCAAGAGACTCTGGATAAGATGGTTGACAGAGTGCAGGAAATGGCTTCTGCTTTCAAAGAAATTGAAGACAAAGGCAAAGTGGCTTTCACGATAATAATGGGAATATTGGGCTTAGGATTGTTGTTCACTGCATTGTCAAAAGATTAGTCTTTCTCCTCGGATTCAAGCCATTCTTAGGTTTTGCCTTTATAACATAGAATGCGATATGCCGCAAAAACAAAACCAGAAAAAGGTTTAGTCCCCGTTGCAGACTTTGAATTTATCTCTGCTCTTTTTCCAGCTGAGGCAGCATGGAAGAAGCTGCGTTTCTTGGTAGCAAGAGTCAGAAAGAGTCGCAATGATCAAACATATTATGAGTGGTTCGAATACCTCTACAATGAAATGAAGAAAAGAGAGCAACGACAATAGAGGTTTCCTCTAACACTATTTTTAAGCCAGTTTGACCCATCTATTCGTTAGAAGAAAACGGTCATATTAAGACGGAGTTCCGGAGAAGTCGCCAGTTTTGTTGTTCTTACTTAAGAACAATGATTTTTCCGCGGCAAATACGTTCCTTCTAGGGCTCTGAGGATCTGTGGTTTCCTGATGCAGCCAAAGCTCTATGTGTTCTGGAAAAGGAAACTGATGGACAGGCTGGCTGTCATTCGTGCCAGCCGAAGTTTGCGCTGGTTCGGGCTAGGTCTTGAATGTCGATTTTTGCGTCGTTGGTTATGTCGGCGTTTGGCGTGTGCGGACACGTTGAACAGGTAACGGTGTGCCAGTACTGGCCGTATCTTGGGTCGTTTGGATCGTTGACTCGCCGGCTGCCGAAGGCTGCTGAGACTCTGGCTAGGTCTTGGATGTCGCATTTGCCGTCACCATTAATGTCGCCCAAATGAGAAATGATTACAGTGCCATCAGACAACGTGTTGTCACCTGTGCTTGTTTCGCCCTGGACGGGCCAAGCATAAGCGCTTACCGTGTAGTTGCCATAAGCAAAGCCAGAAGTGTTCCACGTGAAGGTTAGGGTTGTGAAGCTTTGGCTTGTTAGGGTGAGAGTCTCTGTTTGGATAGCTGTGGTGTTGGCGTAGACTGTGACGTTGAAGGTTGCAGGCTGGTCGCCTTGATTCCCAACTGTTACGGTCATGTTCATGGAGTAACCTTGGCCTACGACGGTTTTAGAGGGTGTAACGCCGGTTACGGCTATGTCTACTGTGCCTATCACACGGATTGTTCCGTCGGAGCTGATGATTGGTCTTATCTTGTTTCCGATAGGGTCAATCAGATCTAAACCTGAGAGGTGCAGGGTGGAGTTTCCTCCTGCGAGAGGTTGGAATGTTATGGCTGCAAGTGTTCCGCTTCCGTCTTCTCCGTTCGTTATGGTCCCAAGTTGTATGCAGGCCAAGACTACTCGTCCGTGGGTGGAGTTGTAGTTGTCGTTCAGTTCCTCAGGCCAGAACCATGTTGATGCGCCTCCTTTCGTCAGGAAGTTCCCTTCAGTGGCTGTTACACTGTGCAGTATACTTTTTACGTAGTAAAGCGAGAATTCCCAACCTGACACGTTTAGTGCTTGGGTGATGCTCACGTTTATCGTTACTGCTGTTTCGTTGAACTGTACTTCGGTCCACGAAGGATCCACGTACATCGTCGGCGTGGATAGTTCTACGGAACGAGAAGTGAATATGGGTAACAAAGAAAAGAACGTTAATGCTATTAACACGCAGGAATATGCTTTCCCCAACTCCTCTCTCACCTACTTAGATTGTTTGAGCATGCGATATTAAAATGTAATGGAACAAAGTTCTACAACGATACACTGTGTGGGCCACACACGGATATTCTCATGACGGGCTGATGCGAACTCCAAAATGGCAGCAAAAAAGTCCAGTGTTACAACGATATATCTAGATATTAATAGAAAATGAGGGGAAAGATTACGCTTCGTTAGTGCGCGTGCTATAGCTCGGTCTGCTGTGAGATCGTAGACACTGGTTTGGAGGGAAAAATGAAAATGATTGCGGATAAATTATGTAGACATCATCGACGAGGAAACGGTTTCGATCCCACTCAATCCTTCTTCTTAACAAATAAAAAAAGGGGATGTTTTGTTTCTTTGTTCTAGTTGTGTTTATGGATGTGGGTGCCAGTGATTTGCGACCAATACAAGGTCGATTATGTTCACGTAGCCGTCGAGGTTCACGTCGTAGGGGCTGCCAGGTGTTACCCAGACTCCTGGGTTGTACGTGGCGGCAAGCAGTCTCAGATCACTTAGGTCAACGTAGCCGTCAAAGTTCAGGTCGCCAGGCAGTGGCACATACTTGTAGGTAGCGTCCATGCTGTTTACAATCGGGGCGTTGAATGTCTGATACTTGACACCTACTAGATCGCAGAGGCAGCTTAGATAGCTTAGTGACTTTACGAATGCAATCGGGCCCGCTTGCATTGGATTATTCCAGAACACTTGGTTCATGACTTTGAACTTCACACTGAACAGGGTCCCATTTCCATTACCCAGCGGCGATGATGCGTCTTCTGTTGCGTATACGTAGATTCTGCCAATGCCCTTGTTGAAGCTGTACCCGCGTTGGATGAACGTGGGTCCGGCCAAGTAGTCGCCGAAGGTGACGTTCACTGGCTCGATGTAGCCATTTGGATAGTCGATGACTATGTAGAAGTCTTCGATGTGAAGTCCAAATTCGATCTTCACGAATACGTCAAAGAATGACTGTGGGTTGTTTGCGTTGATAGTGATTGTAGCAGGATCCATCTTGACTACTGGTTGCGGTGCACTTATAGTGTATGTTGCCGGCGGATAGATTAGCTCCGGAGTCATAATCACGTCGCCTGTGCTGTTTGTCACTTGTGTTGGGTAGTATGTGCTGAAGCCGATTGGAGTGCTGTAGGTGGTTGGATAGCATGGGTCTACTTCGATGTGGAATGTCAGTTTTACAATCGGTTTGGAGCCTTGGAAGTCAGCTGCGCCGTTGATGGCTGTCGCAGTGAACCAGTAGTAGTCCCAACCAAACGCAGAGAAGTTTTCGCTTTTGGCGAGGAACCAGTTGCCTGTGCCCCAGAGGGCGTTAAGTTCTGGTGTATACTCGACTGCTGTCAGTTTAATGAGGGTTGAGTTGTAGTATATGTGGAAGTCGATGGCTTTCAAGTCTCTTTGGCGCTCTGCAAGGAAGTTTGCAGCGTAAACGGTGACGTTGAAGTATGTGCATGCAGCAGGCGCAGTCTTCGGTGTAGTGAACGGGGCAATGTACAGCGTCGTTACGTTCCAGTACTCACCCTTTACTGAGTGCCAAGTGCTTAAGCTACCGCCATCCAAATAGAATGGGTTGACGCCTATTCCTAGTGATACAGCTGCTGCGCCTCCAGCGCTGTCCCAACACTGCTTGAAGACCCAATTCGGTGAGACGCTGGCTGCAAAGCCGAAAAGCCCGCCGAAACCAGCTGGGTACCAGTTAAATCCTGCTTGTCCGCCCATGTTAGGAAGCGGCAACGTGTCCCATTCCACATAGAAGTATTCCTTGTATTTGGCCGTTACGTTGAGCGGTGTGTTCAAACCTGCATATGTTGCGTAGCGCCAGCCAGTCCCGTTAATGTTTCCATTAGTCCAAGGCCCTCCGTTGTACCACCATCCATAGTAGCTAGTGTCAAACTGCCACATGTATTTGCCCGCAACTAGTACCGCCACATCTGGAGCCCAGAATGTGACTGATGCGCCTGAGTCAAACCAGCCACTGATTGGTGGAGGTCCGCTGACAGTAGAGCCCTGTATTACCACTGTTGGGGTTGGCAATGCGGATGGATCGGTGTCGAGTTTCACGAAGTATTGCTGTTGGTAGCGTGCCGTAAGGGTCTTGGCTCCCCACACGTAGTAGCTTATTCCCATGCTGGAGCTGTAGAATACGTTGTTCTCATCCCACCAAGCCCATCTCAACTGCATGCCTGCGCCCTGCGATATTGGTGTGCCGGCTGGAGGCGAGAATGGAACGGTGCTACCGGTCTTGTAATACCCGCTGAGTGCGCTGACTCCTGACAAGCCGCCGATGTTGTCGTTGAAGGTCAAGTAGTCCTCTTCATAGTAGTAGGCTGTCATGTTGACAGGTCCCCCGCTTACAAGGACGTTGATGTTTTGGCTGTTGCTGTAGAATACATCATTCTTGTTCCAATAGTAGAATTTCATCCGCCACCCAGCTCCTGTACTGCCTAGCGTTGGAGCTGACAGGGGTACGGATATGCTGTTGTTGACCCATTGCGCTCCACTGTAAGGCCCGAGGCCATAATAGATTCCGTCGTAGTACTCATAGGACATCCACTCTATGTAGTATTGTACATACCACAGCGCATTCGCGGTCTTAGCACTGTTCATGAGGATGCCATTGCTAGAAGCAAAGTTTGATCCGCTTGCATCACTCGACCAGTGGTCAAAGAACCAAGTCACACCGTAACTGATCCATTGACTGCCAGAAGTTAGGCCTGCAAAGGCAGTTGAGCCTGCAGTTTTCCAACCCTCTCCGGACGTCGGGAGGCCGTATGGACTGTTCACTTTCAGATAGTAGTATGTGTCGTAGACCGCAGTGACATTGACGTAGTCTCCCGCAGCGGGGGTCAAAATAGATGGAAAAGTCTGCACAAGGTTGCTGCTAATAGTGGTTCCGTTTTCTTCCCAATGGTTGAAGTTCCATGCAGTGTTCCAGAAGCCGCTGACGTTGTGAAGTACCTGGAATACGGTGGTTATTGGTCCTGACCAGCTTACAGGATAGTCGCCTGTTCCTACTATGGTATAGTAGGCGCTAATATCAGGGCTCGTGAAGATGGCCAGATGCCAAGTTCCATCACTCATAGCTTTGGGTACGAAGTTGAAAGCCAATCCGATTGCACTGACTAGAAGCACGAACACAACTAAAGTCGATATTAACTTCTTCATTTTGTCTCTTTTCTCCTTCCTCTATTTCAGTTTTTTTGCCGAAAGAATACTCCAGCTTCCGAAATATGTCGGAAATCAGAATATCCTTTCAGGGTTAATGTTTAACCACTTGGTTATATATAAACTGTGTGGAAAATAGTTCTATTGTGTACACTGCATAGGCCACTTATGGATAATTGTTGTCTGCAGCACTAGCTCTATGGAACTAATCTCCTTTTCTTAGAGCTTTGGGCGTGTTCGGCGCTGAAGGGGCATTCATCCCAGGTTTTTGGAGGATGTTGGTCGTAATATACGACGTTTTTTCTTTTCCAGACTATGTAGGGAATTGTCATTAGCATATTTTCCAATGATTTTCCAAATCTCTCGTCCTGTTTTATCTCCCCTATTTCCTTTGAAATAGGCTCCTCAAATTCGGCTAGCTCAAGAGCCTCGTCAATAGTGCTTTCTGGCATTAAGACATTGATACATTGAGCCCAGAAGCCATTCCAGCATAAACATTCACATTCTAAGCATATTGGTGTCTCATTTCTTGGCACAGTCTCACCTCCTCGTGTTTCTTTGTCGCCTTTTCTTTTGTGTTTTTTGTCACTTTTCGATTTCCTAGTAATGCTTTTTATTAGGCGGGGAAGGTTGTACCTGATGAATTTTCGCGCGCCGCGCACTGGCTTGTTCCACGTGAAACGATCAGCTCTTTTTATCTTCCAAGCCTCAAATTTCGTTTCAGGCTCAACTTCGAGCGCATTCAAATACTCCTCAAGGAGTTTGAGGATTTCAGGCTTAGTCTCTCGATGTCTGTCCAAGCGCGCCATAATACGCTTTCTTAAGGAGGCAAGATTTCTGGGGAAGTCGACTTCTTTAGTGATGTTTTGCGATTGATTGGTTATCAAACAGATCGATCTTATCGATCAGATGAATAGCGCTAACACAAATTAGATACGTCAAGGACTGTTGAATGGATTGAAACGGCCGTAAAGAAAACCGCGCGCGGTGCGCGCTCGGATCCGATTAAGGTTTCTATGCACCCCCTCCCACCCCCTCTTTACGGCCTGAACCGTATTCGATTTAAGGCAAGCCATCCCAAGCAGCTTCTCCACTATGCCCGGTGAGATCGGCTACGGTCTAACCTGAGGAGTCTGAACCAGTAACAAGTGAGATCGACAGCAATCCAAATGACGGATTTCACATGGCTTAAAAGTGAGAACCTCTACACTCTGACATCTTTCTATCAGGAGCTGGAAGTCTTCTCGGTCCAAAACATTTAGCGTCCTAATTAATGCGATGTAGGTGGCAGTAATAGATGCCTTTCGTAGAGTATATGCTGAAGGAGAGGATCGCAGCGACCATTATCGCGGAGGGCTAACGCTCGCGTGAGGGCTGCTTTGTCGACTTGTATTTTTGTTTATAGTAAGCTATGAAAACCAGAGCCAGGCAGTCTCAACAAACTTAGTATATATACTATCTCTAGACATCCGCCCCGCCCTCCATGATGACGTAGGCACATTACAAAATATGCGTTGGTATCGAAGACTGCGCTAATTCAAAGATTCAACGAAAAGAAGAGTTAATATGTTCATCCAATTCAATATAATCGTAAATCAACAGAAGTGTGATGAGACTGAAGAAAGCACTCTGTATAGTCCTTGTCACTTTCGCAGTGACATTCTTTATAATCGGTGCCTTACGTTTCAGGGCCACGGCAAATCCTTACTCGCCAGTTCACAACATCGACACGGGTTTGGACTACGCGACTATCCAAGAGGCGATAAACGCTCCTGAAACCCTAGATGGACACGCAATCACGGTTGATGCTGGAACCTACTATGAAAATGTGGTTGTGAACAAAGCGCTTTCGCTTGTTGGAGAGAACAAGTTCAACACAGTTGTCGATGGAAACGGCACTGGAAGCGTTTTCGTCCTAGCCGCAGAGAACATCAGCATCGCAGGCTTCACCGTACGAAACGCAGGGGGGCGCGGCATCTACGTGTTTCTTTCAAGCGGCGGAAACATAAGCCATAACATCTTTTCAAACGTCAGCTATGGAATCTGGCTGAGCGGATCCGCGGACACCCTCATTACAGGAAACAACCTACTTCAAGCCAAGCACGTCGGAATCATCATAAGTGATTCCAGTGAAATCACTCTCTCAAACAACAACGTGACGAACAACGAATTCGGGATAGCCCTCATAGGCTCTGGCAACAGCATCCTAACTGGCAACAATGTTTCCTCAAACAGCATAGATGGCATCTACTTCTTCTCCTCAGACGGCAACATCGTTCAAAGCAACACCATCTTCTCGTGTAACGGATCCGGAATCTGGCTGAGCGGATCCTCCAACAACCTCATCACAGGAAACAACATCTCACTAAACAATCCGGACGGAATTCACATGGAAAATTCAAACAGTAGCATCATTCTCCACAACAACATCATCAACAACACTAAATCATTAACCAGCATCAACTCAACAAATTCACTGGACGACGGCATCGAGGGCAACTACTGGAGCGACTACAACGGGACAGACGAGGATCAAGACGGCGTAGGGGATGCGCCCTACGCAAGCGATCAAAGCAACAGGGACAACCACCCACTGATGGGAACATTTTCTGAATTCACCACTACTAGAGAAGAGCAAACCTACAACGTTCACACCATTTCTAACTCCACAATCTCTGGCTTTGGTTTCAACCTCATGGAATACACGATAAACTTCAATGTCACCAGCCCCGCTAACGCTTCAGGCTTCTGCAGAATCATGATCCCCGGAACATTGATTGTGCGACCATACATCACGCTCGTCGACGATGAAAAAGTCAATGCAACCTTGCTTCTGGTCTCAAACGCTACGCAGGCCTTTATATATTTCACATACATCGTCGGCACTCATGAAGTTACGATATCTTCAGAGCCCTTCTATGACCTGCTCAGAAAATACAGCAGCCTGCTAGCGGCCTTGCGAGACTTGAACTCGACATACAACCAGTTATTGAGTGCTTACAGCGGACTTCTCGAGGACTTCGGAGGCTTGAACCAAACGTATCAGGAGCTACTAGTGCAATATCACAACTTAAACATGACTTACAACGACGTACTCGGTAACTACACGGAACTTCAACATAATCACAATTCTCTACAAATCAATTATAACACTCTTTTAGGACAATACGATTCACTGAACTCCACGTACAACAACCTGTTAGCGTCCTACAATGGATTGGAATCAGAGTATAATATAGCATCGAGCGAACTAGCGAGCATCAAAAACCAAATGACTATCTTCACAGTCACAACAATAACGGAAACAATAGTTGTGCTCGCACTGATTCTACTTGGCATCAAATACCACGGTATGCTAAACAAGCAGAAGAAAGACATTGAGGCATACAAACGACAGCTGGAAAAGATTAGCCATCTTGAAGGTGCACGTGCACGTTTCGCGGAAGACGTAAGAAAACGGAAAGCAAAAATCGAACAGTTCGAAAAGAAATATCACGTAAGTATTCGACCGCCGAGCACGCTTGAAGAGATCCTCGAAAGCATAAAGTTGAAAGAGAAGACGGCGAAGGAAGAAGCTTAGCCGGCCAGTATAGTCTTAACCAATTGGTTAACGATACTCTTCCATTTTAAACGGCGAGCCTCTGACATTAGTTTGGTGCAAATGAAGTCTGTGACTTTTGCCGTCTCAAAAGGCGGCGTGGGAAAATCGCTCATCACAGCGAATGTCGGCGCAGCCTTAGCTGAGAAAGGTAAAAAAGTCATTCTGGTTGAAGGTGACCCGAACCACCCCATACAAGTAATTCTGGGGGTCGACGTATCCTCTAGAGGTCTTAAGCTTGATGAAATCGTAAAAAGAGATATGAAAATCGAGAAAGCCGTGTATCCCACAGATGTACACGGCTTATACTTCATACCTTCAGGTGTTTCATTGCAAAGCTATTTTGAGATGAACCCCATCAATTTTGCTAGAAAACTCACCAGCTTGGAGGCTGATTTCGTTTTCATTGATGTCCCATTTCCCCTAGGAGAAGCCGCATTCTTATCATTAGGCATTTGCGAATATTTCATGATTATCCTAACGGAAGATGAATTCGTTTTGTGCGTCGAATCCGCCATAGACACTATCCGCCTGGGCAAATACCTTCTCAAATGCGTTCCCCTTGGCTTCATATTAAACAGAATCAAAACACCTGATAGGTTCAAAAAAGACTTCGTCAAAGACCTTGAAGACCTCCTTGAAATCCCCTGTAGAGCAAAAATGGGGGAGGATGCGGAAGTTTCAAAGTCTTATGGAGGAGTGGGAACTCAAAAAGCCTTTCTGGCGTATCAGAAATGCAGAGGAAGCGAATTTACGAAAAGCATTGATGAGATAGCGACTTTCCTTCTGGGTGAACTTCCAAAACCAGAAAAGCAGGACGCCATTGGGTTGATTGAAGAACTAACTAGATCATCAAAGTCGTGAGAACCGCTATCTCAAACAAACTTTATCATCATTCTCCAGAGTTTAACCTTCTTCTTCTCATCTTCCGTCAGACGGCCGTAAACTTTCTCCGACTCACATTGAACAACAAGAGATTCGAGACGTTTTCTTTCTTCTTTAACCAGCCTAGGTCCTATTTCTTGAACCTTACGCACCAGCCTCGCGGTTTCACTGAACACCACTCCAACCAGCAACAGGTTACCGATATCGTTCTCAAGTTGCCCCAAGATTCTTTCCACCCTTTCTTTCCCCTCCAACAAATAGATGGTTTTCCTCGCATCAGGCTTCTCGGTGAAAATTCCAGACTCGCGTCGAACCAATCCTGCATCTTCCAGTTCCTTCATGTGCTTGAGGACCCCTGGCAGCGTAATCTTCCGACCGAAATCCCGTTCCAACTCTTTGGCAATATCTGACAATGACCTGCACTCGAATTGCAACAGTAACCGCACTATTCCCCTTCTGACTTCACTCTCAAAGACATGCAACAACTTCCAAGAATCAAACTCCCACTCTGAATCACTCAATTCAGGAACACCTGATACAGAATTCGGTCGTTAGACAAGTTAAATGTATTGCTCCACCAAGAATCATATACTCGACGGTTAAAGGTTTCAGTTTCCGCCAATGTTAACCGTCCTGTAAAGAATGGAAAGCCTTACTATACCCCTTCATATTCAGCTTACAATGTCTCTCTTTCCTTCCTCGGTCTGCTCCGCCAAGCTAGGCAGGAGCGGGCTTTCGAGGAAACCGCGAAAACTTTTCCTCAGTTTAATGGACCATGAAGCTAGAATCAATTGCCCGCGCTCGTTTCTGCTTTCAACTTAGTTCATGGTACAAGCTCTATCACAAGGAGAGATTGCTGCCGTTAGGGATCCCAGGAAAAGCTGGATACGAGCGCACATGAATGACGATGGGATGGAAGATTAATATACTTAAGATCTAGAACAGCTGGATAGCGCATGTGTGTTTCAATGTCAACCAGGTTTGCCAAAGTTTTCAAATATTCTGTACTCATAGTTCTTTTGGTAGTGCCCCTTAGTAAGACAGTCGATGCAGAGTCAACGCGTGTTTTTCTAGATCCACCCAGCCAGACTGTCGGCTCTGTGGGGGATTCTTTCACTGTTAACGTGAGCATAGCTGACGTATTTGATCTACACGGTTATGGGTTTGAGCTATATTACAACTCAACGTCGATGGACGGGACGCGAGTTGCTGAAGGTTCTTTTCTTAGAAGTGGAGGCCAAACTTTCTTCCTCCCCAGTTTAACCTACCATTATAATTCAACTCATGGTGTCGTAGAGGTTGCCTGTGCTCTTCTAGGCAATGTGTCAGGTATGAATGGCAGTGGAGTGCTCGCAACAATAGAGTTCAAGTCCCTCGCTGCAGCCAACTCTGCTTCTCTGCGTTTGACAGATGTAAGACTTGTCAATTCTACTGCCTCTCTGATTCCCAATGAAGTCTCTCATGGAATGGTCACTGTTGTTCCCGAATTTACATCACTGATAGCATTTTTAGCTTTGATCGCTGCTTCACCGTTCACTGTTCTCATCGAGAAGAGAGCCAAACGCAAGGTCGAGAATTTCAACTCATAGCGACTGTGCGGGGCATTGATTTCGCGAATCCACCCTTTTCTCGTCTGGTCCTTAGTGCAAGGCGCGCGTTTAGCACAGGGATTAGGAGAAAGTAAGAAGTGAAGAAATCTCTCGGGTCTCAGACATCACATGACTCTTCTCGATGCCAGAAAAGAATCTAATCGAGCAATTGATAAATATCCTCAGAGACTAGATATTGTATGGATGGGTGGCCCTTGAAAACCGTTGCCGCGCTCCTTATTCTTATCCTGTTGATATCCGGCTCTACAATAACCTTTGGGAAAGCCAATTCTGAAGGTTCCCTTATGGACAGGGGGTCACAAGAACCCCTAGTGTACAGGGGATATGACAAAACAGGCGCTGCCAGTCCTACAATCTCTCCGGCTTCCAAGTCAATTATCCGTATCAATGACGGTAAAGGCGGGTCTGCAAGTGTTGTTATCGACAGTGAACTGAATCTCACTTGGACGACCGTTGGGTGTTCAACGATAATCAGCCTTCCTTTGGAGGCTAGAGACAAGATTGACGCAGACTTGTTGAATTTAACTGAGCTTGTGGCGGAAGGATACCTTCAAAACAACCAGACAAACGTTCTAGTGTCCTTCTCCAGCAGAACGATTCTTGAAAAGATGGAGGACAGTTCAGTTGCAGAAGACCTGTTCTATGGGACACAGAAGCTGTACACGAGCGAACAGGCTTATAGCAACATGAATCTTGTCTCGGCCAGCCTGAGCTACAGCACAATACTCGACCTAGCTGAAAGCTCACAGGTGGCTCACGTTTGGCTCGACCGCAAGTTCCACGTATGCCTGAATCAAAGCGTCCCATTGATCAAGAACCCGGCAGAATGGGCGAAGATAGAAGCGTCGCTTAACAGAAGCGTCAATGGCTCAGGAGTCAAAATAGCCGTTCTTGACACAGGGATAGACTCAAGTCACCCAGACTTCTACTTTCCGAACGGCACTTCCAAAATTGTTGGAGCAGTATCCTTCACAGGGGAATCTATCACTGACGGATACGGACATGGAACACACTGCGCGAGCATAGCAGCCGGAACAGGGGCAGCCAACCCAGGTCAATACGTGGGCGTTGCGCCAGGCGCAGCGCTCCTAAACGTCAAGGTTCTTGACAATACTGGAGAAGGACTTGAAAGCTGGATAATCAGCGGGATACAGTGGGCAGTGGACAACCACGCAAACGTGTTGAGCATGAGTTTCGGGTCGGATGATGGCGGTGACGGAACAGATCCTTTGTCAACAACCGTCAACTGGGCAACAAACCAGGGCGCAGTCTGCGCTGTTGCCGCAGGAAACTCAGGTGCGCTAGGAATGTACGCTATTAACGCGCCTGGAGTCGCAGAGCTAGCAATAACGGTCGGGGCATCCGACAAAACAGACGTTGTCGCCAGCTTCAGTTCGCGTGGACCTACAAGCGACTACCGAATAAAACCAGACGTAGTAGCGCCTGGAGTTAACATAGTCGCCGCGCGCGCCAGCGGCACAAGCATGGGAACACCAGTTTCCCAGTACTACACAATGGCATCCGGGACTTCCATGGCAACCCCCCACGTAGCAGGCGCTGCAGCACTGCTTCGAGACGCTCATCCTTCATGGAACCCTGCGAGGATAAAAATGGCACTGGCAAACTACGCTCAGAACATAAGCGTGTCAGACCAGGGTACATACAAGTCCGCAAGCGTGCTGGACGAAGGAACAGGCAGGATAGACGTGTGTAAAGCCGCGAACGCTTCTGCTTTTGGAAACTCGAGTATAAGCTTCGGCAGAGTAGGCCTGAACGCGATTTACAGGCAGGTCTTTACCGTTCAGAATCTGGCCATCACAACTCTCAGCTTAGCTTTAGAGGCGAAAGCCTGGTACATCGATGATGGAACGCTTTATAACGTAGCATCGATGAACACGTCGACCCTCATCCTCTCCAGCGGTGCTACAGGAAAAGTTGAATTGAGCCTAAACACCGGCGGCACGTTGCCAGAAGGCTACTTTGAGGGAAGAATCAAGGCAACATTCGGGGACACAAGCATCAGAATATCATTCTTCTTCTGCATCATTTCACAACTGAACGTGAGAGCTGTGGACGAGAGCGGTTCAAAACTCATGGCTGCCTATGTCCTTATCGATGCGCAGACTGGAGAAGAAAAAGCCTCCTCAATCGAGAATTTCAGCGCTCAATTCATAATTTTCCATGGAACCTATATCGTTCAGGCCATGGACCTTTACGCATTGAACCCTCCTCTTTCAGACGCGAGGATTTCTTTCATCATCCACAAGAAATTCTCCATAGGCATCGGAGAAACGATGAATCTGCAGCTCTCATTAGCTTCAGCCAGCAAGCTCGAGGTACGAACCACGGACGTGCAAGCCTATCCTCTGTACCTGGTCAACAAGCAACTTCTCACGCCTTACCGCAGCATGGGATATCTTCGAGACATGGGTACACTGGCCAATCAGTACATATACCTGACGAACCTCAGTGAATACATCACTTCCCCATGCTTCTTCGGGTTCGAAGGTTTTCCCCAAGCCTACACTCACTGGGCACAAACAGGAATCCTGACCTCAGAGGTCGACGCCTACTTCATAGGCTGGGACCTGAGCACGTTTGGACTCTCAACCATTCCCAGCGCATTGAGTTACGTGAATTCAGAACTAGCCACATTCGAAATCGAAACCATGCTTCCCGAATCTTCTCCAACCTCAACGATATGGTTCAACCAGATTGCCGGAATGTGGCAGAGTGGATTCTGGCATGGATATGAAACCCACCCCGAAATCCGCTGGACAACACACATATTACCGTATCAGTACAAAACCCCTCCGACAGCAAGTTGGTCCCAACTCGAATGGTCATGCATGTACACCTTCTCAACCAGTCTCGGAGGTGCCCCTGAAAACTACGTTATACACAGGCACTTCCAACCAATCACCAAGGGCGAAAACGTTTCATACAGCATCGGAAAAACGCCGCTCCTGCCCCAAGACGTCGTAGATAGTCCTCCATATCTTGGAGGCGGTCTATACGTACCGTACTATCCCTTGCGCGTTGAAAGGAACTTGTTCATAACCAAAACTAACACGCAAGCCACAGAAAGACTTGAGGTTTTCAGGAACGGCGGCCTCATATCGAATGGCACGCGAGCTTGGGATCAAACTTCGATTCCAATCAGTCAATTCCTAAACTCCTACGGCTACGGTCTGTACAATTTTGTAGTCAAGACTGGAACAAGCTTCAACTACAGCTCACAAAACACTGCGGAATACACGATAAACTATATGAGCACTAGCACGGACCTCATTCCACCTTCAATAACAAGAATCGACTGTGAACCCTGCTTCACGAAAAACGATCACCAAGTGGAAATACAACTAGCTGATAACGTTGGAATTAGTAGTGTATCCCTCTTCTACTCTACGGACAACGGCCCATACCTTCCCGCAGCACTGACAAATCTTGGAAACAACTGTTTCTCTGCAGACTTGACGCTTCCTACAGGCGCTCAGAAACTATCTTCAATCGTTGAGGCATCCGATGGAAACGGCAACAAGATCCGGTTCACAACAGATCCTGCAGCCACACGCGGCTACGAAACACGCATAGACGCAAGCCTGACTGGAGGCACGATAGCGGGCAAATTAACGGTCATAGGTGGATCACTGCTCCAACCAGTCTATTTGAAGGTGAAATCAAACGGACAAACCATGTACACCCTGACTGATGCGAACGGAAACTTTGCGTTTAGCCTGCCTCCATCCTTCGGTTTTCAAATAGATATAGAAATGAGTCCCTTAGGAACCTACGATGGATCGGCCTGGGTCATAAACTTTTTGAGTGTTCAAACAGAACCGGCGGGTGTTGTATCAATTCCTGGCGGGGGCTGGTACATTCAGGCCACTGATGTCATGTTGACCGCTCCCGGATCTCTTGATCTCTCATCTAACACTCGGTACAGGTTTAGTTACTGGGACATTGATGGAATCTCACAAGATAGCGGGGTCAACCCCGTCACGGTACGCATGGACGTTAACCATACTGCAACTGCATATTACATAACGCAGTACTCGCTGCTTTTAACTCAAACAGGGCTTTCTTCAGACGCAACCGGTACCGTTGCCACTGTCAATGGTAATACGAAGTCATTAGGTGATCTTCCCTTTACTGTCTGGATTGACAGCGGCTCACCAGCCACGTACTCTTACAACGACATGGTGCTAAGCACTGTGGCTGGTAAAAGGGCTAAACAAGTGAGCGTCAATGGCCCGGTCTCACCTATCACCGTAACGGGCCCTATAACGGTCACGGGAAACTACAAGACGCAATACTACTTAACAGTGATCACAGATCCAACTGATATTGCAGCAATTCCTGGAGAAGGCTGGTATGACGAAGCAACATCCCAGATGCTTACAGCTCCGCAGGTCCAAAACTACCAGTTCAACTATTGGGATGTTGACGGAACATCACAGGGCAGCCAAGTTGACCCAATCACGGTTACCATGAACGCAGCTCACTCAGCAACGGCCCACTACACACCCACAACACCAATGAACATAGTCATAACCAACGTGACCGCCCTCAAAAAAATCGTAGGGCAAGGATTCTCCACACCCATAATTGTGACCGTTACAAACCAAGGCAACCATTCAGAAACCTTCAACGTCACAGTCTACGCCAACACCACAGCTATCCAAACAGAGACTCTCACCCTAACAAGCCAAAGCTTCACAACCCTAACCTTCACGTGGAACACTTCTGGCTTTGCCTATGGCAACTACACGATAAGCGCCTATGCTTGGCCCGTCCAAGGCGAAACAAGCACAGGTGACAACACGTTGTCTGATGGCACTGTAATCATTTCTCATGTGGGCGACATCACCGGTGACGGCAAATGCGACATCCAAGACCTGGCCAGAGTCTCAGCAGCCTTCGGCAGCCGGCGAGTCAACGATCCAAACGACCCAAGATACGGCCAGTACCGGCACACAGTCACCTGCCCGACCTGTCCGCACACGCCAAACGCCGACATAAACAACGACGCAAAAATCGACATTCAAGACCTAGCCATAGTGTCAAGGCACTTCGGCGAACCATGAGCATACCCCCACGCTTTTTCTTTCCAGAGGTTTGCAGCAGATGCTACGGCTCAACGCCCACGTCTCCGCCTCCAACGTCATGGTCTCCGAACTGCGACATAAACAACGACGACAAAGTAGATGGATCAGACCTAATCATCGTAGGACGCGCCCGCGGATTAAAAGACCCGTGACCCCTTGCTTCTATTTGGCGTTTTTTTCTAATGTTTAATCGGCATGGTCATCGATGTGCGTTCTTCCCCTCTTTGGGCCGCAAGACACAAGTTTATTACGTTAAAGCTCTGAAATTGACAAGTGGCTGGAAGCAAAATAGCTGGCGGTTTTGCGTGTCCCTGCGACACTTACTGAACCCATTCTATTCCTGTCATTGAAACTACAGCTATGGCTTAACTATTTATCAATAGATAAGCTGTTAAAAAAATAAGCATTCTTCAACGATCACACAAAAGTTCCGACTCCTTTTATGGCACACCAGCATTGACGGGACCTAGAGCGCTGAAAGTCCTCCTGTCTCCTATTTTCATCGCTTTTCAGCGTTTCTTTCCCCGATTGATTCGCGGAGTGTTGTATCCGCCGATGATAAATCCAGGGTGTAAGAAATAGAACAAATCCCTGAAACTCTCATGCCGGATTATATTACCGAAACATGATGCGCCTAAACGAGCATTGAGTCCAGCATCTTTCCCGCGTTTATATCTCATTTCCCTACTTTCTTGACATAGAATATGCCCTACTGGCGACCCACCTGTGGATAAAGTTTATATCTGAAAGATTACCAATAAAGTAAAGGGGAAGCGGGAAGGTGACTAGGGTCCAGAGTAGGTTCGTCATAAAGCTAACCCTTTCTCGCGGTTCATTTTCCCGCTTCCTCCACCTTCTCCTTCTTGGACCGCCATAGCTCACGCGCGCGCTAAGCCGTTATGATATGCAACAATCGCTCTCCTAACAACATATCTCTATTTGGTCGATACGCCGAATACGTTGCTTTTGATTCACATAGAATATCCACAAGACAGCCATCTTTATATAATGTTTTTCAGATTCAACAATTATTCAGACCTACTCTGGACCTGAGCACTATGGAAAAGAACGGCAAAGATAAGTATACGACAGTTCATATACCTACAACCTTAGCTGAGGCAATTGACGAGATTATCAAAAGCGAAAGGTATGCATACTCAAGCCGTTCAGAATTCATAAAAGACGCCATAAGAAGATTCTTGGAATATTACAGCTATTACCCATCAAGCAAGCGAAATTCAAAAAAAGAGGAACAGCACGTAGACCGGACACAAGAAGACATAGCAAGTTTGTTGACCCGAATAGTGAACAAGGGCACTAAGTAGCAGAACAAGAATCTTCACGCAGGACCTCACAATCTCGTGGACGTCATTTGTTATTTTCCCCTCAGCTATGTCTCAGCCATTTTCTTAAGCTGATTCCTATACATCTCCACTATCTCCGTTGAAGCAGTCGCATCTTCAGCCGCCTTGTCAAGCCTGTAGTTGCCCGTGAAACGCGGAAAGCGAATGGCAAGCCCGCCTCCCTTTCTGACGACGTTCATCGCACAGGTGTGGATCGGGCTTAACGTTATTTCTGCCCCTAGAACCTCAATGACGACAACGGGTTCAAACCAAACGTCAGCTTCGAGGGCTGAGTTGACCCTTGGCTGTTTATGCTGAATAACATGCTTCTGCATCATCTTGGGAAGCTTGGCCAGATCTTCATCGCTGAATCCGGTCCCACATTTTGTGACTGTTTCAAAAGTGTCGGTTTCACGATTGTATGTTGCGAGAAGCACGGCACCGTAGGTTCCAGCGCGTTTCCCTCTGCCATGAAACGCTCCCACTATAACTAGGTCAACAGTGTCGGTCATCTCGCTCTTGTAATCCCTCTTGTATTTTATCCACAGCCAACCGCGGGCTCCCGCTTGATACACTGAGTCTTTGGCTATTGACTTGCAGACCAGCCCCTCGCAGCCGTCTTCAATGGCTTCTAGGAAGAACTTCTCAAGTTCGCCTGCGTTTGCCGTGATGACCGAATTGGCTGCTTTCACTCGGTCGCCTTCTTGAACAACCTTCTCCAGCATTTTCCGTCTCACAGGGTAGGGCTTCAAAGTCAAATCATGCCCGTCGACGTAAAGCACGTCGAACATGAAAAGAGAGACAGGGTAATCTTCAATCGCCTGCTTAATCTCGTACTTGCGCCTTCGATGCATCAGCTCTTGAAAAGGACGCATTTCACCCGTGTCGGGATTGATGGCAACGCATTCACCTTCGAGAATAGCGTTTCTTGCCTTGACGTATTTCTTGAAAAGCTCAACCGCGTCTGGATACTGGTTCGAAATGGTCTCTAGACGCCTAGAAAAAAGCGTTACCTCGTCGCCTTTCTTATGAGCTTGAATACGTTCACCGTCATACTTGTATTCGGCTGCGCATTTGCCGCCGAGCTTGTCCAAGATTTCTTCTGGCGACGAAAGCCTTTCTGCGAGCATAGGTCTTATTGGCTCACCGACCAAGACCTCAAACTTCTCCAGTCCTTCCAGTCCCTTTTCAACCACAACTTTCGCAACTCTTCCGAGGTCTGAGGAAACATTGTACGCACGCTCTACGAGTTCTCGAGCTTCCTTTCCGCCACCGTAGGCTATGGCTAAAGCATCCAGAACCGTCATGTCGGCAATGCCAAGACGGAGGTTGCCGGTGACTGTTCTCATGACGTATCTGGCTTCTTTCGGAGAAGCAGCCGACAAGAGGCCAGCTAAAAGCGCAAGTTTCAAGTCAACGGCGCCTGACCCTGAGGTTTGAGCCATCTTATCGAAGGTTTCATACACTTTCTCAACGGTCAGTGGCTGGTGAGCGAACGTCAATTGCCTTTTTGATGCTATGAATTTCTGTGCTGTTATGCCGAGGTCGCCGCTCTTTTTCAAATCCTCTTCAACTTCGCTTTCCCGTCTTCCAGAAGCTTTCACAAGCGCTTTTACTGCAAGCCTTTCAGCAACGCCTATCTCGATACTCACAAAATCAGGGTAGATTCTGCCCTGAGTCAGGTAAACAACCTTGTCGATGACTTCCTCAGGTGTATTTTTAAGAAGGTTCACGAGCAGGTCTGTCATTTCCAGCCTCTTGGTTGTGGCCTCAATCTTTTCGTAAGCCTCAGCGATGACACGATACTGCAATGATTATGCCTCTGTCTGATAGGATGTCCGTGCCGAGATATTAAAATTTCATCTTGCTGGACACCGGTTCACAGGAACCATTTTGAACGGCAAAAGCCTTAAGTTCCTTCGTTCTCCATTTCTGTTCGGATGATGAAACCGAGAGTCAATAGAGCGAAGGCAGTGATGTGACTCGACGGGCGAACTGACATTTCCTTCTACAGAAAACTTATGAGCCTAGAGCACGAATGAAAAAGGAACCACGATTCAAGTCTACAGAAGCGGAACCTAGGCGGAAGAACAGTTGCCTAAACCTAAGATGTCAGAAGCATTAGACAGGCTTTCATCGAGAAAAGCCGTCAAGTATGGCGTTTACTTGACTGCCGTGATACTGTTCTTCGCGTTGATATTGCTACCGCCGATTCTTGGGATAATAATCAAATGGAACACGATGCAGCAGGTTCTGAACCAACCGGCTCTTATGTCACGTGCTCTAAGCGCGGTCGAAAACTCCTTCATGATAGCCTTGTTCGTGTCAGCATTGGACGTTGCAACAGGAGTTCCAATGGCTTGGCTGATAACGCGTGGAAAGTCAAAATGGCTAAACGTCTTAGACACCGTGTCGGACATTCCGTTCATTGTGCCCACGGCTGCGCTGGGCTACTCGCTTCTTCTTTTTTGGAGTGACCCGGGCGGCGTGTCTTCGCTTTTTGGCAACTCGCTGGTTTCGCAAGGTTGGCTTCTCGTCGTGCTGCTCCACTTCACATTTTCCTACCCGGTCGTGGTGAGGGTTATAGTCGGAGCGCTACTTGATTACAAGAAGGAATACGAGAATGCATCGAGAACCTTGGGGGCGCCACCGTTCACGGCGTCGAGAACAGTGACCTTTCCAATCATAAAACCTTCGCTGATAGCAGCTTTCATACTCGCCTTTTCGCGGTCAATTTCAGAAACCGGAGCCACATTCATAGTTGCAGGAGCCTTCGAAAACGGGCCTG
>Ga0315279_10003739_pt1 | contig 20891 bp, 22 predicted proteins | sample YL17G06_20_MG_FD_203694 | JGI IMG/M metagenome (GOLD analysis project Ga0315279, IMG submission 203694) | Sediment microbial communities from Yellowstone Lake, YNP, Wyoming, USA - YL17G06_20 | ecosystem: Environmental > Aquatic > Freshwater > Lake > Sediment | place: USA: Wyoming | collected... | reverse complement strand
TATCCGTATTCAGGACATCGTGTAATTGTTGAACTCAATTTCTGCACGTTCTATGCCAGGTGTATTCAGAACATCGTGTAACTAATCGGCTCGGTCTTGCTATCGGGCAAACTGCTTGGAAACGGGCTGCACAGGCTCCTTCAACAAGAAGGTCAGTTCTTGGAGTTGGCGCCATTCGGCGTTGGCCTGTGGTTGATACCAAACGGTGAGACGTTGAGCGGCGGTCTCCAAGGTGAACCAGACATAGCGCCCGGCATAGCGTTTGCCGACGCGAATGGGCACATTGAGAAAACGGGTATATCCCAACTCGTCGATGCGGCGGACGGCATGGATGACTCCGGCGCAAATGGGGAGCCGGTCGGGCAACTGCTCCACCCATTGTTCGGGCAAGTACCGAAGGGGGTAGCCCTGGCGCAGATGAGCCGGGGTGTCGGACTGGCGCGGCGCAATGTACTCGGTACGATACCAGTTCAGAAACGTCTGTTGGACGCGCGGCACATCGCAGCGGCGCGAGAACTGGTGACGATTCCAAAAGCGTTGCGCCCACAAGTTGTTGAAGATCTCGACGGGCCAGTTGTAGCTGGCCTCGCCCAAGGGGGTGAAGAGGACCGGGATGCCAAAGTACAAACAGAGACGTACCACAGGACTGATCGACTGGGCATAGCGTCCGCCACTGAAGGCTGCTTCGTTGTCGAATTGGGCTAAGGCGGGAATCCCCAGTGTTTTCCATGTTTCCAGGAGGTGGTGGCACGCTTCGGCACCGTTTTTGTCGGCGTGGATCGTGGAGTACACATCGTTGCTGTAGATGTCGACGGTGTTGAAAACCTGCACCACGCTGCCGCCGTAAATCCAGCGGGTGATGATGTCGGTGGTCTGCACAGTATTGGGTGCTTCGGCGTTCGGATGCGGCCGATATGGAGGCCGGGGTCGGCGGGCATGCTTGACCAGGTGATAGTGGTCGAGAATGCGTTGAATAGTGCTCAGGCTCGGAGCAGTTCCATACCGTTTGCGGTACTCGTGTTGGATCGTGCGCGCCCCGATGCCCGCAAACCGCAGGCGGCGCGGCTGGTGTCGAACTAGTTGTTGGCGCAAGCGGAGAATCCGTCGCTCGATGACCTCGGATGTCTGCGTGGGATAATGATGCGGCGCGCGAGATGTCGAGCGAAAACGAGTCCAGGGATGATGAACTTGATAGTGAGTCCACTTATATACCCAACTAGCGCTTTGCTTCAGTCTCTGAGCAATCGCGCTGACTGCCAGTCCTGCGCGATACAGTCGTACTGCCATTCGACGCCGTTGCGCGTCCTTGTACTCGGCTCGTGTCATGCGCCCCATACTTCACCTCCTGTAGAAGGCAAGTATGCTGCATTACACGATGTGCTGAATACAGCGCGCGTAGAATTACACGATGTCCTGAATACACCCTATGTTCACGATGTCCTGAATACAGATACTTAGGAAAAGATGATCAGGATTGGGACTTCGGGGTTTTCGTACAAGGATTGGGTCGGACCGGTCTATCCGGCCAGCTTGCCCGAACGCGACTGGTTGAGCTTTTACGCACGCGAGTTTTCGACGGTCGAGCTCAACGTCACCTTCTACCGTATCCCCGCGAAGCGCACGGTCGCAGGTTGGGTGGACAAGACGCCGGATGATTTTCTGTTTTCGGTGAAGGCGTTCCAGGGGCTCACTCACGAACGTGAGAACCCTGATTTCTTGGCGTTCGTGGCTTCGCTTCAGCCACTCGTCTCGGCGGGCAAGTTTGGCTGCATCCTGGCCCAGTTTCCTCATTCCTTCCACCCATCGTCCGAGAATCACGACTATTTGAAACGCCTGCGCGAGGGATTGGGCGAGTTGCCCACCGTGGTCGAGTTCCGCGACGTGGCCTGGGCCAAGCAAGACGCCTTTGACTTGCTGCGCGAGCTCAAATTCGGATACTGTTGTGTGGATGAACCGCGTCTGAAAGGATTGATGCCACCGGTTGAGGTCGCGACCGGGCCGGTCGCCTACACGCGCTTTCACGGGCGGAATGCGGCCAGGTGGTATGAGCATGAGGAAGCCTGGCAACGCTATGACTACACCTACTCGGACAGCGAACTGGGCGAGTGGGTACCCAAGCTGCGCCAACTGGACGAAGCCGCGCCACTCACTCTCGTGTATTTCAACAACCATTTCCGAGGCCAGGCTTCAATAGGCGCGCGGGACCTTGGCCGGTTGCTCGCACAAGAGAAGCTGCTATGAGGCTGTAACCAGGGCGGCGAGATGACAAGGTGTAAGATTCCCCAGCCGATTTCGGGAGGAGTGTTACTGTCCTACAAGTGCTCTGCCGAGTGCCGGCACTGTATGTATGCCTGCTCGCCCCAATGGAAGGGAGATTGGATCGCGAGGGAAGACTTGGAAGACCTGCTGGGCCGGCTGGCGGGAAAAATCAGGCCAAGCCCGTGGGGAGATGAGACCATCAGTCTGAACCACGGGCTCCACTTTACCGGCGGGGAGCCTTTCTTGAACTTCCCGCTCCTAGCGGAAGCGGTCCAAATAGCCACACGGCTCAACATCCCCTCGACCTTCGTCGAGACAAACTGCTCCTGGTGCAGAAACGACGAGATGACGAGGGAAAGACTGCGGTGCCTCAAGCAAGCCGGTCTCAAGGGCATCCTGATCTCGGTGAATCCCTTCTATGCCGAATACGTTCCCTTTGAGAGAACCGAGAGATGCATCCGGATCAGCCAACAAGTGTTCGGCAGAAATGTCGTGGTCTACCAGTTGGCCTACTACTACCGGTTCAGGCAACTCGGCCTCCAGGGCAAGCTCTCGCTGGAAGACTATATGGCGCTGACGGAGGGCGAGCGATGGACGGACCAGGTAGAGTTGTTCTTGATGGGAAGGGCTGCCCGCCAGTTGAAGGGATTCTATCGCACCCATCCTGCACGCGACTTTTTCGGCCAGCCTTGCCAGCCACCCTTCTTGCGAGAGTGGCACAACCACTTTGACAACTATGGGAACCTGGTGCCGGGTTACTGTGGTGGGATCTCGCTGGGGCATTGGAAGAACCTGGACGAGCTTGTGAGCGAAGGGATAGACCTCAACCAGCATCCTGTCCTGAGATTCTTGATCGCCGAAGATTTTCAGGGGCTGCTCCAGTTCGCGAAGGATTTCGGTTACCAGGAATCTCACGAAGGTTACGTCTCGAAATGTGACCTTTGCCTGGATCTCCGAAGTTACCTGGTATCTCGTGGAGACTTTGCAGAACTCGCTCCCAGGGAGTTTTACACGCACCTGGAATGACGTCCACATTTTTTTGCCCAGGAATCGCAAATGGTTGACAAGCTGAAAAAATCGAGTGTATTCTCGGGTAGTGCGGTGAGATTATCTCGCATATACCGAAGGGAGGACCGATATAACATGAGTCATCCCGAATCGTGGGGGATGGCTCATTCGTATGGGTGTGCTTCCTATTTCTTCCTTGACAATTCCACATCTCAGGCTGTACTGCACAAAGTATCAAAATATGTGCAATATGCGCAAAATGCCTGAACGAGAGGCCGTGAATGCCTGACAATGACGAACGCCAGCAACAGATTCTCGATGCAGCCGCAGCCGTCATCATCCGATTGGGGTATGACAAGGCAACCATGAGCGATATTGCAGAGGAAGCAGGCACGAGTCGTAGAACAGTCTACCTGTATTTCAAGGGGAAAGAGGAACTTTTCGAAACGCTCCTGTACCGTGAATATATGCAATACTCCCAAACCTGGTTGGAACAGATAGAGGCGGACCCGCGCGGCGGGACTCTCGGTGGCTACTACCGGGCGCTCTTTCACTCCGTGAATAGTCGTCCCTTGATTGCCGCCATGATGCGACGTGACAGGCACGTGGTCGGCAACTACCTCCGCAAGCGAGACAATCTCTTCACCCAAATGAATTCCGAGGTGGACACGGCCGGTTTCTTTCAGGCACTGCAAGAGGCAGGAGCGATTCGCCAGGATATCGATCCGGCCGTGATCTTACACATTGTCGAAATGCTGTCGTACGGCCAGTTGACCATCGGGGATTTCAAACCGCCTGACCAGTTTCCGCCCTATGATGCGGTCATGGAAGCACTGGCCGACATGATGGATCGCGCGCTGATGCCGGCAGATGGCGGCATCAGCGAGGTGGGTAAAGCCATCTGCAGGCAAATTACCGCGGCGGCACGAGCGCAGATGGAGCGAATCAAACAGGCAAAGGACACAAAACAGACGGTACACCAAGGAGCAGCCAATGACAACCGATAAGATCCAATTCACAAAAGAAAAAGAAACGATGCTCATGATGTTGAGCAGCAAAGCGATTCAGAGCCAGTGGAAAAATCCCATCTTGCGTGATCCCTGGGCTGAAGAAGCCATGCGGCATATCGACTACGACATGAGCAAGACCCTCACGGGAGTGGCCTCGTGGGGCATGTGGAAGGAGATTGGATGTACTATCATCGCCACGCGCGCCGCGACCTTTGATCAACTGACGAACCACTATCTTGCCGATCACCCGGATGCAACCGTGCTCCACGTGGGCTGCGGCATGGACAGCCGTGTTTTCCGAGTCGATCCGACTGCCAATGTCCAGTGGTTCGACGTGGATTACCCCGATGTGATCGACCTGCGCCGCCAACTGTTTCCCGAACGGGGCGCCTCCTATCACCTGATCGGCGCGCCGCTGGATGATTTGCGCTGGTTGGACGAGGTCCCACGGGATCGGCCCGGGCTGTTTATCGCCGAGGGGGTGCTGCACTACCTGAGCGAAACGGAAGTGAAAGCGCTCCTCAATGCGGTGGTCGCTCACTTTCCCGGCGGCCAGATGATCTTCGATATCTGCAATTGGATGATTGTAAAAAGAACGGGCTCGAACGTCGGGGGCACGGGTGCAACCTACAAGTGGGGGCTCGATGATCCCCAGGACATCCAGCAGCTTGAGCCGAAGCTTGAATTGATCAAGGAATTCAGACCAAGCGAACAGGTCGCGTTTTCCCGATTCCCGTTATGGTGGCGGGCCATTTACCGCGTGCAAGAGGTCGTCCCCACGCTGCGCAGGATGGAACGTACTATAGTCTACCGCTATTAGGACGCAAGCTCGGCATCATGATCATGAGCAGTGTGAAACGGAAAAACCTCCGGCAGTCACGCGAGATCATCTCGCACCTCCCGCCGGGAAGACCGGCGTGAGCAGGACATCGCGAATGAACCACAGGCGGTTCGGAAGGCCGAGGGCCATGGCCGGGGTCCGAGGCTCGAAATTTTTTTACCTTCCGATTAGGCCAGGGACAGGCGAAGCGCGCGGTGCAGGCGGTACCAGTTGTAGACGGTCAAGCCCCACCAACCGAGGGCCACTTTCGTATCGGCGCGTCGGGCAAAGGCCAGCGAGCGGCGCACCTGATGGGCGCTCATACGCCGCGCCGTTCCATTGCGCCGCTCAATCGCCGAGGTATTGGGCGTGGAATATCCCAGTTGGTCAAGCACCTGCTGAACGTAGCGCTGCGAGCCATGGGCGTAGCGGATGTCCACGACCACGACGCGCTGGCCTTCCCGATGCTTCACGATCTGGACATGAGCCAGCGTCCGGGGAATACGATAGCACACCTCGGGAGAGCGCCCCCGATTTCCCTGACGGCTGGGGCGATAGGCTTGGCCGAAAATCTCCGGGAATAGGCTGGCATAGCTGGCTTCGCCATCCGTGAACAAGGCCAGACGGTGACGATTGGCAAGCCGCCGGGCAGCATCCTCTAACAGCCGCTGGATCAGTACTTGGCCTTTGAGTAGCATCGGAGCAGGATTGTCCGTTACGTACAAAAGATGGCAATTCGCGCCACAAATCTTTCTGGATTGTTGGTTACAAATTGCTGGGACAGCCCGAGTTTACGCATAGAAAGTTGGCCAACGGACAAATCTGTTCGCTTGCTACTCAAAGGCCAACTGATACTCGCGAAAGGATGTTCGCCATCGTGTTCAGGAGAACCATCGTCTCGGATGTCGTGCAGGGAATCATCATTGGCGGCGTGCTGGCTTTCATCACGGCCCAGATTATCATGAACGCCTATATCACGACGGTCAACGGCTGGACCACCATTTTCGGATGCGGTGAGCCTGGCAATGACATGTTGTTCAAAGCCGCATGCGCCAACAAACTTCCTGCCGTAAACGTACCGCAAGAGGCGGTATACTGGACCACGTCCGTAGATGGCGCGGGCCAAAAGCTCTCCGGCCAGCACGATTACATCATGCACTTTCCGGCAGGTGGGCTCCCGCCGAATAATGCATTCTGGTCGCTGACGATGGGCGATGCGCAAAATCACTTTGTGCCAAATCAGATCAACCGATACAGCGTCAGCGATCGCTCCGGCCTCGTTCCGAATGCCGACGGTTCCATCGACATTTACATCCAGAGCGCCGCTCCGGCAGGCCATGAATCCAACTGGCTGCCCGCGCCCTCGGACAAGTTCATACTCTGGCTGCGCGTGTATGTGCCCGGAGCAGCCATTCTCGACGGCGAGTACAAGGTTCCGCCGGTTGTCGAAGTGAAATGATATCGCATATGAAACACAAACATCTACTCACATTTGGTTCGGTCATGCTTGTGGCATGGGCATTCGGCACGTTCCTCTTCGTCTACTTTTGGCCACACATCGTGTACAACCACTTCGAAAGAGCGATCGTCGATCAGGGGTTTGGCGACGGCCCCATCCCGGTCAATACGCTCTATACGGAGACCCAAACACTCTTTGCAGATCCCCTCCATGTGCCCGCCTCGGGCTCAAATCTGATGACTACTGGTGTGAACCGCGACACGCTCTTAACGGCTGGCTGGCTCGATCTCTCAAAAGGACCGCAAGTCTTGCACGTGCCGGAAATGGTCGGTCGCTACTACAGCGTGCAGTTCACGGACCCGTCGGACGGCACTGATTTTGCCTACGTCGGCACGCGCACGACTGGCGCGCAGGCGGGCGACTATCTCATTACGGGGCAGGGCTGGCAGGGAACAGTGCCGAGCGGCATGACGCAGATAGCCTCGCCGAACAACTCGGTGCTCGTTATCGGCCGCGTGCTTGTGTACAGTGACAGCGATCTCCCAACCGCTTACGGCCTTGCAAAGCTGATACAGCTTGCACCGTTAGGCTCAAACTGATAAGGTAAATAATATGAACAACAGAACATCCACTTTTCTGATGGTACTCAACGGCGCGATATGCGGCTTTTTCTTCATCTATTCATTCGTTTTAGGCCACTTTTTTACCAGTTCAAGGACTTTGCGTAATGACGTGGTGCAGGGCATCCTCATCGGCTTCGCGCTGGCGTTTGTCATATCTCAAATTTATGCGAGGATCAAGATTACCAAGATCAACGGCTGGATCACCATGTTCGGATTAGGCGAGCCCGGCAACGGCATGTTGTTGCGAGCCGCGCACGCCCAAATATTCCCCGGCCCGGTAAATGTGCCGCAAGAGGCGATGTATTGGACTACGTCCGGAGATGGCGCGGGTCATACGCTCTCCGGAAAGCACGACTACATCATACACTTCCCACCGGGCGGTCTTCCGCCGAACAATGCATTCTGGTCGCTGACGATGGGCGATGCGAAAAATCGCTTTGTGCCGAATCCGCTCAATCGGTACAGCGTGAGCGATCGCTCCGGCCTCGTGCCGAACGCCGACGGCTCCGTTGACATTTACCTTCAGAACGCCGCGCCGGCCGGTCATGAATCCAACTGGCTGCCCGCGCCTGCAGGCAACTTCATCCTCTGGCTGCGTGTGTATATACCCGGCGCGGCCATTCTCAATGGCGAGTATACGGTACCGCCGATTGTCGAGGTATCATGATGACTCACATGGAGCATTTGCTTTTATTCGGTTCGTTCATGGTCGCGTCATGGTTCCTTTTCACCTATCTTTGGCCACGCATGTTGCTGTACGTGTACAAGAGAGGGATCCTCGTTCATGGATTCGGCGATGGCCCTGTCCCGATCAATACGCTCTATACGGAGCCCCAGGCACTTTTTGCGGATCCCCTCCACGCGCCTGCCTCGGCCTCAAAATTGATGACTACTGGCGTGAACCACGACACGCTCTTTACGGCCGGCTGGCTCGATCTCTCCAAAGAACCGCAAGTCCTGCACGTGCCGGATATGGCCGGCCGCTACTACAGTGTGCAGTTCACCAATCCGTCGAACAACACTGTTTTTGCCTACGTTGGCAAACGCACCACGGGAACCGAGGCCGGCGATTACCTGATCAGCGGTCCCGGCTGGAAAGGATCCGTGCCGCAGGGAATGGCACAGATTTCTTCGCCGAAAAATTCGGTGCTTGTTCTCGGCCGCACACTTGTCGAAAGCGACAGCGACCTGCTGACTGCCTATGCTCTTTCGAAGCAGATACAGCTGACGCCATTCAGTCACTGGCAACCCGGCCAGTAGCACATAAATACTGACATGCGTTTTGTAGTGCAAGGTATCGGATGGCTATAAGGCCTATGAGTAGGATCGGAACCCAAACGGGCGCGAAGAGAATTTCGTGCTCGAATTAAATTGACAAATCGACAGATCAGGACACATTGACTCGGCTCTAACTCTTAAGGTGCCAGTTGTTCGAAGCGCAAAGGTGTCCCAGAGGGAAGCTTAGCGCCCGATTCTGTTCGCTTCCTACTCACGCCGCTGGATCCGCTCCCGCTGTACCCATTTCATTTGGAGTGAAGACAGGCACTGGAGTAGAGGGGAACTGACAACGACTTTTTATCAGAAGTTGCGGAATAATTGCGGTGTCGACTTCTCACTATCCTTGGCAGTGATTTCGATTAAAATAGCTTCAACCCTTCTATCTACGCCAACGGGGAGCGATGTATCCCTATGACCGATGAAAACTTGATCCACCAAATCGAAACCGCCCTCTCCGACCTCAAAGCCGGCGACTCCACCGCCCTCGACCGCCTTTTCCTCCGAAACTTTCGTATTCCACAACGCAGTATTCTTCCGTTCGCTGAACTCCGCGCCACAGCAGCGGCAGCGCAGATACCGGATCCCGTCTTTCCCATACGTTTTGCGCACTGTCAGATTGTCTTGTCCTTTTTGTTCGTACAACGTGCACCGTTCATTCACGCACGCGAACGTGTCCAGGGCGGGTCGTGAGTTGCTAGGTGAGTTTGTATTCATTGCCCCATCCTACCGCACCCCGCCACCTTTTTCGCCAGAAGCGAGATAATCTCACCGCACTACCTATTCTCGTGCTATCCTGGCAATGTAGCTGCACGGATGAGGGACAACCATGAGCGACGAAAGCCTGACCGCCCTGCGCTCGTCTTGCGGTAAAACGATCAGATCGTGCGGCCCAGCGTCGTTTCAAACTGCGCTCGCAGCTTGCGCTCGCTGACCACGCCCGGGTTGATCGCCATGACGTTGCGCTGCGCGTCCAGCACGATGATCATTGGTTACATCCCACTCGTCCGTTTTCCATTATAATGATAAATGTACTAGTCTATGATACGAGGAGGTAACCATGCTTCATAACAAGGTCATCGACACGATGATGAAGCGCCACTCGGTGCGCAAGTATACGGATCAACAACCGGATGATGAAGTCATCGAAACCATCGTCCGCGCCGGCCAGCAAGCGCCCTTTGCCGGACAGTTGTGCAGTATACTGCTGACGCGCAAAAAGAAATTACCGTGGGGCGCGCCGATCATGTTCACAGTTTGCGTTGATATGCACCGCATGGAATTGATCATGGCCAGGCGCGGCTGGACGACGAAATCCAGCGATATCGCGGTCCTGCTGTTCGGCTTGCAGGATGCCACGCTCATGGCCGAGAACATGGTCATCGCGGCCGAGAGCCTGGGGCTGGGCAGTTGTTTCATCGGCGCTCCGCCCTATGTCGCAGATAAACTTCAGAAGAGGCACAAGCTTCCGCCGCGCGTGTATCCGTTTGTTCATTTGGTGATGGGATATCCCGCGGAAACATTTCCGCCGCGCCCGCGTTATCCGTTGGGATTTACCTTGTTCGAAGACAAGTATCCAGAGTTGACGGATGAAATGGTTACAGAAGCCATGCAGGTGATGGATGAAGGGTATCTGGCCCAGGAGTATTATCGCCACCTGAAAGCCAGGATCCGCTTGGAAGGGGAGCGTGCCGAGACGTTCACCTACGATGATTATTCGTGGACCGAACATATCTCACGCAAATGGGGGCAGTGGGATTCTGACCCGCAAGAGTTTTTAGGACCCCTGGAGAAATGCGGCTTCGCGATCTGCGGGAAGCGCGATTGATGTGTGGATGAAAATGTGATCAGAAGCCCGCATGACACATCCTACACCTTACCCTGACGTGAACGCTGTGTTGCCCAGCCCTCCATCCCTGGCCATCATCTTTGACATGGGTAGCGTCCTCATGGACTGGAATCCGCGTCATCTCTATCGCAAGTTGTTCGACGGTGACTCGGATTCTCAGTACCAATCACCCGAACAGTTGGCGACAGAGCTGTGCCGCCTGATTGACCTGACTGTTCAGACCTCGCGCACCGCTGCCGCCAGCACATTGATAGCGCCGTGGTCCTTCTGTACCACTCCCTCGATGATCACAAAGGCGCCATGAATGGCCTCGCGACACTGCTCGTATACGGCAGGTGGGACAACGACGTTCACCATGCCATCGGGATCTTCGACGGCTAGAAAGCAGAAACCTTTAGCCGTCGGCGGGTGCTGGCGCGCGACGATCAGGCCGCCGATCTTGACCTTCTGCCCGTGCTTCAGATGCGGCAGCTCGCGGATCGGTTGTGCACCCGCGCGAGTAAAGGCATCCCGCCGCGTCGCAGTCAGATGGCCTTCCAGGCTGACCCCCGTGAAGGCGAAAGATGTCGCCAGCCGCGTTCGGGCATCCATCGGGGGCAGCTTGACTCGCTCGTCTTTGCTCTTCATGGGCAACTCTTTGGGTCGGCGCGCCAGCCGATACGCTTCGGCGATGTCCCACAGGAGCTGACGCCGTTCGCCCATGTAATCCAGTGCGCCGGAGAGCACCAGCGCCTCGACGTGCGGGCGATCCAGTCCCGTTCGCTTGACCAGGTCATTCAATGACCTGTATGGCCCGCGCCAGCGTTCCTGTTCCAGCAATTCGATTTGCTCTGGCCCAAAGCCGTGGATTGAACTTAGTCCCAACCGAATGGCGTCACCCTCGACGACTGCCAAGCTCACCGAGTGCCTCAAATCTACTGGCAGAAACTTGACGCCGACCCGTTGCGCGTCCGAGACCACGACGTGCTCGGGATAAAATCCCATCGGCTGGTGCCGCAAGAGCCCCACGAAAAAGAACAGCGGGTGATGGCAGCGCAGCCAGGCCGACCAGTAGGTGATGACGGCAAATGCAGCGGCGTGCGCCTTCGAAAAGGAGTAGCTGCCAAAGGCTTTGAGCTGAGCAAAGATCTGCTCGGCAATCGCCTGTGGCACTCCCTTCGCCGCAGCGCCGTTCAGGAACTTTCGTCGGAACGACTCGATCTGCTCGCCAGCGCGCTTGTGGCCCAGCGCACGCCGCAAGAGCTCGCCTTCGCCGGGCGTAAAGCCAGCGATACTGGCAGCGATTTTCAAGACTTGTTCCTGGAACAGGATCACGCCCAGCGTCTCGGCCAACACTGGTTTCAACAGCGGGTGCAGGTACTCGACCTTCTCTGCGCCTTCGCGACGACGTAAGAACGGATGCACCATGTTCGCTTGAACTGGGCCGGGACGGATGAGAGCGATCTGCACCGTCAGGTCGGCCAAATTTCGCGTCTTGAAGCGCGGGATGAGTGACGCCTGCGCCCGCGACTCGACCTGGAACACGCCCACCGTCTCGCCGCGACGGATCATGGCAAAGACCTGCGGGTCATCGAAGCGCAAGGCCGGCAGGTCAGGCCGCTGCCCGCTGCTCAGACGGATCATCTCGCACGCATCGGCAATCGCCGAGAGCGCCCGCAACCCCAGCACATCAAGTTTGATCCAGCTCATCATTTCGAGCGAATCTTTGTCCCACTGGATGACCGTACGCTCCTCGAGAGCGGCTGGCTCGATAGGAATTCGGGCCGCGAGTTGCAGGCCGGAAAGTACCATCCCGCCGTTGTGAATTCCCAAGTGACGGGGATAATTGTCGAGGGCGGCGGCCAGTTTCAAGAACTGCTGCCAGCGCGGCGAGTCGAGTTGGCTGCCAAAGACTGATCGCAAGGTGGACGAGTTGAGCAGGCTGCTGGCGTTGTGTGCGTCAATGCTCTCGCTCACGCGGTCAAGCGTCTCGTCAGGAAAGCCCAATACCATGCCCACATCACGAATTGCCTGCCGCGCACCGAAGGTTGAGACAGTACACGCCATCGCCGCGTGAGCGTGGGTGTACTGGTGATACAGATATTGAATCGCGTCCTCGCGACGGTCAGCGCAAAAATCTAAATCAATGTCCGGGGCTGTCGCGCGCTCGCGCGAGAGAAATCGCTCAAACACCAGGCCGGCCGAGAGTGGGTCAATCGGTGTGATGTCGAGCAGGTACGCGACGAGCGAGTTGGCTGCGCTGCCTCGCCCCTGGCACAGGATACCCTGCGAACGAGAGTAACGCACCAGGTCCCAGACGATGAGAAAATAGTCGGCGAGATGCTGCTCGGCAATGATGGTCAGCTCGCGGTCGAGCGCCGCGCGATAGGCGTCCTGCTGTTTTGATCGGATGCCTTTGCGCTCGATCCCCTGTTCGCACAAGTGACGCAGATACTCGATGGAAGAAGCTTCATCAGGAATCGGCGGGCGTGGCATCGCCTGCGGGCCAGCGGGCAGGTGCGCGTTGCAGCGCTGCGCAATGTCCAGCGTCGCGCGCAGCGCATCCGGCCACTCGGCAAACAGCGCGGACATCTCGGCGGGGGTGCGGAAATAGTATTCGGCGTTATTACGCAAGAGGCCGTTGGCGCGATCTAGCGGCGTTCGATGGCGGATGCAGGTCAGGACATCATGCAGCGGTGCATCGTCGCGCGCGAGGTAGTGGACGTTGCCGGTCGCAATCAACCGCAGATCCAGGCTGTCCGCTAGCTTGCTCAACCCAACGTTCAACTTGCGGTCGCCGCGCTCGTGATGCCGTTGCATTTCCAATAGAAACGATCCGCGGCCAAAGAGCGAGACGAAACGTTCGGCAGCGCGGTTGGCCTTGTCCATGTTGCCGGCCAGGAGCGCACGGGCGATCTCGCTGCGCCGGCTGCCAGACAGCGCGATCAGCCCCTGGGTGTGGTCGGCCAACCAGCGCCAGGGCAAGGCAGCCAAGCCTTTCTGCTGGTCACGGCGGGCCAACGTGATCAAGCGACACAGGTTGGCATAGCCGGTGTCATTCTCGGCCAGCAGCGTCAGGCATCCGCCGCCGTTGGTCAGCGTCAGTTCGGCGCCGAGGATGGGCTTGATACCCGCCTGCTGCGCAGCCTGCACGAAGCGAGGCGCACCGTAGAGCGCGTCGCGATCCGTCAGCGCCAGCGCGGGCATGTCTAAGTCTGCCGCGCGCTGCACCAACTCTTCCGGCGACGGCACGCCGTCCAGGAGCGAATAGTATGAGTGAGCGTGAAGCTCGACGTACACGCTATCCTCGCTGCCGGTCGAGGAACCAGCGCCCTTTGCCGTCGCAAAACACGGTGAACACTACCTCGCCGTTGAGCTCGACCTGGTAATAGTCGCGCGCCACGGGTTGATCCCACCAGTTGTGCTGTTCGCGCCAGAACTCGTACACCTGGTCCACCAGGCGCGCCCAGCCGCCCCAGCGCAGCCACATCGGCGTGCCGTCAGGCCGGAGGCCAACGTCAATGGAAAGGGGTAGAGGCGGCCCGATCACGCTCGCCAGCCGGATGACGGCTTCGCCGAAGCGCTGCTGAAGATTCCGCAGCACCTCGCGCAGCCGAGCCAGCCTGGGTTGGTCGGGCTCTTCAAGCAACGCCATCTGCCGTGCGCCCATGTGCCATTCGCGCAGAGGATAGGCCGACAGCGTCAGGCCAGTCACGCCAGAAGAAAGCTTGAGGCTGCCCAGTAATCTTGCCGCCGTGCGGCGCAGCAACTGAGCGTCGCAGGAGGGCGGCTTGACTGAGGCTCCTGTAGTTTGCTCATGCCTTGGCACAGCCCTCTGCGGGTCGGCGGTCGAGACGGCGAGCGAGAGAGCCATCGCGTGATGGCCAGACTTGTCGAGTTCACGAGCGAGCTGGCCAGCCAGATGTTCCAGCACTGCCAGCACCTGGCGGCGATCCGTCAACGGCTCGGCCAGCGACAGGTTGCGGCTGAGCATGGGCGGCGGCGACTCGGGCGAGAGCGGGCGTGGGTCAATGCCACGCGCCAGGTCGTGGAAGAAGCCGCACTCGGCGCCAAACTGCATGATCACAGCGGCATGTGGCAAGTCGGCAAAGCCGCCCAGCGTCGTGATGCCGAACAGGTGCAGACGGCGCAGCAGTTCGATAGGAGGATCAGGCAAGACGGTCAGAGGAAATGACGAAAGGAAGCGCCGCTCGTCGCCTTTCGGCACCATGAGGACATGATTTGTTTCCTCTGATGCCTGGTGGGCGGCTTGCATGGCTATGAACTTGCTGGCCGCAATGCCGACAGCCGATGTCAGGTGCACGGCCTGATGCGCTTGCGCCATGATTTGTTCGGCGAGCGCCTGCTCGGAGGGAAAGGTGCGCGACAGTGCGCCGATCTCGATGTAGAACTCTCCCAAGGCAGCCGTCTCGACCCTGTCGGCAAAATTCGTCAGGACGGACTTGAGTGACTCGTGATGCGATTGGTAGAGCGTCTCGCGGGCAGGAAGCACGACCGCCTGTGGACAAAGCTGTTCGACGCGGCAGCGTGAATCGCCGGGGCGAATGTCCGAGGCTTCCACATCGGGCGACGTATCCAGGACATGCTCATCCCAGGCGCGGAGCACCACGAGAGGCTGGTTGGAGAGTTCGGGCTGCAATGAGGCTTCGAGGCGCGTCGGGAGATGCTCGACTCTTACGCAAGCAAAGCGCATGAAAGACCATATCGCCTTTGCAAGGTCTCTGGTCGGCAGAGACGACCCGTGGGCAGGGTATTAGAACATTTATTCTAATCCATACCCACAAAAATGCAAGACTAGGACAAAAAGGTTGGGATTGGAAAGGCGGGTAGGCTGAGAGCGGATGACACAACCCGAAAGCTAGGGCTGAAATTAGAGTTGCTCAAAAATCGTCTAAAAGACTGCAGAGGTCATAAAGCACGTCACTAGACTTGGAAGGAGTTATAGCTCTTTCAGTTTTTTGACCGCCTCACGTTCCCAAACTAGATAGTTTACCGGATCATTCCAGAACTCGACCCAGGCTTGGTTCAAAATAATATACACGCGGCCTTTCATTTCAGTTGTGGACCAGCAGCAGCCGGTGGCGGAAACACCTTCATAGGCTCTTTGTGCAAAGTCTTTGAGTACATGATCGGGATAGCAGCGAAGATACTCGGGTTCTGGCTTCATACCAGAGACTGCAATCAACTGGTTCCACCGCTGCCCAATATTTCCTGCAACTTCTGAAAAACCCGTTATATGCAAACCATAAAGCATAGTCCTCATGCGAGCATCATCCGAAGGGTGTGTAGATGGGATCAAAGTCGGTACAGAGAACGGATTGCCTCCACGTTTCGCACAGAGATGCAAGTGGGCCCACGCATAAGCCGGGCCGATAGTGTACACAGCAAACAGATCACAAAAAAGCTCAATTGCCCATGATTCAGCCCAACTTCTTAGCCACTGACGAAGGTAAAAGGCAAATTGCGCTGGGCTGCGTCTACGATCTTCCTTTTCCAATTCCTCAGCAATATATAGAGCTGCTGTATCAAGCGCTTGAGACAAACTGTTTTGAAATGGCTTGGCTCGAGGATCATATTTCTCGACGATTAGGGGATGCGCCAATTCATGATACAAATCTGGCAAGTGCAGGAGCGAATCCCCTTCACCCAGAGGAAGGCAAAGCAGGTTTAGCAGCGGATAAATACAAAAGTAATTCTGGGAGAGTAGAGTCACAACTGGAGGCAGCAAGGGGTAGGAGATCTCGTGGTGTATGCGCTCGATCAGAACATTCAGACGTTTATCATCTTCATTGGCTCGGTTAAGGGCAGCAATCCCGATTGTCTCTATGAAATCCATATCTCTAGCTGCTCGTCTCAGGCCGCGAAGGCGTTCAGGCTGAAAGAGCGGTAATTGCATTTTAGGATCATCGATCAGTCCCTGGAGCCGATCCAGAACAGAACAGAGCCTTTGACGACAAGACTGCGCCAACAGATGGAATTCGCGTGGTAGGTCTACCGGTATTTTGGAAAGCAAAACCCGCCCCCGCTCAATCAGTTGGATAATGGAACCTTGTAGGTAATCGTTCAAGTGATTCCCCCACGCATTCTTGCAACCGTTGCTGCCTGATCTTCTTCTAGTGACTGAGCAAGATTTTCCAGCAGGTCGACAGTTTTCTCATCTACTTTGTCCGATAGAAGAGCACTCCCAACCTCAGACCACTTGGGATCAAAATCCGTCTTGCTTCTCAGAATCATTGCGATGCGGCGTGCAGACAAATCATCCCCACCATTCTCAGCAAGATTAGCCAACAGCCTTCCCAATTCTTTGCGTGGCGTGTCGCTAGGTGAACTTTTACCTTCTTTCAGTGCAATGAGCACACCATCTACGAGTTCGGCATACTCTCTGATCTGTTCATACAACCCCGCGTAAAGTCCCATGTCGCTCATGCCATGGCCTCCTCTGCCAGTACGGCGACATAGTCGAGAGCATCCGCATCATACTCTGTTGCCTCTTCGCCAAGGAAGCGATCATTCAGCTTGATCGTGATTGGACTGCGCGTGCAGTCTTCTGGACGTGTCCAAGCCAACGCAGTTAGATAATAGACATCTTCAAGGCATTTCTCCAGGGGCAACGGGCCTCCGACGTGCCTGACATGCAAGGGGCGGACCGTACCACTTCGTGGGAAAGCACGCCCAGTCGAACAGAGATAGCCTTCGACCTCATTGGCTACGTGGAAAAAGCCGATCTGAGGATTCTCGATCCATGAACGACCATTCTTATTAACGACATCAAACAAGCGAAGGGGCACGACAGATGTCTCCTGGATCTCTAGAACTGTAAGTGTAGCTTCGGGACTGATTGCCCCTTCTTGCTTGAGCAATGCCATAGCTTGGCGTGCTCCTGATAACTCAGATGGATAGATTTTCCCGTCACGGTGAATCACAATGGTTCGAATTGATTCAGCACGTGCCGCTGACTCCTTACGAAGTATCTCGACCAAATATGACTGTAACTGCTCTTCGAGTAGGCGCTCTTTCTGCCGGGAAGTTTTGAGAAGTGTACGGATGTCTCCGCCATTACTGCCTACAATCACCAACCCAGCAGTGTTGTGTTTGACATCAATCCCGATTGTGATGTCTGCATTTAGCCGCGTTGCAAGAACAAATGGCCATCGCTGGTTGGTTAACAACACCTTATTCAGAGCCACCATGCGAAGATATCCTGCAAGCTTCCCGCGCTTACTTTGCCGAGGCTCATAGCGCAGTTTATCGCCTTTGCTGACCAACTCATAACATTCCTGCCCAACTGCTGAATGAATCACCGACGCATAGATATCCAACTGGCGCAGTTCACGAATCACCATCGCTGCAAGCTGATCTTCTTCGCGAATCAACCGATCAGCTGTGTGGTGAACCATGGCTATCCCGTAGCCAGGTTTCTGGCATTCCGCCTTCACTGCTTTCAGGATAGCATTACCTTGAAACCTGAATGTTTTCGGCCCTCTGTCATCATATTTGACGACGACTGGATCATAACCTTCTTTCTGCGGAAAGAGATCATCAACTGCATGGCGCATATCCTGTAGAAAACGAGTCCCGTAACTCTCGTAGACACTCTGCGGCATGATGAAGTACTGCCGATCAAGCGGGTCGACATTATAAAAACCAACCTCTTTGTCCCTCAAAAGAGCGAGACGAGCGCTGCCCAGATTATCTAGACTCACATGCTGTGTATCTTGCGTAGCTCTCACTGACAGCACTCTAGAATGTCCGAACTTGAGGTCTGGCACATTGAACATTCGAGATTGGATAGCGAGCGGTTTCGGTGAAACACAGATCTGAATATCGCCAAATCGCAGCCGGACTAGATAGCTACTGACAAAATCGTGTATCATCCGTCTGCGCACGTGCGGTGGTAGAATTGTACTCGCGTGCTGCTCGCCGGCTTCCTCAACATCTGTGCCAAAAACAGGGTAACAAAGAGAAGCAATGGCCCCTCGCTCCTGCTCCTGGTTATTTCGATAGAGAACGACCGATGCATCGTGAGGGACTTGAGCTAGTTCCGGCGGAATCGGCTTCTCAGAGTCCTCTGCTGCGTACTCGAGCAAATGAACCCAACGAGCATCCTTCTGAATCATATACTCGGTTACATTTCGGTCATCTAAGCCACTTATTTGTATTTCGTACCATTGATGGCCATAGTGATAAATCGCGTGCCTACCATCCCACATGGAAAACTCATCACGTGATATACGGGTTGGGAGTGGGTTTGCGCTGACACACTTGCTTGTGACATCAACGCAAAGTCCCATGCCACCGCTCGGTGTCACGGTCACACGGACAGAGAAACCCATAAACCTCAACAATTCACCTGTTGTACTGGTAGCCTGCTTCTCAAAGAATGGCTGGCCTGCTCCAGGCTGCCAGAGGTCAGGGTGCGAACGAAGAGGAGCTTGAAGCATGAACTGTAAAAATCGAATGCAGATTTCATCATCCTGCGGCTTACGGGCGTTGTAGTCCAGCTTTAGCGTGCCTGGACAACGTTCGAAGGTCACGGCAGTTCTGACAAGGGGAAAAGGAGATGATGGCTCTGCTGCGTCGGCGCGAATAACCAGATATGGAATTCCATCACGTTCGATAACAGTGACAGGTTTTTTCAGTGAATAGCTGAGCCTGCGTTTTAGTACCTGACAATTCTGGTAATACTCATTCTGGTCAGGATGCAGTCCCTTGATCTGATAAAGCTTGTAGTCCGATGAGAGTTCCGCCAGATTTGTAATCGGAAAGATGTTAGTCTCGTACCCAGTCATGTTTCCTCCTCCCAACACAACAAACGGAATGGACATCGCTGGCAGGCATCAGGATTCTGAGCAACGGCGAAATCGAATGCCGATAATTCTCCATTCGAACAATCACCTATCGCTAGTGCCATTTGGTCTGCGGAATGCGTAATATGCGTTTCGACGGCCGCAACGTCGGCATCCGATAAATGATATTCGCGCTGTCTATTTGTGAGCAACTGGATCTCGATCAGGCGAATATCTGTTGCGGCATAGCGAGATAGCGACGGCGAAAAATCTTTGTGCGGTTTGCAGCGTGTGAGGGCAAGAGCATAGCACATCAACTGCAATCTATAGTCATGTGTGCCATAGGTGTGTACCTTCCAGTCAACTATCAATGGAGGCGCGCTACTGAAGAAGGCAATTACATCTGGAACTGCCCTGACGGTAATACCATCCTGCGAAAACGACAGAGGGCGTTGAGGAATGAGGTCGCTTGCGGAACCAAGCAGGGTAAGTAACTCTTGCATTTGGAAAAGGTTATTGAGTGCCAATTCGATATCCTGCCAAGCTTGGGTTAGCTTATCTTCACCGACCTCAACGCCATATTGAATGTCCATGAAGGCCGCAAACGCATCGCCAGCCTTAGTTGGTGACATGCCGGCTTCACGCAGCCGGTGCTGTCTTGCAAATGCCAACTGCTGCTCGAAAGTTTCCCTCGCATCCTTTCTTATTCGTGCAGGGTTCAAGCTCCATTTGTTCTTTAGAGTTGGTATAACCCGACGACTAATGACATGATCAACCAAGTCTCCGCGCCATGCTGGGATACTCTGTAGTTTTGACAGCAAGTAGGCCTCGTGGCGGATAGGATCTCTGGCAATGGCGTTGGCTACATGACTTCTGAAATACCATTCGCGTTGGCAACGCCTAAATGTCCGGCTACTTGAGAAGGACCAAATCATCACTACCCTCCACGTTTGCGCCTAGATCGCATGAATTCAAGATACTCGATAAGGGCATTCTCTTCTTCCTCTGTCACTGGACCAATGCGAGCAGCAAGCCCGGCGTAGCTGGGGGCATCAGCGGAACGATCCGGTATCGGGTAGCCAGCAAGTTCGAGGACTTCCGCATAGGAAATCTCGTACAGTTGGCTCAACTTGTGGAGTATCACTGGAGACGGCTGCTTAATCTTGCCGCTCTCGAGCTGGCTCAGGTACGCATTTGAGATATCTGTGGCCTTTTCCACAGCACGGAGCGTCAAACTCTTGCTATCACGAACTGCTTGTAAGAATCTGCCTAGGTTATTGCTTTTCTGGTTCATGTTGCTAATTATATCAAGCATTGCAACAAATGTCAAGCATGAATCCGATGACGTACAAGACAATCCGTAGGCGGGTTTAGGACGATACTCTTCAAGCGCTTGCCGAGTATACAATTCAGTCTTACTAATCCTCGCGTAGTCGGGCTCGAAAGCTAACCCACTCCGTGAAGTACGTTCTTTCATGAGAACTTGGGAGTTGAATTGGAACCTGCCAAGTGCCTGGTTGGCCTTGCATTGCAACTGGGTCGAATCCTAGGGCAATATCAAGCAAGTAATTCGTCCGATTGCCTGATGGAATGACTGCCTGGCAAAAAAGAGCACTGGCAGCAAAGGACGAGGCTTTCTTGGCGAGGGAGAACACAAATAGATTGATCAACGCAGTGTTTGCCACTAGGTATCTGTATTCAGGACATCGTGAACATAGGGTGTATTCAGGACATCGTGTAATTCTACGCGCGCTGTATTCAGCACATCGTGTAATGCAGCATACTTGCCTTCTACAGGAGGT
>Ga0315279_10003738_pt1 | contig 20894 bp, 19 predicted proteins | sample YL17G06_20_MG_FD_203694 | JGI IMG/M metagenome (GOLD analysis project Ga0315279, IMG submission 203694) | Sediment microbial communities from Yellowstone Lake, YNP, Wyoming, USA - YL17G06_20 | ecosystem: Environmental > Aquatic > Freshwater > Lake > Sediment | place: USA: Wyoming | collected... | reverse complement strand
GGCCCTGTCCCTCCCGCCAGCCATCGCCCGCGTCCTCGTCAACCGGAAGATCCTGACCGAAGAGGCCGCTCGGGCCTTCCTATTCGGCGAGCTCTCGGCACTCCACGACCCCTACCTGATGAAAGGCATGGACCGGGCCGTGGCCAGGGTCGAGGAAGCCGTCGCCAAGGGCGAAAAGATCCTCATCTTCGGCGATTACGATGTCGACGGGGTCCTGTCGACCGTCATGCTGATGAAGGCCCTGACGTCCCTCGGCGCCAAGGTCGAGTGCTTCATCCCGGAGCGGCTGACCGACGGCTACGGCATCAAGGACGAGCACGTCGAGATCCCCGTCCAAAAAGGCGCCGGCTTGGTCATCAGCGTCGACTGCGGCATCAAGGCCGTCGGGTTCACGGCCCGGGCCAAGGAAAAGGGCATCGACGTCATCATCACCGATCACCACCGGCCCGGCGAGACGCTCCCGAACGCTGTGGCCGTGCTCAACCCGGTCCTCGCCGATTCCGGTTACCCCGACGCTAGCCTGGCCGGGGTCGGCGTCGCCTTCAAGCTCATCCAGGCCCTGCTCGGGAAGTCGGGGAAGGCCGCCGGTCTGCCCCACTACATGAAGCTCGTCTCGATCGGAACCGTGGCCGACGTCGCTGAGCTCAAGGGCGAGAACCGGGTCTTCGTCAAGCACGGGCTCAAGGGCCTGCGCAACGTCAGCAATACGGGCCTGCGCAGCCTGATCGAGGCCTGTGGTCTCGGCAACCGCAAGATCTCCGAGGGCGACATCGGCTTCCGCATCGGGCCCCGGATCAATGCCGCCGGCCGGATGGGCATGACCGACCTCGCTGTCCGCCTTTTCTTTTCGGAGAGCTCCGAGGAATCCAGGGAGCTCGTCCAGAAGCTCGACGCACTCAACGCCCAGCGTCAGAAGACCGAGGAGAAGATCTTCAACGACGCCCGCGAAAGGATCGAGGAGCGGGGGCTCGACAAGAAATACAAGTGCCTCGTCCTGGGCAGTCCGGACTGGCACCGGGGGGTCATCGGCATCGTCGCCTCCAAGCTCAAGGACCGTTTCAACAGGCCCGTCGTCCTTTTCGTCTACGAGAACGGCAAAGCCCACGGTTCGGGCCGGAGCGTCCCGGAGGTGCCCCTGATCGACCTTCTCGATGACTGCCGGCACCTCTTCCTGAGCTACGGCGGTCACAAGCTGGCCGTGGGCTGTACCCTTCCCACCGAGCGGATGGCCGCGTTCAAGGAGGCCTTGAACCCGCTGGCCGAGGCCCGTATTACCGAGGACAATCTGACAAGGAAGATCAAGATCGACGGGCCCCTCGAGTTCGCCGCGGTCGACGACCGTTTTCTCGAGACCTTCGCCCTTCTTAATCCGTTTGGCGTCGGAAACCCCAAGCCCCTGTTCATCGCCGAAAACGTCGAGGTCATCAGCGATCCCCAGGTCCTCCAGAGAAAGCACCTGAAATTCTTGGGCCGTCAAAACGGCCGGGTTATCGAGGCCCTCGGCTGGGATAAGGCGGAGTGGCGTCACGTCGTGCGGCGCGGCAGCCGCGTCAGCATGGCCTTTTCCCTAATGACGTCGGAATACCTCGGCGAGCAGAAGGTCAGCCTGTCCATCGAAGACCTGAAGATCTGAAACGATGAGTGCTCAAAAGGCGTCGGCTCCGGTGAGGCTCGCTAGACTCGCCGTCGCCGCTATTCTGGTCGTTCTGGCCGCCGCCGTCATGCTTCACCTGCTCAGAGAGCGCGGCGGCCCGCGCCCGGAGGCCGTCATACCCCCGCCCGACGACAGGGTTGTCGACCTCAAGTTGCGGGTCCGGCATGAGGAGTACCGGGACGGCAGGCTCCGGACGGACGTCCGCGGCGCGAGCTTCTTTCTGGGCCCGGACGGGCGGAACCACTTGAAGGGGTCGGTCGAGATCACGGAATACGGCCCGGCGGGCGAGGTCGTCTCACGGATCACGGCGGACGAAGTCGTTTACGACACCGGCGCGGTCCAATTCGGCCTCACGGGCCGGGTCCGTGTCGAAGCGGGGGGCGCCGTCCTCGAAGGCGACTCGTTCGACTACGACAAGGACAGCGGCCTTTTCCGGACGGCGTCCGGCGGCGCTTTTTCTACGAAAAGGATGGCCGGGACGGCCGCGGAAATCTCCTACTCGGAGGGCGCTGACGAGGTCCGCCTCGCGGGCGGGTTCCGCGCGGAACTCGCGGCGGCCGGCCGGGACGGTGAGACGGCCGTCCTCTCGGGCGATTCCTTCCTCTACCGAAGGCGCGAGCGGCGCGGCCGGGTGGAAGGCGGGGCGGATTTTGCGGGCAGCCGATGGCGGGGGACCTCGCGAATCCTGACATTCGACGCGGCGGAAGACGAGGGCTCCTTCAAATCCGTCGCCTTCTACGGGGCGGCTGCCGTCGAGGGACGAGCCTTTGCGGCTGAAGTGGACCGCGGCGGCCCGCCCGTCCCGGCCGCCGTCGATCCGGCCGGAGATCCGGAGGGAAGCGGCATCGCAGCGGATTGGATCGGGCTTTCCTTCGTTCCCGGCACGTCTCAACTCTCCTCGGTCCAAGCCCGGGGAAAAACGAGGCTGTCCCTGTCTCTTCCCGAGGCCTCCGGGAGCATCGTCAGAGCCTCCGAAGCCCTCCTGACATTCCGGGCTGATGGGGAACTCGACCGGTGGTCCGCGTCGGGCGGCTTCCGGGCGGAGCTCGATGGCCCCGGTGACGAGAGCCGCGTCCTCGAGGGCGAGTCGGTCGCGTTCGACGCCTCGACCCGCGTCCTCCGGGCTTCGGGGAAGCCGGGACGCCCGGCGACAGCCGATTCACGGCGAGCCCGCATCGAGGCACCCTCCCTCGTGGCCGGGCCCGCCGCCGGCGATCTCGAGGCTTCGGAAGGCGTCAAGTGCCTGCTCAAGCCGGGAGAAGAGGGCCAGGCCGCCGGCTTTTTCTTGGCGGCGAAGCCTATCTTCGTCTCCGGCGCGAGCCTCGTTTTCCGGGGCGGGACGAAGGTCTTTTCCTTCGCCGGAGAAGTCCAGGCCTGGCAGGACGGGGAGTTCCTCATTGCCGGCGAGCTGGATCTCTTCGAGGCGACCGGCGAGATGCGCGGAAGAGGCGGAGTCGCGGCCGGCATGACCCAGGCCGCGGCGGGGGAGACCCCCGTGCGGCGCATCGAGGTCGGAGGAGAGGACATGAGCTCGTCCGCGGCCGACCGCGTCCTCTCCTTCCGGAAGAAAAGCTACGTCCAAATGCCGGGCGCGCGGCTCGGCGCGGAGACGATCGACGCCGTCCTCGGCCGCGAGGGGAAGGGTGTCGACACGTTCACGGCGCTCACTTCCGTCGTCGTTTCGAAGGGCCGCTACGAGGGCCGCGGGGATAGGGCTTTTTATGAGGCGGGGGCCGACCGGATCACCCTGACCGGCAGGCCGGTTTTGGTCGATAAAGAGGGCGGTTCCTCCAGGGGGGACAAATTGACATTCGACTTGGGCGATGGTAAAATTCGGGTCGAAAATGAGGGACAGGGAAGGTCGACCACCGTCGTCAAATCGTGAGCCATGAAGGGTTCTCTGAGAGCTGTTGACCTCGAGAAGAGCTTCGGGCGGAAAAAGGTCGTCGACGGGGTTTCGATAAGGGTCGAAGAGGGTGAGATCGTCGGCCTGCTCGGACGGAACGGGGCGGGGAAAACGACCACGTTCTCGATGATCCTCGGCCTCGTCCCCCAGGACGGCGGCCGCGTTTACCTCAGGGACGAGGACATCACCGACCGGCCGATGTACATGAGAGCGCGGAAAGGCCTCGTCCTCCTCCCCCAGGAACCGTCGGCGTTCAGGAAGCTGACCGTGGAGGAGAATCTCCTCGCTGTCCTCGAGACCCGGCCGCCGGGAACGGGTCCGAAGGGCGCCCGCGTGGCCGGGACCCTCGAGGAGTTCGGTCTCGAAAAACTGGCCGGGGCCCGCGCCCTGACCCTGTCCGGAGGCGAGCGGCGCCGTCTCGAGATCGCCAGGGCCATGGTCATGGACCCCGATTTCATGCTCCTCGACGAGCCGTTCACCGGGGTCGACCCGCTCTCCGTCCGCGACCTCCAGGCGATCATCCGGTCCCTCCGGGCGAAGGGCATCGGCATCCTGCTGACGGACCATTCCGTCCGGGAGGCCCTCGAGATCACAGACAGGGCCTATATCCTCGAAGGAGGGCGGATCCTCAAGGAAGGGACGCCCGCGGAGATCATCTCTTCGGAAGAGGTGCGGAAGAGATATTTGGGAGACGAGTTTCGTCTTTAGGAATGGACAAAGCGCGAATTCGAGGCTGAATCGATGATCCTCAAACAGCGGCTCGACCAGAGGCAGGTCCAGAAGCTCATCCTGGCCCCGGCCCTCCAGCAGGCCATCAAGCTCCTGCCCCTGACCAACCTCGAACTCATCGAGGTCATCGACGCCGAGCTCTCCCAGAACCCGATGATCGAGATCGAGGACGAGGCCCAGGAGCGCAAGCCCAAGGACAGCGAGACCGTGGCCGCGGAAGAGGCCGGCGTCAAGAACAAGGAAGGCCTCCTCAATGGGCTAAACCTCGAATCGACCGAGCCGAAGATGAACAGCGGGACGGCCGACGACAATTACCTGGCCGGTTTCCAGGAATACCTGGACGACGGCTTCCGCCCCCATTTCTACGAGAGCCGCGACGCGGTCTCCCTCGAGAACACGATCTCCCGGACCCCGTCGCTCTGGGACCATCTGAACTGGCAGGCCACCCTGACCTTTTTCGATGCCGAAGACCAACGGGTCGCCCAGGACATCATCGGGGACATCAACGGGGACGGCTACCTGAGCTCCGGCGTCGAAGAGCTGGCCAGGCTCTCCCAGACGACGCCGGAAAGGATCGACGCCGTCCGCGCGAAGATCAAGACCTTCGACCCGGTGGGCTGCGGCAGCTTGGATCTGCGCGAGGCGCTCCTCGCCCAGATGGACAACCTCCAAGTTCAGGACGAGATGGCCCGGACGATCGTCGCGCACCATCTCGCCCTTCTAGAGAAATCGGACTATGCCCAGCTCGCCCGCGTCCTTAACATCACCCTCGCCGCCGTGAGGGACCGCATCGACCTCATCAAGACCCTCGATTTTGCCCCGGGGAGGAAATACAGCGAGGAGAAGACGAGTTATATCACTCCGGACATCATCGTCTCCAAGGAAGGGGACGAGTGGGTGATCACCATCAACAACGAAGGCCTGCCGCGCCTCCGCATCAGCGGCTACTATCGCCAGCTCCTGGCCCAGGCCGTCGGCCGGGAGGCCGAGGCTCACCGCTTCCTTAAGGACGGGCTGAAAAAGGCCCTCTGGTTCATGCGCAGCCTGGACCAGAGGAACGAGACGATCTACAAGGTGGCCCGGTTCATCGTCGATCGGCAGAAGGAATTCTTCGAAAAGGGCATCGATTTCATCAAGCCCCTGACCCTGATGGAGATCGCCCAGGACATCGGCGTCCATGAATCCACCGTCGGGCGGGTCGTCGCCAACAAGTACATGACGACCCCCCGGGGCGTCATTTCCCTGAAGTATTTCTTCCACAAGTCCCTGGAGGGGAGTCACGGCGAGTCCGTCTCGTCCCTCAAAGTCAAGGACAAGATCCGAAAGCTCGTCGAGGGCGAGGACGGGGACAACCCCCTGAGCGACATCGAGATCGGCGACCTGCTGGCCCGGGAAGACCTGCGGATCGCCCGGCGGACGGTGGCCAAGTACCGGAACCAGCTCAAGATCGAACCGTCGCATATCCGGAAAAGGAAGTCCATGATGGAGGAGAAGACATGAACATCCATTATACGGCGCGGCAGGCGACGCTGACCCCCGAGATCAAGGCCTACTGCGAAAAGCGCCTGGGCCGGCTGAAAGACCTCGTCGGCAACGTCCTCGACGTCAATGTCATCCTGATCGTCCAGAAGAACCGGAACAAGGCCGAGATCAACGTCCGGGCGAAGGGCGGCGGCCTCGTCGTCGTCGAAGAGACGATGGACATGATGGATTCCCTGAACCGGGCCTTCGACAACCTGGAGAAGAAGGTCAGGAAGGAACGGGTCAAGGGGCGGGACAAGAGGAGGCGCGGCGGGCGGGAGAGGAAGGTCCTCGTCCCGGTCCTCGAGGCCCCGGAGCCGGAGAAACGGGTGATACGAAGCCAACACTTCTCCCTCAAACCCATGTCCGTCGAAGAGGCCCTCATCCAGATCGACATCAGGAGCAAGGAAGTGTTCCTCTTCCGGCGCGAAGGGTCGAAGGAATGGGCCGTGATCTACCGGCGCAAGGACGGCCACTACGGGCTTGTCGAGCCCGAATGATCCTCCAAGGAAAACCGTGAAGCTCCATTCGCTCCTCGACGAAGACCTGGTCCTGCCCCGGCTCGAGGCCCGCGACCGCGACGGGATCCTCCGTGAGCTGGCGGCTGGGCTCGAGGCCAGGCACAAGGCCGTCCTCGGCGGCGGTCTTCTGAACATGCTGCAGAAACGAGAGGAACTGGGCACGACGGCCATCGGCCGCGGCGTGGCCGTCCCGCATTGCCGGACGAAAGGGCTCAAATCGCCGGCCCTGCTGCTCGGGCTGTCCAAGGAAGGGGTTCAATTCGAAGCGGTGGACGGGAAGCTCTCCCACGTATTTTTCCTCCTCGCCTCGCCTGAAGACAACCCCGGCGCCGGGCTGCGCCTCCTGGCGGCCATCGCCGCCCTGACCCGGGAATGCCGGACGCTGGCGTCGAAACTGCTCAAGGCCTCGACCTCCGCCGACGTCCTCAAGACCCTCCGGACGGAGGAGGAGAAAACGCGTGCCTGAGACAACCGCTCCCGGCTCCGCGGAGCCCGCCGAGCTGACGACGATCTCGGCCGGACTCCTCAGGATCTTCGGCCTGGGGACGCTTATCCTCGGCGACAGCGGGATCGGCAAGAGCGAAAGCGCCCTCGAGCTCATCTCCCGCGGCCACCGGTTCGTCGCCGACGACGTCGTCCAGATCCGGAAGACCTCCGACGGCGATCTCGTCGGCACGGCCCCGGTCTTGAGCCGGAATTTCATGGAGATCCGGGGTCTGGGCATCATCAACATCCGGGCCATCTTCGGTCCCCGGTCGATCGCCAGGGAGTCGAAAGTGGACCTCGTCGTCAAGCTGAAGAAATGGCGGCGCGGCTTCGAGGCCGACCGCCTGGGGCTCAAGTCCGGAGACGATATGACCATCCTGGGCCGGAAGATCCCCCAGTTGGCCATCCCCGTCGCGCCGGGCCGGAACATCGCCACTCTGATCGAAGTCGCCTGTAAGGTCCATCTCCTGCGCAAGAAGGGTTACAGCGCTCCGGACGAGATCATCCGGCGGCTCGAAAGGGTGCTGACCTGAGAGGCGCCATGAAGACTGCCGCCAAGGACAACCGTTTCCTGATCGTCACCGGGCTCTCGGGTTCGGGGAAAACCGTCGTCAGCCGGTCCCTGGAGGACTTCGGCTACTATTGCATCGACAACCTGCCGGCGAAGCTCATCCCGAATTTCGTCGACCTCTGGCTGAAGAAGAAAGTCGAGATCGACCGGGCGGCCCTGGTCATCGACATCCGCGAACCGCGCTTCCTGACGGATTTTCCGGAGGTTTTCCAGGAGATCCGGAAGAAGGCGCCGGTTCGCCTCCTCTTCCTCGAAGCCACGGACGAGGCCCTGGTCAAGCGGTTCAACGAGACCCGGCGGCCGCATCCCCTGGCCCCCCGCAAGCCCATCCTGGAAGGGGTCCGGCTCGAGCGGAAGCGGCTCCTCGGCATCCGGAAGATGGCCGACGAGATCGTCGATACGTCGGGCCTGAACATCTATCAGCTCAAGGAGGTTATCGCCGAGCGGATCCTGAGGAGGAAGCGGCGCCGGACGCAGGCCGTCCTGACGAGCTTCGGCTACAAGCACGGCCTCCCCCTCGACTCCGACCTCGTCTTCGACACCCGGCTCCTGCCGAACCCGTTCTACGTCGATGCGCTGAGGACGAGGAACGGCAAGGCGCCGAGCGTCCGGAAGTTCGTCCTCGAATCGCAGGGGGCGCGGGGGTTCCTCTGCGAGCTCTTCCGCTTCGTCGACTTCGTCGTCCCCCGTTTCGCCAAGGAGGGCAAGACGACCGTGGCCGTCGCCGTGGGCTGCACAGGCGGCAAGCACCGCTCGGTCGTCGTCGCCGAGGAGCTCCGCGTCCACCTCAAGGACAAGGGGTACGACGTCAGGATTTATCACCGGGACCTTTTTAAATAAGCGCCGTTTGGATACAATAGGGGCTTGACTTGGAGGCCAAGAGACACATGATCGGAGGCATCATCGTTTGCCACGGCCGCATGGCCGAAGAGCTGCTGAATGCGCTGACCATCATCCTCGGCGAAGCGCCCAACATCGAGGCCATCTCGATCGGCTGGTACGACGACGTCGAGGATTCGAAGAAGAAGATCAACCACAGTCTCAAGCGCGTCGACCAGAAGAGCGGCGTGGTCATCTTCACCGACATGTTCGGCGGGACGCCGTCCAACCTGAGCTTCAGCTTCCTCAAGGACAACCAGGTCGAGATCATCACCGGGGTCAACCTGCCCATGCTCATCAAGTTCGTCTCTCTCCAGCGCAACAACAACCTCAAGGACGTGGCCAAGAAGGTCGTCGACCAGGGCAAGAAGAACATCCACCTCGTCAGCACCCTCCTGAGCTCCCGGGCCAAGTGACGCCGGCATGCACGACAAGACGGTCACCATCCGGAACAAGCTGGGCCTCCACGCCCGGGCCGCGGTCAAGTTCGTCAACCTGTCCAACCGCTTCGGTTCCTCGATCAAGATCGTCAAGGACGGCGAAGAGATCGACGGCAAGAGCATCCTCGGCATCCTGACCCTGGCCGCGACCCAGGGGACATCGATCCGGCTCCTGGTCTCGGGCAAGGACGAGGAGGCGGCCATGGCCGCCCTCGTCGAGCTCATCGGGAACCGCTTCGACGAGAAAGAGTGATCCGGCATGGACATGACACGCCTGAGGGGCACCGGGGTTTCGCCGGGGATCGCCATGGGCGAGGTCCTGCTGCCGCGGCGGGTCATTTTTACGTCGCGGAAGGAGCTCATCGCCGAAGCCCAGGTTCCGGACGAGCTAAAGCGGCTCCACCAGGCCATCGACCGGACGCGGGACGACCTGGTCAAGGTCAAGGACGGCATCCAGGAGAAGATGGGCCGGGAGAACGCCTTCATTTTCGAAGCCCACCTCCTCATCCTCGAGGACCCGTCCCTCGTCGGTGGCCTCGAAACCATCATCCGCGACGACAAGGCCCGCGCCGAGTGGGCGCTGTCGAAGACCAACAGCCGCTATGAACAGCTCTTCGAATCCCTCGCCGACGACTACTTCCGGCAGCGGAAGTCGGACGTTTCCGACGTCCTGACGCGCGTCTACCGGAGCCTCGAGATCCGCCGGGAGAAGGAGGAGTCCCCGCAGAAGCAGCACGTCCTCGTCGCCCACGAGCTGCTGCCCTCCGAGGCCGCCCTCCGGCTGAGCCGGGAGATGACCCTCGGCATCGCCCTGGATATGGGCGGGCAGACCTCGCACACGGCCATCCTGGCCCGCTCCCTGGGCATCCCGGCCGTCGTCGGGCTGCGGGATATCTCCCGCCGGGTCAGGGACGGCGATTTCATCATCGTCGACGGGACCGACGGCGAGGTCATCATCGATCCGCCCCTGGCGGTCCGCCGGGAATTCCAGGCCAAAAAGAAAAAATACGAGAACTACGGCCGGGAGCTTCAGAAGACGGCCAAGCTCAAGTCGGAAACACTCGACCGCGTCCGGTTCATCCCCTTGGCCAACATCGAGCTTCCCGAAGAGATCTCCCTGGCCCTGTCCCTGGGCGCGGAAGGCGTCGGCCTGTTCCGTTCGGAGTTCATCTACCTCCGCAGGGAATGCCTGCCCTCCGAGGAGGACCATTTCGAGATCTATTCGCGGATCGCCCGGGGAGCGCACCCGCATCCCGTCACCATCCGGACGCTCGATATCGGCGGGGAGAAGAGCTTGCCCCAGCTGAACATCGAGAAGGAGCCGAACCCGGCGCTCGGGCTGCGGGCCGTCCGGTTTTCGCTGAGGAACCGGGACCTCTTCCGCATCCAGCTCCGGGCCATCCTCCGGGCCAGCGACCAGAAGAACGTCAGCATCCTCATCCCCATGGTCACCGAGGTCGACGAGATCGCAGACGTCAAGGACATCTTCGAGGACGTCAAGGAGGAGCTCCGCCGGAAGGGCCAGGCCTTCGACGAGAAAATTCCCCTAGGCGTGATGATCGAAGTGCCCGCCGCCGCGGCCCTGGCCGACCTGATCCTGAAGGAAGTGGATTTCGTCAGCATCGGGACGAACGATCTCATCCAGTACTACCTGGCGGTCGATCGGGCGAACGAATTCGTGTCCTATCTCTTCAAGCCGTTCCACCCGGCCGTCCTCCGCCTCATCCAGTCCGTCATCCAGGCGGCCGGGCGGGCCGAAAAGCACGTTGTCGTCTGCGGCGAGATGGCCGCGGACCCGCTTTCCGCCATCGTCATGCTGGGCTTCGGCCTCCGGACCTTCAGCATGAACCCCATCTTCATCCCCCGGATCAAAAAGGCGCTCCGATCGGTCGAATGCCGGACGGCCAAGAAGATCGTCGAGGAAATGCTGAAGCTCCGGAGCGCCCAGGAGATCGAGGAGTACGTCATCGAAGAGATCCTCGTCCAGCACCCCCAGGTGTTCCTGACCGGCCAGCCGCTCGAGAACGCGCCCAAGCGCTGAATTCCGTCCGGCTCCCTGCCGCCCCTCCGCTACGGGGGTCTTCAGGGCGATATCCATCGCCGCCTCATGCTGGAGTTCCCGAATAGGGGGTGAAGAACCAAACAAAAGAGAGGGGCTGTCTTTCTGGCCTTACTTACGATCGTAATCGTCCGAGAGCCGGACGATGTCCGATTCCGCCGAGCGGCCGATCCAGATCTCCATGACCCGGGCCGGCGCCTGCCCGACGTTGCGCATGCGATGCGGGGCGCGGCGGGGGATGAGGATCTCTTCGTTGGCGGCGGCCAGCCAGACGCGGTCGCCGACCGTGACCTCGAGCCCGGGATCGAGGACGACCCAGAACTCGGCCCGGCCGTCGTGGTACTGGAGGGAGAGCCGGCCGCCCGGCTCGACGGTGATGATCTTGACGGCGCCCCCGTCCTCGTGGGGGAACCTGCGGAACTTTCCCCACGGGCGGATGTCTTCGACAATGCCGGCCCGATAGACGGTTTCGGGGCTTTTGTTCTTGCTCACCGGCTAAAAGGGGATGTCGTCGTCGCCGCCGGCACCGCCGGAGCCCCCGCCTGGCTCTTCGTCGGGGAAATCCCCGCCGGCGGCAGGGGCCGCGGCGCCGGTGGTCTTGGCGTACGGGGCCGCGTCAATGTCGGTCGTGTCGGTCGTGGCCGAGCTTTCTTCGCGCTTCCCAAGGAAAACGATGTTGGTCGCCTCGACCTCGGTCGTCTTCCGCTTGTTCCCCTCTTTGTCCTGCCATTCCCGGGTCCGCAGCTTCCCCTCGATAAGGACCTGCTTCCCCTGGGTGAGGTACTTCTCGCAGAATTCGGCCAGCTTGCCCCAGACGACGATCTTGTGCCACTCGGTCTTGTCTTTGGACTCCCGAGTGTTGGGATTGAAGGACCGTTCGTTCGTGGCCAGGGTGAAGTTGGCTTTCCACCTGTCCTGCTGAGGGAGGCGGAGCATCTCGGGCTTGCCGCCCAACCGGCCGATGAGGATGACTTTGTTCAGGCTGTTGATGTCTCTCATTTTTCTGTCAGCTCCCTGATTTTTTCCTGAGCGATCTTGCTCTCTTCCTCGAGGGGGTACGTAGCGACGAGGATCTTGAGCGCGGCCAGGGCTTCCGGTTTCTTGCCGAGCTCCACGAAGCTGAGGCCCTTTTTGAGATGGGCCGCCGCGGCCTTGTCCCCCTGGGGGTAGGTCAGGATGAGCTCGTCGAACGCGTCGACCGCCTCCTCGAACTTCCGCTGGCTGTAGCGGCATTCGCCGATCCAGTAGAGGGCGTTGTCGGACAGCGGGCTCCCCGGGAACTGGGCGCGGTAGAGCTTGAAGCTCTCGATGGCCAGGTCGTAGTTCCCCTTGAGGTAATCGTTGTAGGCCATGGAATAGGCCTCCTGCGGGGAGATCGTCGGGGGCGGCGGCGCCGGCTTGACCGGCGCGGGCTGGGGCTTCGATCCCGGCGGCGTCTTCGGCGGGGCCTGCTCAGCAGGCTTGCCGGTGCCCTCGGCCTGGGCCGCGGGCACGGCCTGCGGCAGGCGCGCGGCGGCCAGGTCGGCGGCGATCATCTGGAGGTCTTGGGTGAACAGGTCGATCTTGCGGACGATGTCCTGGTATTGGGCGGGGACAGCCCGCAGTCCTTCCAAGAGGCCGGCCTGGCCGGCCATCGACTGCCGGACGAGGCCGGCAAGCGCCTTGAGTTGGTCCTGGATCGCGCGGATCTCCGCCGCATTCTGGTCGACCCGAGTGCGAATCTCCAGGACCTGCTGCTTAAGGGCCTGGACGTCGTCGTAGACGAGCTCGATGGCCTTCTTGCTCTTGTCCTGTCCGGCCGCGGCCAGCGTCAGGACGCCGAGGAAGAAGGCCCCGAGGATTTTCCAACGCAAATCTTATTTCTCGATGACGAGGAACTGGGCGCGCCGGTTCATCTGCCAGGCCGCTTCGTCGTGGCCCGGGTTGATGGCCTGGCTCTTGCCGTAGGATATGATCTCTATCCGGTCGGACCCGATGCCCATGGACAGCAGATAGTCCTCAGCGCTCTTGGCTCGCTTCTCGCCGAGGGCGAGGTTGTATTCCTCGGTGCCGCGTTCGTCGCAATGGCCTTCGACGAGGATCTTGATGGTCCGGAATCTCTTGAGCCAGTAGGCGTTCGTGTCAAGGGTGGCCTTGGCGTCGTCTCGGATGAGGGCTTTGTCGTAGTCGAAGTAGACCGTGCCGAGGGGCTTTCCCCGGTTGATCTGGTCGAGCGACTTCTGCAGGAAAATCTCCTCTTCGGTGAGCTGGGGTTCCTGAACGACGGGCGGCTCGACTTTCTCGACCTTGGGCTGTTCCTGCTGCTGGGGCGGGGGCGGGGGGGGGACTTCCTTGACTTTCTTCTTGCACGAGACGGCGAAAGAGAAAACGAGGATGATCGCGAAAAACAAAATAACCAGTTTTTTCATTGGGCCTCCTAAGATCGGGCGTCTCTCGCCTGTCGCTCGCGACGGCGCGACGCTCATTTCCAGCCTTTTTATACCCCGTCAGGGGGGGGATGTCAATACTTTCGGCCCCTGATTGCGCCGATTTCCGCCTTCTCGGGACTCTAATTAGTCCAATTGGGGAGCTTGTTCTCGCCGCGGTCGGTCAGCCGCCTCAGGTTGGCCCCGTCGTAATCGACCGTGTAGATCTGGACGGAGCCCGAGAGGTTCGAGGCGAAGACGACGTGGCGGCCGTCGGGCGACCAGCTCGGCGATTCGTTGCGGACATTGTTCTCGGTCAGCTTCGTGATCTGGTTCGTCCGGAGGTTGAGGATGTAGATGTCCAAGGCGTTGTCGACCCGGGAGACGAAGGCGATCCGTTCGCTCGTCGGGGCCCAGGCCGGCGCGTCGTGGTAGTTGCCGCCGAAGCTGGCCTTGCGGATGTTGGAGCCTTCGGCGTCCATGATGTAGATCTGGGGGTTGCAGGCGCCGAGGCGGTCGGTGGTGAAGGCGATCTCGCGGCCCGTCGGCGACCAGGACGGGGCGGTCTCGGTGGCGCTGTTGAAGGTCAGGCGCTTCGTCTTCATCGTCTCCAGGTCGAGGACGTAAATCTCTGCGTTTCCCTCCTCGGTCATCGAGGAGCAGAAGGCCAGCTTCTTGCCGTCGGGCGAGAAGGCCGCCGAATAGTTCATCCCCTTAGCCGAGATGAGCGTCTCCTTGCCCTCGTAGATGTTGCGGAGGTAGAGTCCCGCGGTGCCGCCGCGGTAGGAGGTGAAGGCGATCGTCCTCTGGTCGGGGGACCAGGCCGGCATGTAGTCCTTGACCTTGTTGAAGGTGATCCGCGTCTGGGCGGCCCCGTCGTAGTCCATCATGGTGATCTCGTCGTTGCCGTCGCGGTTGGAAACGAAGGCGACCTTGGTCGTGAAGATCGGCTTCTCGCCGTGGAGCTTCAGGAGCTCGTCGGCCATCTTGTGGGCGACGAGGCGCAGGCCGTTTTTCTCGGCCTGGTAGCGCTTGCCGATGATGAAGCGCTCGCTCTTGACGTCATAGATCTTGCCGTCGAAGACGATGCGGCCGCCGTCCTCCCGGACCTCGCCGATGACGAGGAGCTTGGCCTGGATGGAATCCCAGTCCTTGAAGAAGATCTTGTCCGGGTTGAGGGGTCGGATGTAGCCGTAGTAATCCTTGGGCAGGAGCTGGAAGATCCGGCTGTACTTGACGTCGTCGGACAGGGTTTGGCGGATCTCTTGGGCGGCGGACTGAACCAGGGGCGAGGCCGAGCGGACGACGAATTCGGGCAGGGCGAGGAGGATCATGGGCATCCCTTCGCTGATCTTCAGGACGACTTCCTGCTGGGCGAAGACCCCGGAAGCCGCGAGGAATACGAGGAGTGCGAGAAGCGTTTTTTTCTTGGTCATTTGGCGTGCTCGAAGACTAGGGTGATGCCGAGGTACTGGCCGTCGTACTCGTTCGGGAGCGTCGCGAACGGCGCCGAGTTCTGGATCGCCCGGCGGGCCGAGATGTCGAACGCCTCGATCCCGCTCGAGACGTCGATGCGGATGTCGGAGATCTGGCCGTTCTTGTAGATGCGGAAATAGACCTGGGTTTGGAGAAGGCCGCCGACACCGGGGTCGACGAGGGATTGGAACCAGTTGGCGGTGATCTTGTCCGAGATCATCTGGAGGTAGAACTGGAACGGGAAGCCGGCGACGCCGAAGGGGTCGCCCGCGCCGGACCCGGTGCCGCCGCCGATTCCACCCCCGGTGCCGCCCCCGCCCGTCCCGAAGCGCAGGCCGAAGCCGGCGCCCGAACCGCCCGGCGCTCCGGACGTCCCGGTGGCGTTTTCGGTCCCAGCCCCCGCCGGGGCTGAGAGTTCGGGCTTGGTGATGAACGCTTTTTTATCAGCGGCCTTCTGGTCCGTTTTCGGCTTGTCGACGGGATGGCGCAACGCGCTCTTCGCCTCGGGCTGTATATTCGCCGGAACGGTCAGGTCGCGGAGAGTCTGCTTCTTCGGCGGAGGCAGGGGCTCGGTCTTGGCGCTGACGGTCGCGCCTCCCGGCCTGCCGCCGCTCCCCCCCCCGCCCATGAAATTGACGTACTGGACGAGGCCTTTCGGGGACGTCCTCGAAAAGGAGGGCGAGGCCGCGATCACGATGAGCAGGCCGACGTGGAGAAAGGCGGAAATCAATAGGGCCCTCTTGAACGCTCGCGGCAGGGCCAGCTTCGTGGCGGTCATTTCTTCTTGCCTTTGACGTCGATGGGTTCCGTCAGGATCCCGATCTGTTCGATGCCCGCCTTCTTGGTGATGTCCATGATGCGGACGATGACGCCGTAGGGGAGGTCCTTGTCGGCCTGGAGGTAGATGACTTTTTTCGGCTTGTTCATGAAATATTCGGTCAGGCGGCGTTCGAGGAGATTGATGTTGATCGTCGAGTCGCCGATGTGGATGAACTGGTCTTTAGTGACGGTCAGCATTAGCCCTTCCTCGGCCGGCTTGGAGTCTGTCTCCGCCTGGGGCAGGTTGATGCCGATCCCCGACTGCATCATCGGCGCCGTGACCATGAAGATGACCAGGAGGACGAGCATGACGTCGATGAACGGCGTAACGTTGATCTCGGAGAGGTGGGTGCCGACCTGCCTCTTGCGCGAGGACGAGGGCAGGGACTGCGTGCTAAGAGCCATGGAGTCTCTCGGCGATGCTCAGGAATTCGAGGGAGAAGTCCTCCATGTCCGCGATCAGGTCTTTGATCCGGCCGAGGAAGTAGTTGTAGGCGATGACGGCCGGCACGGCGGCGAAGAGGCCGACGGCCGTGGCGATGAGGGCCTCGGCGATCCCCGGGGCGACCACCTGGAGGCTGGCTGAGCGAAGGATCCCGATGCGCTCGAAGGAGATCATGATCCCCCAGACCGTCCCGAAGAGGCCGATGAACGGCGAGACGCTCCCGGTCGTGGCCAGGAAGAACATCATCTTTTCGAGGCGCGAGACCTCGGCGTTGGAGGCCTTGAGCAGGGCCCTGTTGAAACTGTCGGACTTGGCGGCGCTCCAGCCGTTCTCGGCCGAGGACTTCGACTGGTAGGCCAGCTCCCTGTTGCCGGCCAGGAAGATGATCGCGAGGGAGCTCGCGCGGAGCTTCTTGGCAGCCTCGTTGACGTCGGAGAGGCTCTTGCTCCGGCGGAAAGCGGCCAGGAACCTGTCCGACTGCTTGAATGCCGACCGGATCATCTTGTACTTGAAGAGGATGATGGCCCACGAGAACACGGAGAAGAACACGAGCAGGAGCAGGATGAACTTGACGATGATATCGGCGTCGGCGATGATCTTGAAAATGTTGATATTCATGATTATCCATTCAAAAAAGTAGCACACGCCCCGGGTTCTGTCAAATGGCGTCTTGATACGTTCGACGGCGCCGACCCCGTTTTTATTAGACGGGGTAAAAAGCGCTTCTCAGTATTAACCCCGAACATACCCCGGGCTTCAGGCCGAGGAGTCGAAGAGGTTGATGGCGGGCGGCGTTTCGTTATATATTCCGGCCATGGTTCATTCGGAGTCGAGGACCGGGGCGGGCGGATGGCCGTGAGACCCTGGGACAGAGCGAAGAAGATCCTCCTCGGCGGGGAGAAGAACGTCCAGGACCCCCGCATCTTCCACAAAATGGCGCTCATCGCTTTTTTCGCCTGGGTCGGCCTCGGCGCGGACGGGCTGAGCTCGTCGAACTACGGGCCCCAGGAGGCCTTCCTGTCGCTCGGCGACCACCGGCACCTGGCGCTCTATCTGGCCGTCATGACCGCGATCACGGTCATCACCATCTCTCTGAGCTACTCCCAGATCATCGAGCTCTTCCCGACGGGCGGCGGCGGCTACGTCGTGGCCACCAAGCTCCTCGGGCCCATCTTCGGGCTCGTCTCGGGCTGCGCCCTCATCGTCGACTACATGCTGACCATCAGCATCTCCATCTCGAGCGGCGTCGAGGCCGTCCTGAGCTTCCTGCCGCCGGTCTATTTCCAGCACAAGCTGACCTTCATCCTGCTCATCACCTCCCTCCTCATCCTGCTCAACCTGAGGGGCGTCAAGGAATCGGTGGCCACACTGACGCCGATCTTCATCCTCTTCTTCATCTCCCATGTCGCCGTCATTCTCTACGGCATTTTTTCGCATATCTCGGCGACGCCGAGCCTGTTCGTCGACACCATCCGGGAGACGCGTCAGGGCATCCAACAGCTCGGCTTTGGGACCATGGCTTTCATCCTCCTCCGCGGCTACAGCCTGGGGGCCGGAACGTACACGGGGATCGAGGCCGTCTCCAACGGGCTCCAGATCCTGCGCCCGCCCCAGGTGAAGACGGGAAAAAAGACGATGATCTACATGGCCGCCTCCCTGGCCTTCACGGCGGGGGGGCTGCTCATCTGCTATCTGCTGACCAATGTCCAGCACGTCGCCGGCAAGACCCTGAACGCGTCGCTTATCGAAACGCTTATCGGGACCTGGAAGATCGGCGGATTCCCCCTGGGCGTGTGGCTCCTGGGGGCCATCCTGCTGTCTGAGGGGGCCATCCTCTTCGTCGCCGCCCAGACGGGCTTCATCGACGGCCCGCGCGTCCTCGGCAACATGGCCATCGATTCCTGGGTCCCCAACCGGTTCATGCACCTCTCCGAGCGCCTCGTCGTCCAGAACGGCATCCTGTTCATGGGCATCGCCTCCATCCTGATCCTTATCTTCACCCGGGGCTCGGTCCAGGTCCTCATCGTCATGTACAGCATCAACGTCTTCATCACCTTCTCCCTGTCCCAGTTGGGCATGTGCCTGCACTGGCTGAAGACGCCGGCCCCCCACCGCGGCAAGAAGCTGACCATCAACCTCATCGGGCTGCTCATGTCGCTGTCGATCCTGACCGTGACGATCGCGATCAAATTCAAGGAGGGCGGCTGGATCACGCTGGTCATCACACTGTCATTCGTCGTCCTATGCGTCCTCGTCCGGCGCCACTACAACCGGGTCAATGGCATGATGAAACGCCTGGACGACGTTCTGGCCCAGGTCGAACAGATGGCGGGGAAGCACGCGGCCCCGGTCCGGGACGAGACGGCCCCGACGGCCGTCCTCTTCGTCCGCAGCTTCGGCGGCCTGGGCATCCACTCGTTCCTCAACATCCACCGCATCTTCCCCAACTACTTCAAGAACTTCGTCTTCATCTCCATCGGGGTCGTCGACTGGAAGAACTTCAAGGGCGCCGAAGAGGTCAAGAACCTGGAAAGCCATATCTCCGGGGAGCTCGAAAAATACGTTCGGCTGTCCAACAACTTCGGTTTCCACGCCGAGTCCATCCACTCCGTCGAGGTCGACACCCTGGCCGAAGTCGAGGCCCGTTGCGAGGAGATCCAGCGGAAGTACAACAAAGCCGTTTTCTTCGTCGGCAAGCTCGTTTTCGAGGAGGAGAACCTGTTCACCCGGCTCCTCCACAACCAGACGGCCTTCAGTATTCAGAGGATCCTCCAGTTCAAGGGCATCCCCTCCATCGTCCTCCCCATCCGCGTCATCAAGACGGTCAAGTAAGAAACAAGAAGGGGTCAAACCTACTTTTTTCGAAAAAAAGTAGGTTTGACCCCTTCTTCAGCCGAGGCCGAGGAGGCCCTGGAGGATGACCCGGGCGACCCGTTTCGCGTCCTTGCCGCTTTCGTTCGTCGCGCCGACGCACGAGGGACAGCCGTCCCGGCAGGGGCAGGCCTCGAGGGTCCTTAGGGCGTGGTCGAGGAGGCGCGACTCGAGGGCGAAGAGCGACGGGCTGAGCCCGATGCCTCCGGGGTAGTTGTCGTAGATGAAGATGTTCGGCTCGAAGTCCGGGTCCATGACGACGGATATCTCCTCCTGCCCTTGGACCGCCGGCCGGGCCGGAAAGGACCGCGGCGGCAGGGACTCGCCGGACGTGTTGTCGCCGATCGACACGCCGACGTCGTGAATATCGCACATCATGAACAGCGGCGAGACGTGATGGAGGATGTAGGCCAGCCCGAAGAGCCCGTTGACCCTTTGTTCTGCCGGGAAGGGGATCGCCTGCATGAGCGCCGACGGCACGGTCAGCCAGTAGGCCGTCGTGTGCATCTCGTTCTGGGGCAGGGTCAGGTCGCCGGCGCCGACGTTCTCCATGGTGTGGAACTTGATCTTCTTGAACCCGACGACCTGCGTCGCGACGTGGACCTCGCCGTGGGAGACGCGCCCCGTCTCCAGGCCCTTCTTGTCGAAGATGTCCAGGATGGTGATCTTGGTGTAGTCGATGGCGTCCGTGTAGTAGTCGATGTCCGTTCTCTTGACGTAGGCCTTGCGCTCCTCGAAGTCGAGCTTCTCGACGAAGTACTGCTCGCCCTCGACAATGTAGATGGCCTTGGGGTGGAGGGCCGTCAGGGCCGAGGTGAAGTCGACCTCGGCGATGACCCGGGCCTCTCCCGTGATGTCGACGACGACGAAGTTGTCCGAGCTGATGCTGCGCAGGCTGATGGCGGCGGCCGGGTAGGCCTCCGAGGTCCAGAACCACTTGTCCTTGGAGTGGTGGAGGAGCTTGTCCTCCTCGAGGAAATTGAGGATCTCGCCGATCTCGGCCCGGCCGAATTTCTCGCCGTCCTCGAACGGCAGCTCGAAGGCGGCGCACTCGATGTGGCTGACGAGGATCGAGAGGTTATCCGGGTTGATGAGGGCCATCTCGGGCGACTTGGAGAAGAAATATTCCGGGTTGTTGACGATGAACTGGTCGAGGGGCGAACTCGTGGCCACGAGGACGGCGGCGGACAGGCCCGTCTTACGCCCGGCCCGGCCGGCCCTCTGCCAGGTGCTGGCGATCGTCCCCGGATAGCCGGCCAGCACGGCGACGTCGAGCGTCCCGATGTCGATGCCGAGCTCGAGGGCGTTGGTCGAGACGACGCCCAGGATCTCGCCCGACCGCAAGCCCTTCTCGATCTCCCGCCTTTTCAGCGGCAGGTAGCCGCCCCGGTAGCCGCGGACGAGGCCCTCCTTCTGGATCGACGTCTCGATGTCGGCCTTGAGGTAGGTCAGGAGCACTTCGGTGATGAGCCGGCTCCCGGCGAAGACGATGGTCTGGAGGCCGCTCTTGAGGAAGATCGAAGCGATGCGCCGCGACTCGCTGACGTAGGAGCGGCGGATGCCCAGGGCCGCGTTGACCAAGGGAGGCGTGTAGAAGACGAAATACTTCCCGCCGCGCGGCGCGCCGTTGTCTTCGATGAGAGTGACCGGCGCTTCGATCACCTTCTCGGCCATCTCGGCCGGGTTGGCGATCGTGGCCGTGCACAGGATGAACTGCGGGTCGGAGCCGTAGAAGCGGGCGATCCGCCGCAGCCGCCTCAGGACGTTGGCCAGGTGGCTGCCGAAGATGCCGCGGTAGTTGTGGAGCTCGTCGATGACGATGTACTTGAGATTCTCGAAGAGCTTGATCCACTTCGTGTGGTGGGGCAGGATGCCGGCGTGGAGCATGTCGGGGTTGGTCAGGACGATGTGGCCGCGGGCCCGGATGGCCTTGCGGGCGTCCTGGGGCGTGTCGCCGTCGTAGGTGAAGACGCGGATCTCCTCGGGGAGACGAGTGTTGACGTCGTCGAGCTCGGCCTGCTGGTCCTGGGACAGGGCCTTGGTCGGGAAAAGGTAGAGGGCCCGCGTCGAGGGATCCTTGAGGATGGCGTCGAGGACCGGCAGGTTGTAGCA
>Ga0315279_10003736_pt1 | contig 20899 bp, 19 predicted proteins | sample YL17G06_20_MG_FD_203694 | JGI IMG/M metagenome (GOLD analysis project Ga0315279, IMG submission 203694) | Sediment microbial communities from Yellowstone Lake, YNP, Wyoming, USA - YL17G06_20 | ecosystem: Environmental > Aquatic > Freshwater > Lake > Sediment | place: USA: Wyoming | collected... | reverse complement strand
CTCTCACCAAACGTCCGAGACGTACGTTACCGCGCTTTCGCGCGAGCCATTCGCCGGGCTCTTGTGTCTCGTCCCCAACCCGCAGAACCCCGTCCTCGTCGAGGCGCCCCAGTTTCAGTCCGACAGGCTCCTAGACGATATTACAGTGTCCCAGGAACTCGTGATCGGCGAGGATGCTCTGGTACTCATCGTCACGAACGACCACGTGATCCGCGGATATCACGACTCCGCGGACAAACAGTCCCTCCACGTACGTGAAGTCCTGCGTGGAGCAAAGGAGGGTCTTGCCGGCGGCGATGAACGAGAGCATGACTTCCCTGATGAACCGCTTCGTCTTCGGATCCAGCCCGTTCATCGGCTCATCGAGGACCAGCACGTCGGGATTCAGGGAGAGGATGCTCGCGATGGCAACCTTTCGCTTCTCCCCTTCGCTCAGGCGATAGGGCGCTCTGAGTCTCAGGTGCTCGATCTGCAGCAGCTTCAGGCAATCGAGGACGCGAACCTCCACGATGGCCTCATCGAGCCCCATCTGTCTCGGGCCGAAGGCAATCTCATCGTGGACGACGGAGCAAAAGAGCTGGGCATCCGCGTTCTGGAAAAGAAACCCGACCCTCTGGTGGAATCGCTTCGCGAACGTGGCGTCCCTGAGCCTCCTGCCCGTGATCTCATCGCCGTCGAAGGTGTAGCTCCCCGTGTCGGGAAGGATGATCCCGTTGATCAGCTTCAATAAGGTCGACTTGCCGGAACCGTTCGGGCCGATGACCGCGACCGATTCTCCCCGCCTCACCCGAAGATTGATGCCGGAGAGAGCCTCGATGCCGTCGTACGAGCAGGAGACGCCTCGCAGGTCGATCATTCACGTCCTCGCCATGAAAAAGACAAGGAGAAGGAGCGCATCGATCATGAGGGGAACAAGGTCAGCCGGCGAAAACTTGGCCACGCGCCGGGCGCGGTACCTGCCCGTGAAGCACCGGCACTCCATGGCGGCATACATGTCCTGCGCCATCTCCCGGGATTGCAGAAACAGAATACCTGCGATTCCGGAAAGCGACGCCGTCTTGTTTCTGTTTCTCCCGACCGATCTGAGCTTCAGCGCGTACAGCATGCGCAGAGAATACTCTCCAAGAAGCAGGAGATACTTGATCGTGATGTCCAGCACGAGGATGAAAAGCTGCGGCACGAACAAGGCGCGAAGCGCGCCCGAGATTGATTCCCATTCCTCGGTTGATGCGAACAGCTTCACCGCGGAGACGGAAACGAACACCTTTGTCGTCATCATGAGGGGACCCGAAAAGTTCCCGCGGACTACGAACGGCAGCAACATGACGAAAGTAAATGCCGCGACCGGCAGGCCGACCCTCAGGACCCGCAGGATGAGCTCGCCCCGATGGAGGCTCAGGAGAGCCAGCATGAGCGCGCCCGCGAACACGACGAAAAGGGGGCTGTGGGACAGGGAGAGGAGCAGGATCAGCAGCAACGCGGACGCCAGTTTCACGCCGGCGTTGATGTTCAACTTTTCCCTCCCTCTCGGGCCCGGGGAGCGGAACCGGGAAAACAGACCCAGGATTGACACGATGCTCTTGTCGACAAAGGCGTCCCTGTCCGATCGGGGAGTGTACTGCTCGTTTCTCGCAAGCCATTCTGGAATCATTGAAGCTGCCGGTGCCTAGTGCCGCGGCTTTTCCCGATGAGTCTTCCTGATCAAGCCGAAGATCTTGAAGGCAATCACCAGCGCGGCAGCCCCGGCAAGAGCCGAAATGACATACCCGACGAAATCCGGCACGCCTTTGACAAGGTAACCGGGGATCGCGGCCGTGAAGCTCAGTCCATTCCGCATTCCTTCCGGTACGTATCCGAGTGCCTTCCCGTCCGCGGCCACCGCGGCTATCCTCTGGACGCCCCACTCCCCCCATGCGGTCCCCGATGCGAGCAGACCCAGGGGGGAAAGACAGACGAGCGCGACCAGGAACGTGTAGAGCGGCCGAATCCTGGTTTTCGCCCCCTGGTAGAGAGTGCCCGGGGCAACCCGCTTGATGAAGGTGTAAATGGCAACGGTGAAGATCGCCTCGACGACACCCGCCACGATGAGGTGAGGCGCCAGCACGGCTGGTATCGAAACGGACAACGGATAGGGGAAGTACATCGGCTGCCCCGCGGCGTTCGTGAAGAGAAGGGGCTGGATTCCCAGCTCGATCGCCGTGCACAGGGCCGCCATCACAATGCCGACATATGAGCCCGCAATGAGGCCGGCATATTCGCCGCTCTCCCTCTTCGCCCTGTGCCTGATGAACGTGAAGATGAAGTATCCCAGGAAGGGACTCACGAATGCCATGTTGAAACTGTTTGCCCCGAAGGCGAGGATTCCGCCGTCCCCGAACATCAGGGCCTGAAGGAGAAGCGCGATCGAGATCGATATGCAGGCCGACCAGGGGCCAAGGACAACAGCGAGCAGAGTCCCCGCGATCGCGTGTCCCGTCGTGCCTCCGGGAAGCGGCACATTGAACATCATGAGAAGGAACGAAAAGGCGGCGCCGATCCCGAGAAGGGGAACCCTCGCCTTCGAGACTTCCTGTCCCACCTTGCGAACCGCGACGGTCCACACGGGCACCATGGCGGCCCCGAGCACGGCGCAGGTAGCCGGGCTCAGATAATTGTCAGGAATATGCGTGGCGGCACCTCCTTGCCCGCTGAACGATGAGGGGGCAGCACTCGGTAACAACAATTCTGATTTCGTGCTACTGAGACCATCGTAGCCGATCCGCGGGGATTGTCAAGGCCGGGAGAAGAGTGGCTCTTGTCCGCAGCGGTGTCTCTCTCGTAAGATAAAGCATGGCAGATCTCGTCCGCTTTGGCGTCTCCATCGAAAAGCCGCTCCTGACTGAGTTCGACCGCCTCATCGCCAGAAAGGGATACGCAAACAGGTCGGATGCAATACGGGCGCTTATCCGTTCGACGCTTTTCGACGAAAAAACCGGTGGGAACCCCGACCTGGGAGTGATCGGCACGATCACCCTGGTGTACGACCACGCCTCGGGTGACCTGCCGCTCCGGCTGACGGACCTCCAGCACCAGTACCACCAGTCCATCGTGTCGACGCTGCATGTTCACTTCGACGAAAAGAACTGCCTCGAGGTCCTCGTGGTTCGGGGCGGCCAGGGGGAAGTCCGTGCCATTGCCGACTCTCTGATCGGGACGCGCGGCGTCTGGCAGGGCAGGTTGATCATCAACGCGGAAGCGGCGACCCATCGGCACCTCGCCTCGAGGAGGAAACATCGGGGAATGCATGAGAAGCACTGAAGAAATCGGGATCCAGACGGGGCGCGCGGAGGCCCGGCAGATCTTCTAGGGTCCGCGACAGCGGCCCTTCACGATTTGCTCGGTTTCCAGCGCGATCATCAGCTCCTCATTGGTGGGGATAACCAGAACCGACACGCGAGAATCCGGGCTCGAGACGATCGCCTCTCCGCCATCGACCACGTTCCTTTCCGCGTCCAACTGGACGCCGAGCACCTCGAGTCCCGAACAGATCAGCCTGCGGCACTCCTTGGAATGTTCTCCGATGCCCGCGGTGAAGACCAGCGCATCGAGCCGCCCTCCGAGGTTCGTCGCGAGCCCGGCAATGTGCTTGCGCGCCGCGTGCGCGAACACCGTCAGGGCGAGCCGCGCGCGTGCGTTGCCGGCCTCCGCGGCTGCCGCCACGTCGCGCATATCGTTGGAGACACCGGAAAGCCCCTTGAGCCCCGATTCGAAGTACAATACCTGGTACACGTCCCTGGTGCTCATCCCCAGGGTGTCCATCATGTAGAGAATGACCGCCGGGTCCACGTCTCCGGCGCGCGTCCCCATGGGAACACCGCACATCGTGCCAAAGCCCAGGCTGGTGTCCACGGAACAGCCGTTCCTTACGGCGGCGAGGGAGACACCGTTTCCCATGTGACAGCTCACGCAGGTGAAATCCCGAGGGTCTCTGTCGAGGAGTTCCGCCGCCCGAAGCGACACGTAGTGATGAGAGGTGCCGTGGAATCCGAAGCGGCGGAGGCCGTGCTTCTCATAGAGCTCGTAGGGCAGCCCGAAGAGGTAGGACTCCGGCGGGATTGCGGCGTGGAAGGCGGTGTCGAAGACGGCAACATGAGGCACGGAGGGCAGCAGGTCCCTCACCGCTCGAATCCCCATGAGGTTCGCCGGGTTGTGAAGGGGCGCGAGAGCCGCGCATTGCTCGATGACCGCCTCCACCGCTTCGGTTACAAGCTCGGCTTTGGAAATCGTCGCCCCCCCGTGGACCACGCGGTGTCCCACCGCCCCGATCTGCGCGACGGAATGAAGGACTCCGAGCCGAGGGTCCACGATGATGCCGAGCATCAGGGTGATGCCGCGGGAATGATCAGCGATTCTGAGGTTGCGCTTCAGCCCTTCTTTCCCCTCGGGGTCATAGATGAAAACGCCTTCCTCGAACCCGATACGCTCCAGGAGGCCTGCGCACAGCCGCTGGTGGCCCTCCGTCTGTATCAGCTGAAACTTGATGGAAGAGCTCCCGCTGTTGATTACAAGAATAATCACGGGTGCTACCTTGCGACATGGTAGCCTCTTGGAAGCCTCTCAGCAAGCTTCCGCATTGGCTCTTGAGGCCAAAGAACGCGATCGGCAGCGCAACGGGTCTCACGCCCCCCCTCGTGCCCGAGTGCGGTACTTCAGGGGCGGCAGGCTTTCCAGCGCCGCGAATGTCTTGGAGAAGTGGCTCTGGTCGAAGAACCCACAGTCCGAGGAGATGGCCGCAATGCTGCGGTCCGTGTTCGAGAGCAGGTATTTTGCGTAGTCGATCCTGCGCCGCGCGATGTATGCGGAAAGCGACATTCCACTCTCCTTGCGGAACAGATGCAGCGCCCGGCTCACGCTCAACCCCGCCACCGCCGCCACCGCCGCGGCCGAAACCTTTGTGGTGAAGTTCTTCTGCACGTAGTTGCGCATCTTCGTCATGTGCGCCCAGGTCTTGCGACCCATCTCCTCAGAGACGGTCCTGTTGAGGTTTTCCAGTACTTTCGTCACCTTCCAGAACAGATCGTCGAAGCCGTTTGCCGCGTCGATGTCGGTCAGGGAGGAATAGCGCGGGCCCAGAAGGCCATCGGCACTGATGCCCTTCTCGATGGCGGCCCGGGAGATGATGACAATAAGCTCCAGAAGTCGGACCTTCAGACGGCTGAAGTTCATACCGGTCTCCAGAAGGATGGCTCCGAGAAATTTGTTGATGATCTCCCGTGACCCGCCCAAATCGCCGAGCACGACCTTGTCGATGATCTCGCTCTGCGTGCGCACGAGAGAGGAGACCGGGTCCTGCCTGCCCTTCCGAGCGTCTTCCAGATAGTTCGCGATGGTGAACTGCTGGATGCTGCGCTCCCGGCTTTCGCGGATGAGGTCCAGGTTGTTCACGCCGTATCTCACCGTGAGGTCGAAGAGAATGCTGGCGCTTCGGCGCAGGGTTTCCGAGGGAACGATCCTGTAGGGCAACTTCGTACGGGGCCCCAAGCGCGAGCGGATCCTGTATCGGCGGATGCTGCGCATGACGTCCTCACGGATGTCCTTCGCCATCTGGGGAAAGATCGAGAAGCCGCTGATCAGTCCCGCGGCGAGCTTTTTCTCCCTGGAGATGGGAACGGCGAAGGTGACCAGGCCGAAGGGGCAGACCGAGATGTTGGGCTCGCCCCAGCGGAAGGATTCCTCCACGGACGTGCGCTGATAGTCGCTGCAGATTCTCTCCTGCTTGGGTGAGGCGGAAAGCCTCCCGCACAGGGGGCAACCGCCCAGGCTCCACACTTTCCTGCCCCCCTCATCGACAAGGAGGAGAGGGAGGCCGGTGGAGTTTCGGTATTCGGCGCCCAGCCGTTTCAGCGCCGCAAGGTCGATGCCGGGCAGCGGATCGTGATTCCTGGTCACTAGGAGAAAGTAGCATAATTTTACAAAAAACTCAATGAGAGTACAATACGGCGTCATGCGGGATAGTGTGGGATGGTGAACAAAGGAAGCCGAGATGATGCGATGAAGCGGTTCCTGGTGATCGGAGCCGGCATCGCGGGTTGTGCCGCAGCCGCAGAGCTGGCCAGACTGGGCCATAGAGTCCTCATTCTCGAGTCAACCGGCAGGGCTGGCGGAAAGGCGCTCTCCTACGCCTGCAAGGCGACGGAGTCCTGCAGCCGATGCGGCGTGTGCGTGGCGCACTCCCGGATCTCGGATGCGCTCCTGCACCCTCGCGTGTCTGTCATGGCGGGCGCAACCGTCCAAAAGGTGGAAGACGTCTCTCAGGGCTGCACCGTGCGCGGGCTCTTTTCGAATCCCCAAGTTCGCCACCAGGAGTGCACGGGCTGCGGAGCCTGCATCACGGCGTGCCCGGGCGGAGCGCTCTCCCGCTACAGTCGGGGCGGGCTTCGCATGGTCGCGATCGACTACTCTTCCTGCCTCCTTCACAACGGAAAGAAATGTTCCGCCTGCGCGGACGCCTGTTCTGCCGGCGCCATCACGACCACCAGCGCCCCGCTGGGGCGCTTCTCAATCCGGGCCGACGCGGTGCTCATCGCCACAGGCCACGAGACGTTCAACCCGGCGGTCAAGCCGCGCCTGGGGTACGGGAGGTTGAGGGGGGTGATAACAGGCTTTGATGCGGAGCAGGTTCTCAGTCGTCAGACCTGGCTGCCGGCAGCCGCGAACGGGCATGGGGATGCCGCGGGCGTCTGCCCCGCCCGGAGCGTGGCATTCATCCAGTGCGTGGGCTCGCGGGATCCCAGCCTCAATCGCAATTTCTGCAGCAGCGTCTGCTGCGCCTATGCCCTTCGCATGGCCCGGCTCTTGAAGTCGCTCAACCATGATACCGACGTCACGGTCTACTACATCGACCTCCAGAACTTCGACAAGGTTTTCACCCCGCTGCGCGCCGAGCTGGATGGCATGGGCATACGGTTCGTGAGGGGGATTCCCTCCTCCATCTCGCGCACGGCGGCCGGGAAGCTCTCCCTCCTCATCGAGGACCCTGAGGGACAACGAACGAGCGCAGAGCACGACGCGGTGGTTCTCGCCACTGGTATCGCTCCTTCCGAGGGAGCAGCGCGCCTGGCCGATCTCTTCGGGCTGGAGAAGGATGAGTTCGGCTTCTTCCGCTCCGAGCGCGCGAGGGTGCGCGTGGCAGGTACCTGCGGGGAGCCGCAGGGCATCGTAGAGAGCATTGCATCGGCGCGCGCGGCCGTGCTGGAGATGGCGAGATGATCGGCGTCCTTCTGTGCACGTGCCAGCGGAAGGCCGATGGAGCGTCCTGGTCCGCCAGGGTGGCGAAATCCCTGCCGCACGCCCCTCTTTTCCCCCACCACGCGCTCTGCACGGCTGAGGGTCTTCGATTCGCGGCCGCGCGCGCGAAGGAGAGAAAGCTGCGCAAGCTTCTCCTTGCAGGATGCCCGACACTGCAGTCGCAGGCGTACGCCATGAGCATCTCCAGGGCTGTCGGCATCCCGGTGAGCGCTGTGGATTCAGTCAGGCTTGCCCCTGGCGCCAGCTCCTCCGAGGCCGCGAGGGCCATCCGGCGGGCGTACGCAGGACTCGAGCTTCTCCCCGCCTTTAAGATACGCCGCGTTCCGCTGCGTCAGGATGTCCTGGTGATGGGAGGCGGATGGGCTGGAATGGAAACGGCACGGCAGATTGCTGGTCTTGGGAACCCCACCACGGTGATCGATAGAAAGGCTCTCCAGGGGGGCAATGCAATTCCCGGGCTCGAGATCCTTGCGGGCACGACCCTTGTCTCCCTGACCGGAAGTACAGGCTGTTTTTCCGCACGCTTGTCGCAGAGCAGGAAGGGTGACGGGCATATCGGTGAACGCACGTTCGGCGCCGTGGTGATATCCGAAGGGATGGGGAGTGAGGACGCGGACGCACAGGCGCGCAGCGAGGCCCCAATCGGTGCCAACCGAATCGGGGCGGACCCAAGCAGCGCGAATGCGATCGCGGCGGCCTTCGCGCCGGGTCGGGTGATCCCTCTTGGAGAACTGGAATCCCATCTCGAGACTCTCTCCCGCAGGGACCGGCCCCGGCAGGTAGCGATCGTGCTCGACTATCGCATCGACGAAGACATCGCTAGCGGGGAAGCAGCAATGCGCGCCGCGATCGCCGTACGCGAGCGCCTCCACGTCCAGGTCATGGTCGTGCTCCGGGACGTGCGCGTTGCCGGCTATGGCCTGGAGGCCCTGTACGACAAGGCGCGCGCGGCCGGCGTGACGTTCTTGAAGCACGGCGGCTCTCCCCAGATCAGCGTGTCAGCTCAGGGAGTCACAATCTCCTGTCGCGACACTGTCCTGGGAGAGGATGTGCAGATCTCCTGTGACCTCGTCGCTGTCAGCGTCGAAGGCATTCGGGTGCCTGCGGAGGCGGCTCTTGCCGCGGCGGCCGGGATTGTCCAGGACGGGTACGGCAGGCTTCAGGAGAACAACGTGCATCTTCTTCCCACGCAGACCAACCGCCAGGGTGTTTTCGTTGTCGGCGCCTGCCGCGGTGACGGGTACGCGCCTCACGTTCTTCGGGACGCACGCGACGCGGCCTGCTCGGTGCACGCGCTGCTCTCGCAGAAGAAGCTCGACGTCGAGCTTTCGCAGGCGGTGGTGGATGGGGACAAGTGCGTGCTGTGCCTGACCTGCGTGCGCTTGTGCCCGTTCAAGGCCATGCGCGTCGATGAAGGGGAGAAGAGGGCCGATTGCATCCCCGAGTCCTGCCGCAGGTGCGGGATCTGCGTCGGAGAATGCCCGGCTCGAGCGATCACGCTTCCCGCGTATTCTGAAGGGATCGTGATGGCCAGAGCAGGAGCGTCAGGGTGAGCGTGCGCGCGGCCACCGCCAGGATCACTGCGCTGCTCTGCGAGAACTCCGCCTGGAAGGCGTACGGGGAGCTCGCGCTGGATCCGGAGCTGAGAGGCGTCGATTTCGTGAAGATGCCCTGCTCGGGAAGAGTCGATGCGGGACTCCTGCTGGCGCTTCTGGAAAAGGGGAGCTCGGCAGTGCTCGTGGTGGGCTGCCCGAGGGACAACTGCACCTTTCTGCGGGGCAACTACAGGGCGGAGAAGCGGGTGGCCGTGGCGCGCGCTGCGCTTCGTGATGCGGGTCTGGACGAGAACCTCGTGCGGCTGGAGTTTCTTTCCTCGATGGACTCCCACAGGCTGCGCGACGCGGTTCTGGATTTCAAGGGGTACCTGGATGATCACAGCAGTTCGTAAGCCGTTCGCGGAGATCGCCGGCATGCTGGCCGGCCGCTCAAAAGTCCTCATCCTCGGATGCGGCACGTGCGTGACCGTCTGCATGGCGGGCGGCGAGAAGGAGGTGGGCATCCTCGCCAGCACGCTGCGCCTGGCCAACCGCAAGGAAGGGAGCACCGCGCGGATCGAGGAGGCAACCATCGAGCGCCAGTGCGACCGCGAGTTCTTCGATGCCGTTCGAGACAAGGTGGCGGAAGTCGACGTCGTGCTCTCCATGGCCTGCGGGGTCGGCGTGCAGTTCTTTGCCGAGGTGTTCCCCGACAAGGCCGTGCTCCCGGGGCTCGACACGAAGTTTTACGGCGCCACCGTGGCGCAGGGTATGTGGGCCGAGCGCTGCTCGGGCTGCGGCTCATGCGTGATCGCGGACTTCGGCGGCGTGTGCCCCGTGACCCGCTGCTCCAAGAGCCTCTTGAACGGACCCTGCGGCGGCTCGCAGAACGGCAAGTGCGAGGTGGACCCGCAGGGCATCGACTGCGGCTGGCAGCTCATCTACGACAGGATGAAGGCGCTGGGCCAGCTTTCGAAGCTGGAGACCGTGACGCCGATGAAGGACTGGAGCACGGGACGCTTCGGCGGTCCGGGCAAGATCGTGAAGGAAGACGCCCTGCCATGAGCACCCTCACAATGGAAAGCCTGAAGGCGGGAAGCCGACTGGAGAAGATACTCGCCCGCGGCGAGTTCGCCGTCACGGCGGAGATGGGGCCACCGAAGAGCGCCGACGCGTCGCTGATCGCCGCAAAGGCGAAGCTCCTCAGCGGGAGCATCGACGCGGCGAATATCACGGACAACCAGACCGCCATCGTGCGCATGTCATCCATCGCCGCAGGCCTCCTGGCGCTGAAGGAAGGGATCGAGCCGATCATCCAGATCACCTGCCGGGACAGGAACCGGATCGCCATCCAGAGCGACGTGCTGGGCGCGTATGCCCTGGGTGTCAGGAACATCCTCTGTCTCACCGGCGATCACCAGAAGTTCGGCAACCACCCCACCTCGAAGAACGTCTTCGACATGGATTCCATCCAGCTCATCGGGATGCTGGCCTGCATGCGAGACCAGAAGAGGTTCGCCTGCGGGGAGGAGATCAGGAACTCGAAGAAGGCGCCGGTTGTCGAGCCGCGGATCCTGATCGGCGGGGCGGAGAACCCCTTCGGAGACCCGCTGGAGTTCCGCGCCATCCGTGTCGCTAAGAAGGTGGCGGCAGGCGTGGACTTCATCCAGACCCAGTGCATCTACGACATGGAAAGGTTCCAGGAGTTCATGCGCCAGGTGCGCCAGCGCGGCCTGCACGAACAGGTGAAGATCCTCGCCGGGGTCACGCCGCTGAAATCGGTGGGAATGGCGAAGTACATGCGCGACAGCGTGGCGGGGCTCTCGGTCCCCGAAGCGCTCATCGAGCGCCTCTCGAACGCGACGGACAAGGCCGCCGAGGGGGTCCGCATATGCATCGAGCAGATCATGAAGCTGCGGGAGATTCCCGGCGTGGCGGGCGTGCACATCATGGCCATCGAGTGGGAAGAGAAGGTGGGCGAAATCGTGAGGGGCGCGGGCCTCTGGCCGCGGCCACAGGTGGAGTGAGGCGGACATGAAGAGAATTGCCATCGAGAACCTCGACCCGCGATTCGCCGCAGAGGTCACGGCGAGGCCGGGCGGACAGAACATCAGGAAGTGCTACGCCTGCGGCACCTGCACGGCCGGCTGCCCCGTGTTCCAGGTGGACACGGAGTACAACCCGCGCCGGCTCATCCGCATGATCCTGCTGGGCATGCGCACGGAGGTGCTCTCTTCCAAGGTCATCTGGTTGTGCGCGCGCTGCTACACCTGCACGGCCAACTGCCCGCAGGATGTGGACTTTTCGGACATCATGATGGCCCTCCGCGACATGGCCGTGGCCGAAGGTTACGCCTCGGCGGAGACTCAAGACAAAATCGAGGCGATCAGCACAGCCGCGCACGAGCTGCGCAGGGACTGCATCAACCTGCTTCTCGGAGTCGGTGAGGCCACGGAGGCCGACATGCGCGGCCGCATGGAGCGCGCCTTCGCCCTGGCGAGGACTGCGCAGACGGCCGAGCCTCGGTCGGCGGGGACGTAGGGGAGGCCGGCAATGCCTGAGGTGAGAGTCGGAAACACGGGTGCCGTCCTTGTGGTCGGCGCGGGGATCGCAGGGATCCAGGCCTCCCTCGACCTGGCGAACTCCGGCTACAGGGTCTACCTCGTCGAGCAGTCGCCCACGATCGGCGGCACCATGGCTCAGCTCGACAAGACCTTCCCGACGAACGACTGTTCGATGTGCATTGTCTCCCCCAAGCTGGTGGAGTGCGCGCGGCATCCCAACATCGAGCTTCTCACCTACGCGGAGGTGGAGAAAGTGGAGGGCGACGCCGGCAGGTTCCGCGTTTCCGTGAAGAAGAAGGCCCGGTCGGTGGACAGCGGAAAGTGCACCGGATGCGGCGTCTGCCAGACAGCCTGCCCGGTGCGCAACACGGTGCGGGTCCCCGAAACCGTCGAAGACGCGGAGGACGAGCGGACGCGGACCGTGGATGGCATCATCGACTCCCATAGAGGGTCACGGGAAGCGATGATCACCGTCCTTCAAGACGCGAACAAAACGTTCAACTATCTTCCCGAAGAGGTCCTGCACAGGATCAGCACCAGGCTGGGGGTTCCGTACGCCGAGGTCTACGGCGCTGCCAGCTTCTACAAGGCCTTCAGCCTCGAACCGCGCGGGAAGCACATCATCCAGGTCTGCCTGGGCACAGCCTGCCACGTGCGCGGCGCGCAGCGCATCCGCGAAGAGCTGGAGCGCAGGCTCGACACGCCGGCCGGAGGGACCACGAAGGACAGGTTGTTCACCGTGGAGACGGTCAACTGTCTCGGCGCATGCGCGCTGGGTCCCATCATGGCCGTGGACGGTGAGTTCCATGGGAGCATGAGCGCCGCCAAAGTGCCCCAGCTTCTGGACAGGTACGCGGGGAGGGCGGCATCGTGAGGCTTCAGTCATTCACCGAGCTGGAAGCGCTGCGAGAGCAAGCTGCCGCGGCGCGCAGGCCGAAGAACCGTGAGGTCATCATTTCCACGGACTCCACCTGCTGCATCCTGCGCGGAAGCCTGGGGGTGGCTGAGGCTTTCAAGGCCGAGCTCGGCAGGGCCGCCTCAGGTGAAGAGGTCGGCCTGCGCCTCACTGGCTGCCTGGGGTTCTGCGAGATCGAGCCCATGGTCGTGATTCTCCCGCAGAAGATCCTCTACCAGAAGGTCATGCCTGAGGACGTGGCGGAGATCGTGGGAAAGACTCTCCTGGGCGGTGCCGTGATCGAGCGGCTCCTGTACAGGGATCCCCAGACGGGGCAGGCGATCCCGGACATCGAGAAGGTTCCCTTCTACCAGAAGCAGATGCGGCTCGTTCTCGGTCCCAACGAGAGGATCGAACCCACAAGAATAGAAGATTACATAACGGACGGGGGCTATTCGGCGCTTGCCAGGGTGCTCTCCGGGATGAGCCCCGAGCAGGTGATCCAGGAGGTCACGCGCTCGGGGATTCGCGGCCGTGGGGGCGCAGGGTTCGCGACAGGGAAGAAGTGGGAGACCACGCGCAATGCCGAGTCCGAGGACGGGGTGCGCTACGTGATCTGCAACGCGGATGAAGGGGACCCTGGCGCCTATATGGACCGCGCGGTACTGGAGGCGAACCCTCACGCCGTGCTGGAGGGTATGATCATCGGCTCCTTTGCCATCGGATCCCGCGAGGGAGTCATCTACGTGCGCACCGAGTACCCTCTTGCCGTCGAGCACTTGAAAATCGCGATCCGGCAGGCGGAAGAGTACGGCCTGCTCGGCACGAACATTCTGGGAAGCGGCCATGAGTTTTCGATACGGATCGTGCGCGGAGCGGGTGCGTTCGTGTGCGGGGAATCCACCGCGCTCATGGCCTCACTGGAAGGCAAGGTGGGTCGGCCGCGGGCAAAATACGTGCACACTTCGGAGAAGGGGTACCACGACCGGCCGACCAACCTGAACAACGTGGAGACCTGGGCCAACATTCCCCTCATCATCAACCGGGGGGCGGACTGGTTCGCCGGCATCGGCACCGAACGAAGCAAGGGCACCAAGATATTCTCCCTGGTGGGGAAGATCAGCAACACGGGACTGGTCGAGGTCCCGATGGGCATCAGCTTGCGTGACATCATCTTCACCATCGGCGGGGGCATCCCCAAGGGCAAGAAGTTCAAGGCGGTGCAGACCGGCGGACCCTCGGGGGGCTGTATCCCCGAGAGCATGCTTGACCTGGAGGTGGACTACGACGCGCTCACCAAAGCCGGCTCCATGATGGGTTCTGGCGGCATGATCGTCATGGACGAGGATACCTGCATGGTGGACGTGGCGCGCTACTTCCTGAACTTCCTGAAGGACGAGTCATGCGGCAAGTGCGTGCCCTGTCGGGAGGGCATCAAGCAGATGCTCGCCATCCTGGAGCGGATCTGCCGCGGCGAGGGCAGGGAGGAGGACATCGACACCCTGGAGGAGATCGGTGGATACCAGGTGGACACGGCCTTGTGCGCCCTCGGCCAGACCGCGGCCAACCCGGTGCTGAGCACGATCCGCTACTTCCGCCAGGAGTACGAGCATCACATACGGGAGAGGCACTGCGCGGCCGGCGTGTGCAAAGCTCTCTTCCGTTACCACATCGACGCCGAGGCATGCAACGGCTGCATGGCCTGCGCCAAGCAGTGCCCCTCGAAGGCCATCGAGGGGGAACGGAAGATGCCCCACCTCATCCACCAGGAGCTGTGCATCATGTGCGGCGCGTGCCACGACACGTGCAGGTTCTCGGCGATCGAGAAGGTGCGCACCAGTGAGGTGGCTGTATGAGCGCCGACGCGCAGGGAACGAAGACTGCCACACCGGCACAGACCATGCAGCTCACCGTCGACGGCAAGGCGATCCGGGCGGAGCGCGGCCAGACGATCCTCGAGGCGGCCCGTGCCGCGGGCATCGGGATCCCCACCCTGTGCCACCATCCCACCGTCGAAGCGTACGGCGCATGCAGACTGTGCGTCGTGGAGATATCCGTACGCGGCCGAACCCGCCTGGTGACCTCCTGCAACTACGAGGCGGCCGCAGGTCTGGAGGTGCAGACAGCCTCCCCGCGCGTGCTGAAAAGCCGCAGGATGACCGTCGAGCTTCTCCTGGCGCGCTGCCCCGAGGTGGAGTCTCTGCGCACGCTCGCAAAAGCCTACGATTTGAAGGATTCGCGCTTCCCCAGGGAAAAGGATGACTGCATCCTCTGCGGCCTGTGCGTGCGCGTCTGCCGGGAAAGGATGGGCGTCGGGGCCGCCGACTTCGTGGGACGCGGCGCCCAGATGCGCGTCGACACCCCGTACGACAGGAAGAGTGAGGTGTGCATCACCTGCGGCGCCTGCACCTTCGTGTGCCCGACACAGTCCCGGCGCCTCTCGAAAGTCTTCCCCGAGAAGCTCCTGCCAAGGCCCTCCGAGTTCGACATGGGGATGCGGGCCCGCTCTTCAATCTACATTCCTTTCCCCCAGGCGCTTCCCAACACGCCGGTCATCGACCGGGAGAACTGCGTGCGCTTTGCCACCGGGGCATGCGGCACGTGCAGTGAGGTCTGCCCGGCGAAGGCGATCGAGTACGAGCAGAAGGATTCCACGGTGGAGGTGGAAGCCGGCGCGGTCATTCTCTCCCCGGGCTTCTGCGCGTTCGACCCGATCGAAAGGCCCGAGCTCTCCTACGGCATGGCGCCGAACGTGCTTTCCAGCCTCCAGTTCGAGCGGCTTCTCTCCGCAAGCGGCCCCTTCATGGGCAACGTGGTGCGTCCCTCGGACGGCAGGATTCCCAAGAGGATCGCCTTCGTGCAGTGCGTGGGCTCGCGCGACGCGTCTCACACGTGGTGCTCGTCGGTGTGCTGCATGTACGCGCTCAAGGAGGCAATGATCGCGAAGGAGCACGAGCGCGAGGTGGAGTGCACGCTGTTCTACATGGACATCCGCGCGCACGGCAAGGGCTTTGATGCCTACTACGAGCGGGCGAAGGCGCAGGGCATCCGCTTCGTCAGGAGCCGCCCGGCGCGCATCGAAGAGATCGGCACGAGCGGCGCTCTGCGCGTCGTCTCCGTGGGGGAGGAGGGAGGCTGCCTCAGCGACGAGTTCGACCTTGTCGTGCTTTCAAGCGGCCTGAACCCCCCGAAGGGGGGGGCAGCACTCGCTTCTCGATTCGGCATTCGTCTCGATGAAAATGGATTTGCCGCGACAAGCTCCCTCGACCCGGTTGCCTCCTCCCGGCCCGGCGTGTTCCTCTGCGGGCCGTTTGCCGAGCCCAAGGACATCCCCGAGACCGTGGTGGAGGCGTCCAGCGCGGCGGCCGATGCGATGGTGCTCCTCGCGGAAAGCCGCGGCACCCTGGTGAAGAAGGTGGACCTGCCGGCTGAGAGGAACGTGACCGGCGAGGCGCCCCGCATCGGGGTGTTTGTCTGCCACTGCGGCAAGAACATCGGCGGCTACGTGGATGTGCCGGAGGTGAGGGAGTACGCACGGAAGCTGCCTGACGTTGCTTTTGCCATGGACAACCTGTACACCTGCTCTTCCGACGCGCAGCTGATCATCAGGGAGAAGATCCGGGAGCACGGCCTCAACCGGGTGGTTGTCGCCTCCTGCTCCCCGCGCACGCACGAGCCGCTTTTCCAGCAGACCATCCGGGAGACAGGTCTCAACATCCACCTCTTCGAGATGGCCAACATCAGGGACCAGGACTCCTGGGTGCACATGGATCACCGCACGGAGGCCACCGAGAAGGCGATGGACCTGGTGCGCATGGCGGTGGCCAAAGCCCGGCTCACGGAGCCGCTCGGATCCATCCCGCTTCCCGTGACCCATGCGGCCCTCGTGGTCGGCGGCGGCATTGCGGGCATGACAGCGGCGCTCTCGATCGCCGACCAGGGTTACCAGGTGTGCCTCGTGGAGAAAAGCCCCAGGCTCGGAGGCATTGCGGCCGGTATCAGGAGCTCCCTCTCGGGAGAGCGGATTGCCGATTTCGTCAAAGGGCTGGCGGATCGAGCGTCACACCACCCGAGAATCAGCGTTTTCACTGACGCCCAGCTCGTAAAGGTCGAGGGGTTTGTCGGCAATTTCGAGTCGTCCATCCGGCCTCGGGTCGGTGAGCCGGTCGTGGTGAAACACGGCGTGGCCATCCTCGCCGTGGGCGGCCGGGAAAGCGCGCCGTCCGAATATCTGTGCGGGAAGAATCCGAAGGTGATCACCCTGCTGGAGCTGGAGAGGCGGCTCGCGGCGCGCGTGCCGGTGATCCCGGACACGATCGTGATGATCCAATGCGTGGGCTCGCGGGAGGGAGAGCACATGTACTGCTCCCGCGTCTGCTGCGCCACATCCGTGAAGCAGGCCATCAGGATAAAGACGGCGAGGCCCGACGCGAACGTCATCGTGCTCTACCGCGAGATGCGTACGTATGGACCGCGGGAGGCATACTACAAGCAGGCACGCGAGCTTGGAGTGAGCTTTGTCCGCTATGACCTCGAGAGCAAGCCCGTGGTGCGCGCCCGCAAAGGCGGCGGTCTGGAGGTCACGGCATTCGATCCCATCCTCGGGGCCGAGCTCGCCATTCGCGCTGACCTCGTGGTGCTGGCGAGCCGCATCGACCCCAATCCCGACAATGAGGGTCTGTCGCAGCTGTTCAAGGTCCCGCTCAACGCGAACAGGTTCTTTCTGGAAGCGCACGCAAAGCTGCGGCCCGTGGACTTCGCCACCGAGGGGGTGTACGTCTGCGGCATCGCTCACTATCCCAAGGACTCCTCGGAGAGCATCGCGCAGGCAAAGGCGGCCGCGGGCCGGGCCGTCACCGTGCTCTCGCGAGAGACGATCGAGTCGGAAGGGAAGACCTCCTTCGTGCGGGAGAGCCGGTGCGTGGCCTGCGGCGCCTGCGTGGTGGTCTGTCCCTACCGCGCAATCGAGATCGACGCCGCTCGCAACGTGGCGAAGATCAACGAGGCGATATGCAAGGGGTGCGGGGTCTGCGCGGCCACCTGCCGCTCCTCCGCGATCGACCTGAAGGGCTTCCGCGACGAGCAGATCCTGGCCGTGCTGCGAACCGTCATGAGCACGGGGGCGCGCAACGACAGAATCGCGAGCCCGCTTCCCGTCCCGGAGACCGCGCAATGAGCGAAGCAGCGATGGACCAGGGCTGGCAGCCGAGAATCGTTGCATTCCTCTGCAACTGGTGCTCGTACGCGGGGGCGGACCTCGCAGGGGTCAGCCGCATGCAGTACCCGCCTTCCATCCGGGTGATCCGTGTGCCCTGCTCGGGCAGGATCAACCCGCTGTTCATCGCCTCCGCCCTGCAGAGCGGGGCCGACGGCGTGCTTGTCTCCGGCTGTCACCCCGGGGACTGCCACTACCTGAGCGGCAACCTGGTGGCGCGCAGGAAGTTCGCCCTCGTGAAGAGCCTCCTCGCGCACGTGGGAATCGAGCCCGAACGAGTGCAGTTCTCCTGGGTCTCCGCCTCCGAGGGTGGACGGTTCGCCTCTCTGGTGGAGAAGGTGACCGAGGACGTGCGGAAGCTCGGCCCTCAGAAGAAGCTCGCGAAGGTGCCGTGATGGGAGACGCTGCACGCGAGATCCGCCGCATCGCCGCAGAGCTGTTCGACGGGAAGAAGATCGACGTTCTGATAGGCTTCGAGAAGGGAAGCGACGGCTACAGGAGCCGGCCTGTTTTCGTGTCCAGCGCGGCCGAAGCCGAGAGACTTGCCTGGGATGCCACCTGCTCGCACAACCTCGCCGTGTACCTGCCTTCGCTCTTCCGCAGGGGGCCGCAGAAGAAGGGCGCGGAGTCCGCGCCGCCGCGCGTGGGCGTCGTGGCAAAGGCATGCGACATGCGTTCCCTCATCGCCCTTGCCAAGGAGAAACAGGCGCCCCGGGAAAGCCTCTTCGTGATCGGGGTCCCCTGCAGGGGGATGATCGATGCGAGAAAGCTGGAAGCAGAGGTCGCGCGGGCCGCTGGAGGGGTCGAGGTGACCGCGCTCGTGGACGGCGAAGAGGCAGTCTCCGTCGAAACGGCGGACGGCCGCGCGCTCTCCTTTGCCCGGGAGCCGCTCGTGCATGACGCCTGTCTCGAATGCCGGTTCCCCGTGCCCCGGGGGGCTGACGTCATGGTGGAGGGCCATGCCCGGCCCGCCGGCAACAACGGGGATGCCCTGCTGAAGGAGTTTGCCAAGCTCTCTGAAACCGAGCGCTGGCAGAAGTTCCAGGCGGAGATCTCGCGGTGCATCCGCTGCTACGCCTGCCGACAGGCATGCCCGACCTGCTACTGCACCGAGTGTTTCGCGGAGACGAACAGCCCGGCATGGATCGGCGTCACCACGGAGCTCAGCGACACGATGATCTTCCATATCGTGCGGATATTCCATCAGGCGGGCCGGTGCTCGGAATGCGACGCCTGCGTCCGCGCGTGCCCCATGGGAATCGATCTCAGGCCCTTCACGAAGAAGATCGCCGCCGATGTGCGGGAGATGTTCGGCTTCACGCCCGGCTTCGACCTGGAGACCCCGCCGCCGCTTCTCACATTCCGGGAAGACGACCAGCAGGGCTTCATCACCGAGCCGCACAGGGGATAGACGGGAATGGACAAGGCTCTCCTGGAGAGAAAGAACCTCGACGCGCTCCTCGTCGCCATACGCAAGGTGGCGAAGCTTTTCGCTCCTGCGCGCGACGGACGTGACGGGGAAACGGCGTTCAGTCCCGTGGAGTCGACCGCCGAGATCCACCTTGAACCGGTGAATACCCGACTGTCCGCCAAGGGGCTCTTCTTCCCCCAGCGGGAGACCTTGATGAGGTTCTCCGGCAGCGCGCTCTCGGACGTGACGCTCCCCACGGGCGCCTTCGTGGTCTTCGGCGTCCGACCGTGCGATGCGCGCTCCCTCACGTGGCTGGACTGCGTGTTTATCGGTGGCGGGCAGGAGGATCCCTACTTCCAGGAGCGCAGGAAGAGTGCCGTGGTGATCGCCATGGCATGCGATCAGCCCTGCGCGAGCTGTTTCTGCACCTCAGTCGGCGGCAGCCCGTACGGGAGCGAGGGCGCTGACCTTCTTGCAAGCGCCACGGGGAAAGAAGGCGCGCTCCTCTTCGAGGCTCACTCGGACAAGGGCGGGGAGTTCCTGCGCACGTACGCGGACTTTTTCGCCGCAGTGGATGGGGACACACTGAAAGAGCGAGATGAGCGCGCCGCGGCAGCGAAGCGACGGATGAAGGCGCTTGATTGTGCGGATCTCAAGGAAAAGCTGGACGCGGGTATCGACTCGCCCCTTTGGGACACCCTCACGAAGACCTGCCTGGGCTGCGGCGTGTGCGCGTACCTCTGCCCCGTCTGCCACTGCTTCGACATCACCGACGAGAAGCGGGGCGCGGAGGGGGTGCGCGTGCGCTCGTGGGACTCCTGCCAGTTCCCGCGGTTCACTCTGCACGCATCAGGACACAATCCCCGGCCCCTGAAGAAGGCGCGCATGCGCCAGCGGATCATGCACAAGTTCTCCTACGCGGTGGAGACCGCGGGGACCGTCTTCTGCTCGGGATGCGGCAGGTGCGTGCGCGCCTGTCCCGTCAATCTCGACATCCGCCGGATTCTGGCCGCGTTCAAGGACCTGCAATGAAGAATCCCTACGTGCCGCTACCCGTCACGATCGACGAGGTCTTCATCGAGAACGAAGCGCGGGACATCAAGACATTCCGGCTCACCTTCGATAGAGACGAGGATCGGGCCGGATTTTCCTACCTCCCCGGACAGTTCGCCGAGCTGTCTCTTTTCGGCGCCGGCGAATCACCCATCGGCATTGCCTCCTCGCCCACGGAGGAGGGTTTCCTCCTGTTTTCGGTCAAGCGCACCGGGGTGGTCACAGGCGAGCTGCACGCGTGCGCCGCAGGGCGGAAGATGGGAGTCCGGGGGCCGCTCGGCCATCCCTTCCCGTGGGAGAGGATGGAGGGGAAGAACCTCCTGATCGTGAGCGGCGGTTTTGCCTTTACAACGCTGCGCTCCTCGATCACCTATATGCTGGATCCTGCCAACCGTGGAAGGTTCGGGAAAATCACTGCCGTGTACGGCGCCCGGGAACCTGGCGAGCTCCTCTACAAGAAAAGCATCGCCGAATGGGTGGCCCGGCCCGATATCGACTTCATTTCCACGATCGACCGGCAGAAGGACGGATGGGAAGGACGGGTGGGGCTGGTCCCGAACGTGGTGAAAGATTTAGCCCCCTCGGCCGAGAACACCCTCGCGATTGTGTGCGGTCCCCCGATCATGATCAGGTTCACGATCCCCGTTCTCCTCGAGCTCGGTTTCGCAAAGGAGGCCATCATCCTTTCGCTGGAGAACAGGATGAAATGCGGGATCGGCAAGTGCGGGCGATGCAATGTCGGGCCCGTGTACGTGTGCAAGGACGGTCCCGTGTTCACCTGGGCTCAGCTGGAAAAACTTCCTGCGGAGTACTATTGACTTTCCATAAAATAATGGATACTGACCATCAAAAAGAGAGATCCGACTTGCGTAAGCATGCCCTGAGCAGCCGCTGTGATCGCGCGACCCTTCGGATGGCGAGTCGGACGCGTCCTCCAAG
>Ga0315279_10003735_pt1 | contig 20902 bp, 21 predicted proteins | sample YL17G06_20_MG_FD_203694 | JGI IMG/M metagenome (GOLD analysis project Ga0315279, IMG submission 203694) | Sediment microbial communities from Yellowstone Lake, YNP, Wyoming, USA - YL17G06_20 | ecosystem: Environmental > Aquatic > Freshwater > Lake > Sediment | place: USA: Wyoming | collected... | reverse complement strand
GGGCTGGAGGAAACGTGAGATAGGAAGGAATTAGGAACCCGTGGTGCAAATCGAAAGAGCACATGTCGGTAACTCTCCTTCTAAGTCTGCGCGCGCCTCACTTCTATCCCGGCGAATGCGGTCGTTTGAACTATGTGCTCGATTTTTTCACACCTTCCCTCCCGCCGGGGGAGGGGAGGTTTCACGGGCCGTCTTTTTCTAAGTCTATTTTTCAGTTCAAGAATTTTGTTGAAATTGCTCGGTAAAAAGAATATCCTTTTTGTAAAATAATAGGTGACGGGGATTAGCAAAGGAAATCGAGAGAGAGATCATCATGGTGGAGAAGGAACGAATTTTAGTGGTTGATGATGAGGAATCGATCCGGGAGATGGTTTCCAAGATTGTGACCCACATTGGCCACGAGGTGGTAACGGCCAGAACTGGGAAAGAGGCTTTGGAGATTTTGAGGAATAAGCCGTTCAGCATTTTGATCACGGATATCAAGATGCCCGAGATGGATGGGTTCGAATTGATGAAGGCCTCCCGAGCTGAATTCCCTGACCTCTATATCATCTGTATGACCGCACACGGGGCCTCTTATACCTACACCGATGTCGTGACCTTTGGGGCAACAGACTACATCACCAAACCCTTTACGATCGACGAGGTAAGAGCAAAATTGAACCGGGTTATCCGTGAGAGGAATCTCATTAGCGATTTGACTCAGAAATCGGTGGAATTGGAGGCGGCGAATGCAGAACTCAAACGGCTCGACCAGTTGAAATCCTCCTTTATCTCCAGCGTTTCACATGAACTTCGGACCCCTCTGACCGTCATCAAGGAATTTATTTCTCTTATGCTTGAAGGGTATGTCGGAACCCTTACGGAGGATCAGAAGGAATACTTAGGCATTGCAAACAAGAATATTGTACGGCTGACGAACCTGATCGAAACACTCCTCGATTTTTCGAGAATCGAATCCGGAAAGGGTTTGAAACTGAAGTTTGAACCAACTCCCCTGATCGAGGTCATCGAGGATGCATCGATGACATTATCCCAACAATTGGGAGAGAAGGGGATTATACTTGAGAATCGGTTCGATTCGGAAACGCCGCTGGTTTTGATTGATCGCAATCGATTGGTGGAGGTTTTCATCAACCTTATTTCCAACGGGATTAAATTCACACCTCCAGGGGGGAAGATCATCATTGATTCGAGAGGGCTCACAGAAGGTCGGGATTATTTGAAGGTGGTTGTGACCGATACGGGGATTGGGATTTCGACGGAAGACCTGCCTAAAATATTTGACCGTTTCTTTCAAGGACAGAAAACACAAGCAGGGATCGTTATGGGAACTGGTCTGGGCCTCGCCATTACCAAAGAGATTATTGAAGGACACCAAGGTTCCATCCATGCGGAGAGTAAACCCGGAAGTGGTGCTTCCTTTGTCTTCACTCTTCCACTTTTTGGGGTGAACACCCTCTATAAACTCCTTCTTAACCCGATGGTGGAGGAGGCAGAAAAGGACAAGATGTCTTCTTCCATCATTCGGGTAGAGTTCTGGGACCAACGGACCAAACGAGAGATGACGCTCAGCCATGAGTCTTGGGAAGGAGTGATATATGCCATTCAAAAGATGATCCGTTCGGTCGATACCATCATTCCCTTTCAAAACAATATGATCTATATTTTTTGTTTTAACGATAAGACAATGGCTAAGGAGATTGGTGAAAGGGTTCAAGCGAAATTGACGCAGGGGGGCTATGTCCCAAAGGGAACAGAGGTACAATTCAGAACCTATTCCTACCCGAAAGACGCCCCCACCAAGGAAGATTTCATAAAAGGGTGCCGCCTGCTCTTGAAAGAGGATTAACCCTTTCCATCGCTCAAGGGGCTGAGGTGGAATGAAAAAAATACTGGTACTCTCTATCTTGATAACCTTTGTCCTTTTCGGCTGTAGGGGGAAGCCTCTTGCCCCGCAAGAAAAACGAGAGGCCCCATCGGTTCCGAAGATCGTGACGGAAAAAGAGAAGGTAGAGAGAGAACAGCCTCTTCCCCCGGAGGTGAAGATTAAGCTGAAGAAAGATGGTAAGGATAACTATTCTTGGGAGCTGAGCGGTTCGGATGTGGATCAAATCTTGAAGGTGAATGAAAAACTGAAGAAACAATTGGGAGGAGAGAAAGCCCGTTAAGAGATAGCAGATGGCAGATGGTAGATTGTAAAATCAGAAGTTCCCTCACCCCATCCCTCTCCCCTGAGGGGAGGGGGATGGGCGAGGGGGTCATTTGAAATTGGTGATTGGAATTTATTTGGGATTTGTAATTTGGAATTTGGGATTTGGGATTTCAGCCCTGGGTCTGTAAGATTCAGGAGTTATACAACCTTTTTAGTTCTGGCCCGTGGGGAGGGTTAAAGGAGGTCCTGGAATGGGGATGGAATGGTATCTTGAGCAAATCTTTAGGGAGCTTCCCTTTGGGATCGCCATTGCGATCGTTATTTTCTTGGGTATCCTTCTGGTTATCTGGCTTCTTCTTCCCCTCTGGGTTTTGTTCATCCAGTGGAATACGGGAAAGATCAAGGATGAAATTCGAAACCTCGTCGATCTGATGGAGAAGAAGGAATGGGATGAAAAGAGTAAGAATGTCTCTGAACCGAAGGATTAAGAAGATTATTTTCATCTTACTTTTATTATGGATTCCCATTGCCCATTCCAAGAACTCGCTTAAGATTCCTCTTTACATCAAAGACAAAGAGATATGGGTGGAGGTGGCGAAGACCCCCGAAGAGACAAGCAATGGTTTGATGGGCAGAAAGCATTTGGGGAAGGATGAAGGGATGTTGTTCATCTTCGAAGTGGAGGGCTATCACGGGTTCTGGATGAAAAATACGCTTATCCCGCTGAGTATCGCCTTCATCGACAAGGAGGGCCGGATCGTAAAGATCACGGATATGAAACCCCTGAGCTTACAAACCCACGCCCCACCCAGACCTGTCCTCTATGCCCTGGAGATGAATAAAGGCTGGTTCTCTACCAATGGCATCAAGGTAGGTCACATCCTCCGGTTTTCAAAATAGTTCGCAGTGAATAGAAAAAGATTTTCGATTTTGGATTTTCGATTTGCGATTTGAAATACGAATTCGAGCAACGAACTCAAATCGAAAATTGGCAATCGCAAATTCTTCTATGTGTAATCCCCGGTCCAACAATAGAGGCAGAGCTTCTCTTTTGGGAGGCCGATCGCCTCAACCATATCATCGATTTTTTGATACCTCAACGTGGTCACTCCCAATTCCTTTCGAATCCACTCCACCATCTGTTGGTATTTTTTCGATCGGTGATCGATGTATTCCTTGACATCTTCGATATTCTTTCCCTCAAGGGCCCGGATGGCCTTTCGGGCTGCCAGTTCTTCGGCGGAACGAGTGGAGAGGGCGAATCGGCATGGAAACATCAAGGGAGGGCAGGCAGGTCGGACATGGACTTCCTTAGCTCCGCAGTCCCTCAGTTTTTTGATCGTGTAGTTTTTCAATTGAGTTCCCCTAACGATAGAATCCTCACAGAGGATGATCCGATTTCCGCAGATGACCTCCTTGACAGGGATGAGCTTCATCGTCGCAACAAGGTCTCGAATCTCCTGGGAGGGAGGGGTATAACTGCGGCCATAGCCCGCTGAATATTTAATCAGAGGTCTCCGATAGGGAAAACCCGATTCCATGGCATACCCAACCGCATGACCCACGCCAGAATCAGGGACTCCCGCCACGAGGTCTGCCTTCACATCATCGTTCTTCGCCAGAGACCTTCCGCACCGCTCCCTGACCAACTCGACACTGATGCCCTCATAACTGGAAGCGGGATAACCGGTATAGATCCATAGGAAGGCACAGATTTGATTCGTTCTTTTGCCGACTGACTTCTCCTCGAGCCCTGATTTTCGGATCAAGACGATCTCACCAGGGGTGAGGTATTTTTTAATTCGGAAACCCAAATTTAAGAAGGAACAGGTTTCTGTGGCGATGGCATATTCTCCATCCCTTTTTCCGATGACCAGAGGGGTTCGTCCTAACCGATCCCGTGCCGCATAAATTCCTTCTCTTTTCAGGAGGAGGATAGAAGCGGAGCCTCTGATTCGGTCATAGACCCCCTCGATCCCCTCAGGGATGGTCCGGCCCCGGGTGATCAGTTTGGCCATCAGTTCCACGGCATTAATTCCGCCGCTTGACATCTCACCAAAGGTTTCTCCGTCCCGGAGAAGTTCTGAAGCCAACTCATCGCTATTTTCAACTAGACCTGCTGCAGCAATCGCAAAGGTTCCAAACTTCGATGCAATGATCAGGGGCTGGGGATCCCTGTCGCTGATCACCCCGATGCCCAGATTCCCCTTCATTTGTTTATAGTCATCGAAAAATTTCGATTTAAATTGAGACTTACTGATATCGTGAATCGAACGGTAAAATTGCTTTCCTAAAACGGCCATGCCTCCATATTCTGTCCCCATGTGGGAATGGTAGTCGGTCCCGTATAGCAAGATGTCAGCACATTTTTTTTTCGAAACGATTCCGAAAACTCCGCTCATAGATCCTCCCTTTACTCAGTCACCATTTTATCAATACCAAAGAGGATTTATCCTGTCAACCCTATCGCATCAAATTCTGTGCTCGAAATCTTTGAGCCTCAGTCAGCCTATCATACGCTCAGAAGAATATCCTCAGTCGATCTGACCCAAACCAAATGGAACGATTGGGTCAACGGGGTCTGGGCACAGATGATGTCCACTGAACGATCAAGGCATCTTCCTTTCCGTAATAGTTAGGAACCACCCCCGTGATCTGAAATCCCATCTGAAGATAAAAAGCCTGTGCCCCTTGATTGCTCTTTCTTACCTCTGCCCATATCTTTTTATCCCGAGCAGTGTGAAACACCATCTGGAGGAGTTCTTTCCCGATGCCTATTCTTCTATACTGGGGATGGACGGCAATGGAGATAATATGTCCATCCGGAGAGAAGACAATATAACCCCAAATTTGGCCTTCCTCTCGGTCATTGGCTTTGTCGACATAGACCCAAAAGGTTTTTGGATAAAGGGAGTGAAGGCTGATGAAGGTAGCCCAATCATAGGGAGATTTGGGAAAAGATTGAAGTTCAATTTGGAGAATGTGATCGAGATCGGAAAAGGTGAAGGGCCGAATCATTGGCGCTTTTTTATTCCTGAGATGATGGAGGCAATGCCACCGGTCAATGGAAGGGAACTCACATTTTTCAGCCCTGCCTTCCTCATCATCTCCTCATAATTCTCGGCATATCGAAAAGGGTAGACCGATTCCGGGAGATAGGCATACGCACCTCTGTCGCCAGAGATGAGGCCACCTACCCAGGGAAGGATCCTTTTGAAATAAATTGGATACAATCTTCTCATTAATTCCGTTTTTGGAAAAGTGAACTCTAAAACAATCACCTTCCCACCCTCTTTGATGACTCGGACCATCTCGGCGAGAGCCTGTTCCTTCTTTGCGATGTTTCTTAAACCAAATGCGATCATCAAGGCGCTGAAAGTATTCTTTCGGAAGGGAAGGGATAGGGCGTCCCCGAGGCTTAAGACAATTCTTTGCGAAAAGTCTTTTTTCAAGAGTTTTTGGTGGGCCCTCCTGATCATGGGTTCAGAAAAGTCCAATCCGAAGACCTTTCTCTCATCACCATTCTGGTGAGCAATTTCTATGGCCACATCTCCTGTCCCTGTGGCGATATCCAATATCCAGCCTTCAAACCCTTTGAGCTCTCGGACAGCCATCTTCCTCCAGTAAATGTCCTTTCGCAGGCTGAGAAGATGATTGAGAAAGTCATATCGGGGTGCGATGTTGTCAAAGAGTTTTCGAATCGAATCGGGATGGAGGGAATAAGCTTTCATTTTTTACAGGGAGGAAATACTCAAAATACTGACGAAATAGAGAGATAAGGAGATGGGGAGATGAGGAGAAACTTAATTTGCCCCATCACCCCACCTTCCTATTACCCCAACCATCATCATTTGAAGGAGGATTGACCTTAACATTGCATTAAAAACGCCGCATAAAGAGCAGGGAGGTGGGCGGAAAAGGCTTTGAAGCGTAACCTTTTAACGTATGGCTCCAGAGGTTTCAAGCCCTTTTCGGAACTCACCCCAGGTAAAAACGTCTTGTTACCCATAAATCTCATGAATGACCGCTTTGCAAAGCCTTAGAAGCTCACCTCCCTGCGAAAGTTATGCAACTGTCAAGTTGAAACTAAACGATTTTCATAAATTTCTTTCCCGGAGCACCGCAGATCGGGCACTTCTCAGGCGGAGCCTTTTCCACAGTATTTCCGCAGAAAGGACAGACATAATAGTCCAATACTTCATTCTTGCCCAAGTTCTCAACTGCTTTTGAGTAGAGAGCGGCGTGGATTTTTTCTACCTCGTTGGCATAATGGAAGGTCTGAACCGCATCATCGTTCTTTTCGCTTTTTGCTGCGTTCATCATTTCTGGGTACATCTCCTTGAATTCGTGGGTTTCGCCGTTGATGGCCGCCTGGAGGTTCTCTTTTGTGGATTTGATTCCCTTCATGACCCGAAGATGGTTATGGGCATGGACGGTTTCGGCCTCTGCAGCAGCTCTGAAAAGTTTGGCGACCTGGGAGTACCCTTCCTCTTCTGCCTTCTTTGCAAAGGCGAGGTATGTCCGATTGGCCTGAGATTCACCTGCAAATGCCTCTTTTAAATTTTCTAGCGTATTTTTCCCCATGGTTCTCTCCTTTTCATTTAAAATATAAAATATTATAACAGGACGAACGGGAAACAGCAATTGACATCTTCATCTGTAATGGGTAGAATGTTCCTGTTTTTGAGCATCGGGAGAGAGAGTGAAGGTTATTCTGCTTTTTATTCTCATTTTGGTCGTCTTCATATCGCCCAGTTTTGGACAAGTGTATAAGTGGGTCGATGAGAAAGGGACGATTCATTTCGCCGACGATCTTTCCAACATTCCGGAAAATTATCGGACAGAGGTCGAGACGCATAAGACCCCAAAGGAGATTCCCTCTTTGGAAAAGAGAGAAAAGCCCCCTTCGCCCTCCGCCGTAAAGACCTCCAGAGTCGAGGGGGTTGAGGTGAATCTTCTACGAAGACATGAAATACTGCTCGTAGAAGTCATCCTGAACAACAAGGTGGCCCGGAATTTCATCGTTGATTCAGGGGCAAGTTTTACCCTCATCAGCCGACAAACGGCAACGGAGTTGGGCCTGACCATCGATGACAATACCCCCATCATCCCGGTCTCCACCGTCAATGATGTCATCCTTACTCCTTTGGTGATGTTGAAATCCTTGCGGGTAGGGAATGCAGAGGTGGAGGATGTGGAGGCATTGGTTTACACCATGCCCTCTGATAAAGAAGGTCTTTTGGGAAACTCCTTCCTCAACAAGTTTAGAGTGGTTCTGGATTCCATTAACGGGAAAATGACGCTTTATCCATTGCAGGGTGAACCATCGCCCGATCGACCAGGCGGCTACAATAGAGATTACTGGGTCGGCCAGTTCCGCTTCTACCATCGGAACTTGATGGAGTTAAGAAAGTTGAAGGAAAATTATGAAAGCCGAGGGGTCCGCACCGGTCTGAATCGGGTGAACAATACGGTCCGATATTTTGAGAGTCGACTGGACGAATTAGATCGCAGGGCCTCCTCTGCTGGAGTGCCCAGAAACTGGAGAGAATAATTCAATTGCGGATTGCGGATTGGCGATTGCGGAGTAAAAGAAACGACTTTTAGGAAGGTTGGGGGATTTCAAACTGAACATTGGAGTTTCAATCCGAATTCCGCATTCCGAAATCCGAAATCGGGTTAGGGGGTATAGATGACGACGAGGAATTTGGCCTCCTCGTCGCTGAGATTGCGAAGTTTGTGCGGGATTCCTGAGTCAAAGTGAAGCGTTTCCCCTTTTTTAAGAAGATTTTGATTTTCGCCCACCACCACCTCCACATGCCCTTTTAAGACGTAAAGGAACTCCTCTCCCTCGTGCCGGTACTCCACCATCTTATGATCCTGTCTTGGATCGATCGTGACGAGGAAGGCCTTCATATGTTTTGTCTCTGCATCCGGAGTGAGGGTTTTATAAGAGTAAACCTGAGTCCGCTTGAAAAAGCTTTCCCTCCTTCTTTTTTCGGAAGCTGCCCGCTCTTCAGCAGAGAGGAAAGAACCGGAGTCGATGGAGAGGGCCTTGGCGATTTGGATGACTGCAGAGACAGGAGGGATGGCGATTCCCTCCTCAATCTCCTTTAAGTAACGTTGAGAGTATCCCGTTTTATTGGCAAGGTTTTCTAAAGAGATCTTTCTTACTTGGCGAAGTTGTTTCATTTTGGCTCCGAAGGATTTTTCATCAACCTTTTTTGTTGTCATGCTTCCTCCCTGCCATCGAATTGGAATGTGATGACTCCATTATATTCTCTATTTAATATTTTTCAACTTAATTCTTTATGAAAAGCAGACATTGTCATCAATTGTTGGCCTCTCTCCCTTGATGGGCCCGTCCGCCGAAGGCTTCGGGCCGCAGGCGGGAGAGGGATGGGTCGCCGACGCGCCATAGCCGCTCTGGCGACGGCGCGATGAGGGTGACCCAGATCATTTTCCCCCTCACCTTTCTCCTCTCCCCCTAAGAGACTGTGTCGCAATCAACGAGAACCTACTTCTGCTTCAACACGGAACAGGCGGTCGGGTGATGAAGCTTTAGAGCGGGAACCTTTAATCGCTCAGCGTTGGGGTGCCAAGCCCATGGAAAGAATCCAATTTTTAAGAAGGCTGATTACCCATACCTTTAAACGACCGCATTCTAAAGCTGAGGAGCCTGACTGCCTGTTCCGCCGGGATCAACCCTCCCTCATGATTGCGACACAGTCTCCTAAAGGGAGAGGAGATTTGTTGTATTATTTTCTATCTAAAATTAATTCTTTGGGTTATTCTCAATTCGTTATATAATAAAAATGGAGGGAGAAGATGGTCCGATGGGTGAAGGCGGGGATCGTTGAAAATCGATTTGAAGGGGACCGGGTTTCTCAGGCACTGAAGGAGGCAGAGATTCCGTTTCTGATAAAATCCTTTCTCGATACGGCATACGACGGACTTTACATTCCCCAGAAAGGGTGGGGAGCCGTTCTGGTTCCTGAGAAGTTTAGCGAAAAGGCAGAAAGGGTCATTTTGGAGGTGAGAAAGAGTTTTGGGAAGGAGGAGGAAGATGAGACTGGACAGCCTGGATGAGATCTTGAGGTTTGCTATTAGGAAAGAGGCCGATGCCGCGGCTTTTTATCGAATGGCCGCAGATCGATCAAACCCCGGGGTGAAAAAAACCTTTGAAGAATTGGCCAAGGAGGAGGAAGGGCATAAGAAAAAGCTTGAAGGGTTTGACTTGAAAAAGATTGATCGGATGAGATTGGAAGAGACCAAAGGGTTGGGATTAAGTGAACTGATGGAGGATGTCCCGTATAGTTCTGATATGAGTTATGCCGATCTGCTTCGCATGGCCATCAAGAATGAGGAGAAGTCCCAGCATCTTTATCATTCCACGGCACAGCTTGTCAAAGAGCCAACGTTGAAAAAATTGCTGTTGATCCTCGCCCAAGAAGAATCAACCCATAAAGAGAGATTGGAGAGGATTTACGACAAAGAAATTTTACAAGAATTCTGAAATCAAAATTTGAATCCCGTGGTTTTACAGGACAAAGAGTGAGGTCGAACAAAATGGTGCCTGGACTGGTTGGAAAATCTGAGATGATCGTCAGGGAAGAAGATCTGGTCAGCAAATTGGGGAGCATCGGTGTGGACGTCCTTTCCACCCCCAGGCTGATTCAACTTCTGGAGGAAGCGGCCATCGAAGCCATCCAGAAGTTTGTTCCGTCTGATCAATTGAGCCTTGGAACACAGGTGAAGATCAAGCACCTCTCCGCAACACCTCTCGGCATGAAAGTTACGGCCCATGCCCTTCTTAAAGAGGTTAATAAGGATCGGCTTCTCTTCTTTGTCGATGCCTATGATGAAAGGGAGAAGGTGGCGGAAGGTGAACACGAACGTATTCTCGTGTCGAAAGAACGGTTTCTTCAAAAGGTGGGAAACAAGAGGGTGAGATGATTCCCGTTTCATTCTCCTGGGATACCCAGAAAAGATCGATTTCACTCAAATGGAACGGGTTTTTCTCCTTTGGGTGGAAGAAAGGAAAAGTCTTGACGAAAATTCTCGGATTTCCCATTCCCTTCGGCCTCAAAAATAAAAAAAACCATTTTCCGATACGATGGGTTTATTTGAAGGAGGGTTTTTCCTTCCTTTCAAAATGGAAGCTTAAAAAGGTGGAAGGAACTTTTTCTTTTCCGGACCCTATGGTGAATGGAATACTCTACGGGTGGATGAGCGCCATTCAGACAGGAAAAGCCTGTCGAAAGATTAATGTGACCATCAATTTTTTAGGGGAGAATCGGTGCTCGGGGGAAGCTATCATTTCTATGAGGACTTTTTTGCAGCATTTAAGAAAATGGGTCTTCCTCTTTCTCCAGGAAAGGAGGGGAAAGAGATCCTAACAAGGAGGTGAATCACAATGGAAGCAACAGACTTAATCAAAACACTTTTAGAGGGTTTTAAGGCGGTAGCCAAGACGGAGACCATTGTCGGAGAAGGGATCAAGGCCGGAGAATTTACGGTTCTTCCTGTCTCCAAGGTCTCCTTAGGCATTGGTGCAGGTGCTGGAACAGAACAGATCAAGACCTCTGGTGGAAGTGGAGGTGCAGGAGGGGGAGGGATCTGTGTTGAACCCATTGCTTTTCTTGTTGTGAAAGAGGGAGAAGTATCGGTCATCAATCTCCGGAGAATGCCAGCAATGATAGAATCCTTCTTCGGGAAAATTCCGGACCTGATGGAGAAGGCGGTCAATATCGTCAGAGGTAAGAAAAAGGGTGAGGGATCAGAAGGTCAGAAATGAAGCGTTTTGAAGTCTTAGATCATACGGCAGATATCGGCCTCATTGTTAATGGTGAGGACCTTAAGGCGCTTTTCGAGAATGCAGGGGAGGCCTTCTTCCACCTCATCACTGACTTGAGGAAGGTGAGGCGCCGGATCGAGAGACGGATTGAGATCGGGGGGGAGAGTTTGGAGCGCCTGATGGTCGATTGGCTATCTGAACTTCTTTACCTTCATGACGTTGAGAAACTCCTTTTTAAGGGTTTTAAAGTGGAGTCTGTTGGAGAGGATGGATTGAGGGCGATGGTAAAGGGGGAGCCATTTCGGGAGGGCGTTCACGTGATCAAGACAGGGGTGAAGGCTGTGACCTATCACCAGATCGAGGTTCGAAAAGAGAACGGACGCTGGAGGGCCCAAATCATCTTGGATCTCTAACGGACCACGATGAACGATGAACGATGCACAATGAACTTTACAGTTGCAAACACGGCCATGGGTAAACCGCTCTTCAAGGCTTCGGACGGCGGTTGATTGGATGTCTTAAGGGAATGGGAGGACTCCACCTGAGGTGAACTCCAGCAGGTGTCGGAGACGAGAGTGCTCATTGGGTGAAAGGTTCGCCCCGAAGCCTTTCTGACGGGTTCACCCATGTCCGTATGGTGATATTTTTTGCAACATTAAGGTGAACAAGAGGACCTTTTTGAGATGTCGCTGAGGCAAAAGGAGTGACCACAATCATGGCAGAAGAAAAAATTAAAGTTCAGAAGATCGATGATTACCGGTGGAGGGTCCTTCGAGAAGGAAAGATGAGAACCGATGGAATCGTCTATGCCGATGAACGTATGTTCAACGATATCCGAAAGGATCAGAGCCTGGTCCAGGTCGCCAATGTCGCATGGCTGCCGGGCATCGTCGGTCATTCCTTAGCCATGCCGGATATCCATTGGGGTTATGGTTTTCCCATTGGAGGTGTGGCGGCCTTCGACATGGAGGAAGGGGTCGTCTCACCGGGAGGGGTAGGTTACGATATCAACTGTGGTGTCCGATTGATGCGCTCAGGGTTGAGCCGCACAGACATTCGGGGAAGAATGAGGGAGTTAGTGGAAGCTCTCTTTATCAACATTCCTTCTGGTGTGGGGTCGCACCGAAAAGACCTCAAGCTGAATCGGGAGGAGGAGAGGCGGGTTCTTAAGAAGGGGGCCAGGTGGTCAGTAGAAAAAGGTTTCGGCACAGCAGAAGATCTCGACCACATTGAGGAACAGGGTTGTATCGAGGGAGCCGACCCAGACCGTGTCTCTGAAAAGGCGATGGAAAGGGGAAGGGCCCAGTTGGGAACACTCGGCTCTGGAAACCACTTTGTCGAGGTTGGATATGTGGCCGAGGTTTTTGATGAAGCCGTCGCTCAGGTATTGGGACTGTGGAAGGACCAGGTGACCGTCATCGTTCATACGGGTTCGAGAGGTTTGGGGCACCAGGTCTGTGACGATTACATCCGTGTGATGATGGATGCGGCCAGAAAGTATCGAATCGAACTTCCGGATCCGCAACTCTGTTGCGCTCCTGTTCCTTCAGTGGAGGGGAAACGATATCTGGAAGCGATGGCCTGTGCAGCCAACTTTGCCTTCACCAACCGGCAGATGATCACCCATTGGGTGAGGGAGACATTTGAACAAGTTTTTCAGAAGGGTCCGAGAGATTTAAAGTTAGATTTGATCTACGATGTCTGCCACAACATCGCAAAGATTGAAAACCATACGATGAATGGAGAAAAAAAGAAACTCTGTATCCACAGGAAAGGGGCAACAAGGGCCTTCCCTCCCAATCATCCCGATATTCCATTGGATTACCAATCGATCGGCCAGCCCGTCCTCATCCCTGGTGATATGGGCAGATGTTCTTATGTGTTGGTGGGGACGGAGAGGGCAATGGAGGAGACCTTCGGATCTACTTGCCATGGAGCAGGTCGGGTGATGAGCCGCCATCAAGCGATCAAAGCAGCAAAAGGAAGGGCCATTGCAAGAGAGTTGGAGGATAAAGGGATCATTGTAAAAGGAGCAAGCCGTGGGACGATTGTGGAGGAGATGTCGGATGCCTATAAAGATGTGACCGATGTGGTGAATGTCGTCGATCATGTCGGCATCAGTCACAAAGTGGTGAAACTTGTACCCATGGGAGTGATTAAAGGATAGTAAGCAGAAGGCAGAAAGCAGAAAGCGGAAGGCAGAAGGCAGAAAGCGGAAGGCAGAAAGCAGAAAGCGGAAGGCAGAAAGCAGAAAACAAATAGAAGTTAAGAGTTATGAGTTAAGAATTACGGACACGAAGCACGGACACGAGACACGTTATTTTATAAAAAAGATGAAGGTTCTTGCCATTGATATTGGGGCTGGTACTCAAGACATTCTACTTTTCGACTCGGAAAAAAAGATCGAGAATTGTACGAGCCTCGTCCTCCCCACTCCATCCAAATTTTTTGCAGAAAAGTTAAAGACCGTTAAAGGGAATGTCTATATCCATGGCGATACCATCGGAGGTGGATCACTTGGTCGGGCCATCCTTCGTCACATCCAAAAGGGATTTCGTGTGGTCATGGAGGAGTCTGCTGCCACCTCCATTCGAAATGACCTGGATGAGGTCAAGTCGATGGGGATTGAAGTCGGAAAGAGACCTGAATCCGGCCCTTTTCAGGAATTAGAGATCCGAGAGGTCGATCTCGTCCTCCTGCAAAAATTCCTGTCACAATTCGGAGAGGATCTCAATGTTGACGTGATTGCCATTGCGGTTCAGGATCACGGTGTATCACCCAAAGGGGTTTCAGACCGGGCCTTTCGGTTTGAAAATATGGAGACGATGCTCCGAAAAGATAATAGACCAGAAGCCTTTCATTTCTCTGAGGACTCGGTCCCAGCCCATTACCTTCGAATGAGATCAGCCGTGAAGGCTGTGAGGAGGACTTCTTCAGCACCCGTCCTCTTGATGGATACTTCTTTCTCTGCGATCTTGGGTTGTGTCGATGAGGTCACCGGACCTTCTCTGATCGTCAATGTGGGCAACGGACACACGGTCGCGGCCCTATTGATCGAGGGGAAGATGGAGGGGCTTTATGAACATCACACCCATGAACTGACGCCAAAGAGACTTGAACATGATTTGAGGTTTTTCGTTCGAGGTGAGTTGAGTAATAAAGAAGTTTTTGAAGGGAATGGCCATGGAGTCATCACACTGAGACCTTACAAAGGGGAGGTATCCCTATTCGTTACCGGTCCGAACCGTGATCTTTTCAAGGATACCTCATTTAAATTTATCTACGCCGCTCCGGGTGGAAATACCATGATGACAGGGCCAATGGGTCTGGTTAAGGGAGCACAATTCTGGAAAGGCACCAAAACACAAGCACCAAATCCCAAATAAGCCCCAATGACCAAGATTTAAAGTACCAAACAAAACCGCTTTGGTCATCCGGGATTGGAGTTGGGAATTACATAGAAAATAGCTTTCTTAAATCCCTCCCAACCTCCCTTTGCAAAAGGGAGGAATATTATCCCCCTTAGAAAAAGGGGGACTAAGGGGGATTTTCATGGTTCGAGGGCGGCCAATTGGCCACGACTCATTTATTCGGGATTTGTAATTGGGATTTGGAATTTAAAGTCACTCACTCAGATGGAGAGGTTAAAATGGAAAAAATCTTTTATGCTTTTTTGGGTTCGCCATTATTAAAAAAGGTATTCGTGGCATCCACGGAAAGAGGGGTCTGCATGGTGGATTTCCTGACCTCAGAGAAAGCCTTTCTGAAAAGGTTAAAGGAGCGATTTCCCGGGAAGATTATCAGAGACGATCGAAAGAATAAAGAGGTCCTCTCTCAACTTAAAAAATACCTGATAGGACAATTGAAGCGTTTCGATTGTCCGTTGGATTTTAAAGGGACTCCTTTCGAGAAGAGAGTGTGGTCAGAATTGGCAAAGATTCCATACGGGCGGACACGATCCTACAAAGAGATTGCAGAGGCTGTCGGTCATCCAAAGGCCTTTCGCGCAGTGGGGAATACCAATGGCAAAAACCCTCTGCCTTTGATTATTCCCTGTCATAGAGTCATTGAAAGCAATGGCGGACTGGGGGGTTTTGGCCATGGGCTGAAAGTGAAGAAGCAACTGTTAGACTTCGAAAGGGCCCATGCACTTTAACGAATTTCTCAGAGAGGCCGCTACACTATTTGGCTTGCAATGGCGACTCTTTCAAAGGAGAGGGATTAAAAGGAAGGTCGAGCATCGGATATTCCAAATCGGTCTCTCAAACTATGAGGGATATCTAATCAAGGTTAGAAGTGATCCTGCAGAATTAAATCATCTATCCAAAATTCTTACCGTTACCATTTCAAGGTTTTTCAGAGATTCCGAGGTTTTCAATACGATTGGGACTTCCATTATTCCCGTAATCATTAACAACAGAGGTGAAGGTGATTTCAAGATCTGGTCGATCGGCTGTGCCAGTGGGGAGGAACCTTACACCCTTTCGCTGGTATGGAAAGAAAAATTTGAAAAGATTTGTCTGCGAATTCCTCTCTCCATCTTGGCCACGGATATCAATGAGAATCTCCTCGCAAGGGCGAAAGATGGGAGATATAAAAAAAGCAGTCTCAAAGAGGCCCCTCAGGATATCCTGGGAAGTTACTTCAAGATGGATAACGAATTTTATATTCTTGATAAGGCCATTCGTGAGAGTGTCGAGTTTAGAAGGCATGACATCATTCACGAAGAACCCTTTTCTGGGATGGATATGGTATTTTGTAGAAATTTAGCCTTCACCTATTTTTCCAAGGGAAGTCAGATTGATGTGTTAAAAAAGATCGCCACCAGTTTAAAAGAGGAGGGATATCTGGTAATCGGAAAGGATGAGTCCCTTCCCCTTACTTACCCCACCCTATTTGTTCAGGTTTTTTCCACCGAAAAGATTTATCAGAAGTTTAAAGTGAATTACACGAGTTAAATAATCTGGACCCCATTTAACAAAGAGTTAAAAAAAAAAGGAGGCAGCCCTTTTATAGCTCTGCCTCCCTTGCAATTTATCTATTGTCTACCGACAGTTTACTTTCCTGGGTTGATCACCTTTATAATGTCACTGCCGGTTTCCTATTTCTTCCCCTGATCGTGAGGTACGGTCACCATCACGGGTTGGCTCGATGAATTACCAGAAGCATCCGTGCATGTCACAGTCATCGTATACACGCGGCCATTACCACTGCCTAATCGATCAGCACTCAATTTGACGTGACGTCCATCCACGATGGTGTAGTCGGAGGGACTGATCGGCTCGTTAGAGGTCACACTGCTGATCTGACAGGTTGTTTGACCACAGCTATCCGCGGCGCTGTAACTAACTGTCACGTCAACCATCTTGCGGTTGGGTGGCCAAAGCACTGACGGGTTCGCCGACATCCCAGTGATCGTTGGTGGCGTGTCGTCGATCACAGTGACAGTCTGAGTAGCTGACGCTGTATTGCCAGCCGAATCTTTAGCGGTGTAGGTGATAGGAGTTGTTCCACTGGGGAAGAAGTTACCGGGAGGAACACCACTTCGAGTGAACGTTACACCTGAACAGTTGTCAATAGCAATTGCTGTTCCCAGGTCACTGATAAACGCTCCACATGACGTTGCACCAACTCCAGTATACGCGGTTACCGCTGGTGGAGGGGTAATCGCTGGTGGTTGATTGTCGACGACCGTTACGGTGAAGCTGGCAGTAGCTGGATTCCCAGAGGTATCCGTGGCTGTAATATTAACCCTTGTCGTCCCCTTTGTAAAAGCTGAACCTGAGGGTGGATTTCCGATTACCGTCACCCCGGGACAATTATCTGTTGCGGTCGCCGTGTAATTGACCACCGCCGTGCATTGGCCAGGATCTGTTTGCACTGCCATATCACTTGGTAGATTAAGCTTCGGTGATTCTTTGTCTTCAACCGTCACCTTAAAACTACCTGTAACCGAATTCCCTGCTGAATCTGTTGCCGTTGCTGTGACTGTTGTTACCCCTTTCGGAAAAGCGGAACCCGATGGAGGACTACTAACCGCAGTTACCCCCGGACAATTATCCGTAGCTGTGACTGTATAATTTACCACAGCAGAGCACTGACCTGGGTCTGTAGGTTTTACAATGTCAGGCGGTAAATTAAGTACTGGTTTCTCCTTGTCTTCAACTGTCACCGTAAAAGAACAGGTGGCTGTATTGCCTGAGGCATCCGTTGCCGTGGCTGTTACCGTTATTGTCCCCTTCTGGAATACAGAACCTGATGGAGGATTAGTTGCTACCGTCACTCCTGAACAATTGTCAGTTGCCTTCACTGAAGGGTAATTCACCGCTGCTGAACACTTGCCAGGATCCGTCGGAACTACAATGTTAGCCGGACAGGTGATCGTTGGTGGTGTGTTGTCAGCCACGGTCACTGTTCCTGTACATTGACTTGATGCGCTTTTGCTATCAGTGACTGTGAGGGTTACCAACGTATTGTCCTTTGGATAAGGCCCTGCTGGTGATTGGGTGAAGGCAATCGGATCTTTATCTGGATCATAGGAGCCATTGTCAATCCAAGCGTCTGCAGCACAGCTTGAACCTGCTTCTGCTGTTACATTCTTGCATACAGCCACCGGCGGCCGGTTGACGTCATTCACCGTGATGGTAATCGTTTCTGAAGCACTCTCAGGAGGAATGCCATCGTCTGTAACCATGAAGGTCACCTCATAGCTTCCTGCCTGGTCATAGCCGGGCGTCCAGCTGAAGGTCCGGTTGGCAAATGTTGCCCCCGACGGCAAATCGGTTGCGGTATACGTTAATGCATCCCCATCCGGATCGCTCCCCGTAATGGTGATATCAAGAAGCTGCCCCTCATTGACCGTTTTGTTACCTATCGGAGTGAGCACTGGAGGCCGATTCACATTTCCCACGGTGATCGTAACAATCTCCGAAACACTCAGCGAACCGTCGGAAACCGTAAACGTCACATCGTAATTTCCCTCTTGCGTGTAATCTGGCGTCCAGCTAAAGGTCCGGTTGGCAAATGTTGCCCCCGACGGCAAACCGGTTGCACTATACGTCACCGCATCCCCATCCGGATCGCTTCCCGTAATGGTGATCTCAAGAAGCTGCCCCTCATTGACCGTTTGGCTTCCTATCGGAGTGAGCACCGGAGGCCGATTCACATTTCCTACGGTGATCGTGATCTTTTCCCAATCAATCGCTGATCCGTCGGAAACCGAAAACGTCACATCGTAATTGTCCGCTTGCGTGTATTCCGGCGTCCAGTTGAAGGTCTGACCAAGAAAGTTGGCTCCTATAGGCAGATCGCTGACAGAGTAGCTCAAAGCATCTCCGTCTGGATCCGTGGCCGAGATGTCAAAGGTTAACGTCTGGTTTTCATCTATCTTCCTATTGCCGATAGCACCTAACACCGGTGGCCGATTCACATTTCCAACTGTGATCGTGATCGTCTCCCAATCGGTCAATAAGCCATCGGAAACCGTAAAGGTCACATCATAATAATAATTACCCCCTTGCTCATAAGTTGGTGTCCAACTGAAGGTCTGGCTGTCTTTATCAAAACTCGCTCCTGTAGGCAGATTGCCAGCAGAAAAAGTGAGTGTGTCGCCATCCGGGTCAGTGGCAAAGATCGTGAACGTGAGGGTCCCGCCTTCGTCTACGGTCTTGTTCCCGATGGGTTTAAGGACCGGTGGATTGTTCGCTGCCTTGCAAGGTGAATCGTATTTTATGCACATCTGCAGAATGGGACACCATTTGCAAGCTTGATAACCATTGCAAAAGTATTCAAGAATGAAATCTGAGCACTGGCGGCACTGGTTAGCCGCACTCAAACATGACAAGTAGGTGTCACACCAGTAGCAGCCATTACTATTGCAAGTTGTGGAATTGTTGTACAGGTAGCAATTTGCCTGCTTACAGAATCCGGGGTTTTGAGAGTCTGGGAGGGCAGGTGGCACGCACTTGCATTCTGAATCACAATTCTTGCTGTAGACCTCGCACTCCTCGCCTTCTTCAAGAATGCCGTTTCCGCACACAGGTCCCGCCTGCTTGCAGAATCCAGGATAGTCCGGGTCAGGAATATAGCCTGCTTCGCATTTGCAGTTAATGCAATGCTGCGAGTAATTTTCGCACTCCTCGCCTTCCTCGAGAATTCCATTGCCGCACACGGGGAGCACCACTTCTGGCTTACAGCCGGGAGGCGTTTTACCATCGGCTATCATCCCCTGCGGGCAATAGCAATTATTGCAGTTTGCTCCGCCATCGCACTGTTCTGGGGGTTGGACGATCTTGTCGCCGCAGGTGCAGGGGCGTTCGTTCGGAAAACACGCCGTGATATTAGAGCACCAATGACAGACAGCAAACGCTCTATTACACGCTGAATTATTCAGTTCGCTGCAGGTGGCGCACGGCGACCCAGTCGAATAGCAATTCAAAGTAGTTGGGCACCAGCTACAGCCCGGATACAATAGGCATTCCTTCTCAGTTTGATAAAAAAGACATTGCGCCTGCACAGTCGCGCCAAATAAGAACACACAGAAGAATAACAAAATTTCCATTTTTGAAACTAACAGTTGCTTTTTCATCTTTTGCCCCCCTTTCTCTTGAAGTAACGAGTTATTAAGATCCCGAGACTAAACGGATATAGGCATTAGAAAATCTCCCCTCGCCCCTCTTTTTCTAAGAGGGGAATTCTTCCCCCAAAACAAAAAAGCCGGGCATCCTCAGTTTTTATTTCCCTGGGTTGATCACCTTTATGGTGTCGCTTCCGGAAAACTCTAACCCATCATTGAGCTTGCCACTAACCGTCATGGTAATCTGGCCGGTGCCTCCCAAGGCAGAAATCACAACCTGACGGTCAAACTTCACCATGAGGTCGTAGAAACCGTCTCCATCGTAGTCGCCGATCGAAGTTGGAGTAGACTGAGCAGAAATCATCTTCCCGCTGACATTGAGCCTTATGCTTGCCACGCTGATCTGTCTAACGTCATATCCTCCAGGAAGCTCTATGTAGGCGGTCATGGAGTTTTCACCACCCTTGCTTTTCAGGTTCAATGTCTCAGGGTTGATGTCAATGGTTGCCTGAAGTATCACATTATTCACCGTGATGACGATCGTTTCTGAAGCGCCCAACTCTCCGTCACTCACGTTGAAGGTCACCTGATAGTCTCCTGCCTGATCATAGCCGGGCGTCCAGCTGAAGATCCGGTTGGCAAATGTCGCCCCTGATGGCAAAACGCTGGTACTGTATGTTAACGCATCTCCATCCGGATCGCTCCCCGTAATGGTGATCTCAAGAAGCTGCCCCTCATTGATCGTTCTGTTACCTATCGGAGTGAGCACTGGAGGCCGATTCACATTTCCCACGGTGATCGTAACAATCTCCGAAACACTCAGCGAACCGTCGGAAACCGTAAACGTCACATCGTAATTTCCCTCTTGCGTGTAATCTGGCGTCCAGCTAAAGGTCCGGTTGGCAAATGTTGCCCCCGACGGCAAACCGGTTGCACTATACGTCACCGCATCCCCATCCGGATCGCTTCCCGTAATGGTGATCTCAAGAAGCTGCCCCTCATTGACCGTTTGGCTTCCTATCGGAGTGAGCACCGGAGGCCGATTCACATTTCCTACGGTGATCGTGATCTTTTCCCAATCAATCGCTGATCCGTCGGAAACCGAAAACGTCACATCGTAATTGTCCGCTTGCGTGTATTCCGGCGTCCAGTTGAAGGTCTGACCAAGAAAGTTGGCTCCTATAGGCAGATCGCTGACAGAGTAGCTCAAAGCATCTCCGTCTGGATCCGTGGCCGAGATGTCAAAGGTTAACGTCTGGTTTTCATCTATCTTCCTATTGCCGATAGCACCTAACACCGGTGGCCGATTCACATTTCCAACTGTGATCGTGATCGTCTCCCAATCGGTCAATAAGCCATCGGAAACCGTAAAGGT
>Ga0315279_10003734_pt1 | contig 20905 bp, 18 predicted proteins | sample YL17G06_20_MG_FD_203694 | JGI IMG/M metagenome (GOLD analysis project Ga0315279, IMG submission 203694) | Sediment microbial communities from Yellowstone Lake, YNP, Wyoming, USA - YL17G06_20 | ecosystem: Environmental > Aquatic > Freshwater > Lake > Sediment | place: USA: Wyoming | collected... | reverse complement strand
CCGGTTCGCCGAGGCCGTAGGCGCGGATGGCAACCGCCAGGAAGCGGTTGAAGAGGTAGAAGACCCACATGCTGGCCGCCACCTCGGTGCTGATGAGGAAGGCGATGCCGATCATCGACGGGTACATATAGAGGCGTGTGTCCTTCAGGGCGTCCCACGGCCGCATGGTGAGGCCGCTGCCGAGGTCGAGGTTCGTAAGCTGGATGTACGGGAAGAAGCCGTAGTACAGGTAGAGGCTGTTGCTGGTATGCAGCAGGAAGATCAGCAGGAAGCCGACCCACATCAGCTTGCTGCGGAAGAAGGAGCTGAACGCGGAAGGGTAAGGATCGTCGCCGACAATGTCCAATGGCACCTGCGCGAGGGGGAAGACCAGGCGCTCATGCTCGATCCACTGGCGGCGCAGTATCACCCCCAGGCAAAAGTACGCGAACCAGAACAAGAAGGCGTACGCGCTCCACCATACGATGGGCTGCACCCACGCGCCCCATGGAATGTGCTCGCCCTTGGGCAGCCCCTCGTAAAACCACTTCACCGCGTTCCCGGCCGTCGGCGCCAGCGCCTTGGGCACGTAGGGGTCGATAAAGCGCGACGCCCACTTGTTCTCCTCGGTCGCGTAGTAATGCAGGCCCGCCGGCACCGACAGCGCCAGCAGGACGAACCCTACCCCGGGGATGGAGCTGGCGACAAGCATCATGATCAGCACCACCATCAGCTCCGCCCGCGTGAACGCCCAGCGCTTGCTCAGCCCGCGCAGCACCGTGTTGCCCACGAACACCAACAGCAGGAAAATGAAAGTCACGCCGATGGGCAGGTGATTGGCGACGATCTGCGAGCCCTGCATCACCAGGTCGGTGTAGGGTGTGACCACACACAGGATGCCTACCGCTATCAGGCCTACCACTACCGCTCTAAAGGTCATGTCGTGTCATCGCGACGCGGCCGGCCAGCCGCATGCATCCTCCACTTCCCGTTAGCGGGCCTGCTCCGATTGCAGCTCCACGTCCTGCAACAGCCCCACGACGTGCTCCACCGCTTCGCCAAAGGCGGACAGGACGCGGTCGAGGACATCCGCCTCGATGACAAGCGGCGGCTCCAGGCGGATGACGCGGGGATTGTTGAGGGTGTAGGCGGCGATGATGCGGCGCTGGGCGAGTCCGGCGATGACCAGACCCGCAATGTCCTCATGCGCGAACTCGATGCCGATCAGCAAGCCGCGCCCCCGCACCTGGGCGATCGCGGCCGGGAAACGCTGCCGCAGTTCGCCCAAGCGCCCCATGGCATGTGCGCCTAGTTCCCGCGCGCGCTGCGGCAGTCGCTCCTCGATCACGGCGTCGATGGCCGCCAGCGCTGCGGCGCAGGCGAGCGGATTGCCGCCGAAGGTGCTGCTGTGCAGCAGCGGATTCTCGCGGAAAGCCGCCCACAACTGCGGCCGCGCCACGAACGCCCCCACCGGCATGACCCCGCCGCCCAGAGCCTTAGCCAGCGTCATGATGTCCGGGGCGACGCCTGACTGGTCGCACGCGAAGAGGGTCCCCGTGCGCCCCAACCCCGTCTGCACCTCGTCGAGGATCAGCAGCGCCCCCGCCTGGTCGCAGATGTCCCGCACCGCAGGGAGGTAGTCGTCGGGCGGTATGATCACACCCGCCTCGCCCTGAATGGGCTCCAGGATCACGGCGGCGGTGTCCTCGCTCACAGCCTCGCGCATCGCCTGCGCGTCCCCGAACGGCACGTGCGAAAACCCGGGCACCAGGGGGGCGAAGGGCTGACGGTAGATCTCCCTGCCGGAGGCGCTCAGAGCACCCATGGTCTTGCCGTGGAATCCGCCTGTCGCGCCGACCACGCCCGGCCTTCCGGTCGCAAGTCGCGCGAGCTTGAGCGCGCCTTCCACCGCCTCGGCGCCGCTGTTGCAGATGAAGGAGTATTGCAGGTCGCCGGGCGTTATGTCGGCCAGGCGCTCGGCGAGGCTGGCGAGGCGGTCGCTGAGCAGGATCTTGGACGACAAGGGCATGCGCTCCAGTTGCTCTCGCACCGCTGCCACCACCTTTGGGTGACGGTGGCCGAGCGAGAGCGCCCCGAAGCCTCCCAGGCAGTCTATGTACTCCTTGCCCTCGGTGTCGCGGACCACGACGCCTTGCGCGGAGTGCTCGACGCCGTCGAACCCCATGAACTTGACCAGGGCGGCCAAACCGGGGTTGACGTAGGCGCGATACTTCTCTAGCACCGCGGCGAAGGATGCTTCGGGGCTGGCGGACGCGCCCTTCACTCATGCGCCTCCGACGTCACTTGTGCGGCTCCGGCGTCATTCATGCGCCTCCGGCGTCATCGCACGGGCGTCTCCGCCGGCGCAGCGGGCGGCTGAGCCGCGGGTTCCGCCGCGGTCGGCGACGCCCCTACTGCGTATTCGAGCGCGGCCAGGGCCACGCTGTAGTCGTACACGGCCTGAGCGTACTGGTTGCGCGCCGTAGCCAGGGCGACCTCAGCGTCGATCACCTCGACGCTGATGCCCACGCCCGCCTGGTAGCGCACGTTCGCGATGCGCAGGGCCTCCTGGGCCTGCTCGACTCCCTTGGCTGCGGCGGTGATGCGCTCGCTGGCCGAGTTGAGGTCGAGGTGGGCCTGGCGTACCTGCAGGGCGACGCCCTGACGCACCTGCTCCAGCAACGCGCGGGCGCTCTCCTGCTCGTGCCGGGCCCGACTTACCGCCGCGCTCGTCTGCTTGCCGTTGAAAACGGTCATTTTCGCCGCCAGGCTCAGTGTCCAGTTGCTGACCTGGAAGGCGGTCGCGTCCAATACGCGGTTGGACACCCAGGCGACGCCGAGGGTTGGGTACTTGTCACTGCGGGCAACGTCTGCCGCAGCGCCGGAGGCCTCAATCTGCGCCTGTATCTGCCCGAGCTCCGGCCGGGACTGCTCCGCCCGGGCGATCAGCTCCGATAGCTGCCCCACCGCGACCGGCGGCTGCACGAAGGGCGTCGTCAGCTCGAAGCCGCGGTCCTGGGGCACGCCCATGGCGTTGTTGAGAGCCGCCCGCGCCAGGTTCAAGCCGTTGCGCGCCTGAATCAGCGACTGTTCGCCGTCGGCGACGCGAGTCTCCGCGCGCAGGACGTCGAAGCGCGGAGCGACGCCGGCATCATAGCGCGCCTGCGCTACGCGCAGGTGCTCGCGGGCAGAGGCCAGCGCGTCGTCCGCTACGCGCACGAAGTCCGCAGCAACGAGCACTCCGTAGTAGGCCTGCTTGACGTCGTTGACGATAGTCTGCTGCGTGCGCGCCAATCCTTCTTCGCTCCCACTGACGCCTGCCTTGCTCTGACGAATAAGAGCAGGTATCCGCCCGCCCGTGTAGAGCGGCTGGATTACGGTCAGCGTGCCTTGCGTCTGCTCCTTGCGCGCGAGCGAGATGGTCTCGAAGGTCAGCTCACCCGACGGCCCGACTACGGGCATGGGGAATTCCGCGACGTCGCTGATGCGGGTGCGGATGACTTGGACGTCGGCGGTGGGCGAACGCCCCGCCCGGGCTTGGGTCACGGTGGCCCGAGCCGCAGCGAGGTTCTGCTCGGCCTCGTGGATGCGTGGGTTCAGGGCAAGCGCGGTCGCGACGGCCTGCTCCAGGGCCAGGGGCTCGGGCGCCGCAGGGGCCGAGACCGCGGGTGCGGGCTCCTGGCCGATCGCCCGTGGCGGCACGACAACCGCGACAGCAAAGGCGCATATTACGAGCAGAGGCAGCCGACGCTGCATGGGCATGACCGTGCTCCTGCCTGGCCCGCCGCTGACGCCAACAAGCAACCGAGGGCATGAATACCCTCATGTGCTCGCATGGATCCGCCGCTGGCGACGGGCCGCGGTTCGCCGCCTGGTGCGATGCGAACCTGGTGAGACTAATGCGTCCCGCTTTTCTCCGCTGACCGAATCTTCTCCTCTATCGTCGCGATGCGCTCGTTGATCGGCGGGTGAGTTGCGAACCAGCGGTCAAGCGCCGACGGATTGCTCTTGCCGACCTTCTGCAACCGCTGCAGGAAGTCCACGCCGCCCTCGGGGTTGTAGCCGGTGGCGCGCGCGTAGTCCACCGCCGCCAGGTCGGCGTCGCGCTCGTCGGCGCGGCTGTAGCCGCGCACCAGCAGGAGCTGCAGCAGGTCTGACACCAGCGCCTGCGTCGTCCTCGAGCGGTCGAAGATCAACCCGAACGCCAGCGACAGCCCGAGGCCCTGCTCGAGTTGCTTGACGCCGTCGCGATGCGCGATGTGCGCGACCTCGTGCCCGATAACGAACGCCAGTTCGTCATCGGGCACCTGCTGTTCCATCAGCCCCTTTGTGGTGTACACCCAGCCGCCGGGCACCGCCAGGGCGTTGATCTCGCCGGTGTCGAGGATGCCGAAATGATAGTTCAGCGCCGTGCGCCCCGACACAGCGACCATCCGCTTGCCGACGCGCTCGATACGCTCCTGCTCCTGCTTATTGCGATAGAGCCTATACTTCTGCTCCAGTGCGGCGGCGGTGTCACGGCCGAGGATAACCTCGAGGTCGGTGCCGATGATCCGGGCGTGAGCGGCCGGCGCGGTGGTGAGTGTGGCGGCGATCACGGCGAAGAGAGCGGCGATACCCCTCACCTGCGTGATCTTCATGCAGAGAGTCCCTTGCTTCATACTACACGCTCTCATCCTGCCGTCGTGTCCTGTGGCCGAGACAAGGCGCACCGCCGCCGGCCTGCGGCATGACTACGGCTGGCAGCCCGGGTAGCCGTACTCCTCCCGCACGCGCAGCAGGTGACGATAGCTGTCGATGGGAACGCCCTTGAAGATGCAGTTGCTGGTCGCGTAGATGTAGCCGCCCTGGTTGACGCCGCCGTAGCGCAGGCAGTAGCGGGCGCTCTCCGTCACTTGCTCCGGCGTGCCCGACTGGACATAGGCGAGGTTGACGTTGCCGATCAGGCACATGCGGTCGCCGACCAGGCGCTTGACCTCGGCGATGTCCACGCCGGCCATGGGATCGAGCGAATGCAGCGCGCGCGCGCCGGAGTCCGCGAGCTGGTCGAGGATGGGCATGATGTCACCGTCCGTGTGTTTGACGGTGTAGGCGCCGGCGGCGTTCCAGACCTCGACCTGCCGGCGCAGGAAAGGCGCGACATGCTCCGCGAACATCGCCGGCGACAGGAAGGGCCCGTCGTTGAAGCAGTAGTCGGCGCACATGAAGATGATCTCGGCGCCGCCGCGAACGAGCTGCAGGCCGACCTCGATGGAGCGTTCGACGCGCCGCTGCGCCTCCTCCAGGGCTTCCGCTTTGCGCTCGGTAAGGAAGACGACGTGCTCCATCATGTCCGCGCCGCTCGGGATGGACCGGGTGCCGTCCACGAACGCGCTCAGCATATAGGTGTCGCCGGCTATCTGGCGCACGTATTCGAAGCTCGCCAACTGGTCTTCCAGCGGCAGCCAGTGCAGGCCGGTGATAACGGAATAGTCGAACTCCCCGGCCACCCGCACCCAGTGCTCGGCGTTGCGCTTCAGCAGGTCCTGGCGGCGCTCGCCGGACACTCCTTCCAGGTGCTCAGCGCGCAGCGCGGGGGTGCCGAAAACCTCTTCGGACAACTGGAACTCCAACTCCAGGTGCGGCACCAGCGCCTCCGGGCGGCGCAGCTCCAGCGCTTCGATCGCTCGCTGTCTCGGCGTCATATGGTGTCCTCTTGCGGTATTTGCCGGCCTGTCGCGGCCGTCTCACATTGCCCGCGCCTCGCCGCGACCTTGGCTCGGCCTGCAGCGGCCAACAGGATTCGCCGCGCGTGCATGGAAACTGGGCTTCACTGTGACTCAGCCCATGCGCATAAACCTCGGCGACCAAGTGCGTCTGCGCAAGCAGCACCCATGCGGAAATGACATCTGGGAGGTCGTCCGCACCGGCATGGACATCCGCATCAAGTGCCTTGGGTGCGGGCGCTCCGTGCTCTTGCCCCGCTCCCAGTTCGAGAAGCAGGTCAAGGAGTTCGTCAAGACCACCAGCCCATTGGGGTGAGGCGGCAGCGCGCGCCACGGGGCGTCCCATGCCTTAGCCGCCGCCTGCGATCCTGAGCTTCCTCCTGGTGTACGGTATCAGCCCGCCCGCGGCGATGATGTCGCGCAGGAAATCCGGGAATGGCTGCGCCTGGTATGTCGCGCCGCGGGTGACATCGCGTATCGTCCCCGACGCGAGGTCGATCTCCACCTCGTCGCCGGCCTCGATCTCCGCCGCCGCCTGCGGGCTCACTAGCACCGGCAGGCCGATGTTGATCGCGTTGCGGAAGAAGATGCGGGCGAAGCTGCGGGCGATGACGGCGCCGATGCCGGCCGCTTTGATGGCGATCGGCGCGTGCTCGCGCGAGCTGCCGCAGCCGAAATCCTCCCCGCCGACCATGACGTCCCCCGGCTGCACGCGCTTGACGAACTCCGCGTCGAGATCCTCCATGCAGTGAGCGGCAAGCTGGTCGGCGTCGCTGACGTTGAGATAGCGCGCGGGGATGATGACGTCGGTATTGACGTGATCGCCGTACTTGTGGGCGCGGCCCTTGATGGTCATGCTAGCTCAGCTCTCCTGCGGCGGCTCGACCCCGAGCTCCGCCGGACTCCCGATTCGGCCCAGCACCGCCGACGCCGCCGCGATCGCGGGGTTAGCCAGGTAAACCTCGCTGCCGGGATGTCCCATGCGGCCGACGAAATTGCGGTTGGTGGTGGCGATGGCGCGCTCGCCGTCCGCCAGCACGCCCATGTGCCCGCCGAGGCACGGCCCGCAGGTGGGCGTCGAGACCGCGGCGTCGGCCTCCAGGAAGATGTCTATCAGCCCCTCATGCAGCGCGTCGCGGTAAACCTGCTGCGTCGCGGGGATGATCAGCAGTCGCACGTCAGGGTGCGCCTTGCGTCCGCGCAGGACGCGCGCCGCCGCCCGCAGGTCCTCCAGGCGGCCGTTGGTGCAGGAGCCGATCACCGCCTGGTCTATGCGCACCTCCCCCACCTGGCTGATCGGCCGCGCGTTTTCCGGCAGGAAGGGAAAAGCGACCTGCGGCTCGATCTCCGCGCAGTCGAACTCGTGGACGGCGACGTAGCGGGCGTCCCCGTCGCTGCTGAAGAACCGCCCCGGCCGCTTGGCGCGGCCGTCGAGATAGGCGCGAGTGATGTCGTCGGGCTCGATGATTCCGTTCTTCGCGCCGGCCTCGATCGCCATGTTGCACATCGCCAGGCGGTCGGCCATGGGCAGCGCGCGAATAGCGTCGCCGGTGAATTCCATGGCCTGGTAGAGCGCGCCCGAGACGCCGATGCGCCCTATCGTGTACAGAATCAGGTCCTTGCCCCCGACCCACGGCTGGCGCTTGCCGCTGAAGATGAACTTCTGCGATTCGGGCACCCGCAGCCAGGTTTCGCCGGTGGCCATCGCCGCCGCCAGGTCGGTGGACCCGACCCCGGTGGCGAAGGCCCCGATGGCGCCGTAAGTGCAGGTATGGGAATCCGCGCCGATGACACAGTCGCCGGCGGTGACCAGGCCCTGCTCCGGGATGAGGGCGTGCTCGATGCCCATGCGGCCGACCTCGAAGTAGGCGGAGAGGTGCTGCTCGCGGGCGAAGGTGCGCATGGCCAGGCACTGCTGGGCGGAGTTGATGTCCTTGTTGGGGGTGGAGTGGTCCGGCACCAGCACGATCCGGTCGCGGTCGAACACGCGCTCCGCGCCGATGCGGCGGAACTGCTCGATGGCGATAGGCGCCGTGATGTCGTTGCCGACGAGTAGGTCGAGCTTGACGCTGACGAACTCGCCGGGGCTCACGTGATCGCGGCCGCAGTGGGCGGCCAGTATCTTCTCCGTAATGGTCTGCGATGGCATGGGCGACTTGTCTCCACGCAGATTATACAGAAGTACCCGCGGGTCCCGCAAGCGCGCCCGCGAACGCGCTGGCAGGACGCACAACGAACGCTAACCTCCCGCGGAGAGGCAATCGCGCCCCCTCTAGCCCGCACAGTCCCGTCCCGCGCGACGCGCGACGAGTCACGATCCGGCACACAACTTTGGCCGATAGGCGCCCGGTGGCCCTTTAACCGAACCGCGCGTTTAGTGTACAATCTCCGCCGTGGCTTCCGGCAGCGAACAGAGCGGGCTCGATGGGCAGGAGCGGCTTCGCCGCGACCTGACCACCGGCAGCATCCCCCGCCACCTCATCGCTTTCTCCATGCCCATGCTGGCCGGCAGCCTGCTGCAGACCGCCTACAGCCTGGTCAACGCCTTCTGGGTGGGCAAGTTCCTCGGTACCACCGCCCTCGCCGCGATCACCGTCAGCTTGCCTACCGTGTTCGTGCTGATCTCGGTCGCGGCGGGGCTGACCCTGGCGACGAACATCCTCATCGCGCAGTACGCCGGCGCCCGCGACTGGCAGCGCCTGAAGGGTGTGGTCCAAACATCCATCGTCATCGTCGGCGGCTCGAGCTTCGTCTTCCTGCTTGTCGGGCAGATCCTGGCGCACCGGTTGCTGGTGCTGATGAACACCCCGCCCGAAGTCCTGCCGATGGCCGTCGGCTACCTGCGCATCTTCTGGTGGACGCTGCCCTTCGGCTTCGGCATCTTCCTCATCGGCGCCATGCTGCGCGGCATCGGCGATTCCCAGACGCCGGTCTATTTCCAGGCGGTGTCGGTCGGGATCAACGCCGTCTTCGATCCAGTGCTGATGTTCGGATGGTTGGGGTTCCCGAAGCTTGGCCTCAACGGCACGGCGTGTGCTTCCATCATCGCCCAGGCCGCGGCGGTGGTCGCCCTGGTGATCTACGTGCGGCGCAAGCGGCCCCTGGTCGCGCCGGAATGGCGGCGCCTGCGGATTGACCGCGCCACCGCCTGGCTGCTCGTGCGCATCGGCCTGCCCGCCATGATCCAGCAGTCGGTTGTCTCCGTGAGCCTGATGGTCATCGTCAGCTTCGTCAGCGCCTTCGGGGAGAACGCCGACGCCGCCTTTGGCGCCGCGGTGAGGATTGACCAGGTCTCGTTCCTTCCCGCCCTGGTCATCGGCGCGGCGATCTCCACCCTCGCCGGGCAGAACATCGGAGCGCGCCAGTACGCGCGCGTGCAGCAGTTCTTCCGGTGGGGCCTGGCGCTCAGCATCGGCATTTCGGCCATCATCACCGTGCTCGTCGTCACCGTTCCTACGCTCTTCCTGCGGGTCTTTGTTAACGACCCGGCGGTGATCGCCATCGGCGCCGGCTACCTGCGCATCGTCGGCATCACCTACGTGCTCTACGCGGTGCTGTTCGCGACCAACGGGGTCATCAATGGCGCCGGCCAGACCTCGTGGACGACCATCTTCTCGGTGGCCGGGCTGTGGGGGATACGTTTGCCGCTGGCCTACGCGCTGCCGCACCGCATGCACAGCGTGACCGGCATCTGGTGGGCCATGCTCGCCGGCGCGGCCGCCAGCGCGCTGCTGAGCCTGGCTTACTACTTCTCCGGGCGCTGGAAGCGGCCGCTGGTCAAGACCACGCCGGTGGTCGGCTGAGAGCCTATCCTAAGAAAGGGCCGGTGTCATCCTGAGCCCTTCGCCAGTGTCACCCTGAGCGCAGCCAAGAATCTTGGTAGGGAATGTGCAACCGCGATGGCAAGACCCTTCGCTTCGCTCAGGGTGACATCACTCGTTGGGTGAATGCCTCACGCTCGTTATGCATAATCTGGGTCTAATCAGCGCGGCTTCGCAACGGCCGCCACCGCCTGCGAGGCGTCATACCCCGCGGTCCTGAGGTACACCTCGAGCGTTCGCTGCGCTGTGTCCTTCCACGAGAAGAGGCGGGCGCGCGCGCGCGCCCTGGCGGACAACTCCCGGCGTTTCGACTCGTCGGCGAGAAGCCCCACGATGGCCGCGCTCTGCCCGGCGACATCGCCGGGATCGACAAGTATGCCGGCATCGCCGACGATCTCGGGGAAGCACGAAGCCGATGACGCTATCACCGGCGCCCCGCACGCCATCGCCTCGACTACCGGCAGGCCGAAGCCCTCGTAGAGTGACACGTAGACGAACGCGCGCGCGTTGAGGTACGCGCCGGGCAGCAGCTCATCGGGCACATATCCGGCGAACATCACGTCGCGCAGCAGATCGAGGCTGATAGCCTTGCTGCGCAGCGCGGCCACGTACTCGGGCGCGCCCTCCCCCGCCAGCACCAGGGCATCGGTGGCCCCCTGCGCACGCGCCCGGGCGTAAGCCTCGAACAGCGACATCAGGTTCTTGCGCGGCGCCAGCGCCCCGACGTAGAGCACGTACTGGTCGGGCCAGCCCGGCGGCGGCGCGAGATCCCTGGCCTGCAGGAAACGCTCCTCGACCCCGAGGGGGATCACCGCGATCTCGTCAGCTTCCCGCCGATACAAGCGCACGATGTCGTCGCGGGTTGACTGCGAGATGGCGATCACGCTGTGGGCGCGCATAATCGAGCGGCGGGCGCCGCGCCGCTGCATGCGCAGGTCCCTGGGGTCGTACGATTCAGGGAAGTACTCGAATGCCAGGTCGTAAACGGTGACCACAGCGCGGCACGGCAGCAGCGGCGGGAGCACCGTGGCCGGCATGTGCAGCACCCCAACGTGATCCGCTCGAGCCGCAAGCGGCAGGCGCAGACGCAGCCAGGCCCGCCCGGGAGGCACCAGACGGGTGCGCATGGTGGGGCCGAGCTTAGCCGGTGGGCTGGCGGCAACATCGGCGGAATCGACGTAGAGCAGGCACTCGGGCAGGCCCGGCAGTGTCGCCAGGTGCGCGATCAGGTTGCGCACGTAGCGTTCCACCCCGGTGATCCGCGGCGCGCCGAGGGTTCTTGCGTCTATGCCGATTCGCAAGTCGCGCCTCCGCCGCCACCTGCGAAGCGACACGTGGTCAGTAGGGCTATTGACGGAATGTTGTCATTCGCCGGCGGCGCCATGCAGTTCCCCCTTATGCCCGTCTCAGCGGCTGCGCACCGCCCAGTCGTAGCCGAAATCGTTGTCGAACGCGTCAACGCGCAGCTCGTCGGGGTGCTCCCGGTCGTAGTGCTCGGTCGGGATGTTGAGCAAGCACGACATCTCACTGCCCAGCGCCATCTGGCCGTGCCACACCATGGGCGGCACCTGCAGCAGCAGCGGATTCGTCTCACCCAACACGTAGGTGGCGGTCTGACGATAGGTCGGCGAGTCTTTGCGCCCGTCGTAGAGGCCGATCTTCGCATGGCCCTTGATAACGCAGAAGTTATCGGTCTGGCGCTCGTGCGCGTGCCATGCCTTCACCACGCCCGGATAGCACGTGGAGACATAGACCTGCCCGACCTTGATGAAGAGCTCGTCGTCATCGCGCAGGATCTCCATCACATAGCCGCGGTCGTCAACGTGGCGCGCGAGCTGCTTAACTCGGACCCCTTCGATCATGAGCACCTCCGGTGTCTTCGCACACCGTCTCTCTCGCCCAACTAAAGCACGGGCGCTGGTCGCTGGCACCGCACGGCGAGGGCGATGCGCGCGCCCGCTCGGTCGGGCGGATAGACTTCTGCGCGGCGCCCGGTCACACCTCCCGCAAACCCATACCGAGAGGCCGTCAAAGCTCGCGCCCTGTGCTCCAGGTTAGGTTTCGGCAGCGCTTGCCCGCGATGCACGGCGACGCGGGCAATGTCACCCATCAGCGCTGATAGGTGGCGCGATAAGCTTGCAGCGTAGTCCGCGCGCAGCGCTCCCAGGTGAACTCCCGGACACGCGCCAGCCCCTGCTGGCGCAAGCGCGCCCTCAACTCCTCGTCGTTACAGACCCGCAGCAGCCCTTGCGCGATGGCGTTCACGTCCTGCGGGGCCGCCCGCTCCGCGGCATCGCCCCCCACTTCGGCCAGCGACGAGCCGTCAGAAGTGAGACACGGAATCCCTTGGGCCATGGCCTCCAACAGCGGGAAGCCGAAGCCCTCGTACAAGGACACGAAAGCAAGGGCCCTCGCGTGGTGGTACCAGGCGAGCAGCTCGTGGTCGCCCACGGAGCCGGGCAGCCGGACCCGGTTGGCGATACCATGCTGCTGCGCGATTTCCGCCAGGTTGTCCGGCCCCCAGCCGAAGCTGCCCACGAGACAGAGGTCCAGGTCGCGGATCTGTGACGACGCCTGGGCGAACGCCTCGATCAGCCGGCCGTAGTTCTTGCGCGGCTGGATAGTTCCGACCGCCAGCACGTAGGGCCGCCCGCCGTTCGGATGCGGAAGCGCGTCCTGCTCGGCGGCCAGGCGCCACATCTCCCCCACCCCGTAAGGTGTGACGGTGACGCGGGTCGGCTGCACGCCGAGCAAGTCTACGACTTCACGCCTGGTGAACTCCGACCCGCACAGGACGTGATCGGCGCGTCGGACGGCCGGCAGCCACGTGCGCCGCAGCATCGCCTCCATGCGGGGGGTGAACCACTCGGGGTTGCGAACGAACGCCAGATCGTGCACCGTGACGATGGACCGGCACGGCACCCACGGCGGCATGGCGGCGTAGGGGAAATGAACCAGCCGAGCGCGCTCGCGAATCAGCACGTAGGGCACGAAAGCCGTGAGCCACAGCGGCACATCGGCCGATATGGTCTCCGCGCCGGAAAAGGCGGGGGCATCAGCCGCCCGCCCGCGGCGCAACACGAGGAACCGTTCCTCCGCCGCCAGCTTCCCCAGCCCTTGGATCAACTCCAGGATATACCTGGGGGTGCCGGAGGGAGGCCCGGTGAGCGCCGAAGCGTCTATGGCAATGGTGGTCATTTGTCGGTCGCCCGGCGGTAGCCGCCCCGGGCGTCAGCGCGCCGTTCCCCAGGCCGGGGGCATCCGCTCACACCTGCTCATTCACCCGCTGGCGACCGGACGGCTGCTGCTGGTCAGCCAGGCGGTTGAGCGCCTGGACGTAGGCTTTGGCGCTGGCGTCGATGATGTCGGTGCTCGAACCGCGCCCGCTGAACTCGCGGCCGCGCTCATCCGCCAGGCGCACGTACACCTCGCCTAGGGCGTCCGTGCCGCCGGTGACCGATTTGACCGAGAAATCCACCAGCCGGTGGCGTTCCTGCACCAGGGAGTCGATGGCCTTATAAACCGCGTCCACCGGGCCCACCCCCAGGCCCGCCGCGGTGAGCGCCTTGTCATCCCGTATCAGGCGCACGGTGGCCGACGGGACGGTGGCGGTACCGCCCACCACGTGTAAGTAATCGAGGCGGTAGATCTCGCGCACCTTGTGCAGCTCGTCGGCGACGATGGACTCCAGCTCGTCGTCCCTTACCTCTTTGCGCTGGTCGGCCAGCACCAGGAAGCGCTGATAGGTCTGCTCCAACTCGACGGCGCCTAGCTTATAGCCCAACTCGGAGAGTCGGTGCCCCACCGCCTTGCGGCCCGAGTGGCTGGTGAGCACGATCTCGCTCTTCTCCAGCCCGATCGTCTGCGGCCGGATGATCTCGAAGCTCTGCCGCTGCTGGGCAAGCTTGATCACGCCGTCCACGTGCACCCCAGAGGAATGGGCGAAGGCGTTGGCGCCGACGATCGCCTTGTTGGGCTGCACCGGCATCCCGGTGATGTCCCTCACCAGGCGCGAGGTGCGATAGATCTCCTTGAGGTTGATGCCCGTCGCGTACTTGAGCTTGAGCTGGCGCCGGGTGTCCAGGATGACCGCAATCTCCTCCAGCGCGGCGTTGCCGGCGCGCTCGCCGAGGCCGTTGATCGCGCACTCGACCTGGGTGGCGCCGTTCTCGACGCCCGCCAACGAGTTCGCGGTGGCGAGGCCGAGGTCGTCGTGGCAGTGAACGCTAATGGTCACCTTATCGATGTCGGGCACCGACTCGCGCAGGCGCCGGATCATGTCACCGAACTCGCGGGGCAACGCCCAGCCCAGGGTATCCGGGATGTTGATGATGGTCGCCCCCGCCTTGATGGTCGCCTCGACGATCTGGCACAGGAAGTCGAATTCCGTGCGCGTGGCGTCCATCGGGGAGAACTCCACCTCCGGTATCTGCTGGCGCGCCCGCCGCACCGAGGCGACCGCCATCTCCAGCACCTCCTCCTTGCTCTTGCGCAGGATGAGGTCGCGATGCTGGGGCGAGGTGCTGAGGAAGACGTGGAGACGCGCCCGGTTGCCACCCCGCAGCGCCTCGGCGGTGCGGTCAACGCACTCGGGGCGACAGAGGCTGAGACCGGCGATCGTAGGCCCCCGCACCTCCTTTACGATCCGCTGCACCGCCTCGAAATCGCCCGGGGAGGAGTAGGGAAACCCAGCCTCGATGACATCCACTCCCAGGCGCGCCAACTGGTGGGCGACCTGCAGCTTCTCCGAGGTGCTCATCTTGCCGCCCGGGCACTGCTCGGCGTCGCGCAGCGTGGTGTCGAAGATGGCGATCCTCGTCTTGGTGCTCTTCTTTTTGCCCTTAGCGGTGCTCGCAGCGGCCATCTGGGTACACCTCCTTGGCGGTCAATTCGACGGCACTATTCGGTCAGCCACGCCATCATCTCGCGCAGCTGCCCGCCCACCTTCTCGATCAGATGCTCCGCCTGCTGCGCCTCCAGCGCTTTGAACACCGGGCGTCCGGCCTGGTTCTCCAGGATCCACTCGCGGGCGAACTCGCCGCTCTGCACCTCCGCCAGCAGCTCGCGCATGGCGCAGCGCACGCGCTCGTCAATGACCCGCTTGCCGCGGGTCATATCACCGTACTCGGCGGTGTCGCTCACCCGCTTGCGCATGCCCTGGATGCCCTCCGCGTGGATGATGTCCACGATCAGCTTGAGCTCGTGGCACACCTCGAGGTAGGCGCTCTCCGGCTGATAGCCGGCCTCGACGAGGGTGTCGAAGCCCGCTTTGATGAGCTCCGAAACGCCGCCGCACAGCACCGCCTGCTCGCCGAAGAGGTCGGTCTCGGTTTCCTCCTTGAAGGTCGTCTCGAGCACGCCAGCGCGGGTGCAGCCGATGCCCTTGGCGTACGCCAGGCCCAGCTCCTTGGCCTTGCCGGTGTAATCCTGGTGCACCGCCAGCAGCCCGGGCACGCCTCGTCCCTGCTCGTACAGCGCGCGCACCACGCTCCCCGGCCCCTTGGGCGCCACCATGAAAACGTCCACCGTCGGCGGCGGGATGATCTGGTGGTAGTGAATGTTAAAGCCGTGCGAGAAGATAAGGGCGTTGCCTTGTGCCAGGTGCGGCGCGATCTGGCTGCGATAGACCGCCGCCTGCACGTGGTCCTCGGTCAAGACCTGGATCAGGTCGCCCTGCTTGGCCGCCTCGGGGGTAGCGATGGGCTTCATGCCGTCCTCGACCGCCTTCTTCCAGTTTACGGAATCGGGCAGGTCCGCCACCACCACCTTGACCCCGCTGTCGCGCAGGTTGAGCGCTTGCCCACGCCCCTGGATGCCGTAGCCGATGATGGCGACCGTCTTGCCGTCGAGCAGCCCCAGGTCCGCGTCATCGTCATAGTAAATGACCATTCTCTACCTCCATAGGGTTATTGTGCATCCTCATGGGCGTGAGCGTCAGTCGGCGCCGCGATTCGCGGAGCGCGCACAGCCTGGCGGTTCGCTTCAGTCGCCGGCTTCATGACTGCCGGTCGCCCAACTCCATACCCTCGCCGCCAGTGCGCCATACGCCAACCCGACGACAGCGAAGACCCCCAGGTTGATCAGAAGCGCCTTCACACTGTCCAGGCCGAAGCGGGCGGTCAAGGGATTATAGACCATCCACAGGATATATGCCAGCCCACCCGCTACCGCCACCAGGGCGCCGACTATGGGCGCGGCGCGCCGGGGGCGGACGAACAGCGCGCCGATCGCGCCCACGGCTATGCCCACGCCAACCAGGCCGAGCGCGACGATCCGCACGATGGCTTCGGCCTGCGCCGGAGAGACGATCTCCCGCATGGCGTCACTTGCGCCCGCGGGATGTGAAGATGAGGGTCACCACCACGACCCCGATGAGGATGAGCAGGACCACGGGACGGCTGAGGTTGAACTCCGGCACGCTCCCGACGATGCTCTGCACCAACTTCCCGCCCCCGTACGTGGCAAAGGAATAGCCGAGCACGAGGCCGATTACGAATACCAAGAGGTCTTTCGCCAACCCACCGCGCATCATGCACCTCCGCCGGCACGCGCGTCTTTGCAGACTACGGCAAGACAATGCTATCCGCAGATTTCACGGATGACACGGATTCCTGATTGCATTGACATCCCCCCCGGCTTTTCCCCCAAATCTGCGCAATGCGCCATGGGCGCACAAGTCTGCGCAATCTGCGGATCTTGCCGTCTAGGTCTGCTTGCCGCCGCGCACGAGGACGACTTTGCCCGTGCGCACCATCTCCGTGATGCCGTGCTTGGCCAGGAGGTTCTCCAGGGCGCTGATCTTCTCCTCGCTGCCGGTAGCTTCGACGATGAGGGTGTCATCAGCGACGTCCAGGATGTTCCCGCGAAAAATGGCCGCGACCTGCATGATCTCCGCGCGATCCTCGGCGCGCGCCTTGACCTTGATCAACGCCAGCTCACGCGACACCACCGCGTCCCCGGTGTGGTCGAGCACCTTGATCACATCGCGCAGCTTGTAGAGCTGCTTGCTGATCTGCTCCAGCACCCACTCCGGCCCCTCCACCACGATGGTCATCCGCGAGGTCTGCGCGTCCTCGGTGGTGCTGACGGCGAGGCTCTCGATGTTGAACCCGCGGCGCGCGAACAGCCCGGCGCACCGGGCGAGGACGCCGGGTTGGTTCTCCACCAGCACTGAGATGGTATGTCGCATGTGAACCTCCGAACCTTAGGACCTATTCTCGAAGCGGCCAACTGTCACCCTGAGCGTAGCGAAGGGTCCCCTATCGGGGTCGCACACGCGGTAGGGGATTCCTCGCTCGCGCTCGGAATGACATGTACCCTCCGTCCTCAGTCAATCATCATCTGATCGATGGATCCGCCCGCCGGCACCATCGGCATCACATTCTCCTCGCGGCTGACGCGGAAGTCAACGAGGCAGGGGCGGTCGCGCAGCCGCATCGCCTTGCGCAGCGCCGGGCGCACCTCCTCCTCTTTGTCAACGCGCACCCCCACCCCGCCGTACGCCTCCGCCAGCTTGACGAAGTCGGGCATGCCGCACGACAGGTCCACGCACGAGTAGCGCTTGCCGAAGAACAGCTCCTGCCACTGGCGCACCATGCCCAGGTACCCGTTGTTGAGGATCGCCACCTTCACCGGCAGCTTATTGGCCACCGCGGTCGCCAGCTCCTGGATGTTCATCTGGATGCTGCCGTCGCCGGCGATGTCCCACACCACGGCATCGGGAAACGCCACCTGCGCCCCGATCGCTGCCGGGAAGCCGTACCCCATCGTCCCCAACCCGCCGGAGGACAGGAACTGGCGCGGCCGCTGGCAGGGGTAGAACTGCGCCGCCCACATCTGGTTCTGCCCCACCTCGGTGGCGATGATGGCCTCGCCCTTGGTGATGTCGTGGATCTGCTCCACGATCATCTGCGGCTTGAGGCCGTTGCCCTTGTAGGACAGCGGGTAGCGCTCCTTCCACTCCTGGACCACGGCCAGCCATTGTGAACGGTCCTGCTGGTTCAGCCGCTTCATGAGCGCCGCGAGCACCAGCTTGACGTCGCCCACGATCGGCACCGCCGGCTGCACCGACTTGCCGATCTCGGCCGGGTCAATGTCGATGTGGATGAACTTGGCGTTCGGCGCAAAGGTCTCCAGCTTGCCGGTCACGCGGTCGTCGAAGCGCATGCCGACGGCGATGATGACGTCGGCGCCGTTGAGCGCGTAGTTGGCGTAAGCCGTTCCGTGCATGCCCGGCATGCCCAGCGACAGCCCATCGTGCTCCGGGAACACGCCTTTACCCATGAGGGTGGCGGTCACCGGGGCGTTGATGAGCTGCGCCAGCTCAGCCAGCTCCTCCGCTGCCCCCGACGCGACCACGCCGCCGCCGGCGATTATCACCGGCCGCTCGGCGCCGGCTATCAGCTCAGCGGCCTTCTTTATCATCAAGGGATGCCCCTTGGCCTGCGGCTGGTAGCCGCGCAGCTCCACCTTGTCGGGGTACTCGAAGTCGAGCTCCGCCTGGCTCACATCGCGCGGCAGGTCGATCAGCACCGGGCCGCGCCGGCCGGTGGAGGCGATGTAGAAAGCTTCCTTGATGACGCGCGGCAGGTCGCGCACGTTCTTCACCAGGTAGTTGTGCTTGGTGATGGGCATGGTGATGCCGGTGATGTCTGCCTCCTGGAAGGAGTCACGGCCGATCGCCGCCGTCGGCACCTGGCCGGTGATCGCCACCACGGGAATCGAATCCATGTGCGCCGTCGCCAGCCCGGTCACGAGGTTGGTTGCCCCGGGGCCGGAGGTGACCAGGCACACCCCCGCCTTGCCTGTCGCCCGCGCGTAGCCGTCGGCGGCGTGCGCCGCCGCCTGCTCGTGGCGCACGAGGATGTGACGGATGGCCGTATCGTGGTAAAGCGCATCCGAGATCGGCAGTAACGCCCCGCCGGGATATCCGAATACGACCTCCACGCCCTCGCGTTTCAAGCCTTCCAACAGCGCCTGCGCGCCTGAGATTCGCATTTACGATCCCCTCCTTGCCCCGCCATCCGCATCCGCGCTGAGCACCGCCCCCGACGCCGCAGAAGTCACCAGCCGCGCATAGCGCGCCAGCCACCCGCTCGTAACCTTCGGCTCCGGGGCTTGCCACGACTGACGCCGTCGCTGCAGCTCGGCCTCCGGCACGAGCAGGTCTATCGTTCGCGCATCGAGATCAATGGCGATCTCGTCGCCCTCCCGCACCAGCGCCAGCGGGCCGCCCGCCATCGCCTCCGGCGAGATGTGTCCCGCTGACAGCCCGACCGTCGCGCCCGAGAACCGCCCGTCGGTCAACAGCGCCACCGACTCCCCAAGCCCCGCGCCGGTGATGAGCGATGTGGGGTACAGCATCTCCCGCATCCCCGGGCCGCCGCGCGGCCCCTCGTAGCGCACGACGACGACGTCCCCGGGCTTGATATCGCCCTTGAGGATCACGGCGGTCGTCGCCTCCTCGCTGTCGAACACTCGCGCCGGGCCGCGGAACCTGCGCATGCCGGCGCTGACGGCGGACTGCTTAACCACCGATCCCTCCGGCGCCAGGTTGCCCCGCAGGATGGCGATGCCGCCCTCCTTGTGGTAGGGGCGGTCCAGCGGCCGGATGACCTCGTCGTCCAGCACCCGCGATTGCGCGGCGATCTCGCGGACGTCGCCGCCGCTAACGCTTGGGCTCGACTCCAACGCATCGCGCAGAACGTGCAGCACCGCCGGCACGCCGCCGGCGTTGTCCAGGTCCTCCATGAAGTACTTGCCGCCGGGGAGCATGTCCGTCAGGTGTGGGGTGACGCGGCTGATCTGGTCGAACCAGTCGAGCTCGAAACCCACCCCCGCCTCGTGGGCGATGGCCGGCAGGTGCAGGACGGTGTTGGTCGAGCCCCCGAGGGCGTTGTCCACGCGAATGGCGTTGCGAAACGCCGCCGCCGTCATGACCGACCGCGGGCGCACGTCCTGTGTTATGAGCTCAACCGCGCGCTTGCCGGTCTCGTAGGCCAGGCGGCGCTTCTCCGCGGAGACGGCCAGCGCGGTGCCGGAGCCGGTCAGGCTCATGCCCATCGCTTCGGTAAGGCAGGCCATGGTGTTCGCCGTGTATAGACCCTGACACGAGCCGCCGCCGGGACACGCGCAGTACGCGCGCTCCTCCAGGTCGGCGTCCGTGATCTCGCCTTTCTGCGCCCGCGCTACGGCGTAGTAAGTCTCGCCGTATGATACGCGCGTGCCGCGGAAGCGCCCGGCCAGCATCGGGCCCGCTGTGAGCACGATGGCCGGGATGTTCAGCCGCGCGGCCGCCATCAGCATGCCGGGGGTTATCTTGTCGCAGTTGGTCAGCAGCACCAGCCCGTCGAAGGCGTGCCCCTCGGCCATGGACTCGATGGAGTCGGCGATGAGCTCGCGGGAGGCCAGCGAGTAGTGCATGCCCTTGTGCCCCATTGCCAGGCCGTCGCATATTGCGGGCAAGCCGAAGAAGAACGCCGCGCCGCCCGCGGCGTAGATGCCGCGCTCGATGTGGCGCTCCAGGTCGCGCATGCCGACGTGGCCGGGCACGACGTCGCTGAAGCTGGAGGCGACCGCCACGAACGGCCGGCCCAGCTCCTCGCGGCTCAGGCCGCAGGCGTACAGCAGCGAGCGGTGGGGCGCTCGCTCCCGGCCCTGCTTTATCACGTCACTGCGCATAGTGTCTCCTCAGCGTGTGAGATTCAACCACCAAGCCACCAAGGCACCAGGCCCCAAGGCACCAGGAAGCCCCGATTCTCCTTGAGCCTTCGCGGCCTGGTCGTCCAAATCCGTTCGCCCGGTTAAACGGCAAACGCCTCTCATCCATTGGGACGAGAGGCGCAAGGGCTCGCGTGGTACCACCCAACTTGAGGCGCCGACGCTGCGACGACTCATCTCACTGCGCGCTAACGGGCGCACCCGGTGTGCCCTACTCGACCGCAGGGACCGTATCGGGCACACGGCTCCGGGGCGACGTTCAGCGGCTGCTCGGGGCCGGCTTCCACCTTGCCCGGCTCTCTGCACCCGGCGCTGCCGCCTATTCCTCCCCTTCTCAGCTAACTGGAAACCTGATTGTTGGGGGGATTATACCATGCGCTCGCCGAGCCGGTCAACGGCACCGCTTGGGCGGTCGCCCAGCGCCGTCACTCCGCCAGCGGCAGCGCGATGGTGAAGGTCGAGCCTTTGCCGAGCGCGGAATCGATCTCCAGGCGGCCGCCGTGGCGCTCCACGATGTCCACCACCGTCGGCAGGCCGATACCGGAGCCCCTCCGCTTGTCACCCGTCTTGAAGGCGACGAGCATCTGCTCCCTGGCTTCAGCGTCCATGCCGCGGCCGTTATCGGCGACCCGGATCAAGCCCTCGCTGTCGCGGCGCGCGGTGCTGACGGTCACGCGCCCG
>Ga0315279_10003733_pt1 | contig 20907 bp, 26 predicted proteins | sample YL17G06_20_MG_FD_203694 | JGI IMG/M metagenome (GOLD analysis project Ga0315279, IMG submission 203694) | Sediment microbial communities from Yellowstone Lake, YNP, Wyoming, USA - YL17G06_20 | ecosystem: Environmental > Aquatic > Freshwater > Lake > Sediment | place: USA: Wyoming | collected... | reverse complement strand
CGCCAGAGCCTTCACAGTGTCGATCGTCTCTTGTGGGTGGAACCGGATTCCTCCCTTGCATGGACCACGAGCGTCGTTGTACTGAACTCTGAAACCCTTGAAGGTCTTGACCTGCCCGTTATCCATCTTGACAGGAAACGTAACCTCTAGGACACGCTTTGGTTCTCTCAGAAGGCTGTGGGTGGCAGGATCCAACTTCAACAGTTTCGCAGCCATGTCTAGCTGCTCTTGCGCAATCTTGAAGGGATTCAGCTCTTCCGTCAAGCTTGATCATCCTGTTCCGCTGAATCCAGAAGGCCTCTCTTAATCATTGCGAGGGATTAGTGAATCGATCGAGCGTCATCTTCTCTTGCGCCGGATGCGTGACCCTACCCTCAATATGATCCTGTATTCTCTTTAGAGCCACGTCATGCTTTTCCTCTGCAAGTCCGAGCATCTTCATCATCTGGATGCAGTTCTCTGGGGCGTAACCGCGAAAGTGATTGTTGAAGATGCCAAGAGTCTGCTTGGTGTTGGTGCGTACTTCCTCTATCTTCGGCAACCAGTCAGTAAGCTGATCTTGTGTGTAACGGTAGTCGTACCATAGTCTGTCTCCCCTGCCGTGCCATCGTACGTACCCGATATCTGAAGTCACGTGAACCTTAGGGGGGAGAAGAGGTTCATCGACAATGCAGTAGGCAGCGTTGTACTTGCTCAAGATCGCCCATGTGCTGAACTCCAGCCACGATGGGTGCCTGAATTCCACCACGTAATCGTATCTTCTTGGCAGCGCGGCGAGGAATCCTTCCAGCAGATCGTCATTCCGCTTTAGCGACGGTGGCAACTGAACAAGCATACACGCCATTTTGTCTTGGTGGAGTAAAGGATCGAAGAGTTCGCAGAACGAGTCGAGCTCAGTCTGCGCATCTTCATCAAGTCTAAGACGCAGCTCATGCGTGAACTTCTTGTTCAGTTTCGCGCTGAAGAGAAACCCTCGAGGAGTGTATCTTGTCATTCCGAGTATGGTTCCTTTCTCTGGGAACTTGTAGAAAGACGAGTCGATTTCCACAGTATCGAAAATCGATGAGTACTGTTGGAGCATGCTCCTGTCAGGGTCGTATAGAGGACCAATCCATTCCTTGTAGGACCAGCCAGCACATCCAAGTCGAACAGGTGTCGATGGTCTCTCAGGGTTTTCCACGGATCCTATCGCCTACTCACATTGTTTGAGCTGATTGTGCTCTCTTCTTCTTGCGGATTGCGGGCAATCGTTGCTGGATCCTTTATGAGTTATGGTTTGAATTGGGTCATTTTGAGCGTTTCTGGAAGTCAAGCTGTTGGTAGCCCGGGGGAGAAAGGTGCAAGTACTGTTGATAGCTCGCTCTCGGGCGGGGAGGTCATAATTAGAATAGGTATGCGGGATACTACGATTATGCAAGCTCGACACTTGATGCGGGGAAGGTGAATGTCTCGTATCGTTCCGAGGGAGGACTGGTGGACTTCTGGATGCTTCGTGAGGATCAATTCAAAGCGTTTGAGGCGAGACACGAGGTCGAGCCGGGTGTCCTCTCCATAGTGGAGAAACGACGGTCTCCCTCATATGAGGGTACGGCGAACATACAGACGAGTGGAACCTACTACTTCGTGTTTCTGAACAAGAACAATGGGCCCGTTTCGATCACTCTGCATGTTGACGGTGGAGTGCAAACTGAAGTAGTTGCGAGCATGAAGGAGCAGGTTGGCTATTTGACTCAGACAACTCCGTTTGTGACGGAGACCGTGAGCTTCATCACACACCCTGTAGGGCTAGGATTGATATTCTATTCGGGTATCGGATTGATCATCGTCGCAGGAATAGTCCTGACTGTCAGCAGAATGAAGGGCGCTGCGCCAAGAACGGTACAACCATCAAAACCTCAACCGGCCCCTCCAGTCAGCATGCCGGCTCAAGGGCAGACAGAGGAAACGCGCTATGTTGAACACCTGGCGAAGCTTGAGGAGCTTGAGACTCGCGGCGAGATTTCCGAAAAAACCTATCTGAAGCTCAGGAGAGAGTATCTGAACAAGCCGGAGCAAGACGCAAGATAATCTCAAGACTTGGTGCGTCGTCATGCAATTGTCAAGGAAGTCAATCCTCAGCATCTTGATTATTGGAATCCTCTCGACCACACTCGTGGTTCCTGAGGCATACGCAGTACAGCATCTGTGGGGATGGGTGAGGAAGGAGCAAAGGTATGTCACATCTTCGCAATCTGTGGCCGGCAGCCAACAGGTGTCGGGCACATTCGTGCTCTCAATCGGCATATCTAACCCAGGCCCAAGCAGCGTTAGAGGCGCGACGATTGCATTCACTAGCACTCGCGCTCCATGGAGTCTGATATCAGATACTGGAGGCATAGGTTCGTCTTACGCGACTTCGGACATCGGCTCCGGAAGCTACCGGTACACATGGACGGTGCCCGATATCTTGCCCAAGTCCGATCAGCAGGTTTGGATCAATACGCCAATCGCATCCACGTTCAGTCCTGGTTTCAACTCTTCACATGAAGTCACTCCAACTCTGCTTGAATCGCAGATCGCGCTGCAGGAAATCAAAATCCGGGTCAAGCCGACGCAGCAGTTCTTTGGCCTCAATGTCGGAATATCATTGGAAAGCACAGACTACGTCAATGTCAAGATGGTCAAGGGTTCAGATAGACCAGCACTGAGCTACAAGTCAAGTACATGGATCAGCTGGTGGATCGATCGACCACAGACGAACAGAGTGTACGAATTCTCAGTTCGAATAGAGGCAACTAATCTGATCTTTCCCAGCAAGGTGGATTTCGCTCCATGGATGGAGGTGATGGCATACGAATCACAGCGAGTCGATCAATGGTCGTCACGAGAGTGGCACGGTACAAGCAAACCCGATCCTGACATTTCGGTCTGGGATGTGGCGATAGGAGCGCCAGGGAACTCTGATAGCAATGTTGGAATTGAGATTGCTAGAACGGTCGGATTCTGGCATCCATCGGCAGCACAATTGCATACCGAAATCGTGCTCACAGGACTTCCCTTCCTCCAATCTGGACAATCGCCATACCTGTACAAGGACAGGAACGGATTGGAATATCACTTGATTGTAGATGATGCAGCAAAGCCCGTTGAGTTGCTCTGGAAAAGCGAATCCGTTCGTTCAGTGATGTTCTGGCTTGGTGAGGGGAATCACGAAATAGCTGTCCCAAAGATCTTCTCGGATAACCCCGGAACCAGATACTATTGCGAAGAGAACACGCTCGTATTGACGGGAAGTCAGGTCTCCGACTATGTACACCACCATGTCGGATCTTTCGTCCACACTTTCAGCTACGTGAAGCAGTTCTTACTCAAAGTTGATCTAGGCGTTGCTGGAAATCAAACGGTCAGGTGGGTAGATGCGGGGAGCAGCGTAACGGTGAGAACAGACGCTTTGGTCCAGACCCTTCTCGGGGTGAGATACTATTTCTCTGCGTGGAACGGATCAATAGACGCAGGCTCCCCCGAGGTGACCTTTGTCATGGACAGGCCCGTCAACATTACTGCACAATGGACCGCAGACTACACCCTGCCAGTCTTGGGAGGTGTTGTGGCTGCAGTCTCAGCAGGATCACTTGCTCTCGTCGCAGCAAGGCTGGCGAAGGGAACTGGGCGCAAAGTCGACTACGATGCCCTTCTCCGGAAACTCGAGGCTCTGAAAGCATCTGGTTCAATCTCAGATTCAGCATATGCGAAACTGAGGGCAGAATACGAGAAGCATGCACGAGGCTCGTGACACCCCGTAATGTCGTTTCTCGCCCACAATCGACAAGCCTCGCCGGCTTGAAGTTCGCTATGTGCTAGCAGAACGGTCTGCATGACATCGGTCTGTATGCGAAGCTTTATCCTTCCGAACATGTAGCGCCTAACCGTTACAGGGTTGAAAGGTTGTCCTTCGCATTTCAGCCACGCTGGAAAGACGAATACGACCTAGCCGTGAAGAAGAATTCCTCGACGCGCACAATCGTTCCTGCCAAGAAAGGCAATCTCTCGGTCTGGAAGGGATACCTGAAGACCGCTGACAAGCAACTGCATTCGATGGAGGTACGCCTTGAGTACCGTGCACGTGAGGGTCGAACCCTGTTCTATCCTCTGTTTCCGCCCGAGGTTGAATGGCAGACGCCGATCCGTCATCCCAACATACAGCCGCCTCGTCCCAAAGGTGAAGGCATAATCTGCCTTGCTCCATTTCAGAAGCCTGACAGTTGGAACCCAAAGACGCACATCGCACAGATCTTGGATTTGATTGAATTGCTCCTGCACAGTCCGAACCCTGCGAACCCGATAAATCACCCCACATGCCTTGAAGCAGGAATATGCATGATCCGCGAGAAGCTCGCGAAGATTCCCGACTCGCCTCTTGCCAAGCGAATACCACCCATGCTCATGGAAGCCGAAGGTATCATTCGAAGATACTCGCCTCGGTGGAACAAGGTCACCCAGGCCGAAATGCGAGAACGGGACCGGGCGTGGCACCTGGTCGTCGAAGCTGGAAAGGTTTTGTCTTCCGTGAAGTGACGCTGAGGCATACGGACGTTGCCATCGGTATTCATGAGAAGGGAGGCGGTAGTTCAGGCGTTGAAGACCGTCTGCGAGGGACTGGCAAGGTCGCCAAATGGGAGTAACGTCGAAGTCTCCGGTCTCCTTCTAGGAAGAGAATTTGCGGGCGGCCTGTTGATAACATCCACCGTCACGGGAAAACAGACCTCGAACGAATCCAGGTCGGAACTCGATGAGAACTTCATGGCAACGATCGCGCAAGCCATGATAACGGGGGAGATAACTGAGCGTATCGTGGGGATGTTCCACAGTCACCCTGATATTGGCATCTTCCTATCTCAGCAGGACGTGCGTACACTCGCCAACTTCCACAGACTCTACCCTGATTTCGTAATGATGGTCATAGACCCGCTCAAGAAGCCAAGGTACAGGTTCTTCGGATATGATGCTGAGACCCAGTCGGCACATCTGCTTACGGTGCACGAACTTGAATAGAAGACGGCAGACGGGATGCAATACGGAAAATGTGATCATGGTAGTGTCTATGGTGAGTCTGATTCCCGCCTTCACAGGGTTGTCCCGCAAGTTGGGACATGCACTTCCCATGGAGAATTGACTTTGAAGCAAGCCACTGGTAGATACGATCGACAGATGCGAATACCCGGCTGGAGTCAGCTCAAACTGAAACGAGCGAGAGTCTTCATCGCCGGCATGGGAGCACTCGGAAATGAGGTTGCGAAGAATCTCGCTCTTGCCGGCGTTGGAAACCTTCTACTTCTTGACTTCGACCGCGTCGAATACACCAACCTTAACAGAACTGTTCTCTTCTCGACCAAAGACGTGGGCTCACCCAAAGTTGTTGCGGCCTCGAAATCAATACGTCGATTGAACCCTCTTGCAAAAGTCACCGCTTACAAAACGACACTGCAGAACCTATTGAAAAGACAACAAGGAGTACTGAGCAGAGCCAGCATCCTGATTGGCTGCCTCGACAATCGAGAGGCAAGATTCATCCTGAATCACCTCTCCGTCAAGCACAGGATACCATACGTTGACGGTGGGATGCTTAATGCCATGGGGAGCGTACGTGTCTCCATTCCTCCCTACACACCATGCATGGAATGCGGCACACCTCAGAGCACATACGCGCAGATTGGACAAAGATACCGCTGTGAAGACATTGTCTATGAAGACCTCACCGTGAAACAGATGGCTGTTAGGCATCCGACGATCTCAACGGTCACATCGGTGACAGCTGCAATTCAGTCTCATGAAGCCATGAAGATCCTGCTTGGCATTGATCTCTTCCGGTCCACTGGAATCTGGGCTGAGGGAACCGGGAAACCCGTCGAGAATGAGATCCAGTATGACTGCAGAACAAATGGGTTCCTGATCCAATCATTCCACAAAGACATCGAATGCTATGTCTGTGGTACTCGAGGAACTTCAATAGACCCAGTCAAATCAATCATGCTACAAGTTGCTCCTGGGGACAAGATCACCGTTCTTCATGCCAAGGTTCAGTCCGCACTCAACACAGAGTTCAGCCTGGCCAAGGGATTGAAGCCTTTTCCTGAAAGGGCCAACATCATTCCAGAAACAAGGAACCTGTTGCAGAGACTCGTTCATCTCCAGAGACTGGTAGCCAAGTCCAGCCTCAGCGAATCTGAGACACGGGAATCCTACCGGATCCTTCAGGGATGCCTAGAATCCAGTGTTGTAGCAAGAGCGCAAGACACATTGCGACGAGGAATCCCGTTTGATCGCAACGATATCGTCGCAGCCATCAACATGACAAAGGACGCAGTGAGTTCACTTGAGTCGAGAACGCACCCGTTTTCGCCGGACTACTCGTCAACTCTTCTCGAGATCACCAACAGGATCCCTCGCATCTTGAACTATGCTGGCGACGACTTGACTGTTGAGGAGTGCCAGTTGAAAGACCGAGACGTGCTATGCGCGATAAGACATCCGGAAAGCAGACTTCACGATATCGCACTGGAAGTCGCTCTTGCCTGAGGAAAGAAGAAGAAATGAGGACAACTGTTTTAAGCGGATTCGTGGCCTTTCGTAAGTTAGGGGGTCTGCTTGACCAGTCTTCCTTTTGACCGAATTGTGAAAACAACTACAACCTTGCTAGTCTTGCTTCTCGTGCTCTCATCGTTTGAGTCCGGATTTGCCCAAATCCCCGGTTTTGAAGAGGAATGGTCCGTGCCCGATGCCTCAGTTCTTGGATTTAGCTCTTGGACACAAGTAGCTGCTTCACGAGGGTACAAGGTGACGGGACCTGTTGTTGTCGGCGGTGTCGGATTCTTCACAGCGGTGTTGGATAGACTTCAGCAATCGAAGGACCGTTTCATCTATAATGATCAGCCCCTATACCTCGAACTTACTGTTCCCGCTGGCGTGGCACTCGCGTTTGTAATGGGCATCATCGAGTATCACCCACCTTCGTACCAGATTCGTTTCTTGCTTCCAGGCACGCCGATATACGCGGGAACCGCAGGAAGCATAACCAAGCTCGGACCGTATCCGAGAGGGAGCAATGATCCGGAAGGCAAGTATGCCTGGCGGATCGGCATGATGGCTTTGGTGTGCGACGCATACGGTTGCAGATGGTACTGGGGTCAACACGTTCAGTACTACGATTTCACCATATCGCAGGTCTGCCCTGCTGTCTGTCCTGCCGGTCAACAATGTGATCCGGCAACGGGCACATGTGTGCCCAAACTGCCATGTACTGCTCCTTGTACGCATCTTGATCCCAACACGAACACGTGTGTTTCCACATGTACTCCTGGTCAGCAATGCGACGCAGCTTCAAACCAATGCATCATCACATGCTCTCCTGGCATGCAACGTGATCCGCTTACGAACACATGCGTGTCCGTATGTCCTGCTGACGCACAATGGAATCCGGATACAAAGTCATGTCAGACTTGGCTCGACCGGTACATGGCATGGCTCATCTCAGGCGTTGTCGTTGCCTTGGTCGCGATCGGTATCCTCGCAGTATTCTTGCTGACTCGAAAGAAGCCTGCACCAAGCCCCGGCTATAAGCCATACTATCCCACGGCGCCCGCTGCACCTGCGCTGAAGCCGGGCGGTCCACAAGCAGTGAAGCCAGCAGCACATCGGCCCATGGTCATAGCGCGAAGAGAAGAGGAGAAGAAGTGAGCAAGGGTGCGCATATCTGTTCGAAACGGACTTGTTCCCAGCGAGATCCTGGATGTTGACGCCTGGGGCTCAGATACAGTCGAATCAGTCAAGAGTCAAGTCTGCCAAGCTCTCGGGTTGGATGCCTCAGCCGCGTTCTTGGCATACCAAGGATACGCGCTCTCTGACGACATGAAACTCGATGATATCCCAATTCCTGAAGGCGCTGAACTGCTGATCATGGTGACAGGAGTAGTCGGGTAGAACGTCCACGAAACTCTACGAAGTGACCATAACCAAAAAGGGGAAAGAACTCCTTTCGAAGACCAGAGAGGTCACAAAGCCGGGTACTCTGGAAGGCCCACAGGTCGCCGGATATGCACAACGGGACAACAAGTTCCTTTGCGGGGCTTGCGGCAGCGCACTCGACAAACACTCAGCGAAGGACAGAGCAGAGGCCTGGATGTGCGGGTCATGTGGACAGGTCTATGTGGATGCGTGCCTCACAATGCTGAACCGTCTTGGTACCCCCAGGACTGTCTGCACTGGGTCAAGCTGCTCAGCCGCGAGGCGCAAGCTATCCCTGTCCAAGGTTCTCCGCAGGATCGGAACGTGGTAGATTCTTAGAGGGCAGAGTATATGGTGCTCACTTTGGACGACACACTGACTTCGACGGTGGCTCTCCAAGCAGGAGAGAGCGTTTGGCTTGTTTTCCTAGTAGCATTGTGCGGACTAGTGGTGTTCGTCGTAGTAGCATTGTGGAGGGTCCTACCCCTAATCCACAAACCCAGAGCATACTTCCGACTAGCCAGCAAACCCATCCAGACCACCGGCGTAGCGACGCCGGGTGTTTCTCCTAGCCCCGTCAGTGCAGGCACTTCACGTCTTGGGGCGCAATCAGGTGATCGTACGGAACTTTTCCAGGCAAAATCCCAATGGGAACGACTAATAGAAGAAGCAGACTCGAATGACCAACTGACGCCCGAACAGCGCGAGAGCTTCGTAGAGGAAGCACGCCGGAGCCTCGCGGAGATCAACAAACAGCTAGAGGAATCAGGTTAACACCTGGCTTACTGTTCCTGTTCTTCTACTCCTGTTTTCGAGTCAGAGCGTCGTACTGTTCCTGTGATATCAAGCCTTCATCCAGGAGTTGCTTGGCACTCATCTTCTTCTCTATTCGCTCCGCCAGAATCTTCTTCTCCATGTACTCCTTGGGTTGAAGCACACCCAGTTCTAGGAGACGCTTGAGAGCCGAAGAGGCACTCAGGCCCGTTGCGGGCGCGGTTATGCTAGGCTGTGTTCTAAGTTCATGAACCAACCGTCTCTGACCATCCAGCTCATCCAGAGCCCTCGACGACCTTGACCTTAGGATCAGAGCGGAAGTCAAGAGAGCTAACAAGATTATGACAAAGCCCAAGACCAACGCAGGAACCATTTCCGAAGGCAACTCAACGTACGTACCAATCAACGGGACGGTCGAGATGGTCAAAGAGGTGATCGACACAGTCGTCCTCCACATGGTGGTCGTATTCGTGGTGGTTGTTCTTGTGGTGGTTGTTGTGGTTGTGGTGGTTGTGGTGGTGTTGGTCACAGCTGCTACTCCAGGCTTACTTGTGACTGAAGTCGTTGTGGGTAGTTCTGGTCTTTCAGGAGTTGATGCCGGGATCTCCTGGAGGGACAGAACAATCAGGGAACTCAGCAAGAGAAGAGCACATGGCAACATGCGAGTGTATCGGGCTCGAGTCTTCATAATTGAACGGTCCCCAATCGGAGTATTTCTCACTTTCCATGATTCGACATGGCTGAAGAGCTCATTTCACTAATCCTCTCGCAGGCTCTGCTAAGCCTGTTGAAGATCTCTTCCACGAGAACTTTGTCGTCGACAAGAACCTTTGCAGTCTGGGCAGCATTGCGAGCCTGATCGACCAAAATACCCTCTTGAGCCTGCTTTCCAGATAGCGATGCAAGGTCTGCCGAGATCCGTTCCTTCTCGGCATTGAACTCTCGGTCTCTACCGTCAAATTCACCAACACATTTTCTAACCTCGAGTTCTTCAAGAAGGCCCTTGAGTCTTCGCGACTCGTTTTCCAACCATTGCCTTCTTGAAACATCGATTTCATGGGCTTCCAGTCCTGTCTCAAACACATCTTTCCTTTGGGCTTCCAGCCTGGCAATCTCTCTCCGAGATTCCTGAACCTTCTTGTCTGCCTCCCCTCGTGAAATCTCGCCTATATCATGGGACACTGTCGCCTCGTCGATTCGGTTCCTGAGCTCCTCAATCTCCATTGTCAGGTGCAGGAGACGGTCGTGAGTTCGGTCGGCAGCAAACTCAAGATTTGCGATCGCCTTTGAGAGCTCTTCATTGAGCCTTTCTCTGACGCGTTCGAAGACTGTAGCCTTCGTTGATTCTCTTCTTGCAGCGAGTCTTGAGAGACGATCCAGCAGTTCTCGAACCTTGAGGAGAGTGCTCTCTAGAGACGGCTGCGTGGTCTCGCCGTCTGCTCCTACTACCTTGATATCAATCAAGCCACGTTTCTCGAGCGACAATAGTGCCCTCTCAGCCATTTCCGCTGTCACATCAGAGCCTCTTGTCAACTGTTCTAGCGAGAAACGTTGACCATCCCACCTCTCTAGGAGACGCAGAACCTGTTGTTCCTTCTCGGCTGGAGGGTGATCTTCGCTGCTCATCATTGGCCCCGTTGCTTGTCAATGCCTTGGGTTATTGAGGCAATAGCAGTTTCGGAAGCCATCAGAATAGGCTGTTTCAACCCCGTACGATCATGTGTTTCTTCGAGGGGCACTCTCGATTGCCACACGGTCGCGGTCTTGCCGCCTAGTCTGTATCACCCACTTTCTGGCAGGTATGTGCGGCACTTGTAGCAGTACCATCGGTCGTACTGTTCGATGTAATCTCCCTCGTTTCCACAATGGTCGCACCTTAGGGGGCCTTGTCTCGTTCCTCCGTCTTTCTGCGGAGTTCTGCGGTAAACTCGTGCCATTGCATCTCGTTGCCTAATCTCATACTCAAGTCTCAACTTGTCGTATACTTGGTCACTAACACGTCGAGAAATCCTCAGGTCCTCAAGCCTAGCTGTGTAAGTGATGTTTTGAATTATCTCTGCAAGCTTACTCATCTCAAACTCCTTGCAGACAGGGCATCTCTTGCCACGAGACGCGAGTTTCTCTGCGCAGGGGAATGTGCAGAACGCCGTCTCACAGACGGGACAGCTAAGGGTCTGAAATGTGCCGTCGATCACCTTCGAATCCACAGGACACCTCTGCACTGACTCCAACGCTGGTTCCAGGATCTCCAGGACTATCTTGTCTGCGGTGCTCAACTCACTGCGCTCCAAATAGTGGTGAAGCTGAGAAGGCTTAGCCCTGTCGGTCTAGAAAAACTCATTTCCATCGGATCTATGTCACCTACAAGGAGAACGTGATTAAGCATGGCGGGACAGAAGGGGCTGTCTGGCAAGGAGGCGCTTGTTCTAGGATACCTCCTGAAAGCTAGGAATTACAGAGCTGGGAGGGTTGAACTGGTGCCCTCAGAGGTCATTGGTGAGCTCAGGCTTGCCATTCCCGAACTCTTAGGTGGCCTTCGTAGCTTGCAAGCTTCGGGACTCATAAGACTCTGCAGCCTTCCCCAGGATCTGGAAGCAAGCTACGTAGCTCAGGTATTCGATGATGTTGATGGACTTGACCTTCGGTACATAGAGAAGAACACTGCTGAATCTGAGTATGTCTCGTCTAGAAGAGCAATCGCTGAACAACTCAAGGTGTTTCCACATTACGCCGAGCCATTCTCCCCTTTGGAGGCAGCACGCCTATTTCACGAGTTGAGGATGACACTTGAACGGATCTTGAATGAATCCTCGCAGCTCTCACAGCCACGCGAAGCACTTGAGCGTGAGTTACTGGCCATCCGGGAGGAGTTACTGCCATTTAGGAGATTCATCTTTTCACGAATCAGTGAATTCTCATCACAGAAAGAAAAGCGACCAGACCTGCCCACCGAGAAACGAATGAGGATGCTACTGCTTCTCTCCCAAGTCGGAATGAGCCGACTGGCGACGGCAGAGGACGTTGCTCAGGATCTTCTCGAGAACCTAGAGATACTGAAAGCCAGACACCTCGTGGGAGAAATCTCCCCATTGGAACTCGAAGACAAGGAGAAGACTCTGTGGAAAGAGATATCGAAGAGAATGCCTCCTGAGCTGCCAAACCAAGATGCTTTAGCTGCTTGGGCACAGCGATTGACGGCTAAGTTTGAGTCTCTGGGGTCGCTTCGACAACGCGGAGTCATCAGTGATGACTTTTTCCAGTCCGTTTCCCAAGATCTGCATGAAGACATCGCTCTGCTGAAGTCGCACGCTCCACACGCATCCTGACAAGTCGCCGGTGTGCGTAGAAAACTGTTGAATGATTCTCTGAACTGTCCACCTTCGACTGAATCAATCTTTGCCTCTGCGCTTCTCATACTCGGAGTGCAGTTTCCTGTATGCCGACTCTGAGATCGCTCCTGATGCCTTCAATGTTTCAAGCCTTTGAAGGAGCGTGTCAACGGCTGTCCCAGACACCGGTTTCCTCTCTGACGGCGTTGTCTTCCTGCGTCGGCTTACGAGGAGTACACCTGTCAATGATGTGCAGACAAGAATCAGAGCGTCCGTTATGATGACCGGAGAGTAGTCCGGCACCCACAGAGCAGTCATGTTTGTCGGTTGTTCAAGCGGTAGAGAGACGGTCGGATACTTTGACTCGACTGTCCCTTGCCAACCCTGAAAACGATATGCGACTGAGAACGGACGTAGACCCAGAGGCACATCGCTTGGAAAAACGAACGGAGTGGTCCTGACTGTAACCATGGTTCCTGGTGGTAGCCACTTCTCAGTGTGGTTGCCATCGCCCCACGAATAGACTTGAAGGCGAAGCTGCTTCACGTAATCGAACGTCAGTGACAGAGAACCCACCTCTAAGTAGGAGGAGATGTCTGATTGGGTAAGCAGTACTGTGTTGCTTCTACTTTCGCAATAGTATCTGATCCCCGGCGAGTCTTCGATAATCCATGGTACCCGTATCTCGTGTCCACTTTCCCTGAGATACATTGTGGTTGAACCTGCGATTGTGAATTCAGTACGTGCATAGGTGCCGTCTACAACCAAGTGAAGCCCCCTTAGTAACAGGTCAGGCAGGCCCTGAATCGTGACTGTCGTCATGAGCTGCGCAGTTGAGGGATGCCAGAACCCGACTGTCCTCACAACCTCAAGCGCAACATTGCTCCGATGATTTCCGGGAACCCCGACTGTTACGTCCCAGACCGAAATGTCCGGGTCAGGTTGCGATGCACCCTGCCACTCTGATGACGACCATGCGTTGACTCGTTGTGACTCGTAGGCCATGACTTCCGTCCACGGGACGAAATCTACCCGACTGGGAAAAATGAGGTTTGTCAGTTTGAGCTGGAGTGAGAACTCGTACGCTCTGTTGATCTGCGGATCGTCGATCCACCAATACGTATAGGTACTTGACTTGTCCCTAAGAGACGGTTTGTCCGATTCCTTCACGAATTCGACCCTGACGCGGTCCGAGCTCTCCAATGATATTCCGACTAAAAGTGCGCGGAATCTTTGGATGGGTCTGACTAGGATCCTGACCTGCTGTGTAACGGTTTCTGATTCAAGCAGGGTGGGAGTGACCTCACGTGACGAGTCGAAACCAGGAGTGAAGGTGCATTTCATGGGAGTATTGAACCAAACCTGTTCAGAAGAGTCCGGGGAGATGTCTGGCATTCTCCATGTGTATCTGTAGGCGCCAGCATCGGTCCGCGAAGTTGTATACGGGTCACCTACGCCTCCCATGTCTGCTATCAGACTTTGCTTATCGCGGGTGCTGGTAAGCGCGATTGTTGCGCCTTTGACTGAGCCTGGTCCGGGATTGTCGATTCCAATTGAGAATACAAAGGATCCTGGAAGTGGTATGCTTCCGTCAACTGATTGCGCCGGCGTAACATATCGGCGCTCCTTTTTCACCCAAACCCACAGATTCTCTGCGGCAGATGCTTTGGGGATGGCGAGTGTCGCTGACAGAATACCGAGGAGCAGGACCCCCATGATCAGCTTCTGTGCGAGGTGCATTAGGGTACGCCATGGGAGATCTCTCAAGGGATGGGGTAAAAGCCTGTTCGTAGGAGCTGTGTCCAGGGTGCCAACCGAATCGATTATGTCGAAACGTACGCACTTCACTGACCCATGCCCGCGAGCCTGTTGCTGCATATCCTTTGGGGACTGTTTCGGCACTGGACCAGACCCCGACTACCACAATACTTGCTAATAATCTCAGTTCGGAATTCACTGAGACTTGCTTTCCGTAATGACTTCATATCCCTTGAGTGGCTATTGATCCTATTCTTCTCGAAATACGATGAGACGTAGGCCATTGACTGATCCAGGTGCCCACTAGCCCCAAGTTGACTCTTCTGTGTTTCTGCATCTCTGTGTCCAGACCAGAATGCAGATAATATAGCATTGCGACCACTAGTACTGATGCCAGCGTTGTCGAAAGCTATCCAGGCAGTCATCAAATCCGCTGCCCTCGACATCTTTCTTGTGGTCGTGATTGCTCTTGTCTGGTATGTATTCCGGGCTGGAAGTAGTAGTCTTCCGATCCCATTCACCCTCACGAACTTGCTGTATCTGGTCATCATAGTATTCATTGGCATGATCATGCTCGACATAAGCGACAATATCGCACCGTTCGCCGCCTCGGAGATCACCAAGAGGTATGAGGGCAAGAGGGTTGTCAACTGGGAGGGGCTCGTCAAGACAGTTGTATCGATCGTAGTTCTGACTGTGATGTGGGCCGTTCTGGCGGCATCATTTCAGTCTCTAGCGGGTTCGCTGAAATCCTGGATCAACCCCAACATACTGGTCTTATCATACAACCTCTTCTTTGCGGTCGCACTAGCTTACGTTGTGATCATGGGGACCATCCAATCAAGAGGTCCAAGTTCTATGCAGTCGAAAGGAATTGTTGACGCCTCATGGACCGGCCTGGGGCAAGCAGTCAAAATGTCACAATACCTGAAGAGACTTGAAATGCTACGATCGTCAGGGCAAATAGATGAAGTGACGTATGAGAGGCTCCACGCCGAATACGAGCAGAAACTGAGAGAGGCGATCGGGTCACCGTAGAAGGCATGCCTTGGATTTCAATAGGTCTTGGGAGACTTCAATCAGAGATATGCAATTGCAAGTGGGGTTCGTGTCATGCTTGGCGCTCCCTGCATTAGCACTTCTAGATTCTTCTATCTGTCACTGCTGCTGGTGATCATCTTGCTGCCATCGTCGCCGGCAGCCGCCGTACCCTCGCACACAACCAACGGCTTGAAGCCGGGCATGCATTGGACTATGAGATTGAGTACTACCATCGCTGCAACAGGAACGGGGATCTATTCTGGTAGTCTCGAACAGAAAAGGCAACGGGTGGAGACGTTCGAAATAGAGAGTATGGAGGGCAACTCGATTCAGCTGATCCGAAACTACTCTGTGAATTGGACTATTGCCTTGCATGGGTGGTTCGAAGAATGGTGGGGAAGCTCTGACACAGATGGTTCCTACTCGGGTTCAGACCGATGGACCATAGATAGAGCAACTTCAAGGTATCTTGAGGTACCGCAAAATCAACGGTGGTGGATCAACAAAACGGCTAGATTCATCATCAATCCAACAGGGATCGAGTCAGGAAGCCGGGTACCACAAGTCTGGTGGAACGAATCAGGTAGTCCTGCGGAGGTTATGTACGACACACGAGGCACCACCCAGGTAACAGTGTTTGGTGTCAATCTCGGCACGTGGCAGGTCTCACACACGGGAAGGACTGTTGCATGGGGGATGGTGGATAGGGAACAGAGACAGAAGGACTTCGTCAAAGGTGAGCGATTGGTAGGAACAGAGACAGAGAGACTGTTTTTTGAAAAGACCCTTGGGATTCTTCTCAGGTCGTCTGGAGAAGGAAAGTACGAATTTAGGAGTTCATCCGGCAGTATTCAAGAAACCTATCGCGGGGATTCTTCGCTTGTAGAATCAACCATCTGGGTGGTAGCATCATTTGATGCAGAACCACGCACGGGGACGATCTCTGTTGACGGAATAGTATACGGGCCGGACGAATTGCCAAAGAAGCTGCTGTGGGTAAATGGATCTTACCACACGTTTTCGGCGAGATCAGATTGCATTGTCGTGCCGTCGGATGCAGGAGTCAGATGCATTTTCGTTGGTTGGCACGATGGGACCGGGATCTCATCTAGGATTGTCGACGCAACAGCGGACCGCAACTACATTGCAATCTACGAGACTCAGTATTTGTTGACAGTCACCTCGGAACATGGCACCCCCGAAGGATCCGGCTGGTACGCGAAGGGTTCAGTGGCCAGTTTCTCAGTCTCGTCAGTAGCACCAGTTGAAGGAATACTGGGGATGTTTGGCGGAGAATATGTTTTCGTTCGTTGGAATGGGGACTCTAACGCCACCGCTGCAAATGCGTCAGTAGCCATCGATGATCCAAAGACCGTGACTGCCGAATGGCGCATTGAATACATGGCGGTCTACGTGACGATCGCTTTCACCGGGGGGATAGTCATGGGAGGACTAGGTTTGGCAGTTGTGAGAAGAAGAAAGGGGACTCGCCCGCACGTATCTGTCTCAGCAGGGAAAGAAACAGGTGAAGTCGAGTACGATAGATTCCTGGCGAGACTGGATCAACTCCGAGATCGACAGGAGATCGACGAAACAACCTACCGAAGACTGAGGAAGCAATATCAGGAAAGGCAAAGATCATAGGAAAGAAATGATCGTCTGTGGGCTCGTGATGTCAGACCTAGACTAACGTCTCTTTTCATGAGAGGAAGATTGGCTTATGGTGGGTCTCCCTAAGCTTCTGTCTGAGGCCCCTCAAGTGCTTGCTTGAGCTGCAGTACGTATTCTTAGCGAAGTTTCGAATAGACGTCGGCCGGAAGATTCTTCTCACTTCTGAGTTGCTCAAGCTTGGAGAGAAGGCCAGCATATCTGTCGGCATCTGAGTCAGTTCTTCCGAGACCACGAATTGGCTGGGCGAAGCTGCTTGCATCCTTTTCCATTCGGCGACGGCGGCGAAGAGATGATATCGAGGGCTCAACCAGTGCCCAGAGACCAAAAAGAGACCGAGAGGCGCAGGCAACAAGCAACAACCTTCGATAGAGGAGGCAAGTACATGTTCGATCACTGGAGCGGAGACTCAACTGCCACCACATCAAGCGCTTCGGTACTGATGGATGGACCGAAGGTCGTCACAGCCGAGTGGCGCACAGATAACACAATGCCTTACATCATAATAGCAGCGATCGGAGCAGTTCTCATCGCCACAGTCGCATTGCTTGTCCTCAAGCGGAGGCGAAAGGCACCGTCGTCGACCACTGCTTCCCAGCCACCCATCGGTCTCATTCTTCACGTCGAACCTGCCCCATATCCGACCTCACAGGAACGCTTGGAGACACAACGACACTGGGTCGCATCGAGATGGTGCATCTCGTGTGGAAGAGAGATCTTGGAAGAGAGCATATATTGCGAACACTGTGGCACCGAACAGCCGGGCTTAGAGTAGCGAACGCAAGACATAGGGAACGTTCGCCTCGAAAAGATGAACTTCGGTGCGCTCCTGCAACTCCAGGCAAGCGCATCTTCAATGGTTCCGGAACTGCTGCGGGAGCCAATGACATACCGGACAGTTAGTTGAGGTATACTTGGGCTGGGGTTTTGTAGTTAAGGAGAGGAGAAGAGAGGAGAGAGACAACTATCCTACACAACTGTCCGGAATGTCTTTGGCTTTCGCATGGTTCCGGAACTGCCACAAGCGCTATAATCTGACTCAGCAGTCACACATTCCAAGTGTTCCTTCGCGAAGACGGGCACTCTGCTGATCATACTGGCGATAGTAACGGTGGTTGCTGGCGCCGGTCTGTCATTCTCTGGATACAATGGGAGCCTGCAACCAGTGACCATAACGAGCACTCGGTCGCTCACAACGACTTCCACGAAAGTCATCGCAACTGTTAGAACGGAATCAATCGTCTCTGTGACCAGCAGTACCATTTCAATCTTCAGCGATGTGGTAGAGATCGACCCGCCCAGTAAGAAATACTGCGGGATCTATGACCATGTTGATTTGAATCTGGATCAAGGGACTCTGCATGTTTCGTACAGTTCTACCGGCGGACGAGTAGACTTCTGGCTGCTGAACGAGAAGCAGTTGCGCGAATGGAAGCGGATAAATGGCTGCATTGATCTGCGGCAAGTGAAAGGCGTGGCTTCAAGATTCGCCTCGGACTCTTACGATTTCACAGTTGACATACCATCTGCCGGATTGCACTACTTCATGTTCCTGAACACCGGCAAGAATCCGGTCTCGATTACCCTCAGCGTTGATGGTGGAACTGTCAGGACTGAGGTGACCATGACGCAGCGAAGCACTTCGTACTCCACGCAGGAAATCCTAGTTCCAACGCAGAGTGTGAATACTATCACACGCTCTGCAGGATTTGGATTGCTATTCTTCTCCGGAATCGCGTTGATTATCATCGGAGGAATCGTTCTAGTAGTAGGTAAAAGCAGGTATCGGCCGCAAGAGGCAGCTTCTTCGTTTCAAGCAGCGACTCCAACTAGTCAAGTGCCTTCAGTAGTCACATCTGCTCTTTCACCATGGAAACCTCAACCAGCTCCTCCAGCCTATGTGCCAGCTCTTCAGGCACAGACACAGGACACGCGCTATTTCGAGTTCTAGGCGAAGCTTGAGGAGCTCAAGACTCGCGGTAAGATCTCAGAGGAGACTTACCACAAACTCAAGAAGGACTATTGGAAGAACCTCGCAGGGGTAGCACCGTCTCCACTGGCGCCTTCTGGAGCAGAGCCTGCGACAGGGAAGTTTTGCATGAACTGTGGCGCTGCGCTGCCAGCCCGCGTAGCTTTCTGCAACAAATGCGGCTTCAAACGAACAAGTCGTATCAAACCGAAGCCGTAGGCGCCACGGCAAGATGAATCGCAATCTGTCCTCAGGCCGACCGAAAGGATCGCGGGAGAGGTACCTTCGAAATTCTGTCGTCGTTGCGGAGCTAAGATACCGCGCGACAGCAAGTACTGTGAGGAATGTGGAAAGCCTCCGGCGAACGCACAGAGGTGACGAAACTCATGCTCCACGCCGCCTGGGGGGTGCTGGAGAATTTCAAAGGTTCACTCTTCCCTGCGCAGTTCTGGCAAATTCGCTTTCCATCACGCCACAGTGCGTGTGCGTCAATCGAAGGAAGGTTGGTTCCGCACTGAACACATTTCGGCATGCTTCAATCACCTCGCGCTGCTATGCCAGTCTGTTCCCTATCCCCGATTTGTGCACGTGTCTCGAGACACGCGGGCATTATGTTGGATCGAAAGGTGCACCAGCCGCGCGAGAAGGGGGCGCAAGCGGTAAAATGTCGTGGTTGTGATATTTACCATACATGATATATGGCTCCTCCTATAGCATCTGCCATATGGGAAATGGTCTGGCGGTCAAGCACGAGGCCTTCTTGAGCAAAGCTGATTCGTTGGTCCTGGAGATAGTGGCCAAGGCCAAGCGCCGCGATGAGAGCTCTCTCATTGGAGAATCGCATGTGGAATGGTTCGCTCGCAACGGACTTCTAAGCGAAGAAGAAGAGACGAGGAGAGTAGGATTCGTCACGCGGGCGGGTCCTGTTGCGGCTGCTTCAGGACTTGGACCTCATTTGCCAGATCACCCACATGGCACGAAGTGGTCTCCGTGAGTCATGTGGAGGCTGGGCCTAGTCGAGAGCTGTTTCACCGCAGGAAGCACAAGTTCATCAGAGTCTCCGTATCCTTCCGGGAAGACCTTCTGGAACGCGTCGACCGATTCATGGAAGAGAAGACTCCGTATTCAAGCAGGAGCGGAACTCTCGCCATGCTCGTTGTCATGGGCCTCGAGCATTGGGAAGGACGGCAAGAAAGAGCCTAGGAATGGATGAGGCATGCTAGACAGATGGCGTGAAGTCCACTTTGTGGCGGCAGAGAACGGATCTCAAGGAGGAGAGTCCGCCAGAATCCTCGGCGCTCGACCAGGATACAGTCACGCGAACTCACAGACCAGAGAACTTCCTCTCCCGGGCCCAGCCCTCAAGCGGTATCCATGGGCACTTCGCGAGGTCGGTTATGCGCTCGTCCCTGGAGAAGATGCGAGCCGCTCGTTCTCGAGTGAGCGTATCGTCTTTAGCAGCGTGTCTTGACCCAGCATGTAGAGCACGTAGCCTGCCTCGAGGAAGCCACTCAGCAGGGCATTCCTCGACCTACCAGTGGCAGCAGAGTAAGCTGATATGAGGTCGTAGACGCCTCAAGGCAGATGGATCGGCAAGAGCGTCGTTCTTCCGATGTGTTTGGGCTCGTTTCTGTGTCTCCGTCGCGTCCCCAAAGCCACGTCGAGAGCTCCGTACGTTCTGTTCATTGTGGCCAAGAGCTTGAATCGTTCCAAGGCTTCAGGATTCCGGAGACGGAGGAAGTAGAGGGTCGCTCCCAGACAGATGAGCATTCGCGCCAGCTCTGAAAGTTGCCAACCTTCCTCCAGCGCTCTTCTCCTGCAATGCTCAAGACGATGCGCAGAGACCCGGACGGACCCCTGCCAGGTTCGCCTTGCCGAAATCAATTGTGTTCCCCCGGGAACACATCCGAGTTGCGGGCAGTCGGCTCCGTCGGCGAACATGACTTTGCCGCATCTAAGCGAGCGTAGGCGGCTTCTCTCTCGGCATCGCCTTTCCCAGGACCGAGGCTCGCAACCGTGCCGTAGCCCTCACATGCGATCTCGTCTGATTCGGAGTCATAGACCTGATGAATGGATCCGGAGATCCCGCGTGTAAGCGTCGACATGAAGCGTTGCCTCAAACGTGGAACTCTTGATTCATCGCGACTATTCCCTACCGGTCCTTCTCGAGCGAGCGGTTCACCAGGAACACCAACGCGCGGAGAGCCTGCTGCATCGTCATCGTACCCTGCGTTAGGACGCAAAGTTGCTTCCGAATCTCCGGCAACCCTTAAAGGACTTCGGGGGAGGTTTGTTCAGAGTCAGCCGGGACTGGTAGAGCCACGTGCGATATGAGCAGCTTGCAGAAGTCTTTGAGGGCATCGAGGCGACCTCAAAGAGGCTGGAGAT
>Ga0315279_10003732_pt1 | contig 20913 bp, 23 predicted proteins | sample YL17G06_20_MG_FD_203694 | JGI IMG/M metagenome (GOLD analysis project Ga0315279, IMG submission 203694) | Sediment microbial communities from Yellowstone Lake, YNP, Wyoming, USA - YL17G06_20 | ecosystem: Environmental > Aquatic > Freshwater > Lake > Sediment | place: USA: Wyoming | collected... | reverse complement strand
CTTGAACTCCACACTAAAACTTCTCTGATTTCTCATAACAGGGTCCTTTCTCCTCTCGGGATTATACTCCGACCCTGCCTAAACCTTCCTAACCCATTGTGTCCAGTTTCAGGGGTTCACTCCATTCTCTCCTACCTGCCTTGCGATATCTGAAAGCAATCCAAACGTCATCTACGCCTGTGATAGGACGAAACCGGTGATTCACAGGTCAGACGATGCTGGCATGACATGGCACACCTATTATGATTTTGGGCAGGAGTACATGCTGACGTCAGCAGTTGCGGTTGACCCCAGCGATCCAGACTTGATCTATGCCTCAGCCTTCAGACCACCACTAGCCCACAGTGGCGCATTTGTCAAGATTGAAAGAGGCCAAGTAGTTGGTGACTTAGGCACTGGTTTACCGAGATCTGTCATAGAGATCGAGATTGATAAGAAAAGCCCGAATGTCCTTTACGTAAGCACACATATTTATGGTGTCTTTAAGAGCACTGATGGAGGCAACTCCTGGAAGCGGCTGGATGACCAAGGAACCGGCCTGCCAAGAACAGGCATCTATGATATTGATGTGGATCCGGTCGACAGCAACACTTTGTATGCCACAGCTCTCTGTGGTGCGCTTCCAGACTACATGATACCTTCCGGTTTCGAGAACCTTGAAGGCAAGTGCGGAGTTTACAAGAGTACGGATAGCGGAGAGAACTGGAATTTGGTTCTGGAAACAGTAAGTGAGGCGAGGGGCATAGCCATAGATCCTAAAGACGATCACAACTTGTACGTTGCTGATATGATGGGTGGAGTCTGGGTTAGCAATGATGGTGGGCAGAACTGGAAACAGGAGAATAATGGCCTCGGGTCGATAAGCATGACTTCGGTTAAAGTGGAAGACGGCAATATCTATGCGTCCACTCAGGGCTCCGGGGTATATTCAGGCATCATAAACGCCGATCAATCTATAACCTGGGATCGCTCTAGGAGTAATAAGCCAAAAGCCTATGTCAGCAAGATACTGATAAAAGTCGACCCGAGCAATTCAAACAGAATCTACGCTTCTGCCTATCCGGGGGGCTTGCTCAGGAGCGACGATGGTGGCAAGCACTGGAATGACAAGAATTTTCTGACCCCAAGCGTAGTAGTTGATGATCCCTCTGTACAAGGATACTATAGCTTTGATATCAATCCGCAAAACCCGCAGAATATATGGCTGGGGGCCTATGGCAAAGGCATGTTTGTATCTTATGACGGTATGGATTTTGATATACCTGCCAATGGGGATGACCAAGTAATGGCGGGCAAACATATCACCTCAGTAAAAATAGATCCCAACAACCTGGATGAGGTGTACGCAGGAACCCAGGAAGGTGTATTTGTGACAAAGGACTCGGGCAGGCACTGGGAATTGATCAATGATGGGTTGGAAACCCCTGACATAAGGTCGCTGAGAGTTGAAACTGTCCAGTGGTCACCCTTCGATGAGAACTTTGAAGATGGTAATGCCCAGGGATGGGACTTCTATGAGGGTGAAGCGGGACAACCCTCTGGAACTGGCTGGTCCGTAATCCAGGAGAATGGCAATCGTGTCTTGCAGGGTGTCGGACATTGGTGGGCAAGAGCAGGTTCAACGAGTTGGACAGACTATACCTTCAGTACAAAGGTGAAATTAATGCAAGGTGGAATTCACGTGAACTTCAGGATGTGTGACAATGGAAGGTATTTTATGGGATTGTCCCCGAACGGATTAACTTTGAGTAAACAGTTCGACAATTGGAATAAATTTGCTAATGGTTTAGCAGGTGATCCAGGACCTTATAACCTAAACCAGTGGTATAGCCTCAGGATAGAAGTGAAAGGCGGCAATATCAAGATTTACGTCGACGGCACAGTGAAAATTGTCTACACGGACCCCGAGCCTCTGCCTGAGGGTGCTATTGCGTTCGAGACATTGGATAATTCGCGAGTTTCTGTTGATGACATTCATGTGACAGTAGACCCGTCCGCTCCACAAGTCTATGTTGGAACAGCAGGTTATGGGATCTACAAACTTAATCCTTCAACTGGGAACTGGGAAAACCTGGGTAGAACTCTCGGTATTGGCTATTGGAGTCCCTGAAAGAGAAGAATGTACCAGTTCAGCTCGGTGTTATTTGACCCAGATATCCCGGGCAAGATCTACTATGGTCATTTCCCGAGTGGGTTGTTCATAAGCAACGACAACGGCCACACGTGGAGAGATTCGAGCCTCGGCCTCGGGAATGATGGGATCTTCGCTTCTTTAATAATGCACCCCTATGATCACAAGGTGCTATTTGCTGGATCTTACAATGGAGTTATTATGTCGGCGGACGGCGGTAGGACGTGGACGAAGAAGAATAACGGAATGCCCCCGGAACAATGGCCTTATACTGTAGCGATCGATGATCAGAATCCGAACATAATGTATGTTTCTACCAAGAATGGCCAGAATAAGGGATTTTGTAGTAGAAATACGTTCTGTGGAGTGGTCATGAAATCAACAGATGGGGGCGAAAGTTGGTTCAAGATCATGAATGGCCTCGATGACAAAAGTGAATTCTATAGCCTTCTGATCTACCCACTAAACCATAGTATTCTGTTCTTGAGTACCAACAGAGGAGTCTATGTGAGCGGAGACGCTGGAAACTCCTGGCAACCTGCAAACAGAGGGCTACCGAGCACAAATAATCAAGTGAGAGATAATGTAGCACAGAATCTAGCCCTGACCTCCGATAATAGGTATCTCATACTTGGGCTTGTCGACTATGGGGTATGGAGAGCCGACATATCGAGCCTGAACCCACAGTCTTGAATTGCTCTGAACATTCTCCAGCTCACACGAGAAAAAACATCAACCACAGTTATCCTCTAAGCACATATTGTTCGCTAGCCCTCATACATATTATTAACTGAAAGACAACACCTAAAGTAAGGGGCGACCCGATGGGTCGCCCCTTACATCAGACTAGCCCTAGTTCAGCACTCAAACTTATGGTAGAATGAACCAATCATGGAGATAATCCCTGCCATAGACCTCAGAAACGGTAAGTGCGTACGCCTCTACCAGGGCGATTACGGGAAAGAGACTATATTCTCCGATGACCCTATATCGGTTGCCCTGCGCTGGCAATCTGAAGGGGCCCGAAGGCTGCACATAGTTGACCTCGACGGCGCAGCCCAGGGAAAGCCAGGCAATCTGGACACCATCGAGGATATAGTAACTGCCATCGACATTCCTGTTCAGGTCGGCGGCGGTATACGCAGCATAGAGACTATCGAGCAGCTTTTCGCCACAGGCGTGGAGAGAGCCATTCTGGGCACGGTAGCAGTGGAAAAGCCAGACCTGGTAAAGGAAGCTTGCCAGAGGTTCAGTGACCGGATTATCATCAGCATAGATGCCCGCGACAGCTTAGTAGCCACGAGAGGCTGGCTTCAGAAATCGGAGGTCATTGCCAGCTCGCTGGCAAGTAAAATGATTGAGCTTGGTGTAATGCGTTTCATTTATACCGATATCAGCCGCGACGGTACGCTCACCAGTCCCAACTTTGAAGCGATTGCTGAGTTCTTATCTCAGGTCAGCGCGCCTGTCATCGCCGCTGGCGGGATAAGCTCGGTTTACCATCTGACCAAGCTTGCCGAGCTGGGGGTGGAAGGAGCCATCGTAGGTAAAGCCATCTATACAGGCGATGTAACATTAGCCAACGCGTTCAAAGCTATTAGAGAACTCAAATCGAGATGACAGTAGGGGCGGTTCGTGAACCGCCCAAAGACACGGTTGGAGCAGGTGCTCCAACCTACCCAAAAGAGTTGCAGGAGACTTCCTGCCAGGAGTTTTGGGGGTGCACACCAATTCTTTTAAAGTCCCTCCAAACATGGGGGGGTTAGGGGGTTGATTACAACATCGTAGAGAGGTGCAGGAGACTTCCTGCCAGGGGATTGGGGGTGTCCCCCAATTCTTTTCAAGTCCCCCAAGAATGGGGGATTTAGGGGGTTGAAATGGTCAAATTTGACGACAAAGGCTTAATCCCAGCCATAGCTCAGGACGCTAAAACCGGCGAGGTGCTCATGGTGGCCTACATGAACCAAGAATCCCTGGAGAAGACCCTGGCCACAGGACAGGTATGGTTCTTCAGCCGGAGGCGAAAGGAGCTGTGGCACAAAGGGGCAACTTCGGGCAACTACCTGAACGTGAAGAAGGTGTTCATAGACTGCGACGACGACACCGTGCTGCTACAGGTGGACGCTGCCGGGCCCGTCTGCCATACCGGGAACAGAAGTTGTTTCTTCCGCGAGCTTGGGCGGGGGCTCAGCATCGAGGGCAAGGACCCGCTGCAGCGCTGAGATAGCCACCTCGATCTGCCTGTCATCGGGCTGTCGGGTAGTCATCGCCTGAAGGGCAAGACCAGGCCTCAAAGCAACGCGCACAGCAATGTTTTCGATGTGAGCAGCACCGAACTTTATTATCTCGTAGCTAACCGCAGCGATCGCAGGGAGAATCAGAATCCTCTCCACATAGCGCAGCCATAGCGGGGGACGTCCCAGGAAAACGAAGGCGATAATGGCTATCACCATCACGATGAGGATGAAGTTCGTGCCGCAGCGGGAATGCGCGGTACTGTATTTTCGAACTTTCTCCACCTCCAGAGGTTCCCCGGCTTCGTAGGCATTTATTGTCTTGTGCTCTGCCCCATGATAGGCGAACACGCGTCGAATATCGGGTATCAGTGCTATAGCCCCCAGGTAAATAATGAAGATAACGAGGCGGATAACTCCATCTATGAGGTTGCTTTCCGTTGAGGAAACGTAGGGGTCAACATAGTGAGTTGCCAGCAGCGGCAGCACCAGGAATAGTCCCAGAGCCACGATAAAGCCCACAGCGACACTGCCCCAAAGCAGCCAGGGGCTAATCTTTATCTCCTCATCCACCGACACCGAGGCTGAGTAGAAAAGGGTTCGTATTCCTAAAACGAGGGTCTCCACCAGAACGACTATGCCGCGTACCAGGGGAATCTCCCTGACCCGGCTTGTCGACATCCCGCTCAGAGGCTCGCTGCTCAAAGCGATCTCGCCGTTGGGGCGGCGGACAGCGACCGCTATGCTCTTACGGCCGCGCATCATCACACCCTCGATGACCGCCTGCCCGCCGTAATAGAACTTCTTCTTTTTATTCAATGCCCCGCCTAAACAAAAGGGGCGAGGTGCTCTCGCCCCAGCCTACTTCGCTGCCACTTGTGATTACTATTCCTTAGCTTCCTGAACTTCCTGAACTTCTTTAACTTCTTTGACTTCCTTAGCTCCCTTAGCCCTATACCTACGCTTGAAGCGCTCCACCTGCCCTGCTGTATCCACAATCCTGCGCTCTCCGCCGCTGAAGAAGGGATGGCACTTGTTACAGAGCTCGATTTTGAGGAGCGGTTTAGTGGAACGCGTAGTAAAAGTATTGCCGCAGGCGCAAACAACCTTAGCCTCTTTATACTCAGGATGGATTTTCAGTTTCATTACGCCTTATCCCCCTCAACGGTGTAAACGCTCACCTTTCTCCTATCCTTCGAGGCTGGCTCGTACTTCACGATGCCATCCACCAGAGCGAACAGCGTATGATCCCGGCCCAGACCCACGTTATTTCCCTTATGAATACGTGTGCCCCGCTGCCTTACCAATATCGTTCCCGCACTAACAAGCTGCCCATCGTAGCGCTTAACACCCAGCATCTTGGGTTTGCTATCACGCCCCAACCGCGTGCTGCCACCGCCCTTCTTATGTGCCATTTCCTCTCAGTCTCCTTCCCCTAGCCGACAACTATCTCTTTGATAGCAAGTTTGGTATAAGGCTGGCGGTGCCCCTTCTTTCTGCGATATCTCACCTTAGCCTTAAACTTGTACACAATCACCTTATCGCCCTTGCCATTTCCCACCACATTAGCTATGACCTTAGCCCCAGGCACAGTAGGATTGCCCACAGTCACCTTGTCGCCATCGGCAACAAGGTAAACCTTGTCCAACTCAACGGTATCGCCGCTGGCAGTGAGCTTTTCTACTTCAATGGTCTGCCCCGGGGAGACCTTATATTGTTTGCCGCCAGTCTCGACTACAGCGTAAATCGTCTTCCTCCCCAAAATAGCGTACCTGGAAATTGTACCAATTCCAACTCGGACTGTCAAGCTGAACCCAGATAGTCCTTGACACAGCACGGTTCTTTGACTAAACTTTCGATAATACCTTTGGGGAGTTTATCCTAATGAAATGCCCTGTTTGTAAGAACATCATGATAGTAGTTGAGCACGATAAGGTCGAAATTGACCACTGTACCAATTGCCAGGGGGTCTGGTTCGATGCCGGAGAGCTGGAGCTTTTCCTGGAGACCAAGAAACTGGAAGACCCTCATTTGTACCCCGCTTACTTCACCACCGCACCCGAAGCTAAGACATCGGAGAAAAAGCGCAGGTGCCCTATCTGCGGCAAGAAGATGAGAAAGGTAACCACAGGTGAGAAACCAAAGGTGCTCATCGATGCCTGCCCCAAGGGGGATGGGCTATGGTTCGATGGCGGTGAGGTCGACCGGTTGATATCACAGCTTTCAGAGAAGCCAATTCACACAGCGGATTCCCACGGGCACGTTATGGGCTTCATAGGAAAAGTGTTCAAGGCTCGTAAGTAAACAAAAAAATGTAGCGGAGGTGTCTCATGGCAGTCTGGGCCTGGGTTATCATCGGAATCGTAGTGGTGCTCCTTTTCTACTTCGTCTTCATATTCAACGGACTGGTGAGGCTGCGCAACCAGGTAAAGAATGCCTGGGCGCAGATCGATGTCCAGCTCAAACGAAGGCACGACCTGATCCCGAACTTAGTACAGACAGTTCAGGGCTACATGCAGTACGAGCGAGCGACCCTGGAAGCGGTCACCAAAGCCCGCAACGTCGCTCAGCAAGCAGTAGGCCAGGGCGTGGGCGCTCAGGCCAAGGCTGAAGGCGAGCTCAGCGGTGCCTTAACCAGGCTGCTGGCTGTAGTCGAGCGTTACCCCGACCTGAAAGCCAACCAGAACTTCCTAGCCCTTCAGGAGCAGTTGACCTCAACTGAGAACAAGATAAGTTTTTCACGTCAGTTCTACAATGATTCGGTCTTAAACTATAACAACAAGACTCAGATGTTCCCTTCCAACATTGTGGCAGGCATGACCGGCTTCAAACAGGGCGAGTTCTTTGAGGTTAAGGAAGCCGAAGAGAGGGAAGTGCCCAAGGTTAGCTTCGAGCAGCCGAAGACTTAGCTATGTGGCAACAAATCAGATCCAACCAGACCAGGTCGGTGATATTGGTAGCAGCCCTGGGGATATTGCTGCTCCTCATCGGCTATGGCCTGGGTTTGGCCTTCGGTAACGGCATCGTGGGCCTGGTCATCGCCCTGGTAATATGGGCGATAATGAACCTCATCGCCTACTTCCAGGGCGACAGCATCCTGTTATCGATGTCGAGGGCGATAAAGATAAGTCCCGATGACCACCCCCGCCTCTACAACGTGGTCGAGGAGATGAAGATAGCCTCGGGGCTGCCGAAGATGCCCGATGTCTACATCATCGACGACCCTGCGTTGAACGCTTTCGCCACCGGCCGCGACCCCAACAAAGCCTCCGTTGCCATCACCTCCGGACTTTTGGAGAAGCTCAACCGCGATGAACTGGAAGGTGTCATCGGCCACGAAGTCTCCCACATAAAGAACCGCGATGTGCTGCTGATGGCGATATGCAGTGTGCTTCTGGGGACCATAGTCATACTCGCCTGGTACGGCTCACGAGCCCTTATCTTCAGCGGCGGCGGTAGCAGGAGGTCATCCAAGGGAGGCGGCCAGGGGCAGCTAATAATCCTTGCAGTGGCAATCATCCTGATGATACTGGCGCCCATCATAGCCCAACTCATTTACTTCGCCATCTCCAGAAAGAGGGAATACCTGGCAGATGCCTCGTCCGCTCTATACACCAGATACCCGGATGGGCTGGCTTCGGCTCTGGAGAAACTCGGCGCTTCGACCGGCCAGTTGAAGTCAGCTAATCAGGCTACAGCCCCTATGTATATCGTTAACCCCTTCCGCAAACAGGGGAGAGCGGCAGCCGACCTTACCAGCACCCATCCGCCTATCTCAGAAAGGATACGCATCCTCCACGCCATGGCGGGAGGTGCATCCTATGCTGATTACGATAAGGCTTACCAACAGGTACACAAAGGCGGCGCAGGCGTTATGCCAGCCGCTGCCCTTGCCGGCGCCGGTGCCGTCGGGCTGCGGGCCGCAGCACCCGAAGCGACGCTGAAAGAGCCCGAGCCGAGCAGAGTGGAGCGCACCCGCGAGGTGGGAGACCTGCTGTGGCAGAAGAGCGGCTACAAGATTATAGACTGCGAATGCGGCACTAGGTTGAAGGTGCCTTCCAACATCGGAAGGGCTACCGTTAAATGCCCACACTGCGGCAGAACTCACAACATCTAAATGTTGCCTTGCCACGAGCTTATTTCCCCAAAGCTGCCACATTCTAACGGCGTGAGAGGTGCAGGACACTTCCTGCCAGGGGTTTGGGGGTGTCCCCCAATTTTTTAAAGTCCCCCAAGACTGGGGGACTCAGGGGGTTGATTACAACATCGAGGAATTGAGGAACTAGTGGTTAAGGGAAAACAAACACTCAAAATCAAGAGATTACGCCCCAACGCTAAACTGCCCAAGCGGGCCACACCCGGCTCGACAGGGTTCGACATCTTCGCCTGCATCGAAGGCGACAGCGAAATAATGCTCATGGGAACGCAGCCCAAGCCCATCCCCAGCGGCATCGCCATCGAAGTACCTCGAGGATATGACGTCCAGATACGACCCAGGTCAGGCCTGTCTGCCAAAGGCGTGGGGGTTACCTTCGGGACGATAGACAGCGACTACCGGGGCGAGATATTGATTACAATGTACCTGTTCAACCCGAATGCTACTTTTGAGATAAAGCACGGCGACAGGATAGCCCAGATGGTCGTGGGCACGATTGCAGACCTGCTCCTGGTCGAGGTAGAGGAACTGGCACCCACCGAGCGTGGCGCCGGAGGCCACGGCTCGACCGGAAAGTAAGAGCAGATACTATTTCTTCTTCTTCAGCCCTACGCCCTTGAACTCCTCGACTGCTCCCTGAACTGCTATTTCTATGGGGATGCGTTCGATGCTGGAAGCGCCAACAAAGCCTACTGCGTCCGTATGTTCATAGATGTACCTGGTGTCCTCAGGAAATACGATGGGACCTCCGTGAGCCAGACAGATGATATCCGGGTTTACCTTCTGGGTTGCTTTTATAATCTTCTGCACCAGGGCTGCTGCCGCTTTCATGGGTGCCGCTATTGAATCGAATCCGACCAGTCCTCCCGCAGTTCCACCCACGTGGGCCACCATGCAGTCAACGCCCATCTGTGCCATCACCCTGGCATCTGCAGGGTAAAAAACGTAGGCCATGGTGAATACACCCATATCATGGGCTAAGCGGATAAGTTCAATCTCCCTTGAGAACCCTATGCCCTGGGCCTCTCTTTCCTTGCGCCAGTTCTTATCATCGAAGAAGCCGAAGGTGGGGAAGTTGATTATCCCCGAGAACCCTGTATCTACGAACTTTTTCACCATTTTCGCCAGGTCGCTGCCTGGAGACTCGGTTGCGTGAATACCGCCGATGATGGGTGTATCCTGCACTACATTCTGTATTTCCTGGAACATCTTCAGGGTTTCCTCATTAGAGTTCTCCACGATGTTGGTCTGAAGCCCTCTCAGCCTCTCTCTCCCCGAGCTATAGACCATTATCAAATCGGCCCCTCCAAGCTCGGCGCATTTGGCTATGATGCCTGCGCTGCTGCCGGCGGCTACAATCGGCCTTCCCTGCTTTATCGTCTTATTGAGCCTTCTCAGGATTTCCTTCCTGGTGAATCTCTTAGCCATGCTAGATGCCTCCCTTTTTGAGCAGCTTATCGAAGGTATCTACTACTTCTCTGGCAAACTTAACGTCGTTGATATTTGCATTTACCTCTATTATGTCAACTTTCTTTTTCGCAATATCCTTGATCACTCGGGCAAATGCTGCGTCGGCCTCTGGATCGTAGAAATGCTGTCCTTGCTTGTCCACCGCCGAAAAACCCTGCAGAGGAATCACTATGGCAACCGGTCCAGATGCCCTGTTTGCTCTCTCAGCTATGAGCTTGGCTGCCTTGGCTACTTCCTCACCAGTAGTTCTCACCAAAACTATGTCAGGGCCATGCACGTGCAGCGACCGTTCAGCATATTCGGGAGGAACAGTCTCCTTTGTCCCTGGGAAAATGAACATGTCCAGGCCGCCTGGGATAATGATTTGAGGCAGTCCCTTTTCTCCGGCGATCCTCAGTCTGTCCTCTGCCATCTCCTCCGGCAGATGGAAAGATATAGGTATCATAATCTCAAAAGTTGTCAGGTCTATGATCCCGCAGATCCTGTCGTCCGCAATCAACTCGTCCAGTATCTTCGTTTTTGAGTGGAATACGATTGCCTCATATCCCCTCTTTTCGAGAAAGGGCTTCATATTCATCACAGCAGGCGTAGTAACCCCGAGAGCAGTCATACCAATTAGAGGCATGGCTTTCTCTCTGACCCTGGCTTCTGCCATGCCTACAATGGCCCCGGCTGCGCTGGCCAGCGTCTGTCTCATGACTGAATTGAGTCCCAGTATGTCAGCAGGAGTCTGCATTATGGTTATATCCTTGGCGCCGACGAATTGTAGCTCGAAGCCTGTACTGACCATAAGTTTGGGCACACCGATAGGCAGTATGCTCATTACAGACGTGCCGATAGCGGAACCTGTGGAGCCACCCAGCGATATGATGCCATCGAGCTTTCCTTGAGCGTGAAGCTTCCGAACTATCTGCTTCACGCCTTCTATCATCACATTTGTGGCTTCTGTCCTATCGGCGCCTTTCTTGGCAGCCTCGACCAGCTCTCGAAGGCTCTTGCCGCCAGCGCGGGCGACTTTTTCTCGGGAGATATCAGCTTTGAAGAGCGGTTTACCTAAGACACCTACATCTATGACGATTGTTTTATGACCTTTGCGCTCTATATGCTCTTTAAGATACTTGGTCTCCTCCCCTTTGGTGTCCAGGGTAACTGGGACCACTATAGTTTTAGGCATGTGAGCACCCTCTTTTTCAAATCTGGCGTGCAACGCGCCATGCTGCACCGATCGCCCCCTCTATCTTGCCTGTCTTCACACAGTCCCCTATGGCATAGACCTCGGGGACCACACCTTTCAGCCTTTTCTCAAGCGGATTATTGCACTTGAAACCTGCCGCAAGTATGACGGTATCCGCCTTTATTACCTGCCTCTTACCCTCGGCGTCAATTGCGACCACTCCCTTGTCCGTGATTCTCCGAGCTGTCGTGTCAACAGCCATATTTACACCGAGCTCGCCGAGCTTATCCAGGAGATAAATGCGACTGAACATATTCATATCCATCGCCACCGCGCCTAGCATCTCGACAATAGTCACCTTCTTGCCTTGCTCTGCTAAGAACCAGGCTAGCTCGCTTCCCACCACGCCGCCGCCAATTATCACTGCCTCTCCGCCTACCTTCTTCTTTCCCAGCAAAATGTCACTTGCAGTAACCACATTGTCTCCATCAGCGCCGGGGATGTTTGGTATGCAATACGTGGCACCCGTAGCTATGACTACAACGTCCGGTTTCAACCTCTTGATCAATGCAGGTGTCACCCTCTTTCCAAGCTGAAGCTTGACTCCCTCCTTCTTCACCAGGGTTTTCAGGTATTCCATGAGGTCTCTAATCGGCTGCTTGAACTGAGGCGCTGAAGCTGCCAGCAGTTGACCACCCAGAACCTTCTCTTTCTCGCATAGCGTAACCTTGTGCCCCCTGAGCGAGGCAATCCTCGCCACCTCCATGCCCGCAGGCCCACCGCCGACGACAAGTACCCGCTTAGTCTTCGTCGCGTGTTCGATCTGATATTCTCTTTCTCTACCTAAGGCCGGATTCACTACACAACCTATACGCCACATACGAGAAACATTGCCAGTGCACGCCTCATTGCAGTAGATGCAGGGCCTGATATCACCCAGTCTTCCCTCATACGCCTTCTGGGGCAATTCAGGGTCAGCAAGGAGAGGCCTGCCCATAGCAATCAGGTCTGCTTTTCCGTCTTTCAGGACCTTTTCCGCAAGCATAGGGTCCCCCAACTTTCCTGCGACAATAACTGGTATCCTAATGACCTTCTTTATCTCCTGCGCCAGCGACACGTTGCAACCCATAGGCATGCCCATGGTGGGGAAAATCCTGCTGAACCAGGGAGGCGATTCGTAGATGCCAGCCGACACATTTATAGCATCCACTCCAGCAGCTTCCAATCTCTGGGCAATCAGCTTGTTATCCTCCAGGGTGAGGCCTCCTTCCACAAATTCGTCAGCACTGAGCCGAAAGATGATAGGGTAATCTGGCCCCACCACCATGCGTATCCCTTCTATGATACCAAGGGGGAATTTCATCCTGCCTTCGAAATCTCTGCCGTACTCGTCTTCGCGTTTGTTGGAGTAAGGAGACATAAACTGAGTGATTAAATACCCGTGGCCACCTTGAATCTCTACAGCATCGAAACCGGCCGCTTTGGTGATTGTGGCACCCATGATGAATTTGCCTATCAATATTTCGATCTCCTCTATTGTCAGAGCATGGGGCATCTCTGCCCCTGTGGGCAAGCAAGGAATTTCCGAGGGGGCTACAAGTTGCTGCCCTTCGGCGCTAGTCAACGATGATCCCTGCCTTCCGGGATGCTGTAATTGGGTAGCGATCTTGGCGCCATACAGATGAACTGCTTCCGCCAGGTCATGCAGTCCCTGGACAAATTTCCATTCGTCCGCTCTTATGGGGTTGGTTCCGGCCTTCCCCACTGGCCAGTCTATGCAGGTGTTTTCGATTATTATCAGGGCCACTCCGCCTTTGGCTCTCTCCACATAGTAGTCTATCATTCGGTCGCTCATGGCACCCCATTCGGTACCGAGCTTCGTGTTCAGGGCCGGCATTACTATTCGGTTCTTGAGTTCCAGCTTGCCTATCTTGATGGGCTCGAAAAGTCTGGTTAGCTTAGCCATCGCTGCTACCTCCTATGCTAGTCAACCATTATCTGTCCACCGTTCACATGGATGGTTTGGCCAGTTATGTAACGGGCGGCATTGGTGACCAGGAACAGCACCACATCTGCTATATCCTCAGGTTCCGCCAACCTACCAAGGGGTATACTGCTTTGAAAGTATGCTACTGCCGCCTCCCATAGCCCCGCATGCATCGGTGTATTAGTGGTCCCGGGAGCAACAGCATTGACATTTATGCCGTGGGGAGCCAGTTCCATGGCCAGCACCCTGGTGAAAGCCTGTATCGCACCCTTGGAGGCGCAATAGGCAGGGCCCCCTGAACTCAGATTACATACTGAGCCCCTTGACGAAGGGGACGACCCGATATTTACGATCTTTCCACTCTTCTGCCCTATCATGTGTCTGGCTACCGCCTGAGAACAAAACATCGCGCCTTTGAGGTTCGTGTCAAAGATTCTATCCAGCTCTGCCTCAGTTATATCTAGGGTCGTCGGATATGACATAACTCCAGCATCGTTTACCAGGATGTCAATCTTGCCGAATTTGTCGATGGTTTTTCCTACTGTCCGTTCCACATTTTTTCTGTCTCTAACATCGGTTTTTATCGCAATGGCTTTGCCTCCTGCGGATTTGATTTCACCAGCTACTGCCCGCCCATTTTCCAGTGCTATATCTGCAATAACTACATTCGCCCCGAACTTGGCTAGGTCTAGAGCTATAGCACGCCCTATCCCACTGGCAGCTCCGGTTACGATGGCCACTTTGCCCGTGATATCGAACTGCTCAGAGACCTTTCTCGACTTCATCTAATAACCCTCCTACCTTCAGTGTCGTCTGGGATTATGGCATCGACACAAGAGAGCCTCAATCTTTGCCACCTATCTCGATCCAGCCATCCAGCCTAACGCAGCTTCCTGTTGATAAACTTAACCACAGAAGAAACTACGTAGTGGTAGGGAAACTTGAGAAAGTAGTCCCGGTCCATGTAGAGGTTGGGTAATTTGCAATAGAAGGGTCCGAAGGCAGCAAAGTACGGGATGCCTACCGGGCAGCCTTTGATACGTTTGGTCTTCCCGTTGACTTCACCCTTGATCTTTGTGCAGTTGCCGACCAAAAGGATGGTATGACCATGGCCATCTACATCGCCCTCGTACTCACCGATCACGATGGCGTTATCCTGAGCCTGCTTGATCCCGCCCGGTTTATAGGCCTCGAAGGTAGCGAGTGCTCCCTTGAGCATATTTACACAGCCGCCATGGCAGATGTCATTGCCTCCCGGGTAGTTCCCCAAATAGATTCGGAGAGGGGTGTCCAACTCAAGCAGGTTTGAAAACTTACGATCGAGGTTCTTAGTCTTCTCTCGGAGTTCATCCAAGGGGACTTCACTCTTGATTTCGATATCGTCATCGCTTACCGGTTCCCACCCCCGCGACCTGGCTATCCTGAGATGGTCGATTTCGTTCGGGTCGAATCCGATAAGCCTGGCAGCTACAGAATCAACAGCCACGCCTGACGTTCCCATCATTATGACCCCAAAGGAGAGCGGCTTTGCCACCATTTCGCACTGCTGACCGATTATCACTGCATCCACTACCACTAGGTTGGGATAGCCCACCTCGTACAGGTCTGCGATCTTGTCCTCAAGATGGTAATCATGTCCGTCCAGACGCTCCTTCTGATCACAAACGCCGATGTTCAGCTTGATGGCGCATGTCAGTTTGCTGGTCATGTGGTGCTTGAGCTTGGGAGCATATAACTTGTAGTCGGCCTCGACGAATGTGCGCGGCAGCCGCAGGGACTTATGGTAGCTACCCTTTTTGAAGGTAACCTCCACCAGGGCATCCTCGTCAAAGAAGCAGAACTTAACCTTGGGTTTCCTGCGGAATCTGCTGTATCCGGCCACTGCAAAGCTGTACCGCGTGGGCATGTAGATGGCTGTCCTCTCACCTATGATGACCTTTTCCACTTCCGGACGCGCTGCCAGCTCGTCGAGAAGTGCCTCAATAACCGCGGGATGAGTGTAGGAGAAACGAGAATATCTCCTGTGGGCAAAGACCACGTTGGGCTTCAACAACACCTTACCGTAGGGTTTAGCGCCCAATTCCTCCATGCCCTCGGCTACTATACTCCTGATACGACTCGGGTTCTCATAATCGGGGCACTTGCGGATGATAACCTTGTGCTTGCCAGCCGTGGCCGCTTTATCTGCCATATCGAATTGCTCAGAGACCTTCCCCAACTCCATCTAACACTCCTATCCCTCTTTCTAAACGACGCCCTCTGTTTATAGGTTTTATCTCCTCCTGAGTTAAGGTTCAGATGACATATATGCCATGGGGGGACATAATGTCATTTTGATTCGGTTTGGGGATTTCCAAGCGTTTACTCAACTTTCTTACATGATTTGTAAAGGTTTGTCAAATGACTCTAACAAGCCTCGCCGGTAGGTTTCATGGGGCAAACAAGATAACTTGTTCCTAGCCCTTAAGTGTGTTAATATTGGCCCACTCCTCGCAGAAGACTTCCTCTGGAATTGGGTTAGGGCGTGGGGCCTCAGATTCTAATATAGGGGAGGTGTGGTATGGGACTATACGTGATGCTCACAAGCCTTACTGACGAGGGACGGAAGACTATTAAGGAGCACCCGGGGCGTATCAAGGAGGTGAACAAAGAGGTGGAGGCGATGGGCGTGAAGGTTCTTGCCCAGTATGCCCTCTTGGGGCGCTACGATTTCGTCAATATCCTGGAAGCTCCCAGCAATGAGACAATATCCAAGGTAGCGGTGGAGCTGGGCGCCCGAGGCACCCTCCAGACCATGACCATGGTTGCGATGAAGGTGGACGATTTCATCAAGAGCATTAAGTAACGAAGACTCAGGTACACCCCACGCCCTAGCCCTTTATGACATGAACCCCGGTGGCTTTGAACGAAGCATGGATGCGGTCCCCAGTCTGCAGATTCATCTCCTCTGTCGACCGTTTGGTTATCAGTGCAACCAGGTGGAAGCCACAATTCATTTCGACGCGGGCAAGCGGGCCAAATAGAACGATACGTGTTATTTCACCGGGGAAGTTATTTCTGGCGCTGCTTGTATCCTTAGTCCGAGCTAGAGTTATCTCCTCAGGTCTGATGCCGGCATATACAGCCTCGCCAACGCCAAAATTGGATATAGCTTCTATGGCGTTACCATCAATCTTTATGTCAACTATGCCCTCTTCATTAGAGGTTATTATCCCAGCAATGATATTCTCCATGCCTACGAATTCGGCTATCTCCCTGCCTCGAGGCGAACTGAATATCTCCCTGGGGTTTCCTGTCTGCAGCATCTGTCCAGCTACAAGCACCCCCATGCGATCGGCGAGGCGCTGCCCCTGGAACATGTCATGAGTAGCCATCATCACAGTCATATTCGACCTCTTAATGACATCGGTGACAAGCTTCTCAATGTGCGAAGTGGATACGGGGTCGAGGTTCGCCGTAGGCTCATCGAGCAACAACAGCTCCGGTTCGATCGCCAGCGCCCTAGCCAGCGCTACTCGCTGCGTCTCCCCCCCTGAAAGCGTCTGCGCGTTGCGTCTATCATATCCCGCAAGCCCGACTGTCTCCAGCGCTTTCGTCACCTTGTGGCTCAGGCTGGCGCCCTTTTCCTTCCTGACCTTCAAGCCATAAGCAACATTGTCGAATACGCTGGCATTGAAGACAGCGGGCTTCTGGGATACCATCGCCATTCTTCTGCGTATCTCCAGTCTGGCCCTCTCGGAATTGTTGACCTGGTGCCCATCGAAATAGATATGGCCTGAGGTAGGCCTTTCGAGGAGGCCCACCAAACGCAGAAGCGTCGTCTTCCCCGAGCCAGTGGGACCTATAGTGACGAAGACCTCGCCCTGCTCGATACCCAGGTCGATATTCTTCAGTATCTCTGCCTTGCCGTATCTATGATGCAGACCCTTGACTTCTAGCAACATCTACCTCTTTCACCCTCAGAAACCTGTTCGCCAGGACGGTTACAATGAGCGCTAGGGCGACGAGGATGAATCCCAGCGCCAGTGATAGTGCCACCTCGCCCTTGCCTGTTTCCAGTGAAATCGCGGTGGTGAGTACCCTGGTATAGCCTCTTATGTTTCCACCGACCATGAGGGCAAGGCCGACTTCGGAGATGGCGCGTCCGAAGCCGACCAAGATAGCAGTTAACACAGCGAACCTGGCCTCCTTCAGAACTGCCCAGACCGATTGAAACCTGCTGGCGCCCAGAGAGATAGCGGTCTCCCTGATCGCAGGGCTCACCCCGCTCAAGGCTGATATGGTCAGACCTGTCACAATCGCAGATATCAATACCACCTGGCCGATTACCATCACCTGCGGGGTGAACATGATGCCGAAGACGCCCAGAGGCCCTGCTCTGGAGAATACCAGAAACACCAGCAATCCCACGAAGACTGTGGGCAGGCTGTAGCAGGTCTGGATAATGCTTATTAGTGTCCTTTTGCCCCGAAAATGGTTGAAGTATATCAGGCAGCCGAGCGGCACAAAGAGCAGCGCGCCAATTACTGTTGAACTGAGGGATATCTCCAGGGTTCTAGCAGTTATGGAGTAGACCTCCGGATCCCCTGTGAAAATCATCTTTACAGCAAGGACAAAAGCATCAGCTATCGCATGCACGGAGTTGCTTGCCCCCTCTTGCGGACGTTTATATTCCGAATCTGTTCATGATTTCGAATTCAGATAGGAGTGATTCGCCTCAGGGGGAGCCAGACTCCCCCTGAGGCATTGTACAGTGTACTTTTTTCAGCAGCTTTCTACAAGTTCTGCCCTGCACATGGGGTAAACAGTTGTGTGCCGTATTCCGCCACGCCGTATTTGCCCATCAAGTCCTGAATCTCCGGCGATGTGAGGAAAGTCACCAGATTGTTCGCCATAGTCTTATTCTTCGTGCTATTCACAACCATCACACAATAAACGTTGCGCAAAATATCAATCTTCTGGTTCACCAACGCGACCAGATTCAGCTTGCTCTTGTATGAAATGAACGTCCCCATGTCGCTCAGAGTATAGGCCTGCTTATCATTCGCCATGACAAGGGTCTGCCCCATCCCACTACCCCCCTCTATATACCAGGAATCGGACTTTTCCACGTCCGGGTATTGATAGGCCGCGGCGGCCCAGAGTCGCTGCTCCGCAGCGTGTGTGCCCGAACCATCCCCCCTGGAGACAAACTTGACCTGGCTTCCCCTCACGTTCCCCGCCGCCATTAACTCCTTGAACGCATCGACCGGGTTCATGTCTTTGATACCTGCCGGGTCGGATGTCGGGCCCACAATGACAAAATAGTTATAGGCAAAAGGCACCCGTGCTGAACTATAGTTACCAGCCAGAAAATCCTGCTCGGCTTTTGGTTCGTGGACGGTTAGGACATCCACATCGCCGCTCTTCCCCAATTGAAAGGCTTTGCCGCTGCCTACGGAGATTATGTTCAGTTTCACGTTGTACTTTTGCTCGAACTTAGGCTCCAGATAACCCCAGAGCCCAGTGTCATAGAGGCTTGTCGTCGTTGCTACCGTAAGCCTCGCCTCAGGCTTTAATGCAGCAACGCTATTACCGCATGCCGGGAGCACGCTGACCAGAGATAGCAGTATAGCTGCTGCCATTAGAAGCATCAAAACCTTTTTCACTCTTTTGACCTCCAGATTATTCATGGCTTCAACCCCTTTATGATCCCTAGCCAGGTGAGGAGCGCCCGAGAATAATTCGGAGCTTGTTTCCCATCGCTCTCTCCTTTCCAAACATGGGAGGCACCGCTGTTTCCCGCGATACCCTGTCGGCCAGTCTCCATAGGTCAGAACCGTTAGGAGATGAGGCTCGGAGATTCATATTCAGTTTTGTATATTGCTATTCAGTTTGCTGCCCGTAACCAAAAGAAAAGCGCCCCGAAAGGAGGCGCTTTGCGACACAAATGTCAGCATCAGCAATCTCTCCTTTCCAAAAGGGAGGCACCGCCGTTTCCCGCGGTACCCTATCGTCCACCTGCCCTGTCCGCTTAGCGGATTTAGGCTCAGTAGATCGGAGAGTGTATTAAGTTCTGACCAAGTATATCACAGCCTAAGGTTTGGGTGCAAGTTGAATGCGTTTTCGGAACAGCTCAATCCACACCGATCATGACGTTGGACGCTTTGATGACGGCGTAGACGGCCTTGCCCTTTTTGAGCTTCAGACTCTCGGCTGATTCTTTGGTGATTATCGACACGATTGCAGCCCCGCCTGGCAGTTCTACAATTACTTCCGCATTGACAACACCGAGCTTGACCTGTTTGACCTTGCCCTTCAGAACATTGCGTGCACTTATCTTCATGATTCCCTCCCTCACACAATTAATAATGTTAGAAATTTAGTATACGAGCATAAAATGTAGCCATGTTATATAGCGAAAATAAAGGGGTGTCAAGTCGTCTCTATTTTAGATACTGCTCGGTTGTGGTTGGTAACTAAGCAAGAAGCTCACAAAGGTAGGCTACCCTGCCTATTGGGGTTCATAGATTGTTACATGGTAGACGCTTGTCACTCCAGCAGTCCCTTCCTCTACCTGAGGAGCTAACTTGCTGAGTGGAAATATAACTACAGCATCCCTTTGGGCTGCAATGTCATCTTCTGACCACGTCACATCTTGAGCACCCACAAGTAGGCTGCCCTCATATAGCCGTGCATAATAATAAACATCGGGGCTAACATTATGTGGCTTCAGTAAAACTCGGATTGAATAGCCTTCAGGCCCAATTTGAAGAGTCATAGCGTCCACAGAAGCAATAGAAGAACTAGAGCACGCTGGTATCAATAGCAACGGTAGCAGACATAGCAACAAAAGAAATAAAGTCATTGGTTTTGCTACTTTTGCTGTTAGGTTACTCATTGTGGTTTTCTCCTTTGTCCTAATATGAATTATAATACATGAAGTCAACGATAGTTTGAGAAGAACAATGGGTTCAACAGTAGCTAAAGCTAAATTGGAGGTAATTACAGATGAATTCTGACCACTTGGGGGATGCTTTCGACCATTGGAAGGGGGCAATAATTCAGCGTCTTCTGGAAGCTAAGGAACCGTTATTGGAAGATATCGCTGTAGTTCCTATGATTACCAAGAAAGCTTGGGGTGAAAGAACTAGAAAGGTCTATTCTGGTCTGGTTTGTGTGGATAAAGTCTTGCGTTCCAAAAAGCTATTCCAGTATGATAAAGATAAGGGCAAGAAGGAAAAAAGGGAAGATTACTTTAAAAGAATCTACTATGGTGGTGACTTATTTCTAGACCCTGATACAGGAGTTGCGATTAGCAAAAATACCTATAAAGATGAACACGTAAGTTTAGCCGAGATAGAAATCCTTCTAGACGATGAGCATGACAAGAGACAAGACAGAGTGGTAATGGTGTATCAACAAATAAGAGGAAAGCCAAAGCTGCACTGTCGGGTGCAAAAAATCTTCAATTACCCATCAAAAAAAACACTGGGTAAACCTTTGCATTTAACCACTTACGATTGTGGGTCTGTTGCTAAGCTATTCTTTTGCAAAGATAGGGGTCGTTTAAAAGATATCCAAAAACATCTCAAGAAGATACTGGGCGGGGACCCAAGAAATAGAGTCCAAATATGGCCTCAGTGAATAATTTTCTCGAACTCCAAACAGAGCACACGCCTCGTCGAGGGCGTGACCCGGGCGCGGTGGTCGATGCGCCAGCCCACCACCCAGAGGATATGCTGAGGGGAACAGACCAGAGGCACATAGTCTCGCAAGGGA
>Ga0315279_10003731_pt1 | contig 20919 bp, 14 predicted proteins | sample YL17G06_20_MG_FD_203694 | JGI IMG/M metagenome (GOLD analysis project Ga0315279, IMG submission 203694) | Sediment microbial communities from Yellowstone Lake, YNP, Wyoming, USA - YL17G06_20 | ecosystem: Environmental > Aquatic > Freshwater > Lake > Sediment | place: USA: Wyoming | collected... | reverse complement strand
ACTCCACAATCAGCGCGACCGCGTTTATGGTGCCGCTACCAGTCGCGAAGCCGCCGGCCCAGACGTTGTCGTTGTCGGTTAGTCCGGCAGGATTCTCTGCAGTGTTGTCCTTGTTTTGGGGTTGGGCAGTCCGTGTGTAGAAATTGGTTTTGTTGTTATCGTTATCACAACCGTTGCCATATGAGTTGTTGTGAGTTGGTCCCGAATATCTTTCTATAGAACTGCCGCTGCCAGGTGCGGAAGCCACCGTGTCTTCACAAGATGCGCCGCTGTACCACCCCACGCGGTCAATGACTGACCCGCCAGAACTCGTTTTCAAGGTGACAGAACTGTTGGCAGAACCATCTGGCAGACTCATTGTCGCGTCCGTCACGTCCGCATTGACGCCCCCTACCGGGCTGGCTCCGGCAACCAGGAAAAAGCCGTGCGCTGGGATTACGTGCGAGCTCGTGAAAGTGTAGTCCCCTTGATACATGTCCAAGAACCAGCCGTTCATATTTATTGAGTAATTGTTGGGGTTGTAAAGTTCCACGAATTCTCCCGGGTTGCTGGTAGGGCTGACCTCAGATATGACCACGTGATCCACCAAGTTCTCCAAGCCAGTCCCCGTTACATATGAATTGTTAGAGCTCAGCACATTCCCCGGGCTGCTGAACCCGTTGCTCGAGCCGTCGGTCGTCGGCCACTTTCTCGTGAACCTATCGCTCCCGCTCATTCTAGAGTTAACATTTTCGTAATTGTTTTCATCGGCGTCCAGGTTGTCGGAAGTCGTGCCCCCAGCAAATACCCCAGTCATGACCTGCGTGTAGTTCTCGTAATCGTTTTCAGTGGCGTACGCAAAGGAGTCTATGTTTTCCTCGCCAATGTTCTCGTAATCCACGTCCAGGGCCTGCGTTTTGGAGTAGGTGGTGCCGTTGAGCAGAGTTCCCCTCCGAGTGCTCCCGTCTATAAGAGTCGAAGGCTCTGCACCCACCGCGCGGACGTATGTAACCGCCAAGTTTTCCAGCCTCAGCTTTCCGGCATGTGACCAGTCCACGTTCTCGTTGTCGCAGAAGTTTTCGTAGGTTGATGTCCATGTTCCAACCTGAGCTGGCGTTCCAGTGCGGGTGCTCCAGGTCGCTTGGGTCCAGCTGCCCAATAAAGCCGGGACATCTCCGCTGGTCCAACTTTCGATAGTCGACCAAGCCGAACTCACCACGCTTACTGCACCATTCCGGCTCTCGATTGCTCTCCAACTTGCAGTGGTGGCGACGGTTCCGTTCCAGCCCTCAACTTTCCGCCACAATACCGTCGTGTTTACAGTCCCACTCCAGCCCTCAACTTTCCGCCACGAGGAAGCCGTCGCGCTTACAGCCCCACTCCTGCTCTCAATCAATCGCCAAGTCGAAGTGGCGACGCCCACCGTCCCGCTCCTGCTCTCAATCAATCGCCAAGTCAGGGTAACGGATGGCGCGGTTCCAGCCCAGCTCTCGATGATTCCCCAAACGTAAGGTGCGCCCACCGTCCCGCTCCAGCTCTCAATCGCATGCCAAGCCGAAGCGACGACGCTCAAGCTCCCACTGGCCCAGCTCTCCACAGACCTCCAAGCCGAAGTTGTGGCGCTCACGGTCCCGCTGGTCCAGCTCTCCACTGCTCGCCACCCGGCTGTAGCGTTTACGACCCCAGTCCAATTATCGATGGCCCACCAACCGTTAGCGCTCACCGTCCCGCTCCAGCTCTCGATGATTCCCCAAACATGAGGTGCATCCACAGTACCGCTCCAGCTCTCGATTGATCTCCAAGTCGACGCAACCGTGCTGATGGTTCCGCTAGTCCAGCTCTCGACAGTCCTCCATGAGGAGCTCGGAGCGCTCGCGGAGGATGTCCATCCCTCGATCTTATGCCAGATCGAGGCGGCCGTGCTGATGGTTCCGCTGGTCCATTTCTCAATGGCATTCCAGGTCCGAGGGGCCGTGTTTACATTCCACTGGTTGTCCACTCCCACGTTTCCAGAAAGGTCCTCGCCTGACACCGTCAGCGTGAACGTCTCCCCGTTGGTCCAGTCGGTGTGTGTCCATGTGGCGGTGTCGTTGTCGAAGTTAGTACGGCTCCAAGTCGGGCCCGTGTAGACAACGGCGGTGCCGCCAGTCTGGGTGAGCGTGTAGGTGGCGCCCGTGTTCTCGATGTCATCAAACACGACGACGACATTTTGGTTCACGGCAACGTTTGTCGTGTTGTTATCCGGCGTCAGCGTCGTGTAGTGTGGCTTGAGCGTTTCTGAGAATCTCACGCCGTCAATGTAGCTGGTGCCTGCATCAGCGGTTACGTATTTCATATTTTCTTCAACTCTTGCGTACGCTGCGTTTGTCGGAGCCACGGCCGAACCTGACTCCTGTTCCCAAGTGTTTACGGCAGCAAGTGTTGCATCGGTTACCACCGTACTATACGATAGTAATGTCTTGCTAGAATTGTACCATTGTATGGCAATCTGCAGCCGCTGGTTAGCATAAGAAGCACCGGAGTTTCGCCACCAACTGGATACTGTATATGATAGCCCTGGAGTGATATCGTAAATGTAATCGTTCATGCGGAAGTATCGACCGCTGTAGTTTAGGGTTCTAGCGGCCCAGGAAAAGCTATGCGATTGGTATACGGCTGCTCCGCTGTTGTAGTAGGTTGCACCCGTAGTAGTGAACGTCCACTCATTATCCGCTGCGGCGTGCTCGATACTCCAGTCGTTGTCCCAGTTTAGCATTCCTCCAGTAGCAGTCGACGAGTCGACGATTATCACATCACGCAGGGTTGGGCCGTCAGCTCCGCTGAGCGCGGGGGTGTCACTCCGGAAGTAGGTCCGGTACTGGATGTAGCGGCTGTCCTGGATGTTTTCCATGCCGGTGGGCGGGTCCATGAAGTATGTGTTCGGTGTCCCATCCGGCCCCAGCCACTCGCTCCAGTTTATGTTGTCAATGCTCACGCGAACCTGAAGCTTCACCTCAGATGTCAAGAGGGTGTTTTCCATCAGGCTAGGCTCATTTTCAGTCCAGACCAAATCGTCCCAGTTCACCACATTCCCTGCATTAATGACACGAGAAGTGAACCTACCTTGGGTGTAGCCGGAGATCAGCCTCACGGCGTCATCCACATTCTCCGTGTTTTCGTGTGTCCCCTGGGCAAAGTTTTCATTGGAGTTGTCAACGAAACAGATTATCGAGAACCCAGGGGTTTGCGCAGAGAAGTGGGCATCATTTACATCTTCTCCTATTTTGGAGGTCGGCAGCTCTTCCCAAGCGGAGCCGTTGTAGTGGTAGGCAACGATCACGCTGCTGGCAGTCATCCACTCGTTCGGGATGTCAAACTCGACATCTGCGCTTGAGATGAGGTCGTTGGGGATCGTGGGGGAGATGTCCATGACGGCGTAGACTCTCTTGCCGTTCAGCCGTGGTACTCCTTCTGGCCAGCTCTCCAGAAGCTCCGCGAAGACATCGACGTTGTCCACGCCCTCCCGAGGGGTGATTCTGACCTTTTTCAGCGGCAGATTATTGGCGCCGAAGTCGGCCACTCCTCGCTCGCCTCTAGCTATCTTCCCTATCCCCACCCTCTTGGCATTGGGGGAAATCCTGCGGTTCCCGGCCCGATTCTCGATGTTTTCATTTTTGATAATCTTGTTCCAGCCTTCTATCTCGTTCCACGTCGGGTTTACCAATACTTGGTTTTCATTTTCAAAAATCACGTTTTCAAAGCTATCCACAACCGTGTTTTCAGTGATGTTCTCCAAGGGCGCCTGGTTTTCAGCCAACGGAGTGTAGTTCACCACCACATCAGAGATATTTGGCCCAGCAAACCCGCTCAACTCCGTCCCATCGCTTGAGAGGAAGGCACGGTACTGGATGTAGCGACCGTCGGGGACATTCGAGAGGTCCCCCGGAGACGTCGTGAAGTAAGTGTCGGAAGTCCCGTCAGGCCCGAGCCACTCGCTCCAGCTCACGTTGTCAGAGCTCGCACGGACCTGCAGCCGGACGTCAGATGTAAGTGTTGAGCTTTCGTCCACCTTGCAGAGGTCCACGTACACCGTGGTCTGGTTTTCATCCACTCCCCAGTCTTGGTACTTGATGTAGATTTTGCCATCGACGACGTAGCTCGAGATTTCCGAGCCAGAGATCTGCTTCGTGACGGTCTTCTCGTCAGTCGTCAGGTTGTCGATGAACTCCCAGTCCTCAGATTTCCAGATGTAGACCCCGATGCTTTCCCCGTCCGTGCACCCAGCGACATTGACAGTGTAGTCCTCAAAGTTAGTAGTGACATTCTCTATCGCGTGTTCCCAGCAGAGGGTGTAGCCGTCACCCGCGTTCTCCTCCTGGATGATTTCGTAGACGCCGTCAAGCGAAGCCGTGAGTTCGCCGCCAGTGTTGGCGCTTTCCTGCAGCGTCCGGCTCGGCTCGCTCTCAGTCCAGACCAAATTGTCCCAGTGAGCCGTCCCCCCGACATCGATGACATCAGAAGTGAAGGTTCCTTGTGTGAAGCCGTAAATCAGCCGCACGGAGCTATCTACATTTTCTGTGTTTTCGTAAATCCCGGAATTTTCGCCCAGCACGAAGGGGGACGACTCAGCAGCAGCAAAGGAGACGAGCGGGGAAACGGGTGACAGAAGTGTTACCAGGCTCAAAATCACGGCCATGATTTTTTGAACGTTTTCTTGGGCGAACGCGTTCTTTACCCGCTTTTTAAAGGGGTCCGGGAGAGCGGCACCCTCAGCAATGTCAAGGGCACCGCTCCCACGGGGGTCTGAAAAAGTAGCGTGAGTTGTTGAAGCGGACTTTGAGGAGCAATCCACGCCCGGGTGCATCAGCCGCCCGAGTGCTTCAATTTGGGCATGGAAAACCTCCGATTCAGCAATGGATCCATTTGGCTCCCTCCTGCCGATTTTTCTTGGCTTGGGTTTGAGAACCGCGCGTTCGAGCCGCTTTAACAAATGGTAATTGTCCGCTTTGGGGGAATCCGAAGATGGAGAAGACTGACCGTATAAAGCTTGGACCATAGCAGGCCCCTCGTATGCGACTATAGACCCCATTTCCGGACCCCTTGTGCGCACAGCGCAATTGCAGAACAACTCACTGGGTCCGCCAAGGTCGGTTGCTGGGTTGGAAAGAGGTTACGGCAGCGCACGGAACGTTTATTGGAGGTGTTTCGGAAATATACGAAACCTATAGACGATTGACGCCAGTAGTGATTGGTCCAAAAAAGGTTGGGTCCAGGGCATGCGGATAATAAGCCCATTCAGTTTCGGCCATCCACGTAACGTGTATAAGTTTCCACCCCCACGATAAAGCCGAAGCACATGATTGCTGGTCTTGATGAAGCTGGCCGCGGCCCCGTGCTTGGGCCGATGGTGCTCTGTGGGGTAAAGTTTGAGAAGCATATTCTTGACGAACTCAAGGCGGCAGGAGTGAAGGACTCAAAGCTCCTCAGCCCAAGAAGGCGGGAGGCCCTTTCAAAACTGATCACAGAAAAAGCGCTTGGTGTTGAGGTGGTCGAACTCTCCGCAGCGGAGATAGACGAGTCCCGCCTTGTCAAGAATGTAAACCTCAACGAGCTCGAGGCCATGGGGTTTGCAAAAATAATCGACCGCCTCAAACCGGAGATTGCGTACATCGATTCCACAGATCCAACCCCTGCCCTCTTCACGGAGAGGCTACAGCGCCACCTCAAAACAAAGCCGAAGCTGGTGGTTGAAAATTTCGCGGACAAGAAGTACGTCGTGGTGGGGGCCGCTTCGATTGTTGCCAAAGTCCGCCGTGACCAGAGGGTGGCCGAGCTGCGCGAGCGTTACGGAGATTTGGGCTCTGGATACCCGGCAGACCCCAAGACAATCGCCTTTCTGGAGCAGTGGGTGCAGGAGCACGGAAAGCTGCCGGAGTTCGCACGAAGGTCTTGGGAGACGGCGACCAGAATAGAAGAAAAAGTTAAGCAGAAAAAGCTCAGCCAATGTTTGTAAATTTGGCCCCCGATGTCCCCGGCACAACTAACAGCGGGCGTCACAGACTGCCGTTCGGCGTTCTCAGCCAGCTAACCCAGATGGCGGGTTTTCTCGGGAGCCGCGCCCACCTGTACCACACCAGGGTTGGCTTCATGGTCATCGCATTAGACGTTCCCGCCATTAACTCCCCGAAGGACCCAATATGGCGTGCTTGCGGTGGGCCTGCTCTAGTGTTCCCGCAGTGATGCACCGGCGCTCATTGATCACGCCAGTTCTCGATTCCCGCGGGTTTGTCCCTTCATTGCAATGAGTATTTTGTCAGGATAGCTAAAAAGCTTGCCCAGCGCTTGTTAATTCAGCGGAATCCAGAGTTGGAAAAGATGGAAAAAACACTGGTGATTTGCGAGAAACCGACGGCAGCGGCCAAGATAGCGGCTGCTCTCTCGGATGGCAGGCCGGAGAAGGCAGAGTTGAACGGCGTACCTTACTTCAACATTGAGCGGGACGGAAGGCCAGTGACTGTGGTATCCGCGCTCGGGCACCTGTTCACGCTCAAAAACACGAGGCCGATGAAGGATTACCCGATTTACGACATCGATTGGGTCCCGTCCTACAAAGCTGACAAAAAGGCCTTTCGCACGGAGGCTTTCATTGAGACAATCAAGGAACTTGCAACAGACGCGACGGATTATGTGGTCGCCACAGACTTTGACATCGAAGGCTCCACAATCGGCTACAATGTTTTGAAGTACCTCTGCGGCGAAGGGGCGGTTGACCGCGCGAAGCGGATGAAGTTCTCCACGCTCACCACCGAGGATCTGCAGAACGCGTACGAGAACGTGATGCCGCGCCTCGATTTTGAGTTCGTGAATGCAGGGATCGCGCGGCATGTGCTCGACTGGTACTGGGGCATGAACGTTTCCCTTGCTCTGAGCACCGCCGTGAAGGCGGCCGAGCAGCGCTTCGCCAAGCTCTCGGCCGGCCGTGTCCAGACGCCAACGTTGAAAATCCTGGTGGAGAAGGAGAGGGAGATCAAGGCGTTCAATCCGGAGCCGTTCTGGGTGCTGAGCCTACTCCTTGAGTTCGACGGCGGAGAAGTCGTGGCCGAGCATTCCACCCCCCAGTTCTTTGACAAGGCGGAAGCCGAGCGAGCGCTGGCCGCCTGCAAGGGAAAGCCAGCCATGATTTCGGAAATCCAGAAGCGCAAGTACCAGCGCCCGCCGCCTGTGCCGTTCGACCTCGGAGCCCTGCAGGCAGAAGCGTACAACCTCTTCGGCTACACCCCCATGAGGACACAGCAGATCACGCAGAACCTCTACATCGCCGGGCTCATCAGCTACCCGAGGACGAGCAGCCAAAAGCTCCCACCCGCCATCGGGTACCACAAGATAATCAAGCAGCTTGGAATGTCGAGCGCTTACGAAAAGACCGCCAACGAGCTGCTGAAAAAGCATGCGCTCGTCCCGCACGAAGGGGAGAAGACCGACCCGGCCCACCCGGCGATATTCCCAACGGGCGAGAGAGAGAGGCTCGCGGGCCCGAATCAGAGATTGTACGACCTTATCGTGAGGCGCTTTTTCGCGGTGTTCGGGGAGCCAGCCCTGGTGGAAAGCGTGAAGGTGGAGCTGGACGTTGGCGGGCAGCGCTTCTTCGTCCGGGGGAGGAGGGTGCTCGACGCGGGCTGGCTGGATTACTACGGCAGGTACGGGGCCACGGAGGAGGTCATCCTGCCTGAGCTGGAGGAGGGGCAAGAAGTCCACGTGAAGGAAACAATGTTCGAGGAGAAGGAGACCCAGCCGCCGCCCAGGTACAACCCCGCCTCTATAGTGAAGGAGATGGAGGCGCGCAACCTCGGCACCAAGGCCACGCGCGCGTCGATACTGCAGGGCATCTACGAGCGCGGGTACATCATCGGCAACCAGATCAACGTCACGGACCTTGGCATCGAGGTGGTCGATTCTCTTCTCAAACACTGCCCGGAGATAGCGAACGAGGAGCTCACGGCAGAGTTCGAGCGGGAGATGGATGCAATATCTGAGGGCAAGCGCAGCAAGGACGAGGTCATCGCCAAGGCGCGCGCGGAGCTCGACAAAATTCTAGCAAAGTTCAGGCAGCACCAGCTCGAGATAGGCAAACAGCTGGCGGAAGCTTACAGCATAACCCGACGGAAGCAGAGGGTGATGGGCAAATGTTCCAAGTGTGGCGGTGACTTGATGCTGATAGTGTCGCGGGCCACCCACAAGCGCTTCGCCGGGTGCTCAAACTACCCCAACTGCAAAAACTCCTTCCCGCTGCCGCAGGCCGGTTTGATATTCTCACTTGACAAGACCTGCGAGCAGTGTGGGCTGCCGATGATCCAGGTGAACAGACCCGGCATGAGACCCTACAGGATGTGTCTGAGCCCGGAGTGTCCAAGCAAGGCCGACTGGGGGAAGAGACGCAAAGCTAGAAAAAAAGTGGAGAAGACGGAAGGTTAACTACTTCACGTAGTCCAACCACTTCTCGTATTTCTTTTCCTTCCCGCGGACGGTGTTGAAGAATATTCTCTGGAGCTTCTCAGTGATTGGGCCTCTCCTCCCGTTCCCTATTTTCCGTCCGTCAATCGCCCTTATCGGGGTGACCTCGGCCGCAGTCCCAGTGAAGAAAGCCTCGTCAGCAGAATAGAGATATTTTGGAGAGATGTTTTGTTCTTTGAAATCTATTCGTTCATCCCTGGCGATTTTTATTATCGAGTCCCGAGTAATCCCTCCGAGCGCGCCAGATGAGAGCGGAGGAGTGATGAGCTTGCCGCTTTTCACCATGAACAGGTTTTCTCCGGGTCCCTCGGCAACGTCCCCTTTCATGTTCAAAAGAATAGCCTCGTCGTACCCGGAGTTCAGTGCGTCGACTTTCGCAAGGATGGAGTTCGCGTAGTTCGCCACGACCTTCGCGTCCGGCGGCAGGATGCTCGAGTGTATCCTGCGCCACGGGGAGATTTTCGCCCGAATGCCGTTCTCAAGCCCTTCCTCGCCAAGGTAGGTGCCCCAGGGCCACACAGCTATGGCAACATTCACGTCCGCGCCTTTCGGGTTCAACCCCATCACGCCGTACCCGTAGTAGGCGATTGGGCGGATGTAGCACTCCTTGATGCAGTTGGCCTTGACCGTGTCATTGACGGCGCGGACCAGCCTGTCGACAGAATATGGGAGCTTCATCCCCACAATCTTGGCGGAGTTCTCCAGCCTGAGTATGTGCTCTTTCAGCCTGAATACGGCGGAACCCTTCGGGGTTTCGTAGCAGCGTATGCCCTCGAAAACCCCCAGCCCATAGTGGAGGGTGTGGGTGAGCACGTGGATGTTCGCCTTATTCCACGGCACGAACTTTCCGTCCATCCAGATGAACTTAGTCGGAGTTAGATCCATTTGTCTCAGAACTCGATTTTCCCCAAACTTTATAACGATATTTGGGGCGTTACAATCTGACCCCAATCCCCTTCTTTGCCAGGTACTCCTTCACCTTCGGTATGGGGTGCTGCCCGTAGTGGAAGATGCTTGCAGCAAGAGCCGCGCTTGCCTGGGTCTTCTTGAAAACCTCGTACATGTGCTCCGGCCTGCCGCAGCCGCCAGATGCTATGACTGGTATTTTCAACAGCCCGCTGATGGCTTTCGTAAGCGGGATATCGTAACCCTTCACGGTCCCGTCCCTGTCCATGCTCGTGAGCATTATTTCTCCAGCGCCGCGGCTTTCCACTTCCATCGCCCACATGATGGCGTCAACCCCTGTGAACTTACGCCCGCCGTAAATCGAGCAGTCAAACCAGCAGAGGCCCTCGGGAGTTCTCACGGTAATCTTTCCCCTAGCCTGTTTTGGCGAGTCGATGTACATCCTCTTCGCGTCTATCGCCACGACGCACGCCTGACTCCCAAAGTATCGAGATATTTCATTCACGAGTTTGGGGTTTTTTATCGCGGCAGTGTTAACGGTCACCTTGTCAGCCCCAGCCTTGAAGACCTTTCCCGCATCCTTGACAGAGCATATCCCCCCGCCAACGGTCAGCGGGACGAAGACCTCCTCGGAAGTCCTCTGAATCACGTCCATCATTGTTTCTCTCCTCTCGTGGCTGGCAGTTATGTCGAGGAACACGATCTCGTCCGCGCCCTCCCTGTAGTACTTCCTCGCGAGCTGCCAGGGGATTCCAGCGTACCTGATGCGCTTGAACTCTATCCCTTTGACCACCCTCCCGTTCGGGACGCCCAAGTCACAGTCGAGGCACGGGATTATCCTGCGGCGCAGCACTTTCACACCTCCAAGAAGTTCTTGAGCATCTTCAGGCCCGTGGTCCCGCTTTTTTCAGGGTGGAACTGCGTTCCGAAGACGTTGCACTTCCACACCGCCGCAGTCACCGCGCAGCCGTAATCTGTTGTGGCCGCCACAACGTCTTCCTTCGGTTTGGCGTGGTACGAGTGGACGAAGTAGACGCTGGCGTCTCTTATCCCCTTGAAAAGTGGGCAGGATTTTTTCGTGATTTTCAGCGAGTTCCAGCCAATCTGCGGAAGCTTCAGGCGAGTCGGGACTTTCACTATTTTACCATTCATCGCCGCCAGTCCCTTCGCCCGCGGAGACTCCTCAGAACTCTCGAAGAACATCTGCATCCCCAAGCATATCCCGAGCACGGGAGTGTCAGACGCAATGGCTTCCTTGATTTTCGGAAAGAACGGGGAAAGGTTCCTCGCCCCGTCCCCGAAGGCCCCCACTCCAGGAATGATTATCCCGTCTGCTTTCAGCTTGGAAGGAGAACTCACAAAGACCGGCTTTGCCCCGAGGTATCTGACGGCGTTGTAAACGCTTCTTATGTTGCCCATCCCGTAGTCCACAATCGCGACTTTCTCCATCCGCACCCAAAATGACTGTAACCCTGGGCTTAAATTTGGTTTGGAGCTGCAGGAGCACGGGAGGAAAACTTTCAAAAGCGTTGGATTCATTATTTGGAGTGGAGTGAGTGCATGCCGAAGCCCGCAAAGATACAGAAACTTGTGCATAATGGGGTGTTGACTCCAACATACGAGCCCCAGGGTTTCGCGATAGAGTGCAAAGGCAAAAGAATCCAGCTGACTCCGGAGCAGGAGGAGATGGCCCTGGCCTGGGTCAGAAAGCTCGAGACCGACTACGTGAAAGATCCTGTCTTCGCGAGAAATTTTGTAGGGGATTTTTCAAAAGCGTTGGGCTTGGAGCACGAGGCAAAGATAGAGGATTTTGATTTTTCCAGGATAATCCAGTGGGTCGAGAAAGAGAGGTCCAGAAAGGAAAGGATGGCGAGGGAAGAAAAGAAGGCCCTGGCAGAAGAGAGGAAGAAAATCCGAGAGGCGAACAAGGAGAAGTACGGTTATGCCGCCCTCAACGGCGAGGCGGTTGAGATTGCCAACTACATCGTCGAGCCTCCGTCGATATTCATGGGGCGGGGCAGACACCCTCTCCGCGGGAAGTGGAAGCTCAGGGTCGAGTACGAGGACATCACCCTGAATCTCTCCAAAGATGCGCCAACGCCCAAGCTGCCGGATGGTAAGATGTGGGGCGGGCGGGTGTTTGATCCAACCGCCCTCTGGGTCGCGAGGTGGAAGGACAAGCTCACGGACAAGATGAAGTACGTCTGGATATCCGAGACGGCGAGACCCAGGCAGGAGCGGGAGATAGAAAAGTTCGACTCGGCCCTCAAGCTGCAGGACAACATTGGGAAAGTGAGGGAGTACATAATCCGGAACCTTGGATCTGAAGATGTTATCAGGAGAAAGGTGGCCACGGTCTCCTACTTGATTGACGCCCTCAAGCTCAGGGTAGGGGACGAAAAGGAAACGGATGAAGCGGACACTGTCGGCGCCACGACTCTGCGCGGCGCCCATGTGAAAATAGACTCGGATGGAAAGGTGAGTTTCGACTTTCTTGGGAAGGACTCCGTGAGGTGGATAAAAACAGCCGAGTTCCCTCCCCAGGTGACCGAGAACCTGAAGTCTTTCGTCAAGGGGCCGAGGGACATGATATTCGATGGCGTCCGCTCGGAGCTCGTCAACTCATTCCTGAACGAGGCGATGTCGGGTCTCACTGCGAAGGTCTTCAGGACTTACCACGCAACGAAGATCGTGAGCGATTATCTTTCCAACCAGCAGGTTTCATCGTCTGACCCGGAGATCAGGAAAAAATCAGTGGCCACGATGGCAAACCTCCAGGCTGCTATAGAGTGCAATCACAAGCGCAGCCTCCCAAAGAACTGGCAGAACTCGATGGTAAAGAAGGAAGAAAAATTGAAGGCGCTTGAGGCCAAGCTCAAGGAGCTGAGGGACAAGCCACAGACGAAGTCCACCGCCAAGAGGATGAAATCCTTGCGAGAGAAAATAAAGACGGCCAAGTTGAAGCTCGAGCTGGTGAGGGCGACGAGGAACTACAACCTTGGGACTTCCCTGAGGAGCTACATAGACCCGAGAGTCTACGCGATATGGGCAAAGAAGAGCGCCTACGACTGGAAGCAGATTTACCCGAAGAGCCTGCAGCGCAAGCTGACCTGGGTGGAAGAAGCGTTCCAACACTGAGCTTGGTTAAAAATGAGAAAATAAACAACGCCCCGCGCCACTGCTGCGGGGCAACGTTCTGACTTTATCCAACTAATGCCAGCACTCTCGTCCAAGCAGATTCCGCGCCCTCGATCTTAATCGGGGCACACGAGATGATCACCCGCCTGTTCTGAAGCTCGGGCTTTCCTATCTCACCGCCCAGGTTCTCCAGGTGGATGCATTTGTGCGGAAACAGCTTGTTGTGCGTCAGCTGGTAGTCTTCGTTCGGGAAGAGCTTCTCCAACTGTGCCTTGCCGAACTTCTTCTCGCAGAAGGCTCGGACCCTATCGCACTGGCCGAAAGTCCCCTTGCCCAGGAATCTGCCTATAGGCAGGTCCATCGGGTGGTCAGTAGAAACGGCGTCGACTCCCCAGATGTGCACCTTCTTCTTGATCAGCCAGTCGACCATGTCCGGGTGGGCTCCCGGGTGTCTGAGTATGTAGCGCTCCTCGTCTGCGTCGGTCCCGTACGCGGCGTACTTGTACCATCCAGTGTGGAGGATGACGATGTCCCCCTCGTGAACGTCTACCCTTTCTTCAATCATCTCAGGGGTGTAGACGTCCAGGTCGTCCATGTCCTTGCTCAGGTCAACTATCACGCCCGGGCCGAACATCCATTCCATGGGCAACTGGTCTATTGTCTCGCCCTTCGTGCTGAAGTGCCTGGGCGCGTCGAGGTGGGTGCCGATGTGCCATGAGCTCGTGATGATCTGGGCGTTCACTCCGTGCTCCGACTTGCGCTTGAAGTACTTCATCTCGAACGGCGGGTAGTAAGGCCAGAAGTGCGTGTGTATGCCGAGCGGCTGCGTAAGGTCGTAGGCTTTAACCTTCTTCTTCTCAACGAGTTCCACCAGCTTGCCTGTTTGCTTAACCATTTTACAACCTCCTCAGGGGGATGGTCAAGAGCAGAAGTTATAAGGATTGCGGGTGTTTTCCGTCGCCGCAATGTTAACAGAAACGTTTAGAAGCTCTAAAAAACTTAACACTTCTGTAAGGAGAGAGATTGCATGAAAAACGTGCTTGAAGAAAAGCTCCGGGGGAAGAACTACGAACGGCTCTTCAGTTTGAACAACCCGACCCTCCACCGCTTCATCGCCAAGTATGTGGAGCTGTGCAACCCAGACGACGTGTTCGTCTGCGCGGATTCGCCGGAGGACTTCCATTACTTCAGGGAACAGGCGGTAGCTCACGGCGAGGAGAGAAAGCTTGCCATCAAAGGGCACACGGTTCATTTCGACGGATATTACGACCAGGGGAGGGATGAAAAAAGCGTCAGGTTCCTCGTGCCGAAGGGGGCCAACTATGGCGCATACATAAACGCCGCAGCGGAAGGCGAGGAATCGGAAATCCCCAACCTCCTGAGGAACATCATGCAGGGCCACAGGATGTACATATGTTTCTTCTGCCTGGGGCCGAACAACTCCGAGTTCTCCCTGCCGTCCGTCCAGATAACCGATTCCAGCTACGTGGCCCACTCGTCGGTCCTGCTCTACCGGCCGGGTTACAAGGAGTTCAAAAGGCTGGGCGACTCCCCGATGTTCTTCAAGTTCCTGCACGCCGAGGGGGAGCTTGAGGGCAGGGTGAGCAGGAACGTCCACCTGCGCAGGATATACATAGATCTCAAAAATGACGCCGTGTACAGCATGAACACCCAGTACGGTGGGAACACCATCGGCCACAAGAAGCTGGCGATGCGCCTGGCGATCCATCAGGCGTCGGAGGAGCACTGGTTGACGGAGCACATGTTCCTGATGGGCGTCCACGGCCCCAAGAAGAGGGTAAGTTATTTCACAGGGGCGTTCCCGTCCCTCTGCGGGAAAACATCCACATCCATGATGAAAGGGGAGACGATCGTCGGGGACGACATAGTCTACCTGAAGAAAAAATCCGGGGAAATGCACGCTGTCAACGTGGAGAAGGGGATATTCGGGATACTGGACGGCATAAACCCAAAAGACGACCCCATCCTATGGAAGGTGCTTCACAGCCCGAGCGAGGTAATATTCTCGAACGTGCTGGTGACAGAGGACGGCAAAGTTTACTGGCGCGGGGCGGGAGACGTCCCCAAGAAAGGATTCAACTATTCTGGGGAGTGGTTCCTGGGAAAGAAGGACGCGGAGGGGAACGAGATACTGCCGGCGCACAAGAATGCTCGGTTCACCCTCGATCTCAAAAGCTTGGGCAACGTGGACCCGGAGCTGGACAACCCGGAGGGGGTCCCCGTGAGCGGGATAATCTACGGAGGCAGGGATTCCGACACCTGGGTGCCTGTGGAGGAGTCTTTCGATTGGGTGCACGGGGTGGTAACAAAAGGCGCATCGCTTGAGTCGGAAACCACCGCCGCCGCGCTCGGGAAGGAAGGGATTAGAAAGTTCAACCCCATGGCGAACCTGTCATTTCTTTCCATACCTTTGGACAGATACGTGAAGAACCATTTGAATTTCGGCCGTGATCTGGAGTCACCGCCCCGGATTTTTTCCGTCAATTACTTTTTGAAAGACGCGAAGGGCAAATTCCTGAACGAGAAGGACGACAAGGCGGTGTGGCTCAAGTGGATGGATCTTCGCGCGCACGACGAGGTCGGAGCTATGGAAACTCCAACGGGCATGATTCCTGAGTATGATGATCTGAAGAAACTGTTCAAGAAGGTGTTGAAAAAGAACTACCCAAAGAAAGAGTACGTGGAGCAGTTCAAGCTGAGGGTTCCGGAGCACCTGGCCAAGGTAGACAGGATTCTTGAAATCTACAGGAAGATCCCAAACATCCCAAAGGTTCTTTATGAAGTACTCGAAAAACAGAGGGGGAGGCTGATGGCAGCGAGGGAGAAGTTTGGGGACTACATCGAGCCGGCCAAGTTCCACGTCGTTCAGGCAGGGGAAAGAAGGGTCAAGTCATGAAGTTGTCAAAGAGGGCCAGTTCAATCAGTCCGTCGCCGACATTGGGGATCACGGCGAAGGCAAAGAAGATGCAGGCCGAAGGCATTGATGTAGTGGGCTTTGGAGCGGGGGAGCCGGATTTCGACACGCCCGAGCATATCAAAGCGGCGGCGAAGAAGGCGATAGACGCCGGGTTCACGAAGTACACTCCCACTGCAGGAATTCCGGAGCTGAAGGCGGCAATCTGTGAGAAGTTCAAGAGAGACAACGGCCTCGATTACGAGCCCGGGGAGGTCATAGTCTCATGTGGGGCGAAGCACTCGATATTCAACGCGGTCCTTACCCTGTGCGAGGAAGGCGACGAGGTGATCCTGCCAGCGCCATACTGGGTCAGCTATCCTGAGATGATCAAGCTGGCTGGAGCAAAGCCTGTAATTGTCAAGACCACGCATCAGAGTGGCCTCAAGGTCACGCCGGAGCAGCTTCGCAAGGCCATCACTCCAAAAACAAAACTTTTCATCCTGAATTCCCCGTCCAACCCCACAGGGATGGTCTACTCAAAGGAAGAGCTGCATGCGCTGGGCAAGGTTCTGGCGGACGCGGGGGTCTGCTGCATCTCTGATGAAATTTATGAAAAGATAATCTATGACGGCAAGGAGCATGTCAGCATCGCTTCCGTAGTCCCTGAGATGAAGAAGCTCACGATCGTCGTCAACGGCGTCTCCAAGCCATACTCCATGACTGGCTGGAGGATAGGCTACGCTGCAGGTCCAAAGGAGGCCATCCAGGCGATGTCCAACCTGCAGGACCACTCAACCTCCAACCCGGCATCGATCAGCCAGAAGGCGGCGCTGGAGGCGCTGAAGGGCCCGCAGGAGAGCGTGAAGAAGATGGTCAAAGCGTTTGCCGAGAGGAGGGACTACATCGTGAAGCGGCTCAACTCCATCGAGGGAATCGACTGCCTGACGCCTGAAGGCGCTTTCTATGCGTTCCCGAACGTTTCGAAGCTGTTCGGGCGGAAGTACGGCAAGCATTTGATAAAGGACTCGTTCTCGTTGACAGAACTTTTGCTCACGGAAGCAAAGATGGCCGTGATTCCCGGGGCAGTGTTCGGTGACGACCACTACCTTAGGCTGTCTTACGCCACCTCCATGAAGGACATAGAGAAGGGGATGGACAGGATCGCGGAGTTCGTGGGAAAGGTTACGGTTTAATGGGGGAGCTATAGTTTAATGGTGAGTGAAATGTCAAAGATTTACATCATAGACGTCACGAACAGGGATGGCGTGCAGACATCCAAGATCTGTCTCTCGAAGTTGCAGAAGACGATGATAAACCATTACCTGAGCCAGATTGGGGTGTTCCAGTCCGAGTTCGGCTTCCCCATGACATACCACGAGACAAACTACCTCAACGCCAACCTGGACCTGGCGAAGATGGGCGTGTTCGGAGACATGAGGCTGGGCGGCTGGATACGGGCGACGGAAAACGATGTCAAGCTGGCGTTCAAGCTGGTCCCCGGCATAGAGCATCTCAACCTCTCGATTTCAACCTCAGACCAGATGATCATGCACAAGTTCAAGGGAAAGCTTGACCACGAGGCGATAATAAAGGAAATGGTAAGCGCCGTGAAGCGTGCGAGGGAGCTCGGCGCAAAGACAATCGGGGTCAACGCCGAGGATGCGTCGAGAACTCGCATGGACTACCTTATCAGGTTCGCTCAGGAAGCGAAGAAGGCGGGTGCAGACAGGTTCCGCTACTGCGACACTTTGGGTTATGACGGCCCCTTCTCAATTTACGAGCGGGTGAAGAAAATTGTCAGGTTGGTGAAGATACCCATTGAGCTGCACTGCCACAATGACTTGGGGATGGTGACGGCTACATCCGTATGTGGAGCCATGGCAGCGAACGACGCCGGATGTGACGCTTACATCAACACCTGCGTGAACGGCATGGGCGAGCGGGCCGGGAACGCTGACCTGGTGGCGGTAATTCTAGCAATAAAATATGGCAACGGCATCCAAGGGAAGTACACTCTTGATGAAAACATTAACCTGAAGATGGCCTGGCAGACCTGCAAGTATGCGTCTTACGCTTTCGGAGTTCCAATCCCCATAAACCAGCCAGGGGTTGGCGCGAACGCTTTCGCCCACGAGTCGGGGATACATGCAGACGGCGCGCTGAAGGACAGGCGCAACTACGAGCTCTACGATTTCGAGGAGCTGGGCAGGGGAGAGCCGGAGATCATAGAGACTGGACGGCAGATAACGGTCGGGGAATATTCAGGCATTAAGGGTTTCAGGAACGTCTTTGACAGAATGGAAATCAAGTTCAGAAATGACAAAGAGGCGCGGACGATACTGGAGCTCGCGCGCTACGCGAACGTCCACAATCAGAAGCCCCTCGTGCAGGACGAGCTGAAGTTCATCGCTCAATATCCAAAGATATGTCGGAAAATTTTGACCATGTCGCCGCTCGCGAGGACCGTTGAAGAATAAGGCGCAGGAATCTAAGGTTTTGCGTGAACTATCTTATTTCCCGCTGCTTTTCTCAGCCTGTTCATTATCGCTAAACCTATGCCAGTGGTTTCCAAGCCCTCGGCAAGGACAACGTCCACCCCTGCGTCATCAAATTCCCTGAGCACCCTGAACAGGTTCTTGGCCACCGTTACCAGGTCCTCGCGTGGCCCGACCACCTTGACAACGTCGGCGCGGTATTTGTGGGCACTTTCTTTCGTCGCCATGACCCCAACTTTCTTTCCATCGTGTCCGTGTTTTTTCGCCAGCTCTTGTATCTTGGAAACGACGTGCCCGATTGGTCCCTCGACAACAATCACCTCAGCCCGTGGTGCATAGTGCCTGTACTTCATCCCGGGAGCTTGCGCGATCACGGCCTCGGTCGGCGCCTCGGCTTTCGCAACGGGGTGAACTTCGACTTTTCCCAGAATCTTTTGGAGCTCCTCGACGGTGACTGGCCCCGGCCTGAGAACCGTTGGCACATTGGAGGTCAGGTCGAGAACGGTTGATTCAACACCGAACCCGACAGGGCCGCCGTCAATCACCATCTCTATCCTTCCCGAGAGGTCCTTCAACACGTGTTCTGCGGTCGTGGGGCTCGGCCTGCCAGCGATGTTCGCGCTTGGTGCAGCTATAGGAACTCCGGCTTCGGCTATCAGGGCCCTGGCAACGGGGTGGCTCGGCATGCGGACGGCGACCGTGGAGAGCCCAGCCGTGGTTGCGTCCGGCACGAGTTCTGACTTCGCAGCGAGGATCGTCAAAGCCCCCGGCCAGAACTTGGAGATGAGCGGTCCTGCCTTTTCAGGCAATCTTTCAGTCAGTACAGAGATGTCCTCCTTGTTTGCGATGTGCACAATTATCGGGTTGTCCGCCGGCCGGTCCTTCGCCTTGAATATCTTTGAGACAGCTTCCTCGTCCAGAGCATTTGCGCCCAGCCCGTAAACTGTCTCGGTCGGGAACGCGACCAAGCCACCGCTCCGGATTACGCGCGCCGCGGCCCGGATTTTCTCAAGCTCCGGTCTTTCAGGGTTGACCTTCAGCAAGATGGTCTCTACCTTCATTTCACCACAAGATATCCCAGCGCGCGGGGCTTATCAAAATAGAGGCAGCGGTATCAGAAGAACTCGTAGAGCTGCTTGAAGAGAGCCTTCAGCTCCTCGGTCTGGTCCTTGAAAACCTCTGTCCCGCCCTTGTAGCGGAGAGCATAGATGATCCTGATTGGCAGCATCCTTGACAGGACGACGGCGCTGGCGCCGAGGAGAAGCTTCACGCTGGCCGCCCCGCCCGTGTAGTTTATGACGACTTCGTCCCCTGCTTTTATCTGGGCGAAGACCCTGGCAATCGCTTCACCGACAGATTTCACGTCGAAGATGTCGCAGGTCTCCCAGATCACTTTCGTGTTAGTCTTCCTTGCCGCGGATTCGACAATGGTTTGGCTCGGCTCCGTGTATCCCCCGGCGGATGCGATGTTCTTCATCTGGTATTCGGAGCAGATTATGTGGGTGACGTCCGGCTTTTCCCTCTCAAGCGCGAACTCTATCGTGGTAGGAACCTCACCGAGACCCTGTATCAAGACCTTCAACCCAACACCAATCCCTATCCAAAGCACGCTCATAAATGGTTTTCCGAGAACTGTTTTATTTGCAACATTTGAGTAGGAGTTGTCATGATAACAGCAAATTTGGGGAAGGTCAAGGTCGGGGATGGGCGCCCCGTTTCGGTGATTGGAGTGATCAACCTGAGTCCAGACTCTTTTTACTCTCGATCAATCATGAAGCCAGGTAATTTTCTCAAAGCCGTGCGGGGCATGGGCGAGGCGGGGGCGGCGATAGTTGACGTGGGGGCGCTGGCTACTGGACCGCATGCCAAACCCATTCCAGTCAAGCTGGAGTTGCGAAGGGTGGCCCCAGTGATTAAAGCGATTGCGCGCAAGTCGGACATCACAATATCCGTTGACACCCAGAGGGCTGAGGTCGCGGAGGCGGCGGTTGAAGCAGGGGCATCGGTGGTGAACGACGTGAGTGGGCTGAAGGCTGACCGGAGGATGGCAGAGGTAATAGCCGACTGTGGGTGTTCGGCGATCTTGATGGCATCCGACAAGGCACCTGGGGACGTTTATGAAGTCTGCGAAATCAGGCGGGCTTTGGCCGAGAGTCTTGAGATTTGCAAGAAACATGGGGTCCCCCTGAAACGCGTTGTCCTGGACCCGGCCGTTGGTTACTGGCCGGCGAGGTTGGAACGCATTGGGAAAAAGTCCAAAGAGCCGATTGGAGACAAGCCCTACTCTCGTGCAGCGTTCTTTGATTTACAGATACTGGCGAAGATATCGGAGTTCAGAAAACTCGGAAGGCCGGTATGCGTCGGGGTCTCCAGGAAATCTTTTGTCGGCGCCGTGCTCGGTCTGAAGGACCCGGCCCAGAGGCTGATGGGCTCGCTCGCGGCCAGCGCAGTGGCAGTCTACAACGGCGCGGATGTTTTGAGGACCCACGACCCGGCAGAGACGATGCAGGCGGCCAGGATAGCCGAGGCAATCAGGAGTTCGAGATGACATGAGAGTTTTCGGGCTTTCGCTTCCCCTCGTGAAACCCGGTGACGATTTTGCAGAGATGGTCGTCAAGGCGGCCGAGAGGGAGGGAGGTCTCAAGGACGGGGATGTTCTCGTCGTATCATCGAAAGCTGTTGCCACGGCCGAGGGGAGGCTGGTCGAGCTTTCAAAAGTAAAGCCATCGAAGCGCGCTCGGTTGTTAGCGAAGCATTCAGGCCTTCCAGCGACGTTCGTTGAGGTTGTCTTGAAGGAGGCAGACGAAGTTTTGGACGCGGTGAAAGGAGCGATACTGACAGTGAAAGGAGGGGTTCTCTGTGCGAACTCCGGTGCAGACCAGTCCAACGCCCCGCCGGGATTCGCCGTGCTCATGCCGAAGGATCCGGACGGTGCTGCAGAAAATTTCAGGCAGGAAATTCTCAAGAGGGCAGGAGCCAAGGTCGGAGTTGTTG
>Ga0315279_10003728_pt1 | contig 20937 bp, 18 predicted proteins | sample YL17G06_20_MG_FD_203694 | JGI IMG/M metagenome (GOLD analysis project Ga0315279, IMG submission 203694) | Sediment microbial communities from Yellowstone Lake, YNP, Wyoming, USA - YL17G06_20 | ecosystem: Environmental > Aquatic > Freshwater > Lake > Sediment | place: USA: Wyoming | collected... | reverse complement strand
AAGGTGGGGCAGGGCGGGATGGGCGCCGTCTACAAGGCCCGTCACCTGGCATTTGACGAGTTGCGCGCACTCAAAGTGATGACGCCGGAACTTGCCAATGACGAACTCTTCGTGAAGCGATTCAAGCACGAGGCGGTCATCACGCGGAAACTTCAGCACCCCAATGCCGTGCGCGTGGATGACATTGATGAGACCGAGGATGGGCGTCCCTTTATTGTTATGGAGTACATCGAGGGACGAAGCCTGAAGAAGGTCATTCAGGAGGAAGGACCTCTGGCGTGGCCGCGGGTGTGCTTGATCAGCAAGCAGGTTGCCGCCGGGCTCGACGCGGCGCATCGTCTCGGCATGGTCCATCGCGACATCAAGCCGGAAAACATTGTCCTGGTCGAAACCGCGGAGGGTGAGCAGGCCAAGGTGCTCGATTTCGGGATTGCCAAGATCCGGGAATCCCGCCTGGGGGAGGGGGGCGGAATGACGCTCACGGGCACCGGCGTCGTGATTGGGACGCCGCAATATATGTCGCCCGAGCAGGCGCTGGGCAAGCGCGGCGCGGAACTGGACGGCCGGTCCGACCTCTACTCGCTCGGCATTGTGATGTACCAGATGCTTACGGCCGACCTGCCGTTCAAAGCTGAAACCACCATGGAAATGCTTCTGGCGCACTTGCAGCAGACGCCGGCAGTCATTGGCCTCGTGCATCCCGAATTGCGGGTCCCCGCACCGTTGGCCGATCTCACGATGAAGTTACTCGAGAAAGACCCCAACCGGCGGCCAGCCACCGGCCAGGCGCTGATTGACGATCTGGCGCGAGTTGAACAGTCGATCGCCGAGTCGCCGAGCCGCGTCGTGCTCCCGACCGTCGTGGTTTCGCCCGGCCAAGGAGAGGCACGCACGCCGACGCCAGCAGCCTCGTTCCCGAGCAGCGGTTCAGCGGCTGCGGGGACGGCGCCGCCTCCGGCGGCTCCATTCACCCCGCCGCCTATGGCGCAGCCTCCGGCGGTGCTCCCACCGCCTCCGCTGGCTGTCTCGGCGGGCAGAGTCGCACCGCCACCCAAGCAGGCGAATTGGGGCCTGGGAGTTGCGGTGCTTCTCGTTGTGGCCGTGCTGGGTGGAGGGGGCTGGTATTTTCTCGGTCGCCGCCCGAGTTCCTCGGTGGGGTCTGTTTCACAGCCGCCGGCGTTGAACTCGCCAGCGCCGGCCTCCGGCAAGAGTGCTCCCGCCGGGCCGCCGGCGGCAAACTCGGGAGGGGCAGCCTCAGGCACGAACACTCCCGCCGTGCCTCCGGCTGAACCCGCAGGCGCGACCTCGGCGACAAGTGTTTCCGGGGGCACCGAAAGCGGCCGGCAAACCTCTCTCAGTCGCAGGTCGGAGGGCGCGCTCAAGCCCGAATTAGGCGGCCGCCGCGGTGGGCAGCCCGAAAGTGTTGCGCGGCAGAGGCCGGCGCCCGACCTCCGAAAAGTCAAGGGTGCAATCACGCTCGGCGACTTCTACCTGAAGGACGGCAAGTACGATCAGGCCATTCGCGCCTACAAAGACGGGTTGCAGATGGATCCCACGAATGAGGAACTTCGCTCCCGGATCGGAAAAGCCATGACGGCCAAGGCCGCCGAGGAACGCGTGCTGCAATGAACTGACTGGTCGGGCATCACCCTGCTGGCGGAGCCTCGCGCTGCCGATAACCTTGACGATGGCACTGGGCCGCGGTAAAAGAAAGCACAGGTGACCCAAAGCTTCCGGGGGGGATCTTGACTATGCGGTTGGCAATTCGCGAAGTGGCGTCCATCCTTTCGGGAATTGCTATGGCAGCGGTGCTGTGTCTTTCTGCGGCGAAGCTGCAGGGAAAAGACAAGTCCCTGACGAAGGACGACGTGTTGAACCTTTTGACCGGCGACGTGCCGCCAGAACGCGTGGCGAGTGTTGCTCGCGACCGCGGCGTGGCCTTTGAAATGACGCGGGCCACGGAGAAACAATTCCGCGACGCCGGGGCGGACGAAGAACTTTTGAAAGTCCTGCGCGAATTGGCCCCGAAGCCGCTAGCCCCCCCGGCGAAGCCCCCAGAATCTCGCCCACCTTCGGCTGGCCCGCCCGTTCTGATGATTGAAGCCATGCCGGGTGGAGCACAGGTTTACCTCGACGATGAACCGATTGGGACCACCAGCCCCAAGGGGGTGCTGAAATACACGCGGCTGGCTCCAGGCAGCCACCGCGTGCGGCTATCACTCGCCGGGTATGAAGACCACGAAGAGACCGTCCAGCTCGTGGCTGGAGAAACTGCCCAGGTGTCCACAACGCTTCAAGCAGCCACGGCCCCTGCCGCGCCGCCTCCTGTTGGGGGCAGCGAACCCCAAGCCACGCAAAACGCGAATCCAGGCTACCTGGGCATTCTACCCGTGGCGAGCCAGCCGACCGGCGCTCGCGGCGTTGTGATCTCCGGCGCGGACCCTGGGGGCCCTGCCGACCGGGCCGGCATCCAGGTCTACGACACTGTTCTGCGAATCGGTGGGCAGCCGGTAAGGACACCTCAAGAGCTTCAGGCGGCCGTGGCCCGCCACCAAGCGGGCGAGGTGGTCGAGGTCACTTGGTTGCACGCCAATCAGACCATCACGAGGAGCATTCAGCTCACCGCTCGTCCGAGCGGGTCGGTTCCCGCGACGACGGCAAACCCGTCCTCTGTGCCGGCAACCCCGTCGATGCCTGCGAGCATGCCGGGGGTGGTGTTCTTTTCCGTGATGCACGACCACGGTTCCGGGGGAACTAACTACTGTGTGGGTGTCATGGCCATTGGCAATGGTGTGATTCAGTATCGAAGCACCACGGGCATCCACAGCTTTATCATTCCCCTCAACGAAGTCAAAGAAGCGAAGCGTAACGGTGTTTACCTCGTGGCGATGGGGGGGTTTCACATCCGGCTCCAAAAGGGCACCAACTACAACTTCGTGGCCATTACTCCCTATGGCCAGTATCAGCCGCCGGACATGATCCTTACCGCAATCGATCGCGCCACGGGCCAGCGCTGACTTGGTCATCTTGACTCCCCCTCAGCCTGAAGACATACTGAGTTGTCGGATGCAGGAGTGTTCCGGCCCCTGGTATTGTCGGGAAGTGCGGTCCCAAGGGCTCGATGGCCAGGCAGGTCGTCCATAGGGGAGAAAATGGCGGAGGCTAATTCCGGCCGAGCGCTACTGGTGGACCTTTACGAGTTGACCATGGCGGCGGCTTATTTCGAGCATCGCGTCGACTGCCACGCTACTTTCGAGCTGTTCGTCCGCCATCTGCCTGCCGAGCGGTCTTTCCTGGTCTCGGCAGGTTTGGAGTCCGCGCTCGAATTTCTGGAGAACCTCCATTTCACCGACGAGGATGTGCGCTTCCTCCGCGCGCTGCCGGCCTTCCGGACGGTTTCCCCGGCCTTCTTCGATTACCTGCGGGAATTCCACTTTTCAGGCGACGTAAACGCCCTCGAGGAAGGGACGCTCGTCTTCGCCGAGGAGCCTATTCTCCAGGTGACGGCGCCGATTCGCGAGGCGCAAATTGTCGAGACTTACCTCCTCTCGGTCATCAACTTTGAAACGTTGATTGCCTCGAAGGCGGCCCGCGTGGTCCGTGCGGCGCGCGGCCGCGGCGTCCTCGAGTTCGGCACCCGGCGAGCGCACGGGCCGGAGGCGGGCGTGCGTGCGGCGCGGGCTGCATATGTAGGCGGGTGCGTTGCGACCTCCAACGTGCTGGCGGGTTTCCGCTACGGCATCCCCCTGGCGGGGACGGCGGCCCACTCCTGGACCCAGGTTTTTACTTCGGAGCGCCGGAGCTTCGAGGCATTGCTCGAGACTTTTCCCGAGACAGCCATCCTCTTGATCGATACTTACGACCCGCTAATCGGCGCTGAAATCGCCGCCACGCTGGGTCGGAAGATACCCGGCGTGCGGCTCGACAGCGGCGACCTGCTGGAGAAAAGCCGCTGCGTCCGCGAAACCCTCAACCGGCATGGGCTCCACGACACCCAGATCGTTGCCAGCGGCGACCTGAACGAATTCAAAATCGAAGAACTGCTGGCGCAGGGCGCCCCCATCGACCTGTTCGGCGTCGGCACCGACTTGGCCACGTCACGCGACGTTCCCGCCTTGAGCGTCGTTTACAAGTTGGTTGAAACCGAACACCAGGGGCGCGTGGAAAACAAGACCAAATTCAGCGAGCAGAAGGTCTACTCGCCGGGCCGTAAACAGGTATTCCGATTTTCGAGTGCGGGCCAGTTCCACCATGACCTCATTGCGCGCGCCGGCGAAAATTATCCCGACGCCACGCCGCTGCTCCAGCCGCGGATGCGGAACGGCCAGCGCCTCGGCCACCGCCCGCAGCTCGACGAAATCCGGGCCCGAACGCTGGCGAACCTCGAGCGCTTGCCGGAGCCTTACCAGGCCTTGCGCGGCGCGCCCACCTACCCGGTGACGAAGAGTGCTGCCCTTGACCGGCTGCTCGAGGAAGCGCGCGAACGCTTTCTCGGCGCATCCCAGGCCTTCGCGGTGCGCCGCCGCCCTTGAAAGAGGAGCCATGAACGAGGTGAGCTTGAACGAACCGTTGGTTTTCCTCGATGTAGACACGCAGGTGGACTTCATGCTTCCGACCGGGAGTCTTTACGTCCCCGGCGCGGAACAGATTGTTCCCAATCTGCAAAGGCTCATGACTTTTGCCCGTGAGCACTGCATCCCGGTCCTTTCTTCCGCAGACGCGCATCCTCCCGACGACCCATCGTTTGCCGAGTGGCCCCCTCACTGCGTCGTAGGCACGCCGGGGGAGCGCCGCGTCCCGGATACGCAATTCCCTTCGGCGACCGTGATCCCCAATAAACCCGGCGCTTTTCGAGCTCCGAGCGAGTGGTGCGGCCAGACGATTGTGGAAAAGCAGGCGTACGACGTCGCGACGAATGTGAATTTTGACGCGCTCCTTGCCTCGCTGGGCCGGCGCCGCTTCGTGGTCTTTGGCGTGGCGACGGAATACTGCGTGCTTTCCTCCGCCCTCGCGCTGCGGAGGCGAGACCTGCCGGTGGACTTGGTGATCGATGCCATCCAGCCGATCACCGAGGAAGGTGGGCGAAGGGCCATCGAGGAAATGAGGACCGCGGGCGTCCGCCTGGTCCGCACCGACGACGTCTGCCAATTCAGGGCTCCCTAATCAGCCTAGTCGTATCTGCGGGATTGAGTGACAGCAACCCTCTCACCCCCGGCCCCTCTGTCCGTCGACTGACGGATGAGTGAGGGGATTCATGTGTCGCCCTGTTGTTCAGACCTCAGTAGGCCGAGGTGTGTAGGCGCGATTCGTGAATCGCCTGTTTTGACCACCGGGGACGGCTCAGGGGAATTCACGTCCGTCGGCTGACGGACTGGGCGGCGAGGTAGTCCAGCAATTTGCGAAATGCCGCGCCGCGATGGGAGACGGCGAACTTATCTTCCGGGCTGAGTTCGGCAAAAGTTTTGCCCAGGGGCGGGTAGAGGAATAGCGGGTCGTAGCCAAAACCGCCCCTGCCACGAGGCTTGTCGATGATGAGGCCGTCCGCCCGGCCTTGCACCACCGTGAGGGTGCGCCCCTGTTCGGCTAAAGCGATGACGCAGACGTAGTGCGCCGCGCGGCAGATCGGGGCACGGTCCTGCGGCTGCACGGAGCGGATGTTTGCCGCTTCTTCAAGCTGGCGCAATTCCTTGAGCAGCTTTTGGTTATTCGTCTTGTCATTGGCGTCCCGGCCCGCGAAACGTGCCGAATAAACGCCCGGCAGGCCGCCCAGCGCATCGACCGAGATTCCGGAATCGTCCGCGAACACGCGATTGGCGATCAACACGCTGTAGTGGAGCGCTTTCTTCCGCGCATTCTCCTCAAACGACGCGCCGTCTTCGACGCAAGGCGGCAGAGTTTGAATGCCCGGAACGGCTTCTACCGAGATCCCGCAGGCGCTAGCCGCCTCGCGGAACTCGCGGAGCTTTCCGGGATTGGCGGAAGCGAGGAACAACGTTGCGTGGCGAGTGACCCGCCGCGGCGGGACAAGTGGCGAGCCCCGATAAGAACGAGAAGTCATGTAGCGCCCTGTTCGTACTCCCGCGGTGCGCCTTTCTACCAACCGCAACGTCAGACCGCGGACGTTGCGCTACACTCTCCCTTACGGCAGGACCGGCGGCAATTCGATTTTCAGGATCGATTGCTGGATGCCGATCAATTTCTGGATGGCGGGCCGCGCTACTTCGATCAGCCGGGCGAGGTCCTCGACGCTGTAGGGCCGGCCTTCCGCTGTGGCTTGAACTTCGACGAGTTGCCCGGAGCCGGTCATCACCACATTCATGTCGACTTCGGCGTTCGTGTCCTCGGCATAATTCAAGTCCAGTAAAGTCTCCCCACCCACGATCCCGACACTGATGGCGGCCAGGTAGTCTTTCAGCGGCAGGCTGCGGATTGCTCGGAGTTCGAGGAGCTTTTGAAACGCCAGCCCTAAGGCCACCAAAGAGCCAGTGATAGAAGCCGCGCGAGTTCCACCGTCGGCCCGAATGACGTCGCAATCGATCCAGATCGTCCGCTCGCCCAGCGCCGGGAGGGCAGTGACGGCGCGGAGCGTCCTGCCAATCAGGCGCTGAATCTCCATGCTGCGGCCGCCTTGCCGGCCCCGCGTCACCTCGCGAGGCGTGCGCGTGTCGGTGGCGCGGGGGATCATGGCGTACTCGCTGGTGACCCAACCGTTGCCTGTGCCTTTCTGAAACGACGGCACGCCATCTTCCACCGAAGCGGTGCAGACCACCTGGGTCTCTCCCAGGCGAATGAACGCCGAGCCCTCGGCGCTGGTGATGAAGTGCGGAATGATCTCGACCGGCCGCAGCTCTGTGGCGGCGCGCTGGTCCGCGCGGATCAGTTTACCGCCCGAGTAAAGCAGGCCCGTCAAGGGTCGGGGTGTCGTGGACATAGGGCCTCAAGGCCTCCCGGGGGCCGTCTGGATGCGGGTCGGATCCGGGACGAACGCGCCGGTCAGGTCGGCGTGCCCGCCCAGGGTCTCCACTTCCTGGCCCTGGATGAGGAGTTTCACTTTTTTCACTGAAGATATATTAGTTGTTATGGAATTAGTTAGCGCATAAACGGCGAGGCTCTCGCTTTCGATGCCGGGAGCCAGGCCGGCCGGGAACTCGCTCGAGAAGTCCACGTAGGCGGTGCCTTCGGGAGCGAGAAAGATGGCGCGAATATTGACTGAGGCCGGCAGCACGCGGCCGAGACCCTGGTGCGACCCTTCGATGAGCGCCAGCAGGATCTGGCGAACCCGGTCGGCGTCGGTCTCCGCCCAAGTGACGGACCGGCTCTCCGGCACCAGTTTACGGTCGTTCAAAGACGGAAAGTAAAGCGTGGCGGTTTGGCTGGGCGCTTGAGCGGGTTGCAGGGCGGCTTCGCTGAGCCGCGTGCGAATGGCCTCTTCGCCGTGCTGCGCAGGCTCCCAAAAGACGCGCCGGGCCAACGAGCGCAGATAGAAAGAGCCCGCTCCCAGGACGACCGCCAGAATGAGCACGAGCAGCTTCGCGCGCAGGGACATGGTTCAGGCGCCTCCTTTTTGGAAGGCTGCGAGGGCCTGGGTGATGGCGGCGGCGACTTGCTGCTGAAAATTGGGGCTGGTCAAAGGCCCGGCGTCGGCGTCCGGGGCGAGGCGCCCCACCTCAATCGCCACGGCGGGAGCGTTCACGCTGCGCAGCGCGCGCACGGGCGCCTCTTCCGGCAGGTCAGCCATCGCACCAGGGATCTGCGCGAATTGCTGTTGGAGAGCCTGGGCCAGCAGGCGGCTTTGCTCCAGGTGAGCTTGCTGCACCCTGACCCAGGAAACGAAAAGCGTCTGCGGCTCTTCGCCGGGAGCAGGCGGCGGGCTCGAGGATTGATAAGTGTACACCGAGAGGCGAGGCGTGGCGCTGCCCAGGTCACCCGCGTGGAAGGTAAGAAAGAAGGCCGCGCCCGCGAGGTTGGCGGCCACCTCCCGCTGCTCAAAGCTGGGATTCACGTCGCCTGTGCGCGTCAACACAATCCGGTACTTCCGGGTCAAGAGCACCGCCGAACGAACGCGCGCCACAAGCTGTGCCACCAGATCCTTTTCCAATACACCGTCACGGCTGCGCGCGCCGGTCTCCTCGGCGCCGTGGCCCGCATCCAGCACCACCACCGGGAGCGGCGGCCCCAGGGGCGCCGCGGGCCCTTCTTCGGTTACGGCGGCACGAGGGGGCTGCCCCGCAGGTGGCGTGGCGGTGGCGGGCTGCTGAGGAGGCGGAGGTTGCTGGGCAACCGCCGGAGGCGGCTTCAGCACGTCCGCCAAAAGGACCTTCCCGCCTTCGGCCAGGACAGGATAGAAATTCAATCCTCCTGTGGTGGGAGAGAGGATCAACTTGGGCACGCCGTCCTGATCGTCGAATCGCACCTCACTCACGTAAGGGTCCTGAAAGCGGAAGGAGGACTCCAGGGGTTCAACCGGATGGTCTCCCAGGAACATCACCCACTTCCCATTGCGCGCCATCGTGCGGACGGTGACTTTGTCCGTGAACTGCACGGTAAGCCGAGCGCCATTCGGGACCTGGTCCAGACGCACCGTAAACGAACTGGGTCGCACATCGCCGATGAAAATGCGGTTTGCCCCCAGTTGGTACTCCACAGCTTGATGCGTGAGTCTGGGCACGATCGAAGTGAGAAAATCGATGGGCACCACCCACTGCCCGTCGGAGACGCGCACCGGGTCCGAGAGGTTGATCCAGAGCTTGTCCACGCGCACTTTCCGCTCCTCCCGGCGAAGCTCGAGCTGCGCTTTGCCAAACCAGACCTTCAGCGAGTTGCGCTTTTCCTGCAAACCGCTCACCTTGCCCAGCAGATTGAGGACTTGGAGAAGCGGCAAATACTTGGTGTTTTGGATCACTTCCAGCACCAGAACCTGGCGCCCGGTCGGCAGATAAAAAACGAAGTTGTCACTGCGCAATGTGCGGGTGGGCCAAAGGCACAGCGCCAGCCCCAGAACGACGGCCGGAATCAGAAGGCGGGTGGTTCGCAGCAAGCGCAGCGGGGATTTCCTCACCGGGGTCAAGTCCTTATCGCTTTCGGGCCGGGAATCCGTTCGATGCCACTTTTCATTCTATAGCAAGCGGAACCACGCGTCCAACGCCGGAAGGGTGGCGCCGGGTTGCTCTGGAACTCCGCGGGTTCTTATGGGGGCGGTGCGTGAGTTGCCCCGCCGAATTCCCGCTCCGCAGTTCATAGCGGCGGCGGCCTAATTTGTCGAGGTGCAGTGGCCGGAAAGCCGGAGAGGTTGTGAATGGATTCGATTTTCGGCGCTTATCGACAACGTAAATCATTGAAAATGTGTGGAGCTGAGGCCTATGAGAGCGATTTTTTCACAGCTTCGGGGGCTTTGTGGCCGCGGCGACCAGAGCCGCTGTTGGCCCCGGATGCTTCATAAATAGTCCGGGTTAGACAGAATCGGCGCAGTTGGAGAACCGGGATTCGGTCCTGCCGAAGCACCGCTGGCTACCCTTGCCGTCTATTCCTACAAAGCTCACATGGAAAACGCCAGAAACACGGCCTCGGTAAAGGTCCTGCCCCGGAACAGCCACGTGCGCGGACCCAGTTGCACGACGCCTTCGCGCGGACGATCCGTCGGCTGACGGACGCCTGCCGTCGTGTACTCAATCTTCAACTCGACCGGCCCGGTGACCTTATAGGGCCTGATTTCCGCCAGTCGTTCCATGGCCCGGCGCGCTTTCTCGCGAATGAGCGCCGTGGCGGCTGCGTGCGGCAACATGAAGCCCGCTGTGCGGCTGACCCCGGACTTCACCTCCGCGCACTCTCCGTTGGGCACCAAATCCAGGAACTCCTTGCAGGCGGCTGTGTCTCCGGAGAGCATGATGGTGGGTACGCGGGCTTCCGCCGCAACCATCGTCCAGATACCGATTTCCCCGACCGGTTTGCCGTTCGCCCACCAGTTCTGCACGCCAGCCGCATCTTCGGTGTGGCTGAGGATGCCGTTCGCCGCTCCGGCCATGGGATGTTGGCCGATGAAGATCAGCGCGCTCACGGAACTGTCGATCGGCAGCGCCGGTAGAACGGGTGTTCCCGTAAGCAAGCGCACTCGGGGATGGATGTCGAGCACCGAGAGTGTATGCCCCGAGTCGTGACCGTCCCAGACAATGACTTCGGTGGCGCCCCCGTCGAAAAGCCCGTCCGCCGCGGCGTTCACTTCGCCAGTCAGCAGCTTTCGCGACTCTTCCCAACGCGGGCTTTTATACGGCTCGCATTGCAGCTCAATGTCGAAGATCCCCGATACACCTTCCATGTCCGTGATCATCAGCACCTTCTTGCCTTGGGGCGCTTGCGCCCAAGCAGAAACAGCAGATAGCAATGCGAGGGAAAACCCCAGCGTCCATCTCGACACCAGCTTTGACATCGCAACCTCCTACAAGGCTTGTGAGTCTGTTTGAAAACTCTGTTTCGGCTCGCCTTCGGTAGAGGCGGTCCTCCCGCCGCGGCGGGACGGGACCGGTCCCGCCCTGCGGGATCGCCGCGGCGATCTACGACGGGAACGCAGCCCTGCTGCTGAGCGCCCACTTCGTGCACGCGTCGCGTCCTGCGTGCAAATCTATCACTTTCAGTGAATCTCAGGACGAACTCGCCCGCGAAACGCAGACTATAGCACCAGTCTTCAGCCGGAATCTCCTCAGGCCGGGTCGTGCCCCCGCTCCCGGAGCATGGCGACCCAAGCGCGGGATTCCGGCTGGACAGCAAGAAGGAAGCTTGGCAAAATGAAGAATAGGTGTTAGGTACTAGGGACCAGGTGCCAGGGTCTAGGTGGGCGCCCAGCAAGCCGCCCGTGGGATTGCACATCGGGCTGCCGACTCCTAGATCAACTCTCAGGGTTGGGCTCGGCTTTTTCCTGACACCTGAAACCTAACACCTGACACCTGCTTCTTCGGGGCGTGGCGCAGCCTGGTAGCGCGCTTGCCTTGGGCGCAAGAGGTCGGCAGTTCGAATCTGCCCGCCCCGACCAACAAACCAGTGACGAGTGATAAGTGAAAAGTGCTGAGCAGACGCGGGAGCCTTCAGCTTTTTACTCGTCACTTGCCTCTCCTTTCTCACCCCTGATTTTCCTGGGCGCAGCCTGGTAGCGCGTCCCGATGGGGCATCGGAGTGGGAGAAACGCCTGCCGTGATCAAAATCTACAAGGTTTCTTGCACTACGGCCGTTTCCATTCGAAGTTAGCCCGTGAATACAGGGTGCACGGTGTACACGCGCGCCGTGGCAGGGGGTCAAATGGAAGCATATGCTCTTCGACGATGTGCCCTTGCCCTGCATCGCGAATTAGCCATCAGCACTTGCCGTGCCCTTTGAGGTGAGTGCGGCTCAAAGATTCGAATCGCTGGTGGAGGGACAGCATCTCGATCTGCGTCCCGCCTTGCAGAACTTTCCGCAGGAACCTTTTCTCGTAGGCTAAGATGTCCAGTGCCAGCCTCAGGGTCTCTTCGGCCTTCTCGCGAGGAATCACCACCACCCCGTCGGCGTCGCCCACCACAAGGTCGCCCGGGCGGACCACTGCACCGCCGCACTGAATGGGAACATTGACTTCACCCAGCGAGTTGCGTCCCGTCACGCGTGGGACTGTCCCTCGCGCGAACACGGGGAATTTTCGTTTGCGGATTCCCTCGATGTCTCGCACATTGCCGTCCACGACCAGACCCGCCAACCCCTTTCTCTTGGCCTCCGCGGTCGTGATTTCTCCCCATAGTGCCGTGTCAGGGCTCCCTTGATTATCGATGACCAGGACGTCGCCGCGCTGGGCAGCGCCGAGCCCCAGCAATGTTGCCAGGAAGTCTCCGCTCCGCGTGGCGACTGTGCACGCCGGGCCACATAGCCGCGCTCCGGGCCACATCGCCTGAATTCCGGAATCCATCGTATGCAAATTGCCAGCAGCATCGCTCAGGTTCGCGGTGGGAAGTGTCGAGATCTTTCTCACTAATTTTAGATCGGGCCTTGGAACCTCTGAGTGGACGGAAAAGATCGTCTCCCCATTATCCATACGCTTCATATTGCGCGCGGCTCTTTTCATTTCCCTTTCCTTCTCTCCATAACCTCGGGATTGACCAGGTGAAGTGGGCGCTCGCCCCTGAGAACTTGTACGACTGCGTCCACGGCGGCCTTCCTGACCCGTTCATATGCTGCCACGGTCATCGCGGCAGTATGCGGGGTCAAGATGACGCGGTCGCTCGCCAGCAAGGGATTCTCAGGCTCAGGGGGTTCCCCTTCAAGGACGTCCAACCCGGCGCCGGCCAATCGTCCTTCGCGCAATCGCACTTCTAACGCGAACTCGTCAATCAACGCGCCACGCGCGGTGTTAATCAGGATGGCGGTGGGCTTCATCAGCGACAGTCTCTTTTCGTCGAGCAGATGAACCGTCTCGCGGGTGAGCGGCACGTGAAGCGAAATGAAGTCGGCGGCCCGAAGGAGCGTATCAAGATCGACCGGCTTGACTCCCTCGGCCTCAAATGCCTGCGGCATCACCAACGGATCGTACGCGACGACATGCACTCCGAATGCGCCAGCCCGTCGCGCCACGGCGCGCGCGATCTTGCCGAATCCCACTAAACCCAGCGTCCGGCCTTCGATTTGTAATGCATACGCGCCATCCAAGGCTCGCCAGCGCCCATCGCGGACAGAGCGATCCTGGCGTAAGAGTTGCGCCGCGCAAGCCAGCAACAAAGTCCAGGCTCGATTGGCGACCTCCTCCGTGCAAAACTCCGGAACGTTCGCCACCGCGATGCCTCTGGCTGTGGCTGCTTCAACAGCAATGTTGTCAACACCCGTTCCCAAGCGTGCGATCACGCGACACCGCCGCAGCGAGGCAATCAGCTTATCGGTAAGCTCGAAATCGGCGTTGAGAATTGCGTCAGCATCTTGTGCCGCCGCGGCGAATTGATCCGGCGTGGAACGAAAGAGCACCAGATCAGCGCCAACCTGGGAGAGAGCGTCGCGCTGAGCCTCCCCCAAGGGGTGGATATCGGCGTCGGTGTGAACCACGAGAAATCTTGACATGAAATTGCGAAGCTCTGACGCTGCGGAGCCTAGGGCGCTTTGCGCTCCTGGAGCGTTCCCGCCAGGATGCGGTGAGCCAGTTCGCCGTAGCGCCAGCCTTCAGGTCCCCATCGGTAGCGGCAGCGTCCCCATCGCTGCCCGCGGCTTTGCAAAGATTTCGGCGCTCAAAGCCCGCCGGACGTGCCGGGCTGGAGCCCGGCGCTACCATAAGTGAGTCTTCATCTGCCGTGAACAACTATTGGCAGGAATAGCCGCCATCGACGTAGAGCGAAGCGCCCGTGACCCAGGAAGCCTCATCTGACGCCAGATAAACGAAGGCCCATGCGACGTCCTCCGGTTCACCGAGGCGCCCGAGAGGATGTAGCCGCAAAACCTCCGCCCATTCCTTGCCGCCGCGGGCCTCCATTTCCATCAATTCCGCGCGATTCATTTCCGTTCTGACCCATGCCGGGTTGACATTGTTGCAGCGAATCTTGTATTGGGCAAAGTCGAGCGCCATGCATTGGGTGAGAACTTCGACGCCACCTTTCGCCGCGTTATAGGCGCCCTGCAACCGCTGTCCGGTGGTTGCCGAGATGGAACTCGTTGTGAGGATGCAACCGCCGCCATTACGAATCATTTCGGGAATCGCAAACTTGCTGCACAGCCAGACGCCTTTCAGGTCAACGGCCATGGTCTGATCAAACTCTTCTTCCGTCAATTCCACAACCGTGGAACGACTGGCGCGCACGCCCGCGTTGTTCACGAGGATGTCCAGCTTGCCGAATCGCTGCACGGCCTTCTCCACCATTCTCCGGACTTGCTCAGCGTCACGGACATCCGTCTGCACGGCGAACGCTTCACCGTGTGCGGCCTCGATGTGAGCCGCCACCGAGCGGACCGCCTCGGCGCGGATATCCGCAAGCACCACTTTCGCGCCTTCGCTGGCGAAGATTTGGGCGGTTGCGGCCCCGATCCCGCTGCCCGCACCGGTGATGATCGCCACTTTTCCTTTCAGTCGATCCATGAGAGCTCGAAATCCTTGTCAGCCCGGGTACAAGGCGCGCCCTTAGCCGCGCGCCGAGCGGTGATCGAATATTTCCTTCCCCTTGCCCGCCAGCAGGCGCTCGATCTGAAACAAAGAAATACGCGCGGCCTCTCGCGGGTCGCTCGCCAGAACTCGCGAGTAGTAATCAAACGACTCGAATTCCACAGAGAGAAAACCTTTATACCCAATTTCTTCGAGCGCGGAAAACAGTTCGCTCCACGGTACTAATCCTTCTCCCAGCAGCGGGAACATGAAATCCAGCCCCGGCGTTCCCACCCTGCCGATGACGTCCTTCAGATGTACGTGCTTGATTCGCCCTGCCCACCGCCGAATAACCCAGGGAACGTCGTTCCGATATAGTGCCAGGTGCGAGGGATCCAGATTGATTCCCAGGCTGGGAGAGTCGAGCCGGCGAAAGAGTTCCTCTGTCGAGTAATAGTCGTGACAGAGCATCTTGAACGCCGGTTCGAGTGCGAGGATGATCGAGTTCCGTTCCGCCATCTCCAGCAGCGGTTTATACGCCTCGATCAACAGGTCCCATGCCAGGCCTTCCGCGATGTCTTCAGGGATTCGAAGCGCGTCGGGTTCCCACGTGGCCGGACCGCTGAAGATGTTGAGTGCCGTCACGCCACACCGGGCAGCAGCCACTATGCAATCTTCAATCAGCTTGGATCTCTGGCCGCGGAGGGAGGTATCCCGCGTCAGCAAATCCTGTTGGACAACGATCTCGGAAACTTCCAGGCCGCGATCCCGAGTCAGCCGGACAAGCCGCTCGAGGTCCGTCAAAGTTTTCGTGCGCGGGTCGAACTGGGCAAGAGTCCATTCGATGGCGCCATAGCCTAGTTCGGCAAGCGTCTCCACGGTCTTCTCGGGCGGCCAATGCGCAAAATCCAAAGAGGCCATAAAGCCGAGCTGTTTCTTGACGATCATCCGGTCCCACACGAATCGCCATCGTCAGGGGTGCTGAGAAAGCGGGTTAGGCCTTCCGGACTCCGCACTCGGCAAGGACTCGCGACAGGAAATCGTACGTCTCGGCGACCCAGGAGTTCGGATCGATGGGATGGGCCGCGTAAATCTGCGCCGTAATGCACCCGTTGTACCCGGCGTCTCGAAGCGCGGAAAAGAAAACCTTCCAGTTTACGGTCCCGCGGCCGGGAATCATGTGCACGAGGCCCAGACCGCTTCCCTCATTGTCGCTGACGTGGACGTAGTCCAGGTGCTTGGCCGCTTTCTGCACCGCCGTGGTGAGGTCCGGGTCGGTGATGTTCTGGTCGGCCGTGTCCAGCATGATCTTGCAGCTCGGGTGATTGATCTGCTGATGCATCTGCAAAGCATCATCGAGGGTCACCACCACACGCGATTCGGAGGGCGTGAGCGTGTGAAGGCACATGGTCACCCTGTTCTTGCCGGCATATTCACATACCGCGAGCATTCCCTCGTAATTCCACTTCCATGCTTGCTCCCGCGTAGTGTCAGCCATCATGTGCCCGCTGATCAGGTTGATGCGCGGGCATCCGATCTCCCCCGCCAAATCGACGCACCGCTTGTAGTAGTCCACGGTTTGCTGGCGAACCCAGTCCTTGCTGTAAGAGAGGTTGTACCGGCGGGCCAGCGCTCCGCCGTTCACTGACAACGCACAGATCTCCATGCCCGCATCCGCAACCTGTTTCTTGATGCTCTTTCGGTAGGCGGGATCCTTTCGCAGCGGATCGAGATGAGGGCTGTCGGCCCACACATCGATTCCCTCAAACCCGGCTTTGGCGGTTCGCCGGATGGCCTCCTCGAGTACGACGTAATCCAGATAGATCATCGTGCACAAACCCAGCTTCATTGCCATCTTCTGATCCTCCTGTTTCGGAATCGTGGATTTCCAATCAGTCCTGTTGGCTGGCGCTGCGCTCGGCCCGCTGGCCCGCACTCACGCGAGAGAATCGTTGCCGAGCAGGATCGGCGGATGCTTCGCTTGGCTCCGCGCAGCTTTAGATTGGCCACTGCGATCACCTTCAGACCAAGGAGATACTTTCGTGTCTCCGCGTCTTGGTCGACAAAGCCCTGACCCCGAAGCGTGGACATGATGCGGTAGGTCGTGCTCTTGTCTATCCCCAGACGCCTGCTGACCTCGTTGACTCCCCCAGGGTCGCCGTTCTCCCCGAGAATGGCAAGAATCCGCAGGCCCCGGTCCAGGGAGTTGATCGTGTACTTGTGTTTGGGGCGAGCAGCCATTGGGGATACCTATCTCAACTCTCCACGACTTCTCAGCGCGCGGCACGGGTTTCGCCGGGTCCGCGCGCGATTGAAGGGCCAAGTGGAGGGGAAAATACTAAATTGATGTTTCGTAAACGTCAACAACAACAGGAGTTGGCGGCCGTTAATGAGACATCGTGAAGTGATTCCCGAGGCCCACAATCGCTACAGCCACGACTTCAAGAATGATCCCCACATACATGAGTCGAAAGATCCCGGGGCTCGCCTGCGCCCACTCGCCGGTCTTCAAACCAAGCAGGTTGGAGACAACGATCATCGCACCCATGAAAACCGCCGCGCCAACAGGCACACCCAAACTCCCCAGCATGGTGAAACCGACCGTGTAGCAAACGCCCTGCCCAAGAAACCAGCAGACGGCAATACTGATGGCGAGCACGTACTCCGCGCCCCGGCGGTTTGCCCTCCAGTAATTCTTCAGGGTCCCATCGCTGGCCATCTTGATCAGGCAGTAGACGAGATTGATCGTGAACATCCCGGCGAAAAGCGGAACGACATTGACGATCGGCCAGAGCGTTTCCTTGACGCCGAATTGCTGGGTGGCGATTGTCTTCAAGGCCTTTTGGAACTCAAATGAAAAATAGAAGAACGAATTCGCGAAGCCGGAGTAAAGAGCAATTAAAATGGCAACGCCAAAGTTTCGTATCTTCCCACTCGCCCCAGCAGCTTGTTCTCGGCGGCGGCCCGCCTTGCCGGAAAAAGTCACGCCCGCGATCAAAATCACTACGCCCAGTATGAGGGTGATTCCGCCTGCAGTGGGAATCTGCTCGCGATGGCCAAGGATGAGGGGAACCATCACGCCCGTGACTGCGTTCAAACTGACCATGAGCGAATACCCCAGCGAAAGCCCCATAAGCGTCGTCCCATAGGTGAAAGCGAGCGCTCCCGTCCCCTGCACCAGACCAAAAACATAGACCATCTCAACATCCCGAGTGCTGGCGGCGCGGAAGATGTTGAGGAAGTCAGGCACGAAGAGCTTGGCTTCAATTAGAGGGAGCAGCAGGTACATGAAAAACGTCGCGAGCAACCACGAGTTCTCCCAAGCCCAGCTCTTCGAGAACTTCAGAGGGAACAGGAATACCCCCACGCCGATGCCGCCCAGCACGCAGAGAATAATGCCGAGAATTTGCTCCATGGCCGGTATCCCCTTAACGTTCCCGCTCGCCGCGCTTACCCTTCACTGCAATTGAAAGACGGGCAAGCGTTGCGTCCCTAATGCCCGACTCATCTCGCTCAGTGCGCCCCAGCCTGCGGCCCTGCTGCGAAATGGAGGTAAAGGTCCATAGGCCTCTCTCGAAGCCTCTTTGTCAAGGCAAATTTCATCCCGCAAGCGGTTGTGGATAATGGTGAAAGTCCCGGGTGATTCCCAGAGAGGAAGGGCCACAGCGCTGCCTGTTTCTGCTTGACAGTCCTCGTACCATGACCTAGGGTCGCTGTTGCGTACACCTTCGTTTCAATAGTGCCAGCAGCCCATGCGACGTCTTCGGTAGCAGAGCGAGGCAGTCAAGACATCTCTTTGGGGAGGATATAATGTACATCGAACTCTCGCATCGTCTCGGTCCGAGCACTCCTGTCGCGCCGGGCGTCCCTCCTCCGGAGTTTCGACAGCACTACAGCATCCAAGGCGGCGACGCCTCGAATCTCTTCGTCCTGAAGCTAAGCAATCACTTTGGGACGCACGTTGATGCGCCCTGGCATTTTGTGGACTCTGGACTCAAGATCAGCGATTTCGCCATCGAGGAGTGCGTGTTTGACCAGCCGCTATGTCTGGATCTCCCCATGAAGGAAGCTGGGTTAATCAAGGCAAACCATCTTAAGCCCTACGCCGACCAGATAGGTCGCTGCGATCTTCTCATGTTACGAACCGGGTATTCGGCCATTCGAGGTACAGACCCTGAGCGTTATCGCTCGAAGGGTCCGGGGATGTCGGTAGAGGGTGCCAGTTACCTTGCCGCGAATTTCCCGCGACTTCGGGCTCTCGGTTTAGACACCATTTCCCTGGCCTGCATGGAGCACCTTGAGGAGGGGTTGGAAGCCCATCGAGTCCTGCTGCGCGGCGAAGGCCGCCGGTTCCTGATTGTCGAGGACATGAAACTCGAGCCGGACCTCTCGCGGCTCCGGTCGGTGATAGTCCTGCCCCTGTTCATCGAAGGAATCGACAGTTCGCCCTGCACCGTGATGGGTGTCATTGAATAGCCAGACTCGGCGGGCATTGTGAAAGGTGGCGAGCTACCATGGCAGTTGGAGTGAGGTCGCGTACCTCGTTATCTCCTTCATCGGATCCTGCTTCGCCCGGTAGAGCATGGGCGTTGTTGATACAACCACGAGCCGGGCCCCAGGGGCGGCGACAGATCCACGGGCGTATTGCCCCGGAATTTCATCGTGAGGCGCGTTCCGGCGCGGGACAATTCCACCAGGTCGGGGCCATGCAGGGGAACAGTGCATGATTCCTTCTTTCCCTCGACCGGGAATTCAATAACCCGTGGTTGTCGAACACGGCGTAGGGGTCAGGCCCGAAAGTGAATGGAGTGAAACCGGCTAATTGATTCGAATGATTAGGGGCCAATCCTGCAAACGCATCTTTCGGATGACGATTCCGTCCTCAGTGGATTCCACGTCCAGAGGCTTTTCGGTGCCGTTGAGCAGGTCAACGATCGACCCCCCCATGGCTTTGGAGCCTTTCACAAAAAAGATGTCGACAGTGGTCTGGGTCACATCCGCGGCGGACTCGGTTCGGCCTCGCTCCTCAGCCACACCGGGCAGCCACAAAGCCAGCAAGTTCCCGCCGTTGCCGCGCACAAAGCCGTACTGCTCGATTGCCCGGCGGTTGCCAGATACGCGGACCGGCAAGTCCGCGCCCTTGACGTCCTGGAGAACCGTGGAAGAGGATTCCCTGCGGCGACCTAACTCAGCCGGACATTTCCTGTGCTAAGGACACAATGCCTAGCGAAACGTATTTGAAATTCTCCGCACCCCTGAGCCAGTCGAAAGTCGACAGTCGAAAGTCGAAAAGGGCGATGCCGCAAAAATGCGTGCGACGAGCTTCACAAACTTTGGCGGTAAGAATCTAAAAAACACTTGACATGCGGTAGGTGAAGGTGTAAAAGCTGTTGACAGTCGACACCTAACGTGTCCCAGGTGAGGCAGGCCAGCATGATTGCTCGCCTCAAGAGAAGCAGCCTCCCAAAGCGACTTGCAGACCAGATACTACAGGCCATCCAGAGAGGGGAACTTCGCCCGGGTCAGAGGATCTTGGAAGACAAGCTGGCGCGCCAGCTACATGTTGCCCGGACAACCGTGCGGGAGGCGCTCCAGAGCCTCGAGCGGTGGAAGCTGGTGAGCAAGGAAGAGGGACGCGGCACGTTTGTCACGGCGCTTACGACCAACGACATTAATGATTGCTACGCCGTGCGACTTCAGCTCGAGCCGATGGCCGCTGCTCTGGCATACAAACGCGCCAACCCAGAGCAGCTCTCACAACTGGCCAATTTGCTTGCCAAGATGCGCGGGGCCGGCGAGCGACGTGACTATCGAGAGCTATCCCGAGCTGACATGGCCTTTCATCAGCGCATCTGGAAGATGTCGGGGAACAAGTGGCTCGAAAGCGCTCTAGAGGTCGTCTGCTATCCCCTATTGGCGTTCCAATTCCTTCGGCTCTATTCCACTCCCGGATACGATTTCAAGACCATGGCAGAATTGCACCGGCCGCTGCTCGAGGCATTCCAGAATGGGTCTTCATCGGAGGTGGTCGAGAAGACGTTCCGGGAAATGCTGGACCTTTTCCGCGCCGATAATGCTCGAAGAGCAGCGTTGTTGGAGCGCACGAAGGAAACCAACAAGAGCTTCGCAGCCGGGGATCAGGCGAGCGTTCCCCGCCGTTTGGGTGGAGGAGCCTTAAGAAGGAAGAGGGCGCTCCCGGCCGCGTCCGACGTCGCCCCGGCAGCATAGCGGGGTGAGCTGGTTGGTTGAAAAAAGAAGGCGGCTCGAGCGACCGATCATCGGCGAGCCCCGTTGAAACCGTGCGCGTGGCGAAGAGGAACCTTGTACGCTGAAATGCGTTGCCTGCGTTTTGCATCTACTACAGGCCCGCTAAGACCGCAACCCGCACAACGGCGTTGTCAACGCAAGGAGAAATGTGCTGCTCCACGCAGGAAAACTTTGCTTGACATTAACGAGCTAACGGACCAGCGTCGCGAGCCTAGGCTACAAGCACCCTGGGTCCCCGAAGGTGTATGGCGAGGACGAATCGGCACGCGAGGACTAATTCCGCGCTCGCCAAGCGTCGGCGTAGGGGCGGTCACTACGGTCACTCATGCGCCACTAACGAGCCAGTGGCTGAAGGCTCGCGAGGGGGGCAGAATGACCCTTCCGCAGCGTTTTCAGTCATTCAACCGCTTGGCCGAGGCTGCTTGTGCGGGGGACAATTTGCCCATTCATTTCTACTGAAAATTGGAGAATCCGTATTCTTGTATAGGGGAATTGGTAGGAATAGAGAGACCAAGTTGAGGGCGGGAGTTATCTTGTTGATTTTACATTTGCTTAACAAAAGATTTTTGGCCTTTGGATTGGCACGGATTTTGCTTGAA